>Ga0209415_10003113_pt1 | contig 30893 bp, 31 predicted proteins | sample PeaSoiSIISIP2007_FD_187696 | JGI IMG/M metagenome (GOLD analysis project Ga0209415, IMG submission 187696) | Peat soil microbial communities from Weissenstadt, Germany - SII-SIP-2007 (SPAdes) (version 2) | ecosystem: Environmental > Terrestrial > Soil > Wetlands > Peat | place: Germany... | reverse complement strand
GCACTGCGTGGAAGCGAAAACGACATATTCCTCCTCATTGCGCCGGAAGCGCTGGCGGCGAACAGCGAGCACGAGTTCGAGTTCGATCATGAAGGATCGGTGATTACGACGGCGGGGGATGGCGTGTTTTTCGTCAATGCAAGAGCCACGTGGTATCCTCGCGCGGCGGAATCGTTCGCGACTTACGACCTCACGTTCCGTTATCCCAAGGCGCTAACCCTGGTTGCGGCCGGCGATGTGGCGGAGGATCGCATCGACGGCGATTGCCGGGTGACGCGATGGCGCACGCCGAGTCCCATCCGGCTGGCCGGCTTCAATCTTGGCGATTACGAAAAAGTATCGGGCAACGTGCCGGGTTTCACCATCAACGTATACGGCAACCGGCACTTACAGACGTCGCTGCAGCCGAGGCCGGCGCCCGCGCCGATCGATCCGCCGCCGGGGGCGCGAAGGTCGCCCATCGACCGATTGAACGCCGCCTCCCCGTCGGCGCCAATCCTTCCGGACCCCTTGGCTCGACTTCGCACGGTGGCGCAGGACGTTTCGTCGGCGCTGGAGTTTTACTCGACGAACTTCGGTCCGCCCGCGCTGAAGACGCTGACGGTGGCGCCTATCCCGGGGGCGTTTGGGCAGGGATTTCCGGGGCTGGTGTATCTGTCTACACTGTCGTATCTGGATCCGAACCAGAGGCCGGCGATGCTCCGCGATGAGCGCCACCAGGTGTTTTTCTCGGAACTGATCGCGGCGCACGAAGTGGCGCATCAGTGGTGGGGCAACGTGGTGACGGTGGACGCGTATCAGGATGAATGGCTGATGGAGGCGCTGGCCAGCTATTCGGCGCTGCTGTGGCTCGAAAAGAAGAAAGGCCCAAAGGCGCTGGACAGCGTGCTGGACGATTATCGCGACCATCTGCTGGCGAAAGACGCGGAGGGTCGAACGGTGGAATCGGCGGGCCCGATTACCTGGGGGCCGCGCATCGAATCGGCCGGGATCAACGACGCATGGCGGGCGATCACGTATGAGAAGGGCGCGTGGATTTTTCACATGCTGCGGAAGCGCATGGGCGACGACCGATTCTTGAAGATGCTCGCCGAGATGCGCAAGCGGTATGAGTTTCGGACGATCTCCACCGAACAGTTCCGCGATCTGGCTAAGGAATTTGCTCCGCCAAAAACCGGAGCGAGTGCGGTGGACGCCATTTTCGATAATTGGGTTTTCGACACGGGCGTGCCGGAGCTGAAGCTGAAGTACACGGTGAAGGGCGTGGCTCCGGCGGTGAAGATTTCGGGTTCAATCGCGCAGAGCGGGGTCGACGACGATTTTTCGATCGACGTGCCGGTGGAGATTCAGTTCGCCAAGGGCGCGGCCCAGACGCTGTGGGTGCGGAGTTCGAATGACGGCGTCACGTTCACGGCCACGGTGAAACAGGTTCCGTCCCGCATCGTGCTGCCGGCGAGCGTTTTGACCAAGAAGTAGCTTCGTCCGCGATTACTATTAATTTTATAATTGACACCAATTCGGTCCTCGGTGTACAGTTGATCTATTAATTCCTTAATCGTGGAGGCGGCGTGGCCCGAAAGAAGTCTTCGCATCTGACCGATGCGGAGCTGCGACTTATGGAAGTGCTCTGGGAGAAGGGATCGGCTACGGTTTCCGATGTAGTTGAAACCCTGCCTAAGAATCCCCAACTCGCTTATTCCACTGTACTTACCACTATGCGGATCCTTGAAAATAAAGGCTATCTAAGGCACACCAAGGATGGACGGGCATTCGTCTATCATCCGGTGGTGGGGCGGGAACAGGCGCGGCAGAGCGCGGTGAGCCACCTGCTCCACAGATTCTTCGAGAATTCGCCGGAGTTGCTGATGTTGAATCTGATCGAAGGCGAGAAGATCGATTCCGAGGAGCTGAAACGGCTGCGGCAGCGCATCCAGGAGGAGAAGTCATGACGGCGGAGATTCTGGCCGCATTCGTGAATGGATCCGTGCTCGGGTCGATGGTGGCGGCCGCGGCGTGGCTCGCGCTGAGGGTCACCCCACGGAGTATGTTGAACGCGGCTACACGATACGCAATCTGGTGGGCCGTGCTCGCCGTAGTCGTGTTGATGCCGACCGCTTTTCTGCCGGGCCATTCTGAAACCCCCCTGGAACTGTCGCCGGCGATTGAGAGCGCACCGGCAGCACAAGTGCCGGCGGCGATAGTCGATTCGAGCCCGGTTGAGTTGGTCGCGGATGTGGGCGACATTCCGGCTCGATGGCCGCAATTCCCGGTTGAGATCGCCGGTGGAGCGTGGGCGGTTCGCATTTTGATGGCGTGGGGCGCGGTCGCGCTGCTCATGCTGGTGCGGCTGGCGGTCAGTTGCGCGTTGCTGGAGCGGCGAAAGGCTCACGCGTTCGCTCCTCCGGCTCATCTGGCGGATCGAATGACTGCGTGGCCGGCAATTTGCGGCACGCGGCGGCGGATCACGCTCGCTTCGTCATCGGAGATCGCGACCCCCATTGCAGCCGGACCTTGGCGGCCGTCGATCTTAATTCCGGCGACTCTGTTTGCTGAGTTGGATGGGTCGGAATTGGACCAGGTGGGGCTGCACGAAACAGCGCACCTGGCTCGGCGCGACGATTACGCGCTCCTGCTTCAGCGAACGGTCGAAGCGCTGTTCGCGGTGCATCCGCTGGTGCGGCTGATCGCGCGCCGTATCGACCTGGAGCGTGAAATCGCGTGCGACGATTTTGTGGTCGAAGCGACCGGGCGGGCGGGGAACTATGCGGACTGCCTGACGCGCATCGTCGAGCTATCGGGCGGAGTCCGGGGATCGCTAGTTGCGGCCGCGGCGACCGAGGAGCGGTCGCATCTGGCGCGCAGGGTCGAAATGCTGCTGGATAGGACGCGTCATACAGGGACCCAGTTGCTGAAAGCTCGCCTGACCATGATCATCGTTGCATTGGGAGTGCTCGCGTGGATGGCGTCGAAGGCCCCCGGGCTGGTAGCGTTCGCGATGCCGCTTGAGCAGAGCATCCAGATACCAGATCCTCCGGCGGCGCCGGTCACGCCGATTCGCCCGGCTGCCCCCAGGAAGTTTATCAGCGAGGAGATCAGAGAGCAGCATTACGCTAGCTTTGATTCCGACATTCCCGATGCACCGGCGCCGCCTGAGCCTCCTGCGCCGCCTCAACCGCCGAGTCCTCCGTCACCACCGTCTCCTCCTTCACCTCCGAGTCCTCCATCACCGCCATCTCCTCCTTCGCCTCCGTCTCCCCAATTAGATTCGTGGAGCAACAACGATCAGGTCGATTGGCACTCGCGCGACGGGGTAAATGCGCGAGATGTTCGCATTCAGGGGAGTGTCGAGTTCAACGAAGACGAATCCGACATCAAGAGCGTATCGCCGGGCGGGTGGTTTTCTTATGAAGAATCCCACGGCTTTTCGAGCCGGCGTTACCAAGTGTCTGGCGACGGAACGCGGCGCTATATGGTCGACGGGCGCGAGCGGGCGTTGGATGATTAGGGTCGTGCGTGGCTACGTGCGTCGATTCCCGAAATGCTGCGGGAAACCGGAATCGACGCGACTGGTCGGGTGCGGCGGATTCTGCGTAAGAGTGGCGCGGAAGGCGTGTTAAATGAAATCGGGAAGATTCACAGCAGCGGATCCAAGCGGCGCTACATTCAGGAACTGGCGCCGGTCGGGAATCTGAATACCGATCAATATCAAACGGTTCTGCGCATCGTGCGTGGGATCCACTCCGATGGCGACAAAGCTGCGATTCTGATGTTCCTGGCGAAATATACGCTGAAAGACAACGTTCGCGATTACGTGTTTGATGCGATTTCGACCATCAATTCGAGTGGCGACCGGCGACGCGTCCTGACTGAGATTGCGCGCGAAGACCCGACGCGGGCGACGCTGAGCGCGGTGGCTAAGTCAACGGAGGGCATCGCGTCCGATGGCGACAAGGCAACTCTGCTGGTGGAGCTCGCACAGCATTATCGCGGGAATGAAGACATGCGCCGGCCGTTTTTCCGCGCCACGGAATCCATCAACTCGTCGGGCGACCGCGCGCGCGTGCTGGTGGCTGTGATCGAAGGCTCGGGCGACCACCGCGACACCCTGGTGGATGCGCTGCGGGCCACTGCGACGATTCCGTCGGATGGCGATAAGGCTCGCGTGCTGGCGAATGCCGCGAATTTCTGGAAGGACGACGATGGCGTGCGGCGTGCGTTTTTCGATGCGGCGAATGCCGTGAATTCATCGGGTGACCGGGCGCGCGTCTTGTTGGCTGTCGTGAACCGGGGCGGTGTAGGCGCGGCTTCGTTAATCGACGCGGTGCGTTCGGCCGACCGGATTCCGTCGGATGGCGATAAGGCTCGCGTGCTTTCGAATGTGGTCGCGCGATCGGATGCTTCGAATGATGTTCTGGTGGCAGCCGTGCAAGCGGCGGCGCGGCTCAACTCGGATGGCGACAAGGCTCGCGTGCTGGTGGAAGCGGTGGAACGCTCGTCGGGCAAGCCGGCTGTGCGGAACGAGATTCGCAACGCGGCGAAAACGTTGCACTCGGACGGCGATTACCGGCGCGTGATGTCGGCCCTCGACCGCCAGACGGCCCTGTAACTACTTCGATACGTGGCAGCCGACGCAGCGGGTTTGATCGACGGGCAGGGATTTCGTCTCCATCCACACGCCGGCGCGCTTGGCGTATGCAGTGTCAGGCAGACTGGCGCGAATCAGCTCGAAAAATTTCCGGGCCTTGGCTTCGTCGCCGGCGCGACTATAACCTTCCGCCAATCCAAACAGAAGTTCGCCGCGGGGATGCGCACCGAGTGTTTCGAAATACGGCTTTTGCAGGTCGTAGGTGCGTTGATAGTCGCTGAGACCATCCTCGATCAGCGGCTTAGCCATTTCCGGAGACGGCAGATAATGCGACATTTGCAGCAGCACGGCACCACGCGGAATGCGCACTCCGACGCTATCGGGTTCCAGATCAACGGCGGCATGCATTTCGGCGAGACCGCGCGTCCACAGGGACATCCCGGTCTGCTGATCGCCGCCCTGGAACGCCTGCCCCGCCTGGAACAGGAGTCCGCTGCCATGCCAGACGATCGCTTCCGCGTTCTTGGGATTTTCAGCGAGCGCGGCGTCACAAGCCCTCATCCCGCGGGTCAACGCGTCGGTATCGCCGGAGAATCCCGCGAAGAAATCCTGACGGACTTTAAGGTCGAACCGCTGCGGCGTTTGTGCGTGGAGGGTCGACAGAAAGCCGATCGCAAAGCCAAGCGCCCCCGCGACCGCCAGTTTTAACGTTCTGCCTTTCACGTTGAGCGTCATGCCAGTATTACCTCTGGATCGAAGATAAGTTACAGGCCCCCTGAAAGCTTCGGGAAACCGGCGAACGGCGGAAAAAACCCGGTCAACGACGGGCTATTGCAGGGCCGTCTGTAGGGTTCCGGTTTGCCGCAGGACGTTCAGGCGCGCGCGATCCGCGGTGTGCTGAGCTTCGTAATAGGCCAGCCATTTTTCATTTTCGAGGGCGCGGGCCTGCTCGACGGTCGCCATGGGGAGGCGCCCTTCGTTGTACTGCGCGAGATCGATAGAGATCTGATCGCGAGTCACGTCCAGATCGGCGCGGGCGTAATCTCGGGCGCTTTCGGCGCGCTTTACTTCCTGAAACGCGCGGCGAAGATCGGCGGTGATGCGGCTGCGCGTGCGGTCGACTTCGATCTTTATCTTGGCGATCTCGATTTCGGCTTGTTGGATGTAGGCATGCGCGGAGGGACCGGCAATGAGCGGAACGCTGACAGAGACGCCTAGCTGGCCATTGTTGGTCTGGAACTGTTGATAGTAATTCTGGTAATAATATTTTCCGAGCAGCTCATATTGCGCGACAGCGCTGACTTTCGGCAGACGCGCGGCCTGGTAGCCTTTGATCTCCAGCCGCTTCGATTGCATCACGGACTCCAGCCGCTTCAACTCAGGGCTTAGCTCAATGGCGGATTGGATCGACTGGTCCTCGGACACCGGGACGGTCAGGGCGGGGCGTTCTTCGGTGGCGCGAACGCGATCGTCTGGGGTCAAGCCCAGTGCCATGGCGAGCGACGTCTCGGCGTTGAGCGAATCGAGCGTCAGGTTCTCGACCGCGTTCTTGGCTTTCTGAAGGGCCAGATTAGCTTTGCTGGCCTCGATAGGAATTTCGCGCTTTTCCGCCACGCGGGCCTGAATTAAATCGAAAACTCGCTGGAGATTTTCCACCTCGCGTTCGGCGGCTTGGCGGCTTAGGGCGGCCTGCGCGGCGTCGAGATAAAGAGAAACAATGCGATACACGATCTCATCCTGCTGACGGCCGGTGTCGATCTCGGAAGTGCGGACATTTTCGCGGGCGGCGGCAACCTGGTAGCTCAGGGACCGGTCGAACAGGGTCCACTGCGTCTGGGTCTGAAGAATGGAAGGCGCGTTGCCGTCAATACTGGCAGGATATCCCCAGGTTTTCGCGCCTCCGCTGCCGGCGACAACTTTGGGGACGAAGGGGTCATGGGTGATGATAACTTGCTGGCGCGCTTTCTGTTGATCGAGACGCGCGAGCAGAAGATCGGGATTCTGAGCGAGGGCGAGATCGAGCGCTTGACGCAGGGTTAAGGTTTTTACTTCGGCGGTGGCGCAGAGGGAGACGAGTAAGAAAATAGCGATTTTTCGCATACTGACACCAGTGTAAAATGAGACCGATGGGATTCGACGATTACAAACTGGTGATCTATCGCAATCAGCCGGATGGCTGGGTGGCGGAGATCCCCGCGATCCCGGGCTGCTACGCCCTTATGGACACCCGCGAGCAGGCGCTTGAAGAGCTGAAGGGCGTGTTCGAGATGATCGCCGAGGAATACAGGGAACAGGGACGAGCGCTTCCGGCCGACACGACCGAAATCGTGCATGCCTAGCGCGCGGGCCGACGAATTTCGTCGCGCGGCGGTCAAACTCGGGTTCAAGCGGGGTCGTACCAGGGGAGGCCACGAGCGCTGGTTGCAAGAAGATGGTCGCGTTACGACGATTCCTATCCACGGCAGCCCAGAGATCGGCGGACCGCTTTTCCGCCAAATCCTCGACCAGTTTGGGATCACGGTCGACGAGTTTCGCCGTTTAAAGTAGCGCCCCTTCTCGACCCTGCGTCACAATAGATTTTTATGCTCAAGTCGACTATTTTCCGCGAATACGATATTCGCGGCGTGGCGGAAACCGAGCTGCTGAGTCCCGATGTCGTCGATCTGGGGCGCGGGTTGGGGACCGTGCTTCAGAGGAAAAGCGGCCGGCGCATTAATCTGGGCCGCGATTGCCGGCTCAGCTCACAGCGATTGCGCGACGCGTTGCTTGAAGGTCTGATGGACTCGGGCTGCGAGGTCACGGACATCGGCGTGGCGCCGACTCCGCTGCTTTATTATTCCGCGGTGCACCTGAAAGCCGACGGCGCCGTGATGATTACGGGCAGCCATAATCCCAGCGAATTTAACGGGTTCAAGACGGTTTGCGGGTCCGGGACGATTCATGGGGACCAGATTCAGGAGGTCCGGCGGGTGATCGAGGCCCGCGATTTTTTGAAGGGCCGCGGGACGTCTCAATCTGTTGATCTGGTGGATTCTTATGTGGAGGAGATCGCGCCCCAGTTCCAGTTCAATCGGCGAGTCAAGGTGGTTGCGGATGGGGGCAATGGGACCGCGGGGCCGGTAATGCATCGGCTGTTCGAGCGATTGAATTGCGACGCGACAGAGTTGTTCTTTGACATGGACGGCCGGTTTCCGAATCATCATCCCGATCCGACGGTACCGGCAAACCTGGCGCGCCTTCGCGAAGAGGTTAAGTTGAATCACGCCGATCTTGGGATCGCGTTTGACGGAGATTCGGACCGCATCGGCGCCGTGGACGAGAACGGCGAAGTGATTTACGGCGACATGCTGTTGTTGATCTACGGACGGGAAATTCTGACGCGCAAACCCGGCGCCACGTTCATCGGCGAGGTGAAGTGTTCGCAGGTGCTTTACGACGAGCTGAAGCGGCTGGGAGGGAATCCGATCATGTACAAAACCGGTCACTCGCTGATTAAGGCGAAGATGAAGCAGGAACGCGCCGAGCTGGCCGGTGAGATGTCGGGCCATATGTTTTTCGCGGATCGATATTTTGGTTACGACGACGCGTTATACGCGGCGTGCCGCCTGATGGAGATTGTCGCGGCGAGCGGGAAACCGCTATCCGCGCAGCTCGATGGCCTAGCGAAAACGGTTTCGACTCCTGAGATCCGCGTTGATTGCACGGATGAGGCCAAATTCCACGTTGTTGAGCGCGTCGCACAACACTTCGACGGCTTGAGACCGGTGATCGACGTGGATGGCGTGCGAGTGCTGTTCGAGCAGGGCTGGGGATTGCTGCGTGCGTCGAATACGCAGCCGGTTCTGGTGATGCGTTTCGAGGCAGCCAATGCGGAGTTGCTGGAACAGTACCGGAGCGAGATGGAATCGGCTCTCAAGGCGTCGGTTTAAGAAAGCGCGACTCCACCTCGAGAGCCGCGCTATAAATCCAGGAGAAGGAGGCCGAAACCGAAGGCCGCCCTCCGATTCGGCCCTCGGCAAATAGAGAATGCCACAGAAACGTGGATGAGCCTAGACCGTACCAGCGATTTTTTGGGGCGTCGCGTACTGAGAAAACGGTACTTCCCGTGGGGCCTAAGCGGCTGGACCGTATGGAATGAACCCGTTACGGGTCATGACATCGCCGGCGACGCCTTGGGCGGCTTCTTCCACGTAAAAAAAAGCGCCCACGCGCTCGCTGCGGAAGATGATGCCCCCGCTGTACTTATCGGGCTCGACCAGATAGTCGACGCCGGCGTCGGTCAGGATCTTTTCGAGACGCAGGGCTTCCTTCAGCTTCTTGGCGATGTAAATCAAGGCTAGTTCGTGATCGCCGAAAAAATCGGGGTCGCGACGCACGTGGCTAGCGCATGACTCGCGCGACGAAATTCTGGTAGCCCTCGGGGCTCGACTTTTTGAGGTGCTCAGCGAACGCGGTGCCAACAGTCTCGAGGTTCTTCAGATGGTGGGGGTCCTGATACTGCGCACGCCATTCTTCGAGAATCGGCTGGACGCGGGTCCAGACGAAGAGAAGCTCGCGGCCGCTCTCGAAGAACAACTCGCGGTTCAGGACTCCGGCATTGACGAAAGACGCGACCATATCCCAATAAGTAAGCACCTGGCGGGCGTTCGCATTCATACCGGATCCGACGGGACACAGTTTTGCATACTCCGCCATGGTCTTCACCTTGAATTCGGCGGAGAACCAGGCGCGGGCGGCGCGCAGTTTTTCTTCGCGGCGGAAATTGTAGAGCTTCAGGATCAGATTCACATCATCGTAAGTCGCTTGGGCCATATTTCTTTCAGGGTAGCCCATCGCCATTGCTGCTCGCCCGCGTCGCGGCGATACACTATACAGATGCGTCGTCTATGTATTGCATTATCGATCGGAGCCGCGATGCTCCAAGCCGCTAGTCCATTCGCGGGACGATGGGATATCAACATCACATCGGGAAACGAGAAATATCCCGATTGGATGGAACTGGTGGAAAAAGACGGGACTTCCCAAGTGCGGGTTCAGCCTCGCTCCGGAAGCGTCGTTCCAGCGAAAGATGTGAAACTCGACGGTTCGCATCTGACGCTGTCGTTCGGCCGTGGAATCGTTTGGGACCTGACCGTCGCGGGCGATAAAATCACGGGCACGCAGAAGCGCGCCGATTCCGTGGCGCAGATCGCGGGCGTGCGCGCGCCGGAGCTGAAGCGGCCCGAGCCAAAAGCGTGGACGAGTCCCGAAGCGTTGTTCAACGGGAAGGACCTTACGGGATGGGAGCCCGACGATGCGTCGAAGAATCACTGGGTGGCCGACAACGGCGTGCTGCTGAATCAGGAGAAAGGCGCGAATCTTCGTACCACGCGCAAGTTCGAAGACTTCAAACTGCATTTTGAGCTGAATTGCCCCGATGGCGGAAACAGCGGCGTGTATCTGCGCGGGCGTTACGAGATTCAGGTCGCTTATGAGAAAGAACCGGACAACTTCCACAGCATGGGATCGATCTACGGGTTTATCGCGCCGTCGGTGGATCTGCCGCGAAAGCCGGGACAGTGGGAGAGCTTCGACGCGACGCTGGTAGGCCGAAGGCTCACGCTAGTGCGGGACGGCACGACAATCATCAACCACCAGGAGATCCCCGGAATCACGGGCGGCGCGCTCGACTCAAACGAAGCGCAGCCGGGGGTATTTTACATCCAGGGCGACCACACGGGCGGCATGAAGTACCGCAATCTGACGATTTCGGTGCCGAAGCGCTGATCTGCTATTGTTGCGGCTGAGGCTTGGTATCGAACGTGATACTGGTGTCCGCCCCGAACTTGCGATAATTGCGGAACTCGATCTTGTTGCGCGCGCAAGTGCTGGAGCCGCGGACGCAGCTCAGGACTTCAGCGTCCACCGGTAACAAGAATTGCTCCGGCGTGGACAGCCGAACGAAATCGTAATCGGTTGCTGTTTCCACGGTATCGAACGGGAACAGGAGCGGCATGCTCTTGGCCTGCTGTTCAATACGCAGAGCACGCGACGTCTGTTTGTCGATCCAGATCGACCCAGAATAGGCCGCGTAATAGAGCTGCGAGGGCGCTTCGATGCGCCAATGCGAACGCTCCCGCGCCACTTCGAAGTGAAATACGTAAGTGGTGCGGCCGTGAATGGTCTCCGTCCCAGTGCGCCGGAACGTGGCGCCCGTTGCAGGATCGAGCAAGCCTTCGAGGATGCTCGAAAACTCACCGGTGGAATGGGTGCCTTCGATATCCTCCATCGCTTTGTTCACGGACTTGTTGTTGATCTTGATGTTTTTATAGGATTCCTTGCCATTCTCGTAGGCCACGTCGGAAGTCACGATGTCGAGCGCGTCCCACCCCTGCTTGGGATGATCGCTCTCATACCGCGTGGTCACCTGCTGGCAGAAGAAATTGGGTAAAAGACCGGAGAACTGCGCGGCCACGTCGCGGGCCTTGGCGATCACGGCGTCCTCTTCGAACTGCGCGATGGTGGTGCGAGGCTCGGTGGGCCTGGATGGAACCACGGGCCCGGCAGAGGCGGATTCTCCACTGCTGGCCGAAGCCGCGGGAGTTGGCACATGCAGCTTGGGCGCGGGCGTTCCATGCCGCAGCGAAGGCGGGCCGGTATCGTCGGCGTCGCGCGGCAAGTCTGCCGGCCGCATGGTGGTTGTGGGTCGATTATCGGGAAGATCGTCCGGGTTCACGGCCGCCTGCTGTTTCGGCGGCGCGGTGGGCGCCGGGCCGGCCTGAGCCGGCTGCACGTTGCTGCCGTCGTCATTCTTGCGCCTTAAGATCGGGCGATCGTCACCAGGGTCGCGCTGCGGAGAAGAAGCTGAAGTGGACGCGGCGGCCTGACCATCGAGCCTGGGGAGGTCCCAGTTTTCGGCTGCGGCCGCGCGCTCTTCGGGCGTGCCAGCGTGGTCGAACCGGACTTCGGTGGCCGTGTAGTAGCCCCGATCGTCTTCAGTGGAATCCACAACGACGTGGTCGCCGGGGCCGAAGGTCGAGATAAGTACGTTCTTTGTGTCTTTTTGAACAATGGTGGAGGACGCCAAGCGATAGGTGATGATCCGGTGGTCATCGGCTTCAATGACGAACTGGCTTCCAGCGGTCGCGCGCATCATTCCATAGGTCGTGATGGGAACAGTTGTATTCTTCGCGGAGTTGCGGCCCCGGCCTTGTGGGCCAACCGGACCACCTCGCCCGTTCGGCGGATATTGCCCCGGGTAGCGTCCCGGCGGATATTGTCCGGGGTACTGACCCGGCGGATACTGTCCCGGATACTGCGCTTGGGCGGCGATGCCGAGCGCGAACACCACGATCGTCAGGCGAACGGCTCTCATAGTTATTATGATGACGCTTTTTAAGCTACCCGGTGTACGCTTGAATTTTGCCTCGGCATATACGAATATGAATTCAGGTTCGTATATGAAAATCAAACTCGTGATCTACGGCTTCGCGATCTGGTTGGTTGCGACTCTCGCCCTGCGTTTTATGGGACAACGCTGGCTGCATCCGGGCCATGCAGCTCGCATCGTGATGCTGTTTGCAATCAGTTTTGGCCTGGTGGCGTTCCTGGTACGCAGGCTATGCCGCCGACTCGGTCTGCCTCGAGAACAATGGCCTGCGGGCGCGATCTCGCTTTTACTTGCGACGCTACTGCTCGATCCATTTTCGAGCGCATTCTTCCCGGTGGTGTTCCCGAACATTGCGCCGGAGGCGGCGGGGCTATTCGGCGGCTGGATGATCGTCTGCTGTGCGGGCGGGTTGGTGGGCGCGATTGCCGGGAAGTGAATTGTCGCGTCCGAATCTGCTCGAAGGCGAGGATCTGCCGCCGGCGCCGATGCAGAAGCGGAGCAGGGAAAAGCGGGATCGTGTGAAAGCGGCCGCCCTGACGCTGTTCGGCGAAAAGGGCTACGAGAGGACGTCAATTGAAGAGATCGCCCAGCGGGCGAATGTCGCGGTGGGAGGTTTTTATCAGCACTTTCGGTCGAAGCGGCAGTTGTTGCTGGTCCTGATGGACGATTTGCTGGAGCGGCTCAGCGAGCTTCAACTGAAGCCGCAACAATCGACGGATGTACGCGGCCGGCTCCGGTCATTTCTATCACGCGCGTTTTCGACGGACTTAAGATTCCTCGGCGCGTACCGGGCCTGGAAGGAAGCGATCGGGTCCGATGCGGAGTTAGCTCGCAAACAGGAGCGGATCCAGGTTTGGACGACGGCTCGCGTGACCATGGTGTTCATAGCGTTTCAAAAATTCCCCGGAGCGCGGCGCGGCGTGGACATTCCCGGCCTGGCGCGGGCGATGGACAGCTTTTTCTGGAACCTGCTGGGACAAGCGGCCGGGCTTTCCGAAGTCGAGCTGAATCGTTGGATCGACGCTTCGACGCATCTGATCTATCACGCGCTGTTCGTCGATTGATGGCGCCGCCATCGAACCTAACCACTTGCTGGCGCACAGCTCGGCGAGTAGCTGATGTGACGGAGGGCTGCTCGCTGAGCCGCGACGGCGACGGAGCGGTTCTCGCCTCTCAGTCGCGGGGTTGCATGAGTTTTTCGACGTGTTTCGCGATGACGTCGACTTCCAGATTCAAGCGCGATCCGGGCTTGGCCGAACCTAGCGATGTATGCAAGTAAGTGTGTGGGATGATGGTCACGCCGAGGATCGGACCCGGGTCCAGTTGCGCGATGGTCAGACTGATTCCATCGATCGCGATGGAGCCTTTGTGGACCAGGTAACGATCCAGCTCGGCGGGAACGCGGACCTTCAGCCAGTAATTCCTGTCGCCGAGCGCTTCGAGCGACATGAGTTCGCCGGTGGCGTCCACGTGCCCTTGCACGATGTGACCGGAGAGGCGCGTGACTGGAGTCACCGGACGTTCCAGATTCACACTCGCGCCTGCGGACAGATCGCCCAGATTGCTGCGGCGTAGAGTTTCAGGCGCTAAATCGGCTGAAAACGAATTTTTAGAAACGTCGACCGCGGTGAGGCAGACGCCGTTCACGGCGATGCTCGCGCCTTCGTCCAGATCTTCGAGCACTTGGGCGCATTGCACCGTTAGCTTCGGGCCGGCGCGAATCACCGTGCCCAGTTCTTCAATGATTCCGGTGAACATCTTTGATTAACCAGGCTTCCACAGCGAATTCGTCGGGCGCAACAGGATGGAGAGTCACGTCGCGGAAACGGATGGCGTCGGCACGCCGGCGGCGGCCGGCTCCCCCTGCCACCGGAAGCGACTGCATGCCCCCCAGAATCTTAGGTGCGTAGTAGAAGAAAATCTTGTCGGCGACGCCCGACTCCAGGGCAGTCCAGTTCACTTTGCTCCCGGCTTCGATCATCAAGGATAAATATTTTTCCCGCGCGAGCAGCTCTATCGTCGCGGTAAGACTTGCACGGCCGCCCGAGTCTTCCAGAATTTCCACGCGAACTCCCTTCGCTTCCAAACGACGGCGGCGTTCGGCTGACGCTGCGGATGTAGTCACCACAAGCACGTCATTCTGACACGAAGTCGCCAGGCGCGAATCCGGCGGCAGGCGAAGCTGGGAATCGAGCACGATGCGCAACAAGGGGCGCGCGCGGGGTTGGCCACTACGATCGTTGAGGCGGCAATCGTCCGCGAGCACGGTTCCAATGCCGGTAAGAATCGCGTCGGTAGAGTGGCGCAGCGTCTGCACATGGGCGCGCGCAGTCTCGCTGGTGATCCAGCCTTCATTATCTTCAGGCGCTGCGATTTTTCCGTCCAGCGTAACAGCGGCTTTTAGTGTCACCAGCGGAAGTCCGGTGCGCATGGAATTGATAAATGCTTCGTTCAGGTGGGCGGCTCGCTCGGCGTATTCGCCGGCGATTTCCACTTCGATGCCGGCTTCCATCAATTGATCGAGGCCGCGGCCGCAGACCTTCGGGTTGGGGTCTTTCATCGGCGCGATGACTTTACGAATGCCGGCGCGGATGATCGCATCCGTGCAGGGCGGCGTGCGGCCTGGGAACGAATGCGGCTCCAGCGTGACGTACATCGTGGCGCCGCTTGCGAGATCCCCGGCTTCCTCAAGCGCGTAGATTTCCGCGTGTTTCACGCCCTGCGCGGTGTAGAAACCGCGGCCCACAATGTTATCGTCGCGCACGACTACGGCGCCGACGGCGGGATTCGGAGAAACCTGGCCGAGACCACGCGCGGCCAGCTCCAACGCCTCTACCATATAGTCCGGCATCAATCGAAAAGGGATGCGACGAAGTTTTCGGGATCGAAGGGGAGCAGGTCGTCCAACTGCTCGCCCACGCCGACGTAGCGAATCGGCAGATTCAGCTCGCGCGAAATCGCGACCACCACGCCGCCTTTCGCGGTGCCGTCGAGCTTGGTCAAAATAATTCCGGTGACGGCGCTCGTCTCTGTGAACTTGCGTGCTTGTTCCAGGCCATTTTGACCCGTAGTGGCTTCAATCACCAGTAGAACTTCGTGCGGGGCGGAGGGGATCACGCGGGCAGCGGTGCGCCGCATCTTTTCGAGCTCCGCCATCAGGTTCGTTTTAGTATGCAAGCGGCCGGCGGTGTCGACGATCACGCAATCGATCTTGCGCGCACGGGCAGCGGTTAAGGCGTCGAACACCACCGCGCTCGGGTCGGAACCGGGCTGCTGCCGGATCAGGTCGGCGCCGGTCCGTTGAGCCCATACTTCGAGCTGCTCGATGGCCGCGGCGCGAAACGTATCGGCCGCACACAGCATGACGCTGCGGCCTTCGGACTGGATGCGGCGCGCGAGTTTCCCGATGGAAGTGGTTTTGCCTGCGCCATTGACGCCGACAACCATGATCACCGCGGGCGGTTCGCTGACTTGGGGAAGCGGACGTTCGGTAGCTTGCAGAATCTCGAGAAGATGCTCGCGAATCAGGACCTTTAATTCGCTGATGTCGCCAGTCATATGGCGATCCATGCGCTGGCGGATCCGCTCCAGGATTTCCGAGGTGGTCTTTGCGCCAATGTCGGCGGTGATTAGTGCATACTCCAATTCCTCCAGAACATCCGCGTCGATTTCCTTGCGGCCGCTGACGGCGTCTTCCAGCTTTTCCATCAGACCCGTGCGAGTCTTCTGGATGCCGGCTTTCAGACGTTCTAAGAGATTCGGCTCGCTCGAGCTGGAGGATCCGAAGAGAGATTTGATCATGGGGGCGCTGAAACCTTCAGTTTATCAGCGCCCGCTGGACTGAATTCAGGGGAGCCGGAAATCGACGCGCCGGTCGCGATTGATCTGCTCGCTGAAACGCCGGTCGACCGTCGACAAAGGAGCCGATTTCTCGACGTGCTCGCGAGTAGTCCAACGAATCTGGTCGCCGTCCACCGAGAACGAAATCGCGGCTTGAATGGTGTGATCGTTAAACGCGATCAGATAATAATCAGGCCGGCGATAGTAGGAATCGCTGGCGCTCGACGGCGACGGTGGATTGGGCGAGTATTGCTGGTTGATGACGACAGGGGCCTGCGAACCGTAGCCGTAACCGTAGTTACCTTGGTCTGGATAATAGCTGCCGGTATCGCCATAGTACGTATCGGGATAATATCCGTCACCGTAGTAATAGGAGGGGTCGTAATAGCCGCCGTAGTAGCCGCCATAGCCGAGTCCCCAATACGGCCAACCGAATCCGAAGCCGTAATACGGATATCCAAAGCCCAAGCCGAAACCGAATCGGCCCGGAAAGGCACCGCGGAATCCGCCAAAGCCGCCACGGAAGCCGTTGAAACCACGGTTCAATCCCCCGGCAGCGACTCCTCCGCGAAATGCAGTGCCGCCTCCGGCGAAGCCGCGCGACATTCCCGCGCCGCCGACCGAGCCGCGAAATCCACCGCCGGCTATCGAACCGTGAAAGCCTCCGCCCGCGCTGCCGTGGAAACCGCCGCCGCCACCGCCATGACCGCCGCCACCGCGTTGCGCAAAAGTAAGGGTTGGAATGAGGGAAATTAGAAAGACGAACCTCAGGAATTTCATTGGGAAACTACCTCCCGCTTGTAGCTTACTGCTAACCGGAGTGTTGTGCAAGGACATAGCTCGGATCGAGCGAAAATCCAAGTGTTTATGTTAACGTGTGAGCAGGAATGCGAGCCTTTGTTGTAATCATTGTTCTATTTGCCGCGCTGAACATTCGCGCGCAAGATCCAAATCCTCCTTCCCCGCCGGTGCAGGCAAAGGAGGGGCAGGAAATCCCGCCGCGGGCGTCACCGTCCGAGTATCAGGCCCAGGGCAAGGCGGGAGACATCATGATCGGCGCGGAGTTTACCGGCCATTTTGTCGTGACGCCCGAAAAGACGCTGTCCACCGAAGATTACATCGTTGTAGAGACGGGTTTGTTCGGCCCGCCGAATACCAAGATGAGGCTATCCTACTCGGACTTTTCGCTCCGCGTCAACGGACAAAAGAAATCCCTCGAAAGCCGGCCTTACGGGCTAGTGGTCGGAAACGTCAAAGATCCGGAATGGGAGCCTCCTAAGGACGCCGCCAAATCGAAGACCAGTATCGGCGGCGGTGGTGGGGGCGGCCAGAGCGATCCGGGTGGGCCGCCGCCTGTAGTTCACGTTCCGATCGAGTTGCAGCGCGCCATGGCGTTGCGCGTCCAGAAGGCATCGCTGCCGGAGGGAGATCGCGCGCTTCCCCAGGCAGGCCTGATTTTCTTCGAATACCATGGCAAAGCGAAGGGAATCCATTCGCTGGAGTTGATCTACAACGGGCCCACCGGAAAAGCGACTCTAACGCTTCAGCCCTAGCACTCTAACGCGGCTGTTTTACGAAGGAAACGCCCTTGGCTTCGGGACCCGCCCAGATCACCATCGCGCCGACGATCAGCACCGTTCCGGCCAGGAGTCCCATCGACGTTGAGTAACTGAAGTGCTCGCCCAGAACCGCTTCGATGTAGCTGATACTGGAAGCGATTAACACACCGCATTGATACGCCAATCCGGGGAAGAATCCGCGCAACTGAGGTGGCGAGAGTTCGTTGATGTGGGCGGGGATTACTCCCCAGGCCCCTTGCACCATGAACTGCATGGAGAACGCGCCCACCATGATCAGCGGCTTATTCGGCGCCAGGACCCACAGCGGAATCGTGCAGGCGCCCAGCAGCGCCGCTATTACCATCGTGATGCGCCGTCCATGGCGATCTGAGAAGTGGCCGAACGTGAGTCCGCCAAGGATGGCCCCGAACATCGAAATGGCCGAAATGATGGCGGTCGTATTCACGTCAAAGTGTCGCTGGCGCTGGAGAAACGTCGGGTACAAGTCCTGCGTTCCGTGGGAGATGAAGTTCATCATGGCCAGCAAGCCGACCAGATACAGGAACAGATTGGCGTTCTTGAAAATGGCGGCGCGATAGGTGACCCAGTCTGTGCGCGATTCGTGCCACGCCTCGGGTTCCTCCACGCGCAGGCAGATCAGGATCGTCAACAGAGCGGGCACTGCTCCGATGAAGAACATCGCACGCCAGCCGTAATGCGGAAAGATCAGATAATAAGCGCCGGCGGCCAGAATATTGCCTACGGCGTAGCCTTCCTGCAACAGTCCGGAGAGCATCCCGCGCCATTTGGGCGGAGCCGATTCCATCGCCAGCGAAGCGCCCACGCCCCAGTTTCCGCCCATCCCGATTCCGTATAGCAGACGCAGCGCGAAAAAGACCTGGTAGCTGGGCGCCAGGCCCGACAATACCTCCATTAACGAATAGAAGACGATGTTGGCGATCAGGATCACCCGGCGGCCGTAGCGGTCGGCCAGAAGCCCAAAAACAAAAGCTCCGATGGGGCGCGTGACTAGGCTGGCCGTGATGGTCAAAGCAATCGCGGGTATGGAACGCCCGAATTCCTTGGCGATCGCGGAAATCGTGAAGACGAGGACAAAGAAGTCGAACGCGTCTATGGTCCAACCGAGAAATCCAGCCGAGACCGCGTTGCGAACATTGGCTCTTTGCTGCGCCGGAGTGAAAGTGGTGCGCGCCATGATTTAACGTTCGCGCGAGTCATCCGCCGCGAACTGACGACGATAACATTCAGCCATACGGTTCGTCAACGTTCGCGGGCTGGAAAATGTGGAGATGCTTGTTTATTGCTGCGCGGTGGGCGCGGCCTTGGTCCCGAGCAGCGCTTGAATCTCGCGCACTGAGTAATCGACTTTCATATCGATGAAGCGCTTGCCCAATTCCGCGGTCGACCTGCGGGCGTCGCCGGTGATTCCGTTATTGATTCTCGGCGCGGCATTGGGGTCCCGGCCGCGGCCTCGTCCACCACCGCCGCCCACGGGATCGCCTAAAGCCGTCTTGATCAGGTCCTTGCGCACCCAGCCGAGGTCGCCGCCCAGGTACAACATCTCGGATGTATCGGAGATGCTGGCGTGGCTACCCGGAGGGTACCCGTTATCGACCAGCCATTTTTCGAAGTCCGGCTGTGCACCCGGATGTTCCTTGGTTCCCGCATACACCTGGTCGCAGAAGATGACGCGAACGCCTTCAGAGGAATGCTTCGAGTCGAGCTCCTTGGCAAGCTCCTCCAGTTCCTTCTGCCCGCCGCCGTGGTCGCCCATCAGCACGATATTCTTGAATCCGGTCTTGATGCCTTCCTCGGCGACCCTTTCGTTGACGGCCTTAAAAATTTCCGGAGTAAGTCCAATCGTCCCTGGCAGCGTGGCGCTGGCGTTGTTCGGCGAATACGGCAACACGGGCGCGACTAACGCGTTCCCCAATTTGATGGCGATGCGCCTGGACACTTCGGTAGCGATCAGGGTATGGCCGCCGTTCACGTTCTGCGGACCTCGCTGCTCCGTACCTCCGTTGTAGATCAGGAGCGTGGTCTTCCCAGCTTGCATGGCCGCCTTCACTTCGGGCCAAGTCATCATCCCGAACTCGACCAGGGGTTCGTTTTTCGACTGCGCGAATCCGGCGACGGCATACATCGCGAACAGGCAAACAGTGAACTTCAAGTGACGCATGAATCGGTCCTCCCAGACTTAAATCGCCATCGAGGAGGATATCACCGTGGCGCGCCCAAAACAACTATGGCGTCGCTTTGGGGGGCACGCGGCGTTTGGTGGCTTGCTCGAACGCGTAGGCGATTTCGATCAAGCGGGGCTCAGTGCAGGCCATGCCCGTGAAGCCCACGCCGAACGGCGATGGTTTAGCATCGAAACCCGGTGGAAACGGCTGCTGCTGCGGATTATTGGGCACCATACCGAATGGCACCACGATAATCGGATAGCCGGATCGCGCGGCCAAATCGGCTCCGTTGCCGCCCGGCGTCAGGATCGCGTCCAAGCGATTCGTTTTCACAACCGCGTCGATGCCGTTGGTCCGGCTTAGCAGATTGTCTTTGCGCACGTCCGCGTCGTTGCGCGCGCGGTCGGCCTCCACGTCCATTTCGTCCGAAATGTCGAGGCGGGATTGCCCGAACTTAATCGCGGCTTTTTCGTGCTTCAGGTTCCATTGCCTAAGCTCGGTTAAGGTCTTTACAGGCGCCGTTGGTCCCAGGCTCGCCAGCCAGTTGTTGAAGTCGCGCTTCATTCCGTACTTAAAATTGACTGAGCAATCGTCGTCGTGGCCCTTGGCCTGATTCGCTCCCGAGCAGTACGGCCACCGCGTGAAATTGTTCTTGGGATCCTTCTCGACGAAGCTGGGGATTTCCGCGGGATCGACGATCACCGCGCCCTGCTTCTTCAGAATTTCAATGGCGTCTTCCATCGACTTGGCCTGGGCCGGATTCAAGCCACCGCGTCCGCGCCCACCACCGCCGGCGCCCGCCGGACGATCATAATAAAACGTTCGGGGGATGCCGATGCGCGCGCCTTTCAGGCCATCGGCCTTCAAGAACTTTGTATAATCTCGACCCGGCGGAGGCGTGCAGATTTTGGTTGCGTCATCGTGCGGATCGGGCGAGGCGCTTTCGAGCACGCCGAGTAAAATCGCCGCATCCGTCACGGTCCGCGTCATTGGACCCGCCGTGTCGTGATCTGCAGTGATCGGAATTACGCCGTAGCGGCTGATGCGTCCCAAGGTCGGGCGAATCCCTACGAGCATGCTCTGATTCGACGGATTGATGATCGACCCGCCGGTGTCGGACCCAACGTTGGCGGCCCACAAACTGGAAGCCGTCCCGGCTCCGGAACTGGAGCCTCCCGGCGACAACACCGCTCGCCCGTCGCCAGGAGTTTCGCGCGGATCGGGACGGGGATCGTAGGGATTGAATCCGAACCCCGCCACAGCATTGTAAGCAGGCATCGGCGTCGGCGCGCCGGCGACCCAGTTGGCCAGTTCGATCAGAGTCGTCTTGGCGATGATGATCGCTCCGGCGTCGCGCAGGTTCTTGGTCAGCGTCGCTTCGTAGGGCGGAATGTATCCGCGGAACGCGAACGCGCCGCCTGTGGTCGGCATATCGGTCGTGTGGATATTATCTTTAAGCGCAATCGGAATCCCGTGGAGCGGACCGCGCACATGGCCGGCCGCGCGCTCGCGATCCATCGCGTCGGCGTCTTTCAATGCGTTGGGATTCACCGTGACCGCTGCGTGCAGCAGGTCCTCATATGTCGCGATACGGATCAGGTACTGCGTCACCAGTTCGCGCGACGTGACGCGCTTCTGCTCGAGCGCCGCCCGCATCTCAGGGCTGGTTGCCTCGACGACGGTGAACGGCTTCCGCGCCTGCGCGTTTATCAGCAGCGTTCCCAGCGTCAACAGAAACGCAATTTTTTTCATGTGGGTCTCCTTAAGGAAGGGCGCTCGCGATGAAGTCCGTGATGTCTTTCTTGAATTTTGCGTGCGAATCGCTGTCGATGTACAGCATGTGGCCGGACTGATAGAAATCCCAGACGATCCGCTTGTGCATCTCCTGATCCAGGCCCATGTGATTGAACGTGTATTCGGCCGCGAAATAAGGAGTCGCCAGATCGAAGTACGCCGCGGCCACCATAACTTTCATGTACGGATTCTTCGTGAACGCGTTGTGGAACAGGCTGGTGGTATCGCCAAAGCCGTTCTGCACGCCGTAATCCCACGGCAGGATGCCGCCGGTTACGTAGTAATCCATATCGGTCTTGTAACCGAGCTCTTTCTCGAGATAGCTGGTGTACACGGCCGTGAACGGCGGAGTCGTGAGCGTGCTCGACGGATCGTACTCGGCGGTTTCTCCGGTATTGAGTGACGATGGACCCGTGAGGCGGCCGTCCAATCGCCCGATGGTCTGATGTTTGTCGCGCAAAAGCTCGCGCGAAAAGTGGGAGACGTCGAAACGCAGATTGCTTTCGTCGATGTACTTCGCATCCACACCTGCGTAACGCACCAGCTTGTCGATCACGGCCTTGCGCTCGGCCGGTGGAAGGTCATCGCCTTTGTTCAATGCGGAAGAGTATTCGCCCATCGCGAACGTCTCGACTTCTTTCAGGAACGTTTTCAGATCCTTGCGCTGCAAGTCCGGCGCGATTTTCTTGTGATACCAGGCGTCGGCGGCGTAGGTCGGCAACTCCAGCGCGAAAACCAGGTCGTCCGAATGTGACCAGATGGTTTCAAGATTCAGAGTGGTCGATATCAGAATCACGCCGTTGAACGCGATGCCGCGGTCGATCAGATAGCCGGCAAGGCCCGCCGAGCGGAAAGTCCCATAGCTTTCCCCCGCCAGAAACAGCGGTGAAAGTTGACGATTGTTGCGGGCCAGGTACATGCGAATGAATTCGCCCACCGATTGCAAATCACCCGCGACGCCGTTCATTCGCTGAGCCACTTCGCGATCCTTGGCGCGGCTATACCCGGTGCCCACCGGATCGATGAACACCAGATCCGTCTGGTCCAGCCAGGTGTACTGGTTGTCGATCATCTGATACGGCGGAGGCGGCATGTTTCCGTTCGACAGCAGTTTGGGACTGCGCGGTCCCATCGCGCCGATGTGCACCCACAGCGAAGCCGAGCCCGGTCCTCCATTGAACGCGAACGTCAGCGGACGCTTGCCTGCGTCGGCGCCGTCTAGCGTATAGGCGACGTAAAAAATGTGCGCTTCAGTATCGCCTGAAGCGGTTTTCAGCGGCATCTGCCCGGCGGTAGCGGTGTAGTTGAGCGTCTTGCCGCCCACTTGAATCGAATGATGCGTGACTGTCGGCGTCTCATCGATTTGTCCGCCGATCGCCGGACCGGGAGGCGGCACACCCCCGCCTCGTCCTTGCTGCATCAGAAAAAGGAACATTACTGGCGCGATCAAAGTTGGGTCACCTCGGGAACATTCATGATATGCCAACGGCCGGCGCGCCCGCTATGGTTTCGGCGGCCAGGTTTCGGGGTGAAGCGGCGGTTTAAACTCGTCCGTGCTGAAGACGCGCAGATCCTCGCCAGGCGGCGCGACTTTCAGAACCAGGGCGACATGAAAGCGCGGGCCCTGAAAATAACTCACGCGAATCCGGTGGACCCCGGCAGTCAATGTGACGCTTCCCGTTTCATCCTTGGTCGCGTGAACGCCGTCGTTGTCAACCACCAGCTCGTCGTCGATATTCAGCGTCGCGCCATCGTCGGAGGTCAGCACGAACTGGTATTCGCCGGCCTTGTCGATCCAGAATTTACCCGTGTAGTCGATCGCAAACCACTCGAACCGCTTGGTGACGCCGGGAAATCCTGCGCGAAAATCCTGCGGGGGGATGTTCAATGACGCTGTGTAGATAGTTCCCACGGGCTTCAGCTTGCGAAAATCGGGAAGCTTCGTCGTGTTGCGGCGGATGTGATAAACCATGCCGCGAAGTCCCGACGGAAGGACTACGGTGGTCCCGAACCGGACCGGCTCATCCTGTGCACAAACGCAGACGCTGAGCACAAGCAGGAACCCGCCGAGGCGCACAAGCAAAGCTTATCAGAATGCCCAACGCTGGCCGCCCCGAGGTCTTGAGCAACGCTGTCCGCATGCTTCGCATGGCGGCTCATTATCGCTCCCGCGAGCCGCCCTGGGTAGCATGCGGTCAATGCCGCTCCCGCGAGCCGCCCTGCGTAGCATGCGGTCAATGCCGAAACCGGTCACAGTGCCCGCAGGCACTCCTCAATCGTGTCCACTGCATGATCCGCCTGGTCCTTGGTGATAATCAGCGGCGGACTCAATCGGATGGAATTAGGTCCCGCGCCGAGCACAAGCAGGCCCCGCTCGAAACACATTTGCACGATGCGATCACGCAGATCCGGAGCCCGCTCTTTGGTCGCCTGGTCGCGCACGAATTCGATTCCGATCATCAATCCCAGGCCGCGCACATCGCCGACGAGGGGAAAGCGCTGCGAAAAATCCGCGAGCCGGGCCTTCATGTGCGCGCCCACAATCGCGGCATTTCCGACCAGCTCCTTCTCCAGCAGCTCGATCGTTGCCAGAGCCGCGGAAATGCACACTGGATTGCCCCCAAACGTGGACGCATGCGCGCCCGGCGGCCAATCCATCAGGTCGGCGCGAGCTACCGTCGCACCCAGCGGCATCCCGCTGGCGATCCCTTTCGCCAATGCCATCACATCCGGAACCAAATCGAAATGTTCCGACGCGAACATTTTTCCGGTACGGCCCATGCCGGACTGGACTTCGTCGGCGACGATCAGGATGTCGTTCTTCTCCGCTACGCGCTTCAGCTCGTCGAAAAATTTCTTGGGTGGAACGATGTAGCCGCCTTCGCCTTGAACGGGCTCGACGAAGATCGCGGCCACTTCCTCAGGCGGCAGCGTTTGCCGGAAAAGCTGGTCTTCGATCACCTTCACGCATTCGACTGCGCACGAATCCGGCGTTTTGCCGTACGCGCACCGGTAACAGTTCGCATAGGGTATATGATGCACACCCTGCATCACCGGAAAGAAGCCCTTCTTCTGTGTGCTCTTGCTCCCGGTCAGCGCGAGCGACCCCATGGTTCGCCCGTGGAAGGCTCCGAAAAACGCGATGAACTGGCCGCGGCCCGTGTGATAACGCGCCAGTTTCAGCGCGGCTTCGATTGCCTCGGTACCCGAGTTGCCGAAAGCGACGCGCCTCGGCATATCGCCCGGCGCCAGCATGGATAACTTCTCTGCCAGCTCCACGAAGTTCTGGTAATAGAAATCAGTCCCGGACATGTGGATCAAGCGCTCGGCTTGCTGCTGGATCGCTTCTACCACCTTGGGGTGGCAATGACCGGTGGAAACCACCGCAATTCCAGCGGTGCAATCGAGGAAGCGGTTGCCGTCCACGTCCTCGATCATCGCGCCCTTGCCGCGCGCGACCACCAGCGGATAGCTGCGGGTATAAGAAGGCGACACGACGGCATCGTCGCGTTCGATGATCGCGCGCGCTTTCGGCCCCGGCAGAGCGGTGACAAGGTTGGGCAGGTCCGCGCGTACGGATTCCACGGTTTTCATAATGCGACTCCTTTGGTTTCTTCTGCGGCAAAAGGAACAGCTCGCGCGAGGGCGAGCTTAGTCGGAACCAAACAAGGATGGCCGGGCCGTGGAAGGCCTGTTCATGCATCGATTATAGCCGGTTCGTGCGCTAAACTGAAGGGCGAGATGTTGATCACCGTCACATGCCCGTGCTGCCAGGCGGAACTGCACATCGATGTGGAGACGCAGGCTGTCATCCGGCACAAAGAACACGTAAAGCCGCCGTCCATCGCGGATTTCGAGACCGCGGTGCAGCGCCTGAAGGGCGAAGCCGGCCGGCGTGAAGACGTGTTCAAGAAATCGGTGGAAGCGCACAAGAGCCATCACGACGTGCTCAGCAAGAAATTCGACGAGATGCTCAAGGTCGCCAAAGAGAATCCCGACGAACCTCCGCCGGTGCGTGATATCGACATCGATTAGAGGATCGCAGCCTCAATCTGCTTCCACGACTCGGCCCGCGCATTTTTCGGCTTCCGCCCGGCGCGAGCGAACGCGACCACGCGTCGGAGCAAGTCCTGCCGTACATCGCTCATTTCAAGAAACTGGATCATGCGTTCGACGTGCGCTCGAAAAGCGCCTTGCGACGGCGTGTGTCCTTGCGACAGGAAAAACAGTAGCGCCGAAGCAGTCTTCAGCGCGCGCTCTTCTGGATCCTTTCCAGCGACGCCGCCATCGGGCGCGAGATTCGACGCGATTTCCAGCATCCGGTCGGTATCGTCCGGCGGCGGAGGCGGCGGCTCGCGACGGAATAAAGCCATTTTTCGACGCGGCGCGGCAGTGAGCATCGGCGGCGTGGGTAAGGCCGCGAGCGCGAATTGACCTGTCGCAACCGGAGGCGCGAAGTAGCTGTCGAACTTCGTGCCCTGCGGCATCCCTACGGGAACCACGCGCGTCGCCGGCGGCGCTCCCGTTTCGTCGCCGGGACGCTCCACCACCGCGACTAGCGCCATCGCGCGGCTGGCGAGTCCATACTTGCTACTGAGCTCGACCAGCTTCGCTTCCATTTCTTGAGCTGCGCCAGGGGTCATACGACTTTCAAGACTGGCGATTTGCCGGGCCCCGTCGAGCAGGCGAAGCGTATCGCCGAGCTCCGGCCGGGGATTCGCGATGGTCTCCGAAAACGACCCGCCGGGCCAATCCACTTGAACCGTTTCACCCTCCCCGAATGCGACCCAAGGAGTGCCCGCGAACACCGCACGCGCCGGCTCCAGCGCAAATGTCGCGCCGGTCGCGCGAACTTCCACGGCCACCGGGCGACCGATCGAAGCGAACAGATCCACTGCCGCGACGTCCACGCGCTCCTGCGGCGTAACGAATCTACTGACGCCGCCGGTGGCAGATGCGAACAATGCCAAAAACCGATCCTGGCTCGCGCTGCCGATCCCCAGGCAATGAATCCGTACGTCGAGCCCGCGCGCTTTCGCCAGAATATCCTCGGTTCCCATCACTTGGCCATCCGTGATAACCAGCACGTCTCCTCCGCCGGCCACCATCCGCGCGCCGGCCGTAAATCCTTGGGCCAGCTCGGTTCCGCCGCGCGCTTCAATGTCCCCTAGAAATGCGCGCGCCGCATCTCGATTCTCAGCCGTCGCCGGAAGCAGCGCCGGCCGAAACGTCTCGATTTGATCGTCGAAGGCCACCAGCCCGAACTGATCGTCAGGCGAGAGAGCGCCGAGGCACGCTTCCACCGCCCGTCGCGCCTGGATCATCGGCTGCCCGCCCATGGAGCCGGAGCGGTCGATCACCAGCGCCACTTTTCGCGCGCCCCTGGGTTTTTCGCCGAAGCGTGTTGATGGCACGACCATTGCAAATCGTCCGCCTCCGGCAAGAACCTGCGTGCGCTTTTCGGTCGCGTGCACATCGAGCACCAGGTCGCGATCGGGAACGCCGGCTTCGGTTGCCAGCGTCACGCGCTGTTTGCTCACGAGAACCGCGTGCGATGGCGACGCGATTTCGTCCGCATCGGGAACTTCGATCGCGAGATCGAAACCCACTTCATGCAGACTTTCGGCGGAGGGCATGAACTTTGGCAGGATCACGTCGCCAAACTCGGGGGCTGGGAGTTCCAACTCGCCGCTCGGGCTCGCGCAGGCGCGGGGATGATAGCCGGGAGCCAGAGTAAATGGAAAGCGGAATCGCAAGCCGTCGTCATGCAGTTCGACGCCTGCCAGGATTTCGAGAGTGACCGTCACTTCTTCGCCGCTGCGGAGATTGCCAAGCGTAAGATTCACCACTCCATCGCGATACGCGCGCGCCAGCGTCGCGAGATGCCCCGCTTCGATCCCGGCCTCATAAATCTTGACGGCATCTTCGACGCGGCGCAGTTCGGAATGGACTTCAAAACCAGTCCCCTTCACGTCGAAGCTTCGCAGCGCGGCGTCGCGCGGCAACATGAACGCGTAAATGACTTCCAGCCGCTGATCCTCGCCATTGCGAAATACATGCTGGACTTTTAGCCGTGCGCCGACCGGCAAAATCTGTCCCGTCAGCCATAACCTCTGCATTGCGAGCTTAAGCGCGGTCCCTTCAGCCGTGCGTACTTCAAACGCCACGTTCGTCCTCCTTGAGTCCGGGCGCCAGCTCAGCCAGCGCCTTGCGAATCCTCTTCACTTTCCAAGGCGCAAGATCGGCGCGAAGCTGCACGACAATTCCATCGGCCACGTGATATTGCCACCAGGCTTGCGGTTCGGGGAGCCCTTTATCGGCTTGATCCGCGGTTTGCGCGATTTCGGACAGCATCCGCCCTTCGCGCTGCAGCTTGCGGATCTCGTTCAGGCGTTCCAGATGTCGAGCTTCGTAAATCGCGCCGCGGCCCGCAACCATCGGCCCGGGAAGCAATCCGCGAGCGATGTAATAGCGAATGGTTCGTGCGGGAATACCGGCTTCTTCAGCCAGCTCCGGCAGCGTCCATTCGTCTTGCTTCATCCAGCTTCAGGATACGCCGCAATTACGACAGTGTCAACAACTGTCGTAATGTTAAACCCACCAGGGCGCAGTCGGCTGATCTCGAATCACGATCTGATTCAGAAAGGCCGCGGCCTTGGTCAAGCCTTCGTCGGGCGACATCAGCGTGTCCTCGTGTTCGATCGACAGGACGTAATCGTAGCCAAACATGCGCAGCGTGGAGATAAATTCAGTCCACCAGGTGTACGCGTGGCCGTAGCCACAGGCGCGGAAAATCCAGGCGCGATTGCGCTCATCAGTGTATTTCTTGGTGTCCAGCACGCCCGTCTTCGGCAGGTTCGCGTCGTAAATTTGCGTGTCCTTGGCGTGCACGTGGAAGATCGAATCGCCCAGAACGCGGATGGCTTTGATTGGATCGATCCCCTGCCAGAACATGTGGCTCGGATCGTAGTTGCAGCCGATGTTGTTTCCCGCGATCTCGCGCAACCTCAGCGCGGTCTCCGGACTGTACACCACGAATCCGGGATGCATTTCGATCGCGACTTTGACGCCGTGATCGGCTGCGAACTTTGCGTGTTTGATCCAATAGGGCGCGACTTTCTTCTCCCATTGCCACGCGAGCAGATCCAGATACTCGGGCGGCCACGGGCACGTCACCCAATTCGGATATTTGGCTTTGTCGCTGTCGCCCGGACAGCCTGAAAAATCGACGACCACCGGTACGCCCAGTTTTTCAGCGAGCCGAACCGTATTACGACTGGTCTCCTGATATGCTTTAGCAACGTCGCGATCCGGATGCAGCGGGTTTCCGTGCGAGCTCAGTGCGCTGATGGTGAATCCGTTATCGGCGAGCTTCTGTTTGAAATCTTTTAGCGCGGCCCGGTCGGAAAGCATGGACAGCTTGCAATGCGGATCGCCCGGATAATTACCGGTGCCCAGCTCCACCGTCGAAATATTCAGCGTGCGAAGCTTTTCAAAAACCTCGTCGAGAGAAAATTGCGACAGCAATGGTGTGAAAACGCCGATTCTCATTGGGCAAGAATAACAGAAGCGCGTTTAAGCCGTGCGCTGGGCGGTGACCGCGCCGAAACGTCGCTCGCGTCGGCGAAATTCTTCTACGGCCGACGCCAGGTCCTCGACCCCAAACTCCGGCCACATGCGCCGCGTGAACACCATCTCGGCGTAGGCGCACTCCCACAGCAGGAAATCGCTCAGCCTTTGCTCGCCGCTGGTGCGGATCAGAAGATCCACGTCCGGACCGAGTCGGCTTGCAAGGTCTTCACCCTCCCGTAGCGAACGCGCCGCGTCTACAATCGCTTGCCGCGACGAATAGTCGATTGCCAGGCGCAACCGGAGCTTTCGCCCCGCCGCCGTCTTTCGCTCGGTTTTTTCGAGCAGCGCGACCAAATTCGGTGGCAGACGGTCGCGCCGTCCGATGGCTTCCAGCCGCACTCCGTTCGCAACGCACCGGTCGCTCTCCTGCACCAGGTACCGTCCCAACAACTTCATCAGCGCCGAAATTTCATGCGCCGGCCGTCGCCAATTGTCTGCCGAGAATGCATATAGCGTCAGTACTGAAATGCCCAGCGATGGCGCTGACTCGATGGTGCGGCGCACTGCCTCCGCTCCCGCGCGATGGCCGGCGACCCGCGGCAATCCTCTCCCGCTGGCCCATCGGCCATTGCCATCCATGATGATGGCGACATGGATTCCCTTCTCAAAAGTACTTCTCATTACAAAGCATTCCTCCGCATGAATGACCAAAATCGCATTTCCGGAATCATCTCTTAGAAGCTTGCAGGATCGCTTCCATGTGATCCAGATATTTGTCGAACGCCTTGCGCCCCGCTGGCGTGAGCGTGTACTCCGTCCTGGGCACTCGGCCGTCGAACGATTTCGTGCACGCAATGTACTTCGCTTCTTCCAGCTTCCGGGCGTGGACGCTCAGGTTGCCGTCGGTAGTTTGCAGAAAGGTTTTCAAGTCATTGAAAGTCAGGGGCGAATCGGCAGCAGCCAGTGCGCTGATGATTCCCAGCCGGATCCGCGGATGGATCAAACGATCCAGATCCGGGATGGCCTGCGCCGGCTTCTGAACTTCGAACGTGGTTTCGCGCAGAGCGTTGTTCTTAGCCACCGTACCTCCTTGCGATCACCGTTCCAAAAACGATGTGCAGACCGCCGAATCCCGCCGCCAACCACACGTCGTTCCACGGCACCGACCATGCCGGTGGCCAAAGCACCGCCAGCGCACCCAGAATGAGAAAACATCCACCCATTACAGGGACTACCGGCACCGAAAAGGCTCCGCCGGTTACCACTCCCGTTCCATAGAGCATCAGCCACACCCCTGGGATCGCGGCCGACGCACCCGCGCGCCACAAAACCAGCGTCAGCGCTGCTCCGGCGATCATCGGCGGGACGAAACTGAATACAAATTTGCGTGCCGGAGCCGACCACATCGGCATTCCGGCCTTCAATGCTTTGCGCCGCATCGCGAGCATGCCGATGGCGGTCGCTAGCGCCGCCTCCATCACCCATGTCGCCAGCCACGCGCTGCGCGAGGTTTGGCGCGCGGCAAGCACGCTGGCCGCCAGCGCGGTGATCCCCATCGCCACTCCGCCCCATCCCGGAACTGCCGTAAAGGACCCTGCGCGCTCCATGGTTTCCCGGATGTAGCGCAGGTTGTCCATGGCATGTGCATGCATCGGGATCGGCTGGCGCTTGGGAATCGGTTGGACCGAGGCCATGCTGGAATCATAACCCGGCAATCGGGTTCCGTCAAGTACTTTATTAGACAAAGTAGTCCTAGAATCAACGTACCTGCTACCATGGTCCCTTGGCGATGAAGGCCTTACTCGACGTGCTCGCGCCGCATGATCCGGACTATTCACTGGCGCGCGCGATCGACCCGGATCGCCTGCCTGAGCACATCGCCATCATCATGGACGGAAACGGCCGTTGGGCGCGCCGCCGAAGCCTGCCGCGGGTCGCTGGGCACAAGGCGGGAATCCAGCCGGTGCGCG
>Ga0209415_10003112_pt1 | contig 30894 bp, 29 predicted proteins | sample PeaSoiSIISIP2007_FD_187696 | JGI IMG/M metagenome (GOLD analysis project Ga0209415, IMG submission 187696) | Peat soil microbial communities from Weissenstadt, Germany - SII-SIP-2007 (SPAdes) (version 2) | ecosystem: Environmental > Terrestrial > Soil > Wetlands > Peat | place: Germany... | reverse complement strand
TGAGCCGGTGCACGGCGGCATGGCGGCGCAGACCACCGATGACGGCCGTCCATTGCCCCGACAGCGCTTCGACGGCGTGCAGGCGGTTGACATTCGCCTCTGCGGTCTGCCGGATCAACGCGAGGCAAACGCGACTCCAATTGAAGAAGTCTCCGATACGCCGGGCGTTCTTCAAAGCATCGACATAAAGACCTTTGTTTTGATGGACGGCCTCGCCCATGAAGACGCAGGCATGGCGCGTGGCGCCCGTCTTTTTCATCAGAAGGGGAACCAGCAGCCGCCCCGTTCGGCCATTGCCGTCGTCGAAGGGATGGATATGTTCGAACATCCAATGCGACAGGCCCTGGCGAACAAGCTGCGGAGAGCTGTCCCCAGCGACGCTAAAGGCCTCCCATTCGGCAAGCGCCGCCGGCACGGAACGGGGATGGGTATAATGAAACGACCCGCCGGCGGCGGAATCGAATGTGGCGTTCGGATGAGCCTTCCACAGACCCGCCCTGGCGGCGATCATCGGATCGGGCGCCTGTTCGAACAAGCGCCGGTGGATCGCCAGAGCCATCTCCCGGGGACTGGCCTCGGGGTTTTCCGCCATCTGTTCAAACGCCTGCGCGCAGGCCGCAACCGCGACCGCGTCATCGACATCCACGGCCCGGCCAACACTCTGATAAGCGAGAAGATCGGTAAAGGTCGTCGTCGCCCCTTCCGCTCCGGAACTGTGCACGGCGTCGTGGCGCGCGAAGAGCCGTCCGACCGCGTTTCGAACAGGCGATCCGGTCAGCGCCAGATCGAAGGCTTCGACGGCGCGCCGGGCCGCCTCATACTGATCCCAGATGCTCTCCAACGGCGGAAAGACGGGCACTGACGGACGGAAACAGAGCCTTCCGTTCTCCTCGCGCTCATAACTACCAAACTCCATTTTCGGAGAACCTTGAATAATCGCCGGCTTTATTCAGACTTTCTGGAGTAAGTTAACATAAGGGTGATTTTCCTTCAAACATCCTGCACCCGCGTCAACGCCCCTGGACCCGGAACTGGCTTTGGTTTCAGACCAGGCTTGCGCGGACCATTCAATTGCAGATCGATGGCATCGGTCTCGTTTTTCGTGACGCCAACCGCCCGTGCACCGTGGTTATCTGACCCAATTCCCAGGCCATGCCCACCCGCTGAAAACTTTCGCAGCTCGCTGAGCCTTCTCACAGGATAGTGGCGCCGCCACGTCTTGATGATTTCCACAGCTTAGCGTAATTTCCTGAAAGGATTCACAGGCCGCTGATCGTTTTTGGAGTCATGACCTGCATTCCTGAACGGCCTCGTCGGCCGCTGATCCATTTTGAAGGAGGCCGTCACATGGCTGAGAACAACCCCGTCGGCCAGGCGGCCCTTATTGCCAAGCTCGGCCTGCGGGTGCCGCCGCCCGCCGTCACCTCCGTCGTCGGCCCTGGGATCCGGCGCACCACGGTCGAGAACGGCCGCACCGTCGAAAAATATACCCAGAGCTATGCTCCAGAGGACACATTCGTCGGCCACCTCAAGTTCGCGTTGCGCTATGAGCCGCTGGAACTGGGCGTCCTGGCCGCCGCGTTCAAGGTGGCCGACGGGCGCGAGCTGGAGGCGTGGGTGCGCGCCGAGCCGACGGGCGCATACGCGCGACGGGCTTGGTTCCTGTACGAGTGGCTGACCGGAAAGACATTAGACCTCCCCGACGCCGGGGTCGTGACATACGCCGACGCCTTGGATTCCAAGCTCCACCTGACCGCCACCAAGGGCGTCCCATCGAAGCGACACAAGGTCACCGACAACATCCTCGGCCGCCCAGGCTTCGCCCCCACTGTCCGCCGCACGCCCCTCCTGGAGGCGTTCCAGGCCGAGGCCATCGACGCCGAGGCCCGCAGTCTGATCGCCGGATGCGATCCCGAGGTTCTGGCCCGCGCCAACAACTATTTGTACACGAAGGAGACCAAATCCTCCTTCCAGATTGAGAATGAGACGGTAACCGGCCAGCGTGCCGAGCGCTTCGTCGCGGCGCTGCGCTCGACCAGGTTGTTTGATGCGACGGATGGGTTCAGCCTCATGGTGCTCCAGACCAACATCGTCGACCCCCGGTACGCCGCCAAGGGCTACCGCGACTTCCAGAACTTCGTGGGCGAGACGGTCGGCGGTTACCGGGAGGTTGTCCATTACATCTGCCCACGCCCCGAGGATGTCCCCTCGCTGATGTCCGACTGGGCCGAGATGGCCACCCGTCTCCAGGGCGCCGTCGACCCCGTGGTGGCGGCAGCGCTGGTCAGCTTCGGTTTCGTCTTCATTCATCCCTTTGAGGATGGAAACGGTCGTATCCACCGCTTCCTGATGCACCATGTCCTGTCGATGGAAGGATTCACCCCCCCGGACATCCTGTTCCCCGTCTCGGCCGCCATCGTCCGCGACCGCAAGGGGTACGACGTCGCTCTGGAGACTTTCTCCAGGGCAATCCAGCCAAACATCGACTGGCATTGGACGCCCGAGAAAGAGATCGAGGTCGAGAACGACACCTCGGACTTGTACCGCTATTGGGATGCCACGCCGCTGGCGGAATATCTTTATGCCAAGGTCGCCGAGACCGTGCGCAAGGACCTCAAGGAGGAACTGGATTTCGTCGGCCTGTACGACGCCGCACTTGAGGCTGTCCGCGAAAGGATCGACATGCCCGACCGCCGAGCCTCGCTCCTGGTGAGGTGCCTGCTCCAGAACCACGCCGTCTTATCCAAGAAGACGCGTGCCGAATTCGCCGAGCTGACCGACGACGAGGTGGTCGCGCTCCAGACCGTCGTCCGGGAGGTGACGGAGAACCGGGAGCCAGACGCCGACTGGCACCCCTGAGATGGGCGTGCCACACCGCCACACTCCATGGCTACAACGTGTCCATCTGGGAGGCTGACGATTATAGGGTTCTTTCGGAGGTTTTCTCCACGCTGCCACTGGGATGAATTCCGTGAATTCTGGGGACATAATGCTCATCTCGGATCTCGGTTCCCGACATGAGCCGACTGAGCACAAAACGCGAACTGGCACTCCCCATCACCAAACGAAGCCGAAGCTCCGCCAATGAAGTTCTGTATAATATCCGCAACTCTGCAACGCCTATGATCACGCACCCCAACGCCGAGTGGGGGCGGTCGATATGCCCGCATCAACGGGTTTCGCGAAACGGCAGATTTCCGGGGGATTTTGTTGGAGCGGGTGAAGAGAATCGAACTCTCGTCGTAAGCTTGGGAAGCCGGTTGGCAGACCTAGCACGTCCGCCGAAAAATAAAAATATCAATAGTAATCAGCATGTTAATTGTTCCGTTGGGGTCGCTCAGGTTCGCCCTGGTTCCTTATCATTGGTCCAGTTTGGTCCATGGTTTGTGTTGTCAGATCAAGACGGTTCCGGTAGGTTCATTACGTCCATATTGGGGGCTCGTTCCTAGAGTAACCCCTGTAGTGTGTTCAGAGGTGCGTCGTCAAATCTGTCAGCAGTGACTGTTGTTGGTTTGACGGATAGGCAATGACCGAAGGCATTAGCCTTTGGCGTGAAAGACTGCCGCGAATGCTGGAGAGGTTGACGCCTCTCTACGCTAGGGTGATTTGGTCAAATCCCCGGCAAGGTTGCAGCGGTGGCGTACGCTCGATCACACCATCTTGTTGCTCGTCCGTGTGGCGCGGCGAGAGTGCAGGAATGGTGTGTCCAATGCCTCCAAGCGATTTTCTCACGCGCCAGCAGATTGCTGAACTCTATCCAATCCCGCTTTCAACCCTCAAGAAGCTCGGTATGCGGGGAAACACCGCAGGGCCGCCGATCATCCGCATTGGCGGGAGCATCTATTACCATGTGCCAAGTTTTGAAAAATGGTTCCTGAGCTTTCTCGGCAAATCCCCAAACGTGATCCCCAAGCCTGGGCAAACATCCGGGCGACGTGGGCGACCGACCAAAGCAGAAATCGTTGAACGGCGGCGGTCTGCGGCACTGTCCGACACCTTGACCGGCTCTCGGTCGTGAGCTGCGGCTATCTTGGAACATGGCAAGGCGGTGATATCCGCCGGGGAGGGGGCGGCAGAGCCAAGCCCTCCCGATTTTTCCAGCGAATTGGCGGTGGCGCGCGCGACCTTGCCCGCCAAAGTTCGCAAGCTCCTGGACACTGCCGCCACGCTCGCTGATTGCCCGGTCACCATCGGCGATGCCGATTTCCTGCATGCCGTTCTGTGCCAAGTCGGAATGCCCCGCAAGAAGGTGAGCGATCGCGAGTTTCACCGCAAGAATGGCCGTGCCGAATTAGTTATCCAGGCCGGTCATATCGAAAAAAGAGGAAAACTAATTCCTATGCCCGTGCCTTACGGCATCCGGCCAAGGCTGGTGCTCATCCACGTCGCCACCGAGGCGGTCCGGCGACGCACTCGCGCCATCGAAGTGGGCGATAGCATCCGCCAATTCATTCGCACACTTGGTCTCGATTCCAATGGTCGCGAATACAAAGCGTTTCGCTTACAGATGGAAGCCCTGGCCGCTTGCCGCCTCATTCTTGGCGCATCTTATGGCGGACACGACGTGACCTTGAATGTTCAACCGTTCGAACGCTTCGATGCCTGGTTGAGCCACGACGGCAAGCAAATAGGCATGTGGCCGAGTGTGCTGGAGTTATCGGAGCGGTTCTACGACGACTTACTCGAACATGCAGTGCCTTTGGCTCACGAGGCTTTGGCTCGTCTTAAAGGTTCAGCATTGGCTCTGGATGTGTACACATGGCTGGCACATCGTCTCTGCATGGTAAAAAAGCCCACCAACGTGTCCTGGGCCAATTTGCGTGACCAGTTTGGTCAGGAGTATCGCGATCCAAAAGACTTCAAGAAAAAATTCAGACCGGCGCTTCGGCAAGCGCTGGCGGTTTATCCCGACGCGAAGATCGATGAGAGTCGCGCCGGCGTCATCGTATTGCTGCCGTCGAAGCCGCCAGTAACGAGATCTCTTGTGGTCGTCAAGAAGCCCGGCCTTGACGGTGGATAAATGAAAATATCCACGGTCAATCGGCCCCCCGCAGTGCGGTCAATCGGCCCCCCATGCGGGTGCCAAAATGCGGTACATCGGCCCCCCATGCGGGTGCCAAAATGCGGTACATCGGCCCCCCCTAAAACCGGTAGTATTCTCCGGTAGATTCCTGCCGGTAGTGGGGCGGTGGTGTTTTGTGGATAAATCGCGGTCGTTCACCTTCTTGCGGAGGCATTCGACATCGCTCGCCCAGAATGGAAACGCCGGCTTGTGGCGGTCACAAGCCGGCGCATTCTTTCGGGGTGTCTCCCGACGGATGGAAAATCAAGTTCGAGCTTGGTAATGGTAGGCCTTTTCCTTTTATGACATTTCACATGCAGATTTTCGCGCATAAGATCGGCCTGATGCATGCCCTGCCCGCTATGTATAAGTAACCGGCCGACGCCAGACTCTTGGCGGTCGCTTACGTCCGGCCACTTACCCACAGCTCTATCGCCGGAGCGGCACCACGTCCGTACTGACATTTCTAAATTGCCCAGCTACTGACATCTGAAAAGTGCGTTGACCGATTTGAAGAGTTCGGGAAGTCGCCAGAGGCCGTTTAAACGGCCTGGCAGAACAGGGCCGGCATAAGCGGCCAGAAACACCCGCCCGAGGGGCGATGTTTCACTGGGGCTTTACTTTGGAGGCCGCGCCACTTTCGACCGATCCCGACGCGGGCAGGCCGTACTCATCATAAAGGAAATCTTGGCTTCTGGCGGCGCTTGGGCCAAGTGTCGGCTTGGCGTTCCTGAACACGCTTTCGAGCAAGGTATATCGCGCCGCATGCCGATCATCGGGGGATTCGGGGTGAGGCGGTTTACGTGTCATTCGAGAATTTTCACGACGGAGAATTTCTTTCGAGCGGCGAGACGGGCGGCGCTGACCAGGCGTGGGTGAATAGGCACCGTTCGGTTTGGAAATCATGCTCCGCGACCTTGCCGCCTCGATCCTCGGTGATCGTCTTAAACGCCGCCATCAAGGCGTCGGCCTGTGCCGGCGTAAATCCGACCTCCCGCAACACGGCAGCGGCTTCCTTGAGGGTTTTTTCGCGCTTGGCGAGCTGGTGCAACATTTCGATGAAGACAATCGACCGGCCTTCGGGAATTCCCGTTGCGGTCAGCCGAGCTACGTGAAGTTTATCGCCAATGTACAAGGCACGCCTCCGTCTTTATCACGCCGCCGAACGGCGCTTTCTTGTCTGATCGCCACGCCCAGCGAGTAGGCCGGCGACGGAAATATCCTCGTCCAGTTCTTCCCAATGCAGACCTTCACCGCGCCCGATCAATTCCCATTGCAGGCGTTGTTCCGGCGTCCCATGCAGGAGGCGGGGAAACCAGGCCAGGGGGATCGACAGTTCCCGACCGTCAATGAGCACCACTTTGAAGGCATCGGCGGAAAACGACACGTCTGTCGCCAATGGATCAGATTCGAGGGTTAAAGTACGCATGCCACGCCTCCAAGAATAAATCCCGATGTGTCGTAACAACAGTGTGCAAGGCACTTATTTCTGACGCCATTAGGCGCTTACTACTGGCCAACTCCACAGGTTCCAGCCAGAACTTTGCTACCTTTTCTCCAAAGACCGCATGAATATGCGGGGGTTCCAGCGGATCGCCTTCGTCGCTGTAGAAGAAAAACCGATAGCCATTCTGTCGATGAATCGTTGGCATGGCCTAAGCCTACCATTGTCCGAGCAGCCGCGCCAACCAGCCTTTACTCAGCGGTTCGGCCTGGCGCTGATCGGTCAGCTGTAGCCGGGGTGCGACTAGCAGAATCGACATAAGGGGGTTCCGGCGCTTGTCGCGGAACACGTCGCCCAAATTTCGACTTTCGAGACTGATTTTTGCGATACCAAATTTGGCGGAATCGCTGTGCCGGCAGGCTTGTCGCGAATCTCCTGAGTTTCGCGACAGCGAGGAACGCCGCAGATTCCCTAGGCTTTTTTCTTGCTGTTGGTTTTCTGTTCCGCTGCTACTCGGCCCCCCCCCCAGATCGACGACCGATATCGCCCCCCTTTGACGTCCACTTTTGCTTGGCAGGATGTGGGACCTGCGTCAAGGTGGCGAGAGCGGGACACGCAGGTCGGACGATACGCGGCACAACAGCCGGCAAGGCTCAGGCCGGACGAGGGCGCCGGCCTTCGGCTATCCGCCTTCGCTGCGCTCCGGCCTGGCGCAACGTTAAGGACGATACCGCATGGATGACCGTATGCCCGATGATGGTCGCGCCGATTGCCTTTTCGACACGTTGTCAGCTTTCGCCAATCTCGTTCGTGACCTGGCGATACCCGTGCTTGCCGAGCATGACCCCTCTGCCGGCGAGACAATTCTCCAGGCACTCGTGGCGGCTGACGTGGCGATCGGCGCCTATGGCATGAGAACTGGTGAGTACCCGTCCGCCAGGTCGGCCGAAATCATCCCCTTTCCGAGGGGCGTAGGGGGGCACCCCGACGCTTAGCCCTCTTTTCCACCCCACCGCCAATGCACTTTTTTGGCGCCCCAGGCGCGAGAAAGGCATCTGTGCCCTGTGCCCCGCCGCGTCCTGAAAACAGCCTGGCCGCATGCGCCGGAGGCGCATGTCGCCGGCATCGACTGGTATTGTTCGGCGCCGGCGTTTCATCGCCGCGCACGTTCGTTCACAAATATTTGGCGACGGCGAGGCGCACGAATAGGACCGGATAAGCAAACGGCCAGAAGATAAACATCCGAATTTTTGTGCCGGAAACGCGTCCGAGCGTATTCCACGTCGGATGCCATTCGGTCAGTCCCCTGAAGACCACGCGGTTGAGAATTGCGCCGAAAATGAGGTAGGGCGCCCAGAGAGCTTGAAAGAGTGTAGGGACATCCCAATGCCGATAGATACCCTGCCACATGATCTCGTTGAGGATGAGATACAGCACCGCGTAAATGACAAAGCCCTTAAGGATCGACATCGACCGCAACGGGTTTGTTTTCTGCCGGTAGATAGTCATGGTCGGCTCCTACGCCGTTGTGGCAGGTCCTATGCCGGGGCCCAATGGCTATTGCTTAATCGGGTTCTCGTTCGTGTCTTTGGTAATCGGGGTGCTCAAGAATTTCTGTCTGCCTTTGTCAATTGCTTCTGCCTCTTTACGAATGGCGGAGTCATCCACGGTAATTGCCGTCGATGGGGTCTGCGATTGCCGGAAATGTATTGTCACCGTGAGGGCGATGACTGCCAGTATCGCCATCGCGACAATCGTGTACCTTGAAACCATGGTCTTTCCTTCCTAGCGGACCTTGCCAACCAATCCCAAGCTCGCGGCGGTTGTGACGCCAATTCTATCCAAACTTTGGAACGACACAATCGCATCTTTCCAAAGTTTGGAAAATCCAGATTTGCCTTTACGGGTCATGCCCTCGTTGGAAATCGGCCGGTGGCATGTCGCGGGCAAAAGCGCAATATCCAGAGCTTTACAGACGTTTCGGCCAATTGCTGGCGGAGGAACGTAAAGCCCGAGCCATGTCCCAGAGCGAAGTCGCTCGTCGCCTCGGAAAGCCACCGTCGGCAGTCTGGAAATATGAAAACGGTGAATTGCGTCTCGACGTTATCGAGTTCGTAGCGTTTTCACGCGCTGTTGGGTTCGATCCACTCGAACTTATGCGCCGCCTCATGGACGACAATTAAGGGCGCTATCCTCGTCCGTTTCCAGGCGTAGTAGCCCGACTCCTTATCGTTTCGGCAATAGTGCCGCCCGGAAGTGATCCACTCGGAGTCGTCCGCATCCACGCTTTTCAGCGCCGAGCATTGCGTCGCCGGCGTCCTCACGGTCCCTCAATCGTGGTTCTTACTGTTCCTGCCGCTTGTGGGGACCGTAGTGGCGATCGGAAAGGAGGCTGTTGGGGGTATCCGGGCCGCAAGGGATCGAGCGAAGCCGATCCGCCAAGCAAGTGGAGCGCAAGCGACCCAGTGGGCGAAGCCCGACCGTTGCCCAGCAATCCCCAGAATCCGTGTAAGGAACCTCTTTATGATGAGATCTACCGCGACCACCCTTCGGCCTCCATCCCTATAAGTTATGTTATCTACATCGTAAACAGTAACGACCTCGATCTGGTATCCAGAATATGATGATGTTACTGTTCACGAAACCGGAGCGTTACTGATTACGAGGGTGCCCGTTGAAAACCGCGACAGAACGCGTTCTTGCAATGCGGCAGCGCCGATATGAGGCGGGATTGTCTCAATTGGTGCTTTGGGTTCCAAAGGAGCGGGCGACTGAAATTCGATCGCTGGTCAAACGGCTGCTTGACGACAGTACGCTCGCGTCAGCCGATTGGGCAGTTGGGCCGTCTTCCGCAAGAGTGTGGATTGTCTTTTCGACCAAGGCGCAACCGCTTGGCCTCAAGAAAAAATTACGCGAGGCTGGGTTTAAGTGCGCAAAGGCTGGCGTTTGGACTGGCTCCGCGACTCAGGCTGTCGTTCAAAAGTTGGAGCCTCTGGTGATCGTTGCTGGTGGTGAGTTTCGGTCCACTCCGCCGTGATGTGACCAACGGGCAAAATTGGGAATTTCACGCGACTGCGCGCCTTGGAGCATTAATCTATGCAAATAGTGATGAACGACATAAATAATCCACAGAATGAAATCGACAAAATAACCACAGCATTTGGAGAATTCAAGAAATGGCATCAATATTTTTCGGTTACACTTCTTATAACATTTTTTCCATACATCATATTTTATTTTGGTTTTCTTGGATATTCACTAAAAATAGCGATAGATCAGAGCGAATCTCTAATAATGAGGGCGGTGTGTACCGGAATTGCAATAGCATCTACCATTTTTGCAAATAGAATGATATTGTATATGCTGTCAAAGTTCATTCGTTTCAAATTAAAGATGTGTGGAGAAAGTGTTGTATTAGAATTGCGCGATTTTCTTGGGTGGAATTATGTGGACATAAAAATTATAACCGACCTTATAAAGTACGACAACTCATCTCTGGCGAGTAAAGTCAGTGGAATAGTTCATGGTAAAAATTATCAAGATAAAATTGAATTTGGATCATTAGGGAAGTTCGAAAAAGGAAAGTCCATCAACATTCCGATAAAGGATGACTTAACAAAAGAAGTGCTAATGGATAATTCTGTGATAATGAAAATTACAATGACGTATTTCCACGTATTTACCGGCATAAAAAATTCAAATACGATATATATTACCAATAAACATTTAATTGAAGCAAGGTGTAAGCTTAGTGGAATGCCTTCATCCGACGAGAGTGAGATCCTCTCATAGCATGCTCTGTGTCCCCATTATGTTCGACGTGCGTTTATACCGCCCGGCAGTCGTGTCCCGAGGCGGTCAGCCCGGAGGTGAGTGTACCGGGTCAGCATTTCTGCTCGCAGGTGTCCGCTGATCGCCATGATTTCGTTGTCTCTCAGATCGGTGAGTTCAAACAGGCGGCTGACCGCCTCATGCCTCAAATCGTGCCAGCGCAAGCCGGGGAATGCCTCATCCGAAACGACATCGCGGAACGCGTGGGCAATGCCACGTCCGGTCTCTACAGGTAGAACGGGTCGGGAACCGAGAACGCCGGAAACGCCGGCAGGCCTCAGGCTCTCGAAAGCCTCTACCGCCCGCATCGATAGCGGCACACGGCGGGGGCGGTCATTCTTGGTCTTTGGTAGATCTGCATGGGGATATTCGTCTGTCAGTTTGACCCGATCCCAGGTCAATCCGGCGAGTTCAGACTGACGCATGCAAGTTTCCAGCGCGATGATAATGGCGGCGCGCAACCATGGACGCGACGAATTCGCGGCTGCCGCCAACAGCCGGATCTCCTCTCCATCGTGCAGCCGCCTGTCTCGGCCATCTGGAAGGCTTGGGCGAACTCCCTCGACGACCGGATTATTAAGAGTCTGGTCGTGTGCGAGAGACCAGCGTTTGTAGAGTTGGGACAGCGTATTGAGCCGATGGACCACGGTCTGTGGTCCAACTGTCGCATCAAGGCCGGAAATTTCGCCGTCTTCGGCACTGTCCTCATCGAGGACTCCGCGACGCCAGCGGATCAGATCGGCCGGGCGTAGGCTGACGATTGCCCAATCAGCAAATTCGCTCTTTTCCCAGTACGTCAGCTTGCTGATCTTGTTCTTGGTGTCGGGGCGACGCCTATCTAACGTGCCTGCCATCCACCGGCAGGCGTCACCCAGAGTCGTTTGCTGGACTTTGCGCCGGTCTTCGTATTCTTCACCGGCGACCTTTCCTTCGTTGATCTCTGCCCAGCGCCGAGCATCATCGTAGCTTTCGAATGTCTTCGTCAGCGTTACACTTTTGGCACCAACAGTGCGTCGGATCCTCGCTCGCCACTGATATGGGCCCCGCTCATCGATAGTCGCCATTTCCGCCCTCCGGAATCAGCAATGGGGCGGAGCATTCTGGACCACCCTTGGACCAGTAGTTTGGTCCAATTTGGTCCGAAAATCCAATCTGTATTTATCGATGTGAACCGGAGAAGCGCAGAAATCTTGGAGCGGGTGAAGAGAATCGAACTCTCGTCGTAAGCTTGGGAAGCTTCTGCTCTACCATTGAGCTACACCCGCGCCGGAGCGCAAAGTTTATAGGGTTTGGCGGGACGGCGCGCAAGCCTCTTCCCGCATGTGCCGTCAAAAATTGGCGCCGGCCTCTGGGCGCGCGGACCGGAAACGGCACGGAACCGTTGAATGACCTTGCCAACAGAACGGTTGGCGTTGTATGACACCAGCCCCAGTACCCATCGGTACTTCATGTATGACAATTGGCATCGCGCCTTGGCTTTTTTGGTTTGGCGATGCCGACGCCCCCGCTGCCTCTTTGCGGATGACGGCGGCCTCGGGAGACATCGGGTGAGTGACGTTTTTGAGACTGTGGCGACCGCGCCGAATGGCGCCGAGGCGGACAGCGCGGATGCCGAGAGCGTGGCGGCGGCGCGGCGGCGGCGGATCTTGGAAGGCCCCATCGTCTCCACTCTGCTGCGACTGTCGGGGCCGACCATCCTGATTCTGATCGTCGGCATCTCGGTCGGCGTCATCGAAACCTTCTATATCGGCTTTCTGGGCACCGCGGCACTGGCCGGCGTCACCTTGATTTTTCCCTGCCTGATGCTGATGCATATGATGTCCGGCGGCGGAATCGGCGGCGGCGTGTCGTCGGCGGTGGCCCGCGCCGTCGGCGCCGGGCGCAAGGCCGACGCCGATGCGCTCCTCTACAATGCCCTGGTCCTCGGCGCCGCCTTAGGGATGCTGTTCACCGCTGCGGAATTCCTGGGCGGCCCGGCGCTCTATCGGGCGCTGGGCGCCTCCGGCGAGTCATTGGAAGCCGCAACCACCTACGCCGATCTGGTGTTCGGCTTCGCCGCCCTGACCTGGGTGTCCAACCTTCTGGGCGCGGCCTTGCGCGGCAGCGGCGATACGCTCGCCCCGGCGGTGCTCTCGCTGTCCGGACTGGTCGTCCTGGTGCCCTTGTCGCCGCTGCTCATTTTCGGCCTGGGCCCGGTGCCCGCTTTGGGCGTCGCCGGAGCGGGCATCGCCGTCGCGATCTATCAGATCCTGCAACTGACCTTCCTGATCTGCTATCTGCGATCGAACCGCTGCGCCTTGACGCTCTCCTTCGACCATCGGCAACTGAACCGTCGCCTGCTGGCCGACATCTTCCGGGTCGGCGGCCTTGCCGCCGTCGGCTCGGTGGTTCCCAATCTGACCGTGATGTGCATCACCGGCGCGGTCGGCCAGTTCGGCACCTCGGCCATCGCCGGTTACGGTTTGGCGGCCCGACTGGACTACATCCTGACCCCTCTGCTCTTCGGATTGGGCACCGGCGTGCTGATCATGGTCGGCACCAATGTCGGCGCCCGGCAGATGGCGCGGGCCCGCCGGATTTCCTGGATCGGCGCCTTCGTCGGCGCCGGCTTCGGCGAAACGATCGGCCTGGTCGTCGCCCTGCTGCCCAATCTCTGGATCGGCTTGTTCAGTCATGACGCCATTGTCCTTGATGTGGGAACCACCTATTTGCAGGTGATCGGTCCGCTGTACGGATTGACCGGCATCGGCATGCTGCTCGGCCTGGCGGCGCAAGGCGCCGGCCGCGCCTTCTGGCCGTTGATGGCCGGTCTGGTCCGCCTGGCAATCAGCGGCGGCGGCGGATGGCTGGCCGTCTCGGCGTTCCATGGCGGCGTGCGCGCCTTGTTTTTGACCGTGGCCCTGGGCGGCATCGGCGCCTGCGCCGTGATGGTGCTGTCGCAACGCCATGCCGAACGCCGGCAGGCGCGGTGACGTCCCGGGGTTGACGAAGAACAGCGAACGGCGCTATGAGTTTCGGCATCGTGGTGATTTGGCAGACCGGCTTGCGGCCACGTAAAATAAGCGGCTAAAAGGGTCAAGTGCGCGTCACGTCGAGCCCTGGCCTCTCCCCGGTCAGGGTTTTTTGCTGCGTACGGAGGATATTCAGATGACCGATAACCCAAAAGACCAGTGGCGGCTGGCCACCCAACTGATCCGTGGCGGCCTGGCGCGGACGCCTTTTTGCGAAACCAGCGAGGCCTTGTTCCTCAATTCCGGCTATGTCTATGGCAGCGCCGAGGAAGCCGAGGAAAGTTTTGACGGTACCAGCGACCGCTTCGTCTATTCCCGCTTCCGCAATCCGACCGTGGCCATGTTCGAAGACCGCCTGGCCATGATCGAAGGCGCCGAAGCCTGCCGCGCCACGGCAAGCGGTATGGCGGCGGTCCATGCCGCCGTCCTCTGTCAGGTGAGCGCCGGCGAACATGTGGTGGCGGCCCGCGCCCTGTTCGGGTCCTGCCTGTGGATTCTCGGCGATTTGCTGAAACGCTATGGCGTCGAGGTCACCTTCGTCGACGGCACCGATCTTGACCAATGGAAGGGCGCCTTAAGCCGGCCGACCCGCTGCGTTTTGATCGAAACGCCGTCCAACCCGACATTGGAACTCATCGACATTCCCGCCGTCGCCGAACTCACCCACGCCGCCGGCGGACTGTTGATCGTCGACAATGTCTTCGCGACGCCCCTTTTGCAAAAACCGCTTCAACTCGGCGCCGATATCGTCGTCTATTCGGCGACCAAACATATCGACGGCCAGGGTCGCTGTCTGGGCGGCGCCATCCTGGGCAGCCAGACCTTCGTCACCGATGTGCTGGGTCCTTATTTGCGTCACACAGGCCCCTGCCTGTCGCCCTTCAACGCCTGGCTTCTGTTGAAAGGCTTGGAAACCTTGGACTTGCGCGTCGTCCGCCATGTCGAAAACGCCGGCAAGGTCGCCGCTTTTCTCGAAGGCCACGACGGAGTCGAACGGGTGCTTTACCCCAGTCTGCCCAGCCATCCCCAATATGATCTGGCGCGTCGCCAGATGACCGGTGGCGGCGGAATCGTCGCCTTTACCCCAAAAGGAGGCAAAAAGGGCGCCTATCATTTGCTCAACACGTTGAAATTGATCGACATCTCCAATAACCTTGGCGATGCGAAAAGCCTGATCACCCATCCTTGGACCACCACCCATCAAAGCCGAAGCCCGGAAGAAAAGCTGGGAATGGGGATTACAGAAGGCATTCTTCGCCTCTCGGTTGGATTGGAGGATAGCCAAGACCTGATCGACGATCTCGCCAACGCGTTGAAAACAGTCTCTTAATTCACAATTTGCCGGTGGCCGCCGCCCTATGACGCGACCCGCCTGCGACAGAAACGCAAAGCCAATTCCACGCGCAGCGAACTGCTCTATCGGCTTGATTGCCATGGCCAAAGGGGCTATTCGGTTCACCAGAGAGATGTCTCATGCGGACGGATCTCCTGCCAAGACGCCCCTAAGGAGGAAAAGCATGAAGTTTTCCAGATTTCTCGCCAGCATGGCATTGCCCATGATGATGGCTGGATGTGCGTCGTTTCCCGGCACCACTTTCCAGCTCGAGGAATTGGAAAAGACGGTGCCGAGCGGTTCGCCGTTCACCCAGGCCCTGGCCTTCGAATATAAGGCTCTCGCGGCCTCCGAACGGGCCCAGTACAGTTGGTTCAATTCCCAGCATTTCGCCCGCAAGGGATTGGCCGCGGCACATGGCGCCTCCGTCTCGCCAGAGGATTTGGCCGATTGGTCTTTCGCCGACGAGCAGGCGGCCCAGGATCTGGCCGCAGCGCGCGTGCGTCTGATCACGGTGCTTGGCGGCGCGGCACCGAGCCGCGCACCGGCCCTGACCGCGACGGCTCAGGTGAAGTTCGATTGTTGGGTGGATCAGCAGGACAAAGACTGGAAGAAAGAGGACATCAGCCTCTGCCGCAAGGATTTCCTGGCCGCGATGGACGCCCTCGAAGTACAGGCCAAACCCGCCGCCGCCGCAACGCCGGCCGCAACCGCCACCAAGCCGGCCAAACCCGACAATTTCCAGCTGTTCTTCGATTTCAACCAGGCGGGCTTGACGCCGGAAGCGGCGCGCATTGTCGGCAGCCTCGCCAGTGCCGCGAAGGCCGCCGGCTATCCGAAGTTGACCATCACCGGTTATACCGATTTGACCGGATCGGCCAGCTACAACGCCCGGCTGTCGCTGAAGCGCGCCGAAGCGGTGCGCAAGGCGTTGATGGCCGCCGGCGTCCCCGCCGACAAGCTGGTGACCGAAGGCCGCGGCAAGGCGGATCCCCTGGTCACCACGGCCGATGGCGTTCGCGAACCGCAGAACCGTCGCGCCGTCATTCGGTTCGACAACTAAACGCTCGTGGTTGCGGAAATAATCGCTTCCTGGTTCGTCATTCCCTTAGATCAGCGGGAATCCATGTCAAGGCCGCATCAATATCTGGTAGTCGAGAGATGTTCGCGCCTCCATATGGATCCCCGCTTTCGCGGGGATGACGAACAAAATTCGACCCGACCGACTTTTTCCGCATCCTGTTAAGGACGATTCAGACATTGGGCCAACACGCGACTGATCGTTTCACCGCTTGTTTCCCGGCAACGGGGCGCTTATCTTTCCACATTCGGTGACATGTCCGCATTGCGTCATGGCGCCGGCCAGGACGATCGAACCCGCTAGGATAGAATGACCGCGAAGGGTAACGAGCCGCATCTCGCACCGGTTTTGCAGGATACAGCGATGTATTCTCAAACGACCCGTTCCTTGACGGTCTCCGTACAGCCGATTTTTCTCGAAGATCAGTCTTCGGCGACGGACAACCACTTCGTTTGGGCCTATCGCGTGCGCATCGAGAATGGTGGCAATGAGACGGTGCAATTGCTGCGCCGCCATTGGAAAATCACCGATGCCATCGGCCGCATCCAGGAAGTCAAAGGTGCCGGTGTGGTTGGCGAACAGCCTGTCCTCCACCCCGGTGATTCCTATGAATACACCAGTGGAACGCCGCTCTCGACGCCATCGGGCATCATGGTCGGCAGTTACCAGATGGAAACCCTCGACGGCGAACGGTTCGACATCGCGGTTCCGGCCTTTTCCCTGGACAGTCCGCATCAAAAAATGCGCCTCAATTAGCCGACCAGCCCAGACGATCGCCCCCATTGCCGACGGCTCCTCGCAAATCCTCCCCGACCTAACGTCATCGCCCTCTAGGGTTGTGGCGCCAAGATCTTGCATCCGGGCAGGACAATCGCCATCTAGGCGGAAGCAATGTCTCAGGGGTCATTCGAAAATAACGGTGTCATTTCCGAACGGACCTCTTAGATTCCTCCGTTGTGGCGGGCGCTTCCACGTCCGCTGCGGTTCAAGCGCCACTTCGGCTTGGGGTTTCTCCGGGGATTGACTCTGTCAATTCCGAACAACCGTCAACCGGAGGGGAGCAGCGAAAAGGATCACCATCGTGACCGAACAAAAGCCCGTCGCCTTCGACAAAACCGAGACCGCCGATCAGAAAAAGAAGCCAACACGATCCGAAGCTGAGCAGGCTGTCCGGACCTTGATTCGTTGGACCGGCGACGACCCGACCCGCGAAGGACTGATCGACACCCCGTCGCGCGTGGTTCGGGCCTATGAAGAATTCTTCGCCGGCTACAACGAAGACGCGGAAGACATCCTCCGCCGCACGTTCGACGAAACCGAAGGCTATGACGAAATGGTGGTGTTGCGCGATATCCGCCTGGAAAGCCATTGCGAACATCATATGGTCCCGATCATCGGCAAGGCCCATGTCGCCTATTTGCCGGCGAAACGCGTGGTGGGCATCTCCAAACTGGCCCGCATCGTCGAAATCTATTCGCGCCGCCTGCAGATCCAGGAAAAGTTGACGGCGCAAATCGCCAATTCGATCCAGGATGTCCTCAATCCCCGCGGCGTCGCCGTGGTCATCGAAGCGGCCCATCAATGCATGACCACACGCGGCGTCCGCAAACCCGGCGTCACCATGGTCACCAGCCGCATGCTGGGCGCTTTCCGCGACAATCCGGCGACCCGCCGCGAATTCATGGCCTTGATCGGCAATCCCTCGAGCAGCTTGTCGAATATCTGACCGGAGTACTGCGGATTTACGTTCCATGCCCAGGCGTCGAAGGGACACGAGTCCCGGACGGCGCCTGACGGGAACGCGAAGTCTCTGGACAGTTTGCCGGCTTCGCGCCAATAGTCCTCTGTCACCTCAGGGGAAGACTCTTTGCTCGACATTCGCCCAGTCTTGTTCATCACCGGTTTCGTCTTGTTGATCTTGGCCACCGCCATGGGAATTCCCTTGCTGGTCGACCTGGCAACCGACCATAGCGAATGGCAAGCGTTCGCCTTTTCTTCGATGGCCTCCGGCTTTGTCGGATTGGCGTTGATTTGGGCCAACCATACGGCCAATGAGCAGGGTCTGCGGACCCGCCAGGCCTTTCTGGTCACCGTCACCGGCTGGCTGCTGGCGGCCATATTCGGCGCGTTGCCCTTTTATTTCGGCAGCCTCCATCTTTCCCCGGTCGACGCCCTTTTCGAAACCATCTCGGGAATCACCACCACCGGATCCACGGTCATCAGCGGCCTCGATCAGACGCCGCGGTCGATACTGCTGTGGCGGGCCCTCTTGCAATGGCTGGGCGGAATCGGCGTCATCATCACCTCGGTGGCTTTGCTGCCGGTGCTGCGAATCGGCGGCATGCAACTGTTCCGCATGGAAAGCTCCGATAAGACGGACAAGGTCAAAGCCCGGATTTCCCAGGTCACCGCGAGCATCTTTCTGATCTATGCCTTGTTCACGCTGCTATTGACCATCGCCTTGGCCTTGGCCGGCATGACACCGCTGGAAAGCGTTTGCCACGCCATGTCCTCGCTGTCCACCGGCGGCTTTTCCACTTCGGACCAATCGTTGGGGCATTTCAGCGATGCCGCCCAATGGATCTGCGTGCTGGGCATGGTGGCGGGAGGCATCACCTTCACCCAATTCATCACGCCTTGGAAACGGAAACGCTGGAGCATCCTGGACGACAGCCAGACCCGCTGGTATCTGTCGATCCTCGCTGGATTCTCCCTGTTGATGGCCTTCTGGAATTGGGCGATGCGGGATCTCGACGTCTATGACGCCGTCCACCAATCGATCTTCAACGTGACCTCGATCATCACCACCACCGGATTCCACACCGCCGATTACGACGCCTGGGGCGGCTTCGCCCAAGTGGCCTTTTTCGTCATGACCTTCATCGGCGGTTGCACGGGCTCGACAGCCGGCGGCATCAAGATTTTCCGCTACGAAGTATTGTTCGCCGTCACCGGCGTGCATATCCGCCGCCTGTTGCATCCGCACGGCATCTTCGTCATCGACTTCAATCAACTTCGGTTGAGCGACGCCATCGGCCGGTCGGTGCTGGGCTTCATGATGCTTTATTTTTTCTGCTTCGTGCTGTTGGCCCTGGCCTTGACCGTCATCGGCCTCGATGTCACCACCGCCTTGAGCGGCGCGGCTTCGGCGCTGGCCAATGTCGGACCGGGATTGGGCCATCAGATCGGACCGGGCGCCAACTACGCGGACCTGCCCGACGAAGCGAAATGCCTGCTGGCTTTCGGCATGTTTGTCGGTCGCCTGGAACTGGCCACCGTACTGATCCTGTTTTCCAAAAACTTCTGGCAGGAGTAGGGCGGAATGTTCGATCTTCGTCCCGTCCTCTTCGGCACCGGTCTGGTTTTGGCCGTCCTCGCGCTGGCCATGGGTCTGCCGACCCTTGTCGATTTCGTGCATGGCGACGCCGATTGGCGGGTCTTCGCCGCATCGGCCGCGGTGACCCTCTTCGTCGGGCTTGCCCTGATGGCCGCCAACTATGTGGCGCGCCGGGACGAGCTCTCGACCCGGCAGATCTTTCTGCTGACCGCAGCCGGTTGGCTGGCCGCCTGCTTCGCGGCCGCGCTTCCCTTCGCGTTCTCCGGGTTGCATGTCTCCGGCGTCGACGCCTTGTTCGAGGCGACGAGCGGTGTCACCACCACGGGCGCGACGATCCTGCGCAATGTCGACCACGCCCCTCCCGGCATCCTGCTCTGGCGGGCGTTGCTGCAATGGTTGGGCGGCATGGGCTTCCTTGTCATGACCGTCGCCGTGCTGCCGGTCTTGAACATCGGCGGCATGCAGATTTTCCGCCTGGACAACGGCGATCTCGGCGATCGCGTGATGCCGCGGGCCGCCACGGTGACCATGAGCATCATGGGATTGTATGCCGGTCTCACCGGGACCCTGACATTGCTGCTGTGGGCGGCCGGAATGAGTCGCTTTCCGGCGCTTCTCCATGCGATGTCGACGATTTCCTGCGGCGGATTTTCGACCAGCGCCGGATCGATCGGCAGTTGGCACAATCCGGCCATCGATTGGGTGATGCTGCTCGGCATGCTATTGGGCGGCGCCCCATTCATCATCTATATGCAGATCGCCGAACAGCGTTGGCAAATTGCCCGTAGGAACCGGCAACTGCGTCTTTATCTGATCTATTTTCTGATCGCCAGTTTGATCTTGGCCCTGTGGCTGATCCTCGAGCAGGACTTAAAACCGTTGCCGGCCTTGCGTCACGCCGCCTTCACCGCGGCATCGGTGATGACCGGATCGGGATTTGCCACCCTGGACTGGGGCCGCTGGACCGGTCTTCCGGTCGCCATCCTGTTTTTCCTGACATTTGTCGGCGGCTGCGCCGGCTCGACGTCCGGCGGCATCAAGATCTTCCGCTTTCAGATTCTTTACGCCAATGCCCGGGGACAGATGAACCGCCTTTTGCATCCGCATGCGGTCATCCTGCCCCACTATGACAAAAAGCCGATTCCCGACACCGTGGTCGAATCGGTGCTGGGATTTCTCTTCATCTACGCCCTGTCTTTCGCCGTGGTGGCGATGGGACTGGGCATGGTCGGCCTGGATTTCTGGACGTCGCTGTCCGCCGCCGCGTCGGCCTTGGCCAATCTCGGCCCGGGACTGACCCCCAGTATCAGCCCGCTCACCGGCTTCGCGGCGCTCCCCGACGCCGCCAAAATCCTGCTGGCGCTCGCCATGCTGTTCGGACGTCTGGAAATGTTCATTTTCCTGGCGCTGTTCGCCAAGGGATTCTGGAAGAAGTAGGGCCTCCCGCGATCAAAGGCTGCCCAGATAATCCCGTTTGCCGACGTCCACCCCGTTATGCCGCAAAATGGCATAGGCCGCCGTCAGGTGGAAAAAGAAGTTGGGAAGCGCGAACGACAGCAGATAGGACTGCCCGGAAAAGGTCATCTCGCCGCTCGGCAATTTGAGCGTGATCGACCGTTCTTCGCTGCCGTCCACTTCCACCGAGTGAATGCTGTTCAGATAATCCTGCGTTTTGGTGATCCGCGCCTGAAGTTCCGGAAACGTCGTCTCGACATCGGGGACGCTCGGAACATCGACACCAGCCAGGCGGGCGGCGGGACCCTTGGCGAAATCACAGACCAATTGCACCTGGCGAACCAGCGGGAACATGTCGGGAGCCAGACGCGCATTGAGCAAAACGGAGGGGTCGATCTTTTTGGCGTCGGCAAAGGCCACCGCTTTGTCGAGCAGCGCGGAAAGACTGCCCAACGAGCGCTGAAACACAGGAATCGAAGCTTGATACATGGAAAGTGACATCAGAAACCCTCCGAAGAGCGCTGGAAGAGCGCAAGGCAAACACATCCTAATCCCCGGACGGCAGGCCGAACAGGCCGGCCTGTGAAAATAAAGTATCAGGGCCTCATATGCCGTCCATAGAGGTTGTTTTCCTCGGAATCCCAACCGCTGATCTCGCCTTCCCGCACCGCCGCGTCGCGGTCGTCGGCCCATCCCCAGACCTTGCCGTCGATCACATATTTCCATTTTCCCTTTTGCACCGGGCACGGAAAGATATCGACCACCGACCGGCCGAATTCGGCACGCTCGACGCTGGTGACGCCATCCGCCGCATATTGATCGGTTGAAACGGTCTTCCAGTCGCTCGCAGGCATGATGCTCTCCCGTCAGGCCAATGACATGCGTCAGAATAGCACGAGTCTCAGCCTCCCCGTGCTTGGCGAATCAGGTCACGATACCAACGCGCCGATTCCTTGGGTATCCGTTTTTGAGTCGGGAAATCGACATAGATCAGGCCGAAGCGCTGGCCATAGCCGGAGCCCCATTCGAAATTGTCGAGCAAAGACCAGACGAAATAACCCCGAACATCGGCGCCGGCGGCGATCGCGTCGCACATCGCCTGATGATAGACCTCCAGATATTTGATGCGGTGGGGATCGATCACCTGGCCCCGCGCATCGGGCACATCCCGGTCGCCGCCACAGCCATTTTCGGTGATATAGACGGGGAGACGATACCGCTCCGTCAAGGTGATCAATTCGTCTCGAAACATTTCGGGAAAGATCCGCCAACCGATTCCATAGTCCGGTCCGCCGGACGGCGTGTCGCCCCAGCCGAATCCCCAGGTCGTGGCCGGATCGGCCTTCGCGAAAATCGGACCGTAATGATTGAGACCGAACCAATCGATCGGACGACAGATCCTCGCCATGTCGCCGGCCTGAACATAGGGTTCGATGGCCCGGGCGATCTGCGGAGGATAATGCCCAAGGATCTGCGGATCGGGAAAGGCGCGATTCCAATGTTCGTCCAAGAGGTCCGCCGCCGCCTGATTTTCCGGCATCCCTCCTTCCGGCAACACCTTCTGACGGTTATGGATGGCCCCGATCGAGACATCCGGCACCAGGGAGCGCAGCACGTCGACGCCGGCGCCATGTGCCAGATTGACGTGATGAATGGCCTTGAGATGGGCGTTGCGGTCGGTCACCCCGGGCGCCGCCCAATCGATGGCATAGCCGAACAGAGTGAAGACCGAAAATTCGTTGAAAGTGGCAAAATGCTTCACCCGGTCGCCATAGCGCTTGGCCGCCAAAACCGCATAGTCGGCGAACCAACCGGCGCAATCGCGGTTGGTCCAGCCGCCCAAATCATCGAGACCTTGCGGCAGATCCCAATGATAGAGCGTCGCCCATGGGGTAATGCCGGCGTCCAGCAGGCTGTCGATCAGACGATCGTAGAAATCGAGCCCGGCCTCATTGACCGCCCCCTTGCCGGTGGGCAGCAGGCGCGGCCAAGCGATCGAGAACCGATAGGCATCGACACCGATGTCCTTCATCAAACCGATGTCTTCGCGGTAACGATGATAATGGTCGCAGGAAACGTCGCCATTGCTGCCGTCGCCAACGCCCCCTTTCATCTTGCAACGCCGATCCCAGATACTGGGGCCGCGACCGTCTTCGGCGACCGCGCCTTCGATCTGATAAGCCGACGTGGACACGCCCCAGAGAAAGTCGGACGGCAGCCGGTCGATGATTGTTTGAGGGTGTTTGGCCATGACGGACTCCCATCCGGTAATATCCACACGCGCTTTGGCAAATTATCGAGGAAAGCGCATACTTTGCCAATGTTTTGACTGGAACAAACGGACGACGAACGGAAGCGGTTCCGATTTCGCCGGTTCTACGACAAAGTCTTTGGGCCACAGATGGACACAGATGGACACAGATAAGCGCCGCAGGCATCCCTCATTTTGTTCAAGAGTGAGCGGATGGAGAACGCAGGAGTGCCTGCAGCTTCATCTGATCCGTGGGTATCTGTGTTTACCTGTGTTCATCTGTGGAGCCTTTCTCCCGTCTCCATGAAGTCTATCCAAGTGCAAAACGTGACTGGAAGGAACGCCATGCCCCGTTTTTTTGATGACCTCCTTCCGGCGACGGCGCCGGACCTCGCTTTTCCCGACGATTTTCTGTGGGGCGCGTCGACATCGTCTTACCAGATCGAAGGCGCCGCCAACGAAGACGGTCGCGGTCCCAGCATCTGGGATACTCATTGCAAGATGAAGGATCGGGTGAATCACGGGCACACCGGCGACGTCGCTTGCGATCATTATCATCGCTATGCCGACGACGTCCGACTGATGAAGGAGCTTGGTCTTGGCGCCTATCGGTTCTCGATCGCCTGGCCGCGCCTGCTGCCCACCGGCAAGGGGGTGGTCAATGAGGCCGGGCTCGATTTCTATGATCGTCTGATCGACAGCCTGCTGGACGCCGGCATCACGCCATGGGCGACGCTCTATCACTGGGATCTGCCGCAAGGTCTCGACGATTTGGGCGGCTGGACCAACCGCGACAGCGCCGGTTGGTTCGCCGACTACGCTGTGCTCTGCGGCAAGCGCTATGGCGACCGGGTAAAGCGGTGGGCCACCTTCAACGAATTTTCCGTCTTCACCCTGTTCGGCTATGCCTTCGGCTGGGGAGCGCCCAGCATTTCCGATCGGGCCGCCCATTTGGCCGCCATTCACCATGTCAATCTGGCGCATGGCGCGGCCGTCGACGTGCTGCGCGCATCGGTGCCACAGGCGGCGCTTGGCGCTATCCACAGCGTCCAGCCTTGCCGTCCGGCGACGGATAAGGCGGAAGACATCGCGGCGACCAGCCTGTTCAACGAACATTGGAACCTGGCGTTTCCCGATCCGCAGATCCTGGGGCACTATCCTCCGCAGATCGCCCAAGCGATCGAACCCTATGTTCGGGCCGGCGACATGGCGAAGATCTGTCGTCCGCTCGACTGGTTCGGCGTCAATCACTACGCCCCGATCTATGGCCAGGCCGACCCCAACATGCTGTGGGGTTTCGTCTTCGGCGCCCTGCCCGAGACCTTGCCGAGAAGCGGCGTCGGCTGGCCGATCGATCCTTCCGCCTTCGAGGAAACCTTGCTGGGACTCACCGAGCGCTATCGGCTGCCGATCTATGTGACCGAAAACGGCTTTGGCACCCAGTCCCAGGAGGGCCCTCGGGAAAGGGATGAATTGGACGATCAAGGACGCGTCGCCTATCTGGCCGGCGCCATCGCCGCCATGCATCGGGCCCAACAAGCGGGAGCCGACGTCAGAGGATATTTCGTTTGGTCGCTGCTCGACAATTTCGAATGGGGCGCCGGCTATGGCGACCGCTTCGGCATCGTCTACGTCGACTATGCGACCCAGGAGCGCATCCCCAAGGCCTCGGCCCGATGGTATCGGGCTTTGATCAACGCTCGCTTAGGAAGGTGACGGCGTGGCGGTCACTTCGCGAACGGCGACAATACCCGCGGTGCGTTCGAGAACGAATTTGCGACCATGCCAAGCCTCCAGCGCTCCGTGACTGCTGATGGTCATCAAGGTCGCATGCGGAAATTCTTCGTCCAACACATGAAGCATTTCCGCCTCCCCCGCCGCATCGAGAGAATCGGTCGCGTCTTCGATGAAGATCCAGTCCGGTTGACGGATCAACAGACGGGCAAATCCGAAACGCTGTTGCTCGGCCAGGGCCAGCACTTCCTCCCAATCCGCATTTTCGTAGAGCCGTTTCCTCAGATAACCCAAGCCAACCCGCGCCAAGGCCTGACCGGCTTTTTCGTCGGAACAGCCCTCGCCGCTATCCGGGTAACACAAGGCGTGCCGCAACGGACCAGAGGGAAGATAGGGCCGTTGCGGCATGAAATAGATCCGGGTATGCGCCGGTAAGGCGATACGACCGCTTCCCCAGGGCCAAACGCGGGCAACGGCGCGGAACAGGGTCACGGCCGCCGCCGGGTCTCCAACGATCAGAACCCACTCGCCGGGATTGATCTGGGCACTGAAGCGTTCGATCAGGGGGCGGCCCGACGGGTCGTCGATGGCCAAGCCCTGCAATCGCATGGACGTCGCTTCACGCGAATGCTCGACGAGAATACGGTGCTCCCCCTCGTCGACATCGCGGTTGAGATTTTGCACGGCCTCCATCAGCCCCAGCACACGTTCGACGGATGCCTTCCATTCCGCCGCCTGCCCCAGATTGTCGACCGGCCAGGACAGGGCCGCCACCGTTTGCTGAAACGCTTGCGCCGTCTGCATGAGCACACCCAACGAGATCGACCCTGCGATATAACGTGGGGCGGAAATCAGCAATGGAAAGGCGGCGCACAACACCGAATAGCCGGAACTGAAGATGGTGACGATGGACAAAGCCCGGGTTTGCCCATACCACCCGGCACGCACCCCCTTCAGCAGCGAATACAGATGCCGGCGTTCCTCCCCCTCAGCATGAAGCAGAGCGATAGACTGGGCATGTTCGCGGACCCGCACCAGACCGAAGCGATAATCGGCTTCCAGACCTTGTCGGCGATTGACGGCCTTGACCAAAGGACGACCAAGCAACAAGGCGAATGAGGTTCCCAAGGCAGCATAGAGAATGGCGATGTAAAGCAAATAGCCGGGAACATGCAGGGTCACGCCGCCCAATGTCACCTCGGCGCTCCCCGAGAGCATCCACAGGATATTGGTGAAGCTGAATAGCAGAATCGCACAATACATCAGGGAATGGCCGAGACCGATGGCATATTCGGTCGTAATCCGGATGTCCTCGGCAATCCGCCCATCCGGATTGTCATGATCACCCGAGATATAGCTCAACTGATGATGCCGCCCGCGCGATAGCCATTGCTCCAATATTTGCTGTGACAACCACCGCCGCCAGCCGAACATCAAACGCCGTTTGACGCGAAGATGCAGAGCCTGAACGACAATATTGAACAAGATGATGACGGCGATCATTGCCGCCACCAGCAGGAAGCGGTCCATCGAACGCTGTTCGAGAGCATCGAAGAGCCGCTCGCTCCACAGATTGAACATGACCGGCTGAGTCACTTGGCCGACGGTGAGCACAACGAGCGCCCCGGTCAGCAAGCGAACCGACCATTTTCGTTCGCTATGCCAGTACCCGCCGGCCAGGGACAAAAAGCGTCGAGCGAACGCTTCCGGCTGAGGATCGACAGTCTTCGATGGATGTTTTTTTCGCGTCAAATGAACCCGCTCCCGCTCGGTCGCCATCTCGAAGTCGACAACCCGCTCGACCCAATACCGTTCCGTTCAGAAAATCTCGTCACTGCGAGCGACAGCGAAGCCGTCCAGGGCTGCCTGGCACTCTGGATTGCCGCGTCGCTCCGCACCTCGCAATGACGGCTTCTTCCCTGAACAGTATTGCCTCATCCCAACCGCCGTGTCTTCACCACGTCGCTGAAAAAGTGGTAACTGTCCTTTGGCGTACGGCACAACGTGTCATAGTCGACACGCACGATGCCAAAACGCTTCGAAAGGCCAAAGGCCCATTCGAAATTATCGAGAAGGCTCCAGCACAGATAGCCTTTAACGTTGCAACCGTCGGCCAAAGCCCGCCCGACGGCCGCCAGATGGTCTTTCAGGAAAGCGACCCTTTCCTCGTCATGAATCGCCCCGTCATCTCCCACCACATCGTCATAAGCGGCGCCGTTCTCAGCGATATAAACGGCGGGATTGCCGTAATCTCGCTTGAACTCCGTCAGCAAATCGTAAAGCCCATCCGGTTGGACCGGCCATCCCATGCCGGTCCAGCGATCACAATGGGCGTCGCCCCACCAGACATCGAAAGGACGTCCGGCCTCATATTTCATGGTCATGCGGGAATAGTAATTGATGCCCAGCAAATCGATCGGATAGCCGATGATCGCCTCGTCGCCCGGACGCACAAACTCAGCCATTTTGTCGGCAAGGAGCGGGGGGATCTGGCCGCGCATGAGCCCATCCAACGGAACACGGTTCCACACAGCATCCCAGCGAGCGGCCGCGGCAACGTCCTCAGGCCTGTCCGATTCGGCGCGACAGGGCTGCAGATTGATGACCGTCCCCAAGGTCAGCCCCGGATGGGCCGCCGCAATGGCGCGCAACGCCGTGCCTTGCGCCAAATTCTGATGATGCAGGGCTCTCAGCATGCCGATTTCGCCCAGCTTGTGCCCCGGAGCGTGATCCCCCACGCCATAACCGAAGATCGCCACCACATTGGGCTCGTTCAACATCATCCAGTCCTTGACGCGATCGGCCAGTCGATCGGCGACAATCGCGGCATAATCGGCAAAGGGCTGGATAACCTCGCGGCCCTGCCAACCGCCTTTGTCTTCAAGCGGTTGCGGCAGATCCCAATGATAAAGGCAGGCCATGGGACGGATGCCGGCATCCAGAAGACCGTCAACCAACCGGTCGTAGAAGTCCAAACCCTTGGCGTTGACGGCCCCGGTTCCGGTGGGAAGGATGCGTGGCCAAGCGATGGAAAACCGATAGGCGTTGAAACCGGCCGCCTTCATCAAGGCGATATCTTCCGGCCATCGATGATAGTGATCGCAAGCGACCTCCGCGCTACTGCCATCGGCGATTCTACCGGCGGCGGTAAAGCTATCCCAAACGCAAGCGCCCCGACCGTCGGCATTCAACGCACCTTCAATCTGGTAGGACGCCGTCGATGCGCCCCACAAGAAATCCCGGGGAAAAATGACATCGCTCATGGCTGCCGCTCCCGCTTCAATTTGTTTTTTCCAGAATGCATCAAGACTCGGCATCCCGCCACCCCCTTAGGAAAAAACATGGGAATTTTCACCCATCGATCCGGGGCAATGCCGACATCGACCACATAAACAGTAAAATCGATACCAAATTTCTTGTATTTATTAAATATGACGACTCTCGTTTACATGTCGTTAAACATCTTTTTTGTATTATTCATTTTATTTTTTTCATGCGCCACTATACTTCCGCGTCATGAATAATCCGTTCACCGACTTTCTCGCCGTCCATGACTCTATCGAGAAGAGGGCACTCATCGGACGCCTCGAAAAGGCGCTCATAAACGCGCATCATTCCGAGGCCTTCCTGGCCCAACGATCCGGTGTGCCGCCGCATCAGATTCGCGCCATGCTGTCTTGCGACGTCAAGAGCGTGAGCCGGATCGAGATCGAGAAGGTTCTGGGGGTTGTCTGAGGCGCACCAAAAAGGCGGCGTTCCTTTTGGAAACACCGCCTTTTGCAACGACCTATTCGCTGATCGCCATTTCCGGGACATGCTCGGGAATGATCAGACTGGCCTCGGTCGCCGCGATCACTTGTTCGATCGTCACGCCCGGCGCCACCTCGCGCAGCACCAGTCCTTTCTCGGTCGGCTCGATCACGGCTAGTTCGGTCACCAAAAGATCGATCCTTCGCACCGAGGTCAAAGGCAGTCCACACCGCTTCAACACCTTGGGCGCCCCTTTGGCGGTATGAGTCATGGCGACGATGACGCGACGGGCGCCACTCACCAGATCCATGGCGCCGCCCATGCCGGGAACCATTTTACCGGGCACCATCCAGTTGGCCAACTGGCCCAATTCGTCAACCTGCAGACCGCCCAGAACGGTGACGTCCAAATGCCCGCCACGGATCAAGCCGAAGGACATGCAGCTGTCGAAAGACACCGCTCCGGGAATGGCGCCGACAAAACTTCCGCCGGCGTCGGTCAGGAACGCGTTCTCCAGACCGGCGCCGGGAACCGGTTGCATGCCGATAAAGCCGTTCTCCGATTGAAAATGCACGGTAACGCCGGCCGGCAGATACTTTGTGACGGTCGTTGGCAAGCCGATGCCCAGATTGACCAGGTTTCCGGCTTGCAGCTCCAAGGCGACACGCTTGGCGATGATGACCTTATCGTCCATTGGACAACCCTTTCTCGATAAAATGGTCAACCAGCACATGCGGCGTGACGACGACGTCGGGCGGAATCACCCCGACGGGAACGACCTCGTTAGGTTCGGCGATCACCTTTTCACCGGCCATGGCCATGATCGGATTGAAGTTCCGCGCCGTCAGGGCGTAATCGAGATTGCCGTCATAGTCGGCCCGATAAGCGGCGATCAACGCGAAATCCGCCTTGACCGGCAACTCCAGCAGAAAGGACGTGCCATCGATGTCGATCGTCCGTTTCCCCTCGGCGACAACGGTGCCGACGCCGGTCGGCGTCAGAACGCCGCCCAGACCGAATCCCCCGGCCCGGATGCGCTCGGCCAAGGTGCCTTGCGGTACCAGTTCCACCTCGATTTCGCCGGCGATCATCTGCCGCTGCGTTTCGGGATTTAACCCGATGTGCGTCACGATAAGCTTCTTGATCGCCTTGGCAGCGATCAGAAGCCCGATGCCGACGCCCGGCCACGCCGTATCGTTGGCGATCACCGTGAGATCCTTGCGGCCCTGCCGAACCAATTCGGCGATCACCCGATGCGGCGAGCCCACGCCCATGAAGCCACCGACCAAAAGTGACGCCCCATCGGGAATCATCTCCACTGCTTTGGTAACACTGATTGCTTTACTCATAGATACCCCCTCGTGGCGCGGCGTTATGCCGAACGCCACAACCAAACCGTTTATCGCGCAAGCCATCCGCCATCGACCGGCAGTGCAATGCCGGTGATATTGGCCGCGCCGGGACCGGCCAGAAACACGGCAACGGCTCCCAATTGCTCCACCGTCGTAAATCGCGCCGACGGCTGCTTCTCGATCAGTAATTCGCGTTCGGCCTGCGCCACGGTGATGCCCTCGGCCTTGGAACGGGCTTCGATCTGCGCCTGAACCAGAGGCGTCAACACCCATCCCGGACAGATGGCATTGCAGGTGATCGGACTCTCGGCATTCTCCAGCGCGATCACCTTGGTCAAACCGACGATGCCGTGCTTGGCGGCCACGTAAGCGGCCTTTCCCGCCGAAGCCACCAGACCATGTGTCGAAGCGATATTGATGATGCGCCCGAACCCCCTGCTCTGCATGCCCGGCAAGGCTTTCCGAGCCGTATGGAAGGCCGAGGACAGATTGATCGCAATCACCGCGTCCCAGCGATCGACGGGAAAGCTTTCGACTCGCGCGACATGTTGAATGCCCGCGTTGTTGACCAGAATATCGACCTTGCCCAGCCGCTTTTCCGTATCGGCGATCAGATCCTCGCAGGCCTCGGCCTTCGAGAGATCGGCGGCGTTATAAAGAACCTGAACACCAAATTCCTTGGCAAGACCGGCCTGCAAGTTGTCGATGGCCGTCTTGTCGCCGAAGCCGTTGAGCATGATGTCCACACCTTCGGCGGCCAAAGCTCTGGCGATACCCAAACCGATGCCACTGGTGGAACCGGTTACGATGGCGGTCAATCCCTTAAGCATGGGGTGTCCTCTCTCTTCAAGGTGTCTTCGAGAGGCCCGTCACGGTTGAGAGTCCGGGCCCTTGCAACAAATTCGCCTTGAGCCCGTCTCGTCGGACGAACTCAAGGCGGAACGACGATCAGACGAGCCCGGTCAGGTAATAGACAAGGATGACCAGGAAGACGGCCATGGTCTTGATGCAAGTGATGGCGAAGATGTCCATATAGGACTGCCGATGGGTCAATCCGGTCACCGCCAGCAAGGTGATGACGGCGCCGTTGTGCGGCAGCGTATCCATGCCGCCGGAGGCCATCGCGGCAACGCGGTGCATGACCTCCAGCGGAATGCCGGCCGCGTTGGCGGCGGCAATGAACTGGTTGGACATGGCCGCGAGCGCGATTCCCATGCCGCCGGAAGCCGATCCGGTCCCACCGGCCAGCGTGG
>Ga0209415_10003111_pt1 | contig 30896 bp, 31 predicted proteins | sample PeaSoiSIISIP2007_FD_187696 | JGI IMG/M metagenome (GOLD analysis project Ga0209415, IMG submission 187696) | Peat soil microbial communities from Weissenstadt, Germany - SII-SIP-2007 (SPAdes) (version 2) | ecosystem: Environmental > Terrestrial > Soil > Wetlands > Peat | place: Germany... | reverse complement strand
CTTCGCGTGGGCGACAAGATTGAGATTCGCGGCTTTGGCAGCTTCCGCACCCGGCAACGCAAGCCGCGCGTGGGCCGCAATCCGAAGACCGGTGATCGCGTGGAAGTCCCCGCCAAGAAGATTCCGTTCTTCAAGCCGAGCAAGGAACTGAAGGATCTGGTGAATACGGGAGTCAGTGAGACGGCTTCGGCGGCTCCAGCCGCGCCCGCGTCTCCAACGCACTAAGGGCGCTCGCTGTGCTCGCTTGCCCGGACGAGGCGTCTGGGCCTGCGTGATTCCTGACAAGTCTGCTGCGATTCCGAATATGCCCGAGATGTGCCCCTGTGGTTAAATCAGATTCATGTTTGCCCGCAAGATTCGCGTGGAGTACGAGCAGAATGGCCGCCGTCTGCCCTGCCCGCTGAAGTGGTTGGATAGCTTCTCCATGCGCAATTTCACGAATGCGACCGCCTTTGACAATACCTTGCCTGTGGCCGACGGCCTGATGGAGATCGGCACCCACGTTCCGGTCGCAGAATTGAAAGGCGCGATGGAGGACTGGTTCCGGCGGAAGAGCTACATCGCGAAAGACGCGTCGCTGATTTTGACCGAAATCCCAAAAGCTTGAACCACGCTCTCGACTGTAGAAACGTAGCTAGCTACGTTTCTCGGCCGAAGGGTGGTTTCAGCCTTTGTCGTAGTGCAGCAACGAAAATACGTCGTAGCCGCGCAGCTTGTCCCGACCCTTCAGAAAATCGAGTTCCACTACGAATCCCAAACCCACAACTTCCGCGCCTAGCGAAGCCGCAAGTTTGGTCGTGGCTTCTGCGGTTCCACCGGTGGCTAACAGGTCGTCCACGATGATGACGCGCTCGCCTTTCCGGATTGCGTCTTTGTGAATCTCAAGCGTGTTCGTACCGTATTCCAATGCGTAGTCGTATTTCGTGGTGGCAGCGGGAAGTTTGCCTGGCTTGCGGACGGGAACGAAGCCGGCATTGAGCCGGTAGGCCAGCGCCGGAGCAAAGATGAATCCGCGCGCCTCCATGCCCAGGACCAAGTCGATCTTTTGCTCCAGATAGTGCTCGGAGAGGGCGTCGATCAGCATGGCGAATCCCAGTTTGTCTTTCAACACCGTCGTGATGTCGTAAAAGAGAATCCCTTTCTTGGGAAAATCGGGCACTTCGCGGATCAGCTTCTTCAGCGGTTCGCAGTTTACGCTAGCTTTAATGGGCGCTACGTTACTTGGCATTTACCAGGCTCCTTCGATACGAAAGCTTGTGAGGCCAGCCACAGGCTTGACTTCAGATTCCTCAACATCATCCACGCGGGCGGCGCGCGGACCCTCGCGCAGACGCGAACGCAATCCGGCCAGTTGATCGCGGGTGCCCATGGCCAGCACTTCCACGCTGCTGTCCGCATTATTGCGCACCCAACCGGCAATGCCGAGGATGTGCGCCTCGCGTTCCACAAACCAGCGAAAACCTACACCTTGCACGCGGCCGCGAACCAGAAAGCGCCGGGCCTGTGTGTCCTTGGACATAACACCCCGACTATCAAAAATACCAGATTGTCGCGCCATGCAGGAATCGGGTGGTGGAACAACGATTGTCATTCCGAACAAGCGTTCTTTGCGCCGTGAGGAATCCGGGCGAGCCGCGCGAAGGGTCGCGTTCTTTGCGACCCGATAATCGCGCGTTTGGCTCGCTTCCTTATCGAACTGCGCCACTACCAGGAATAACCTAATGGGCAGCGCCGAACTCGTTCTTGACGACCACTCCGCCTTTCATGACGAACTTGACGTGCTCGAGTTCGTCAATGTCGGCAATAGGATCTCCAGAAACAGCGATGATATCTGCATATTTTCCTGTCTCGATCGATCCAATCTTGTCCTGCCAACCCATCAATTCAGCCGCATTCGCAGTCGCTGCGCGGATTGCTTCGAGCGGTGACAATCCAAGCTTAGTCATGGCAATGATTTCGCGAGCGTTCTTGCCGTGCTCCTCGGCGCTGGCAGGATCGAAACCATTTGCGATTTTCACGCCCAACTCGCAGGCAGTTGAGATATTCTGCCGCGCGCGTTGCAGAGTTTCTTCCATGTGTTTGCGTGGCTGCGGAGACTTCGCCGTGTCCACAGCATAGAAGTAGTAGCCCATGGTCGGCACCCAGAAAGCATTCTTCTGCTTCATTAACTCGAAAGAGCTGCGGTCGGCCTGGTGCCCATGCTCGATTGAGTCCACGCCGGCGGTCAGTGCGTTGCGAATGCCCTCCGGGCTATCGGCGTGGGCGGCCACTTTTAGTTTGGACTTGTGCGCCTCTTCGACGATGGGCCGGATCTCATCGATAGTCAGTGTGGGAGCACCCCAGTCTGCATAAACCTTGAGCAGGTTCGCGCCATGCCCGATTTGCTCGCGAGCAGCCCGGCGCGCTTCCTCAGGTCCGCTGATCATCTGGGCTCCGGTAGGAAAATCCACCAGATCGGGAGAGATGTCGAAAGGGAAGTATTTTCCGACCGCGGCGATCCCACGGGTTGCCACCTGCATACGCGGACCGTCCACGAGGCCCTGATTGATCGCATCCCGAAGGGCGACATCGGCATAACCGGAGCCTTCGCTTTCGACGTCGCGCACCGCCGTAAAACCAGCGCGCAAGGTGACCCGGGCATCGGCTGCGCCTTCCAGCGCGCGAAAAGCCTGCGACTTGGTGAGCAAGGTCAGCCCGTAGCCTTGGGGATCGTCGGAAATGCGGGCCATCAGATGGGTGTGGCAGTCGATGAGCCCGGGCAACAGAGTGGCATCGCCCAAATCGACAACTTCCGCCCCAGCTGGAATCTTCAGGGAAGCTCCGACGGCCGTAATCTTTTCATCCTGAATCAGAATCACGGCTTCACGCACCATGCTGCCACTGTTCACATCCAGCATGCGGGATGCGCGCAGCGCGACTATTTTCGAGGGCGCATTCTGCTGCGCACGAGCCGCCACGCACAAGAAGCAAAGAGCGAGGCTGAGAAAAATGACGCGGCTTGGCGGCATGGCCCTAGCCATCAGCGTATCCTCAACATTTTGTCATCCTGAGCGTAGTAGCTGCTTCGCGAAAAGCGAAGCAGCTACGCAGTCGAAGGATCCCTAGGAGTCAAGCACTGCCAGAGGCACTTCGAGGAATTCTCACAGCACTGTTCGGACGAACATGAGGAGAATTCCCTGAAGCGACATTGGAGTATTCGCTGCATAGGGGTCCTTCAACTCCGCAGCTGATTCGCTTCGCGAAACCAACTGCTCCGCTCAGGATGACAGCTTGATTCTGATTTCCGTAATGCTGCGCTGAAGCGAGTTATGCTTAAGCCTGCTCGGCAACTCTACGCCCGCGACAAATAAACGCCCTCGGCAGTATCCACGCGAATCTTCTCGCCTTCATTGATGAAGGGTGGCACCTGCACGACGAGTCCAGTCTCGGTTTTCGCTGCCTTGGTCACGCTGGACGCGGTAGCGCTCCTCATCCCCGGTTCAGTCTCAACCACAGTCAATTCGACCGTCTGCGGCAATTCGATTCCCACCGCCTTGCCGTCGAAGAATTCTACTTTGATCTGCAAGTTGGGAATCAGATAATCCACTGCGTCACCGAGGGTGTCGCGAGTCAAATGGGTTTGCTCGAAATTGGTCGTGTCCATAAAGTAGTAGCTGTCGCCGTCGGCGTACAAGTACTCCATCTCCTGCTCGTCCACCGTGATCTTTTCGATGGGATCAGGCGAGCGGAAGCGGTGCTCGAACATGGCGCCCGTCCGCAGGTTGCGCAGTTTCGCTTGGATGAAGGCGCGAAGATTACCGGGAGTGCGGTGCTCCACGCTGAAAACGGAGTGCAGATCGTTATTGTGTTTAATGATCATGCCGGGACGAAGTTGGGTGGCGGGAATAGACATTACCGGATGAATCTCCTTTAATTGCGGGTAGCCGGCGGACGCGGGCAGTCCACATTCTCCGCCAGACACAAGGCTCAAAGTGCTTATTTTACAGGACTTGAGCCAATATGGGAAATCGCGCCAAGATTAAAAATTACGAATCCACGGCACTCGCCGCATCAGGCGGCTAGAATGTTGTTTGGCGAATCCAAGTTGCCAGCTTCATGAAGAGATTTTCATGACCGGAGAGGAGCTTTTATGCGTGTAGGAAAATATGAGTCTTCCGAAGGAAACACCGCCGCCACCGCGATCACATTCCTGCTGATCGGGTTGGGTGCCGGGACGCTGATTGGACTTTTGTTTGCGCCGAAATCAGGCAAACAAATGCGAAAAGAGCTGGGCCGACGATACCAGGACGCCCGCGAAACCTTGGACGATTGGAAAGACGATGCAAAAGAAGTTGCCGAAGACGCTTTGGAACGCGGCCAGGAAATCGCCGACGAACTGCGCGACCGGGTAGCGCCATTGGCCGCTGCCATGAAACGGCGGTAACGGGCTTCAGCGCCACGGTTCACGATCTAGCCAAAGATTGCCGAGAAGAAACCCTTGATTTTGGCGAAAGCTCCGTGGTGACCTTGTTTTGCCTGACTTTGAGCCGGAGGCAGAACCTCGGTCTCGAAGGTCGCCGGACGCGGCAAGTCGCGCACCGGCAGAGACTGCGCGTCGGGGATTGGAGCCGGCTTCGGAGCCGGGGGATGATTTGCGGGCATATCTGCCGCACGAAAGACAAACGGAGCTTCCACCTGCACATGAACGTCGTTCGGCTTGGACGGCGGCAAAGCAGCCGTCTCCGGTGGCAGCGCCGCCGCCTCGCCGGGCAAGGTAACACCTGATGGCCTACCCGAAGCAGCAGGCGACACCGGCTTGGATCCGTCTCGCGCCAAGTTCATGGATGACGGTTGCTTCGCATCAGAAGCCGTAGGCGCGGCAGACGCCCGCATCACGGGGATCTCTGGCGGCGGGCAGCCACAACTGGCGGGCACGGCGGCGTCCACCAGATTCAGGCGGCCGGAGTGAAACACAATCTGCTCGGTGGGCTTGACTTGGTAATTCCCTTCTCCCAACAGTTCGGAAACGATCACGGAAGCCGTGTTCCCCGGCAAGGCGCGCACGCAGGTATTGCCCCGCGAGTCGGCGCTGATGGCGTAGTGGAACTCGCCCGGACCCGCCAGCAGGATGCGGAAATCAGGCGTCAGAATCGAATCCGCCGATGCGTCCAGCTTGTAGTGAGCTTCGAGCGCACCCGTGTTCATCCCCAGCATCAGCGTATTCCCGTTTTGCGAAGACGTGACCGACACGGTCGTCCCCGGGCAGACCAGCACTTCGCCACCCCGTTGCAAACGCAGCACGGACGTCTCCGAACCCGCAGTCACCGAAGAACCCGCAGCGGCTCGGCTTCCCACTAGAACAACCGAACCGGAGGAACCCGGGCCAAGTGGAACGGCTGCCGGCTGGATCCCTTGCGTGAAAGCCGGGACAGAAGGCGGCTTGGCGGTCACTTGATCCGAAGCGCGTAGGCGAACCATCAGGCGATTGCCGGCCGCGTCCCAGGTGTGCCCAACCGGCTTAACCAAATCGACCACCACACGCGTGACCGGGGGAGCGTTCTGATATTGGTTGACGCGGACCCGGCGAATTTCCTGAGCGGGCGAGTCGATCCGAGTGTTGTTCCCGGACAAGTTCGCAGGCACATCAGCATTCGGAAGATCAATCACCAGCCGCGGCGGATTATCCAGCGTGCTGATCGCGGGCACGAGCGGACGGCTGGACAGGATCTCGACCGCCGGTCCGGGCAACACGCGCACACTGCGAACGAAGATAGGAGTGTTCGTGGTTGCCAGCAATTTTGGAGTCGATTGGGCAACGCTCGGGGCAATCAGCAGTCCTGTGAGCAGTGCAAGCGCAACGAGCGCGCTCCGAACGCATGGCTGGAACTTCATCGCAGAATAGAGTACTTACTGCAAAGATACCACTGGCGTGTGATAGAGAGAAGTCTTCAGGCAAACACCAAAGTCATCGGGAACAGCTTGGCGCGATTTTGGGTGGCGTAGCGCTTCAGCGCTGCGATAACCAACCTCAAATGAATAAGGGGTTTTAACCTCGAGGCAGCAAACATGCATCCTTCCGCTACCTCTTCACTCGTGTCGCAATCGGGAGGGCACGAGTTTACTCGTGCCGAAAAGTGCTAAAGAATCCGGGCTGCAGCCCGGGAGGGTGCGGATGGGCCGATTCGGCCTGCCAGAGGGCCCCGGCGGAAAAGCGGAATTCACGGTTCCGACAGGAATTCGTATTCGTCAATGACCGCGGCAACCGCGACTCGACCTTCGTTGCCGCCTTCATCCACGCGCACCACTTTGCCTTTGCACCGTACCCGAATGCTTTCGGTCAAAGTGATTTCCGGAGGAAGAGTTAGGGTAAATTCAATGTTCGATCCGGCGGCAATTGCCGAATCCACAAAGAAGCAAATGCCACGAGCGCTTACATCTCGCGTCTGCGCAGCCTTTTCCTGCGCTCCACCCTCGGTGTAGGTCACCGAAACGGGCAACCGCAATGCGAAGCGGCGGGTTGCCCGCTTATTATCCTGTTCGGCCTCGGCCATGAGCCCTCCAGTAAAGCCTGTAAAGCATGGCGTTTTGCGTTCACCGTGTCAAGACTGTACTTTTGGCTTGGTTGGCGAGTCGATTGTCATCCCGAGCAAGCGTTCTTTGCGCAGCGAGGGATCTGGGCGAGCCGCGCGACGCGTCGCGTACTTTGCGACGCAATACTCGCGCGTTTGGCTCGCTTCCATATCGAATTGATGGCTACCCGTGGAGGCTCGAGGCAACCGTACTCAGCGCTCTCTGCGGCCTTTCTCAGCGCCCTCTGCGTTCCAAGATTTTGCGGTAATCTGGATAGGCGATGGTCTTCGTCCTGGACAACTACGATTCATTCACCTACAACCTGGTCCAGTATCTGGGCGAACTCGGAGCCGAGGTTGTAGTTCGCCGGAATGACCAGGTAAGCGTGGCAGAGGTAGAAGCCATGCACCCGGAGCGCATCCTCCTTTCGCCTGGACCATGCACGCCGCAAGAGGCCGGAATCAGCATCGAACTAATCCGCCATTTTGCGGGTAAAGTCCCTGTGCTGGGAGTGTGCCTGGGACATCAAGCCATCGGCGCGGCCTTCGGCGGCGAAATCGTACGCGCCCCCAAACTGATGCACGGCAAAACCAGCGAAGTCCAACACGATGGCCGAACAATTTTCAAGGATCTCCGCTCGCCCATGACAGCCACGCGCTACCACTCGCTGATCGTCCAAGAAAAAGGCCTGCCGAAAGAGCTCGAAATTAGCGCCTTTGCCGCGGAAAATGGCGGATCACGCGTGATTATGGGCCTCCGGCATAAGCAATTTCCGGTAGAAGGCGTGCAATTCCATCCCGAAAGCGTGTTAACGGGCGAGGGAAAGAGATTAATCGGGAATTTTCTGCGAATCTGATCCCTTTTTTTCCGTTTTCGGTACGGACCAAAAAAACTCTCCCTTTGGAGTCGTATCTATGAAAACAAAGGACTTGTCGCTTCATTCCCACTAGATCTAACAAACCATACGGCTTAAACTGCCGTGTTTTCATAGATCTGGAGATGCGCCGTAAAATATAGAAAACAAAGCAGATGGCGTGCCGCATAAGTCCTTAGTTTTGAATATTTTACGCTGAGACTGCAAAATATAGAAAACAGAGGACTTGTCCAATCTCGCCCTCAACCAGACCGGGGGAAGTTTTCGAGACGCGAGGCGAACGCTGGTCGTTCCCATCCAGCGCCGCTGTTAAGTTGTCAAAGAGCCGACGACCACGCTATTTTCAAATAGCTAAGTTGCTTGCTTATATGTTATCCGCGTTGAGGGGAGTGGTCAACGAAAAAGTGATCATGTGGCGTCCTGATTCCCATTTTGGGAGTCGGCGCGGGTGCTCTTTTTGTTCTGCCGCTGGCCGTCGGAGGTAGAATGCAGCTATGAGTGAAGAGATTTCCGAACTGCTGAAAAAGGCGCTGGCTTTGCCCCCGGCGGCGCGCGCAGCTTTGGCCGGTTCGCTGCTTGAGAGCCTTGATGAAACCGTCGACGAAGGGGCTGAAGGGGAGTGGCAGAGGGAGATTGCTCGCCGCATACAGGAATTGGATTCAGGCACAGTGAAGCCTGTGGCTTGGGCCGAGGCGCGCCAGCAAATCTCGGCTATCCTCCGTGGCCGGTAAAAGGATCGAGATTCATCCTGCTGCGCTTTCTGAACTGAAGTCCGCCGTGGAGTGGTACCTGGAGCGGAGTGAGCCTGCCGCCCAGGAATTTGGCGCTGAAGTGGACCGAGCCATCGCCCTGGTGATCGAGTCTCCAAGGCGCTGGCCGGTCGTCGAGCACAACACCCGCAGATTTGTGTTGCAGCGGTTTCCTTTCGCAATCACTTACCGCGAGAAGGATTCGGGCGTGCAAATCCTGGCCTTTGCTCACGGACATCGTCGGCCCGGATACTGGAAGGAACGGCTTTAGCAGTAAGGCTGCAAGTTGGGAGATAAGTGTGGCGCATGGCGACGCATAAGCCAGTTGATAAGTGCAAACTCTGCGGAAATGTTAAGGAGCTTCGCGACAGTCACTACTTGCCAAAGCATTTGTACGCTTTCTTGCGCGCTTGGCAGCTAACGAATCCGAACCCAGTGATGGGCGTTGGCAGCGAGTTGAAGCAAATCTCGGACCAATATCGAGGCTACCTGTTTTGCCACGACTGCGAAGATCTGTTGAACAAGAACGGTGAGAAGTGGGTACTTGCGAACGTTCCGAAGGATTATGACGCTGTCTTTCCGCTACACGCCGCGATAAACCGGCTCACACCAAAGTTTGCCGGGGAGCACTATGTCTTGTGCAATGTTTCCGGGGAAGCCGGCTTTGACATAGACCAGCTTGTGTATTTTGGCGCGAGCATTTTTTGGCGTGGAGCTATCCATAACTGGAGGACGAGTACAGGCCAACGGGCTCCTAAAGTTGATTTGTGCGGATACGAGGAACCGATGCGCGATTTCCTCTTGGGGAAAGGTTCGCTTCCCGATGACATCGTTTTGACGCTCGACGTTTGGCCCTACAACAGAGTTTTGCAAATGCTGTATCCCGTGATCCCCAATCACTTGCCCGAATGTCAGCGATACTGGTTCTACGTGCCGGGGCTTCTTTATGCGCTCTATTTCGGCGCAAATATCCCAAAAGGGGCGCGTTTGAGAAGCGCGGCCGACGGATTCGTTGCGGTCGATCAGAAAGCTGCAGACTCCGTTCTTGACTACACGAAGCGCGGAGTGAAGTCACAGCATTCGGGGCCGGGAATTGAGAAAATGCATCAGGCAATCGCCGAAGTGCGTTCCAAGACGCAACCCAGGGAATGAGCGACGAGGTGGGTCTGGGCTGAACGCGTCGACCTGGACGGAAAAACGCCAGCCTGCTCCGGCCGCGCGACGCCCGTTCGAACCGATTTACACGGCTCGTCTGCTCCGCCGTAGGCAGGTCCCTCAGGGGCTAAAACCCGGCGTTCTTGCGGATCGCAGCGGCCCGGCTGAAGCCCTCCCCAAAACCTTTTTCTCCCAACCATCTCAGCGCTTGAGATAGTGCGCCGGGGATAGAATCGCGATTCCCTGCCACGGGTGCAGAGCCAGCAGATCGGTTTCGCCGGTGAGGATCAGGTCGGCCTTGCCGTTCAGAGCGACTTCGAGAAACTTGTCGTCTTTGGGATCGCGGCATTCGCGGACTGGGTACACGGTTGGCACGAATTCGGCTACGCGTCCAAGCAGCCGCAGGAACTGCTGGCGATCGGCGATAGTGATGTAATGATCGAACTTGCGACGGCCCAGAACGTCGGCCAGTTCGTTCATGGTGGCTTCGGACACCAGCAAGAGCCCGGAATCGACGGCCTTGCGAACCGCGTCTCCTGGAACAGACGATGGGAGCAGGAGTCGGCTGACCAAGCAGTTGGTGCCGGCAACGATGCGCTCGCGGACGCGCATCAATCCGTCAACAGCTTCTTCAATGCCGACTCGGTCAGGCCACGAGCTTTAGCGTGAGCCGCAACGCGGTCGCAAAAACGCTGGAACTCTGCGGCGTTGAGGTCGCGGATCCTTTCGTATTCCTCGGCCGACATGATCACCGCAACATCGCGGTTCTGGCGGCGAATCACGACAGGCTCGCGCTGGGCGGCGTCGAGCAGGGCTGCGAGGCGTTGCTTGGCGTCAGTGGCGGAGATGGCTTTCATAATGTCTATTCTAGACAAACTACTCAAAATGGTCGAAATGGACCGAGTGCCCGGTCGCCTCCCACCTTTGCGAAGAACGCAAAGATGGGGCACCCTCGGTTTGGTTCGGGAAAGGAGAATGGGATAGGCCGCCTGCCTATCCCCTGGTTCGCGCGGTTTGCACCGCTCTCAGCACCGCCTGGGCCTTATTCATGCTCTCCTGAAACTCGCTCAAGGGATCGGAGTCGGCCACGATGCCTGCTCCTGCCTGCAAATAAGCCCGCTTGCCCTGCATGAGCATGGTGCGGATCGCGATGCAGGAGTCGAGATTGCCCGCGAAATCGGCGTAGAGCACGGATCCTCCATAGACGCCGCGGCGCACGGGTTCGAGTTCTTCGATGATCTGCATGGCGCGCACTTTCGGCGCTCCGCTGAGCGTTCCCGCGGGAAAGCATGCGGCGAAGGCATCGAGTGCGTCCAGGCCCTGGTGCAATTTGCCTTCTAGCGCGGAGACGATGTGCATGACGTGCGAGTAACGCTCGACGTACATCAGATCGCGCACCTTCACCGAACCGTACTCGCTCACCCGTCCCAGATCGTTGCGGCCGAGGTCGACCAGCATGACGTGTTCGGCGCGTTCTTTCTCGTCGGCCAGCATTTCCTTTTCGAGGCGCACATCTTCGGCCTCGTCGCGCCCACGCGGATGGGTTCCAGCAATCGGGCGGTATTCCAGCTTGCTTCCGGTCACGCGCACCAGCATCTCCGGGGACGACCCCAGAACGTGAATGTCGCCCATGCGAAGAAAGTACAAGTAAGGCGAGGGGTTCACGGTGCGCAGGGCGCGGTAGATATCGAAAGGCGCAACTTCGGGAGAAAAGTCCAGTCTTTGCGAGAGCACAACCTGGAAAATGTCGCCGGCGGCAATGTACTCTTTGGCGCGCTCCACGGACTTCATGAAACGGCTACGGCTGGTTCCAGTATGAACCTTCAGCTTGGCTTTGCGGGGTCGAGATGACTTGTGCCAATGCGCCGGACGCAAACCGGCCGCCAGCTTCTTTTCGAGGATTGCGATGTCAGCGAGTGCGCGATCGTAGGCTCGTCGAGGGCTCTCGCGCGAAACATCGGCAGTGGCGATGATATGAATCTGATGGTGCAGGTGATCGAAAGCCAGGAGGCGATCGAAGAACATCAGCACACAATCAGGCAGAGCAAGATCATCCTTGGCCTGGTCGCCAATTTTCTCCAATTGGCGGACGGCGTCATACGCAAAGTATCCAACAGCCCCGGCAGTGAACGGTGGCAACCCGGCGATCGTCGCCGGACGATGCTGCCGGAGCAACTCTTTTAGAATGGGCAGAACGCTGCCCTGACGCCGTTCACTAGCCCTCCCGCGCTGCAAGAAGACATCCTCGCCTCGAGCTCTTACCTTCAAGTAAGGACGCGCTCCCAGGAACGTGTAGCGCCCGATTTGCTCTCCACGCTCCACCGATTCCAGCAGAAAGGCGTCAGGTTCGTTGGCCGCTATGGCGAGAAAAGCAGAGACGGGGGTCAGCAGGTCGGCCGTGACCGACTTGACCACCGGCACCAGCGTGAATTCACGGGCGAGGCGCGAAAACTCCTTGTAGTCGGGGCGCAGCAAGCGGTTGCCGATTAGATCCTTTCAAGTGGAATCGCGTCTGCCATTATAAGGGCAGGAGCAGTAGTACCCCTGTAACCACCGAATGAATTGACGGATTCGACGGCGGGGCGGAAGATGGCTGTTAAGCCAGCACGGGAGCCTATGCGTATTAAGTTTTGGGGAGTTCGCGGATCGACACCTGCTCCTCAGCCCGAAAATATGCGCTATGGGGGCAATACTTCCTGCGTGGAGGTGCGCGTCGGGGACAGCTTGTATATTTTCGACTGCGGCACCGGCTTCCGAGTGTTGGGACAATCCCTCCGGCACGAGTTCGACGGGCATCCGGTTTCTGCCCACGTGTTCGTCTCCCATTTCCATTGGGACCATATTCAAGGAATTCCGTTTTTCGGCCCGCTTTACGACAACCGCGAAAACCGATTCCAGTTTCACTGTTCCAGCCGGACGCGCAGTCTGAAGCGGGTTCTGGAAGAGCAGATGGCCGCCCCCTATTTCCCCGTAGGCCTGACCGAAATGCAGGCCCACCAGAACTTTTACGATCTGGACGAAGGCCGCATCCAGTTAGGGGACGTGACCTTGCAGACCCTCTGGCTAAACCATCCCCAGGGCTGCATGGGTTTTCGCCTGGAAACCAAAGAAGGCGTGATGGTCTATGCCACCGACAACGAGCCTGGGGACGCGCTGTTTGACAAGAACCTGCGCAAGCTCGCGGCCGGCGCGGACGTCCTGATCTACGACGCACAATATCTTCCTGAGGAATACGCCCACAAACATGGCTGGGGCCACAGTCATTGGCGCGAAGCCATCAACGTGGTGACCGAGAGTGGTGCGAAAGAATTGGTGCTGTTCCATCACGATCCCGATCATGACGACGCCTGCATCGACAAGGTAGTTAAGGAGGCCCGCGACTACTATCCGCGACTGCGGGCCGCCGCCGAGGGCATGCAGATCGAAGTATCAGCCAAGGCGCCAGCCTAACCGCTCAGTTTTCTGCTCACGCTTGTAACCTTTGTGGTAATCAATCCTGGATTACAATGAAATGTTGGGCCAAGCGGATATTACTTTGAAAGGGGCCGTGAGTGACTCAGTTTTCAGCACCGTGGCCACATCTGTCGGTGATCTCGATCATCGATATTCTGCTGGTCGCAATTATCATTTATGAATTTCTTGCCCTGATCAAGGGCACCCGCGCCTCCTTGATGGTTGTGGGTGTGGCGGGGCTGGGGCTTGTTTTCTATTTGTCCCGGCTGGGCAACCTGTCCGCGCTGAACTGGCTGATCAGTACGTTGCTCCCTTACACCGTGTTCGCCTTGATCGTGGTTTTCGCAGCGGAGATCCGGCAAGGGCTGGCAAGGCTGGGGCGGGGGCTTACGCTGAGTCGCACGACGGGCTCGGAGGCAGACGCTTACGACGATATTGTTCTCGCCGCCAACTTGTTTTGCCAGAACCAAACGGGGGCACTGATCATCATCGAACGTGAGATTGGTTTGCGTACCTACATCGAGAGCGGAGTTCCGCTCGACGCACGCCTCTCCTACGATCTGCTGGCAACAATCTTCCGGCCGAGCGCTCCTCTGCACGACGGCGCCGTAATCGTGCAGAATGACCGCATTGCCGCCGCCGCATGCTTTTTGCCGCTTTCCATGAACCCGGTCCTTTCCACGCAACTGGGAACGCGGCATCGCGCGGGCATTGGAGTAACCGAGGAAACCGATGCCATTGCCGTAATCGTTTCCGAGGAGACCGGCAGCATAAGCCTGGCAGTCTCGGGCAAGATTGAGCGTGATCTGAGTGTCGACCAGCTGCGTGATCGTCTTGGAGAATTGCTCCGTCGCTTCGTGCCTCCATCGACCTTGCCCACTCCGATTTCGAACGACAGCGAAGCATTGGACGATTCGCAACAGGAGAGCTCACGAGGTTCTGTGCCTCGTCCCGCTGATTCTCGTTTAAACGATTCGCGCTCAAACGATGCGCGCCTGAGCGAGGCGCGTCTGAACGACTCCCGCATGAATCAGGGGGCGGATCGCTAGCCCATGCGCGACTTCTTCCATCGCTATGTGTTTCACAATCTGGGTCTGAAGCTGATCTCGCTTGCGCTCGCCGTGGGCGTCTGGCTTGCGGTGGCACGCGATCCCGTGGCCGAAGTCGCGGTCGATGTCGCCATCGAGTTCCACAATATTCCGCAAAATCTGGAGATCAGTTCAGACAACATCCCTCGGGCCCAAATCCGGCTCCGCGGTCCGGAGCGAGTGGTTCGCCGCCTTCAGCCTTCCGACGTTTATGCGGAAATCGAACTCAATGGCCTGAGACCTGGCGAGCGCACGTTTGACTTAACCGCGCAACAGGTTCACGAGCCTTCCGAGCTCGAAGTTGTTCAGGTCGTGCCCAGTCAAGTGCATCTGACGTTTGACACCCGGCTCACTCGGCAAGTTCCGGTGCGACCGCGCGTCGCAGGCACATTCGCTCCCGGCTACAGCATCGGCCGGATCGTGGTGGATCCTCCGAACATCACCATCAGCGGGCCGAAGAAGCATGTGGAGGCGGTCGAGGCCGCGATCACTGACCCGGTCGACGTCAGCGGGGCAATCGATCGTGCCACCTTCGCCCGGCACGCTTACGTCTCCGATCCCCTGATCCAGGTGGCGAGTCCGGACCCGGTGCGAGTAACGGTTATCATGCAGAAAGTTCCACTCACAGGCGGAAGCACTTCGACTGCACAGCCAGAATGACATCTCAGACACGACAGTTGTTCGGAACCGACGGCATTCGCGGCGTAGCTGGCGAGTTCCCCTTAACGTTGGAAAGTACCTACCTCATAGGCCGTGCGCTCGGTCATGATCTGATTCGCACTGATCCGAACCCCAGCGTTGTGATCGGACAGGACACGCGAGAATCGAGCTCATGGATCGCGGACCGCGTGTTGCTGGGACTTGTTTCCAGCGGCTGCAAAGTCCATAGCGCCGGTGTGATTACGACTCCGGGGGTGGCCTACCTCGCGCGTTCCCGCAACCATGCTGCCGGGGTTGTGATCTCGGCGTCGCACAATCCATGGACTGACAATGGCATCAAAGTTTTCTCTGGCGATGGATACAAGTTGCCCGACTCGCATGAACTTGCGATCGAGCGGGAAATTTTCGCTTTGCTGCAGAATCCCGAAGACCACCTCCCGGTGTCGTTGAAGCCTGCTCCCAGCTTGCCCGGGGAGGCAAGCCTTCGTCATGCGTACGTCGAATGGCTGGCGCAAGGCCTGAAGACGGACCTGAGCCGGATCAGAGTTCTGGTGGATTGCGCCAACGGCGCAGCCACGGCCGAGGCTCCTGAACTTTTTCGCGCTTGCGGCCTTCAGGCAACTTATCTGGGCGCGTCTCCGGACGGGCAAAATATCAACGATCAATGCGGCGCCTTGCATCCGGAAACGCTGGGTCGAGCCATCGCTGAGCAGAAGGGTCAATTTGATTTGGGCGTTACTTTTGACGGGGACGCCGATCGCGCCCTGTTCAGCGACGCGAATGGCCGAGTGGTGAATGGCGACGGCGTACTTTTGCTGGTTGCGCGCGACCTGCAATCCCGTGGCGTTCTCACGGGTTCCACGATTGTTGCCACGACCATGTCGAACATGGGTCTGGAAATCGCGCTGCGAAAAGCGGGAATCCGCATGCTCCGCGCCAATGTCGGAGACAAGTACGTACTCGAGGAGATGCTCAAGACCGGCGCGATTCTCGGCGGCGAGCAGTCCGGCCACATCATTTTCCGTGACGGAGAAGCGACCACGGGAGATGGCCTTCTCACTTCTTTGCGAGTAATGGAAATCATGGCGCGAACCGGCAAGCCTTTGGCGGATTTGATCGGGGATCTCAAAGTCTTTCCGCAGATCATTCAGAATATTCGAGTCCGCGAAAAGATACCGTTTGCCCAGGTGCCTGAAATCCAGCGTACGATCGACGCGGCAGAACGCGAACTCAATGGCAACGGACGCGTGGTCGTCCGGTACTCAGGCACCGAAGCGCTGGCGCGGGTCATGGTGGAAGCAGAGTCCGAAGAAAAAATGCGGGCGTTGGCGGGAAATATTACCGGTGCAATTAAGAACGCGCTGAGGGTTTGATTATGTGTGGTGACGGGGCGAACTCGCCCGTCCGCCGAGCTCGGGAGTGCTGCTGTCTATGAAAACGCTGTTGTCCAATGCCGCTGCGATATGGAATTTGCTCCTTCTGCTGGCGGTGATCGGAACGCTGGCCGGCTTCTTCTACTGGTTTGGCGTACGAAGGCTGATCAGAGCCAGACGAATCGCCACCTCGCGCGATCGACGGTTGCTGCGCGAGGCCGCAGAACGCGAATCCGACAGCAATCAATCCTGAATTTCTCTGTGACTCTGTGTCCCTGTGGTGAAGGGGTTAAGGCAAGGGTTATTCCAGGTCTCGCCAGTTCGACCCTACTCCAATTTCCACCAGGAGCGGCACGGTTAGGGGATGAACTTTTTCCATGTGCTCCCGCACCAGAGTTCGCATTACTTCGATTTCAGCTTCCGAAACTTCAAACACCAGCTCGTCATGCACCTGCAACGTCATTCTTGATTTCAGTCCGCGCTTCCGAAGCGCCGCATCAATGCGAATCATGGCAATCTTGATCAAGTCCGCTGCCGTTCCTTGCAGAGGCGTATTGACCGCCGTGCGCTCGGCGAATCCGCGCAGGTTCGCGTTCTTGCTGTTGATGTCCGGGATGGGCCGCACGCGCCCGAAGAGGGTTTGGACCTTGCCCTCGCGCCGGGCTTCATCCAGGGTTCGGTCGATAAAAGCGCGTACGCCCCCGTATCTTTCAAAATAGGCGTTGATGAACTGCTTGGCCTCGCCGGGCTCGATCCCCAAATTTTGTGAGAGTCCGAATGCCGACAATCCGTAGACGATTCCAAAATTCACGACTTTCGCTTGCCGGCGATGATCAGGCGTAACCATCAGCGGCGGCACCCCAAACACTTGAGACGCGGTGAGCGTGTGTATGTCATCGCCACGACGATATGCTTCAACCAACAGCGGGTCCTTCGAAAAGTGTGCCAGCAAGCGCAACTCGATCTGCGAATAATCCGCAGCCAGCAGCACATGACCTGGCTCGGCCGTAAACGCCGCGCGGATCTCGCGGCCCAACTCGGTGCGAATTGGAATGTTCTGCAGATTCGGATTGGCCGACGATAGTCTTCCCGTCGCCGTTCCGGTCTGCCCGAAAGTCGTATGCAAGCGGCCACTCGCAAGATTCAGCAGGGCAGGCAAGGCATCGACGTAAGTCGATTTGAGTTTTGTCAGTTGCCGGTATTCGAGCACCATCCGGGGCACATCATGGCTCTCCGCCAATCCCTCCAACACATCGACGGCGGTCGAAATTGTCTTCCCCTTACCGTATTTCACGGGCTTGGGAAGATTCAACTTGTTAAAGAGAACGTCGCCCAACTGCTTTGGCGAACTGATGTTGAACTCAATCCCTGCGTGCTGGTAAATCTCTTTCGCCTTGTCGTCGATCTCGCGTTCCAGGCGCGACGACATCTCCGCCAGAGCTGCGCGGTCGATCTTCACCCCCGCATGCTCCATGCGGGCCAGCACCGGCACCAGGGGTAGATCGATTTCTTCGTACAGCTTGAGGAGCCCGGCTTCTTCCACTTCCCGTCGCAGCGCGGTTGCGAGCCGGCCTGTGATGTCGGCCGCTTCGGGCAGCGTCCCGCTGAGTTTGAGGTTGAAACGCCGCAGTGCCACGTCGGCCAAGCGATGCGATGAGTAGGTCGGGTCGAGCAGGTAGGAATACAGCATCGGGTCATGATCGACGCCAGCCAGCGTGATCCCTTGACGCTCCAACACGTGAGTTGCTGATTTGTAATCATGAATGGCTTTCGGCAGGGTTTCGTCTACCAGAGCAGCCTTCAGCTTCGACGTCGCTTCTTCTGCCTCGGAGCTAACAGTGACTGCTACGCCCTGAATGGACGAAATTGCGATATCCCGCGGACGCTCCATCGTCAAAGGCTCAGAGGTCAGCGCCAACATGCCACTTTCCGATTCTTCCTCTTCTGTCTCTTCTTCGGCAACTTCTGATTCTGCTTCCACCGCGACCGCCAGCGCGCCTGCCGATGAGACGGACTTCAGCACCGCTTCTACGTCAGCGGCCGATTTCGCTTCGGTGTAATGCGCCTCACTCACTTCGACGACCGGGAGCAATTCCTTTAACAGTGAACTAAACTCCAGCTCGGTAAAGAGCGCCCGTAGCGCTTCTACATCCGGTTCGCCCACCTTCATCGCATTCACGTCGAGCTCGATCGGGACATTGCAATCAATCGTCACCAACTTCTTACTCAACAAGATGTTGTCACGATTGTTCTGGAGCGATTCGCGGTAGGTCTTCTTCTCGACTTCCGCAGCGCGTTCCAGCGCTTGCTCGACCGAACCAAAACGCCTGATGAGTTCAACCGATCCCTTATCGCCAATGCCGGGGGCTCCGGGAATATTGTCGATGGAATCGCCCCGCAGGGCCATCACATCGATCACGCGCTCGGGAGGCACACCCAGAATTTCCTTGACCTTCGCGGCATCGCAGATCAGATTGTCCTTGGGCGGGTTCAAAACGTGAATCCGATCGTTCACCAGTTGCAGCATGTCTTTGTCGCTCGAAACCACATATACTGAATAAGATTGCTCCACGGCTTTGCGCGCCAGTGTGCCAATCACGTCGTCGGCTTCGTAGCCTCCGAGCTCGAGGATTGGAATGCGGTAGGCTTCGAGCGCTCTTCGGATGTAGGGCAGTTGCTGCGCCAGGTCTCCGGGCATCTCTTTGCGATTGGCCTTGTAACCGTGGTATTCGATCTCCTGGAACGTCTGGGTCTTCAGGTCGAACCGCCGCACGCTGGTAAGACCTTCAGCCTGCTGATCGCGAAACGTCGGCGCTGCTACATCGAATACCGCTGCCAGATACTCCGGCGAAAAATCATCGCGCAATTTGCGCAACATGTTGACAAAGACATAGGTCGCGGCCGTCGGCAAACCTGTTTTGGTGGACATCCCGCGCTGCCGCGCCATGGCGTGATAGGCGCGAAAGATAAAGGACATGGTATCGATCAGGAAAATGCATCCCGTGTGGCTGGGGACAATCTTCGGCGTCGGCGGGGAAGCGGACGCCTCCGGCGCAGCGTCAATGGCCGCGCTCTCGACCGAAGCAGACGAGGATTTCTTTCGGGGAGACAACAGATTAGTTTAGCAGCAGGCCAGCTGAGTCGCCGCGGTAGAGACGTAGCTAGCTACGTCTCTACTCAAAGCTGATCGTAAAATCAGCCTTGACGAACTTAGTCTTGGGTCCGCCATCCGGGTTGCTGAAAACCAGATGGTACTCTTGTGGCCGGTCAAACGTAATGGGGACCTGCCAATCGACCACCTGATCGTGAGCGGGATCCAGTTGGTAGGTTGTGCTTCCCGGCCGGCCTTGCGCGAAATCGTTGAATTCCTGTTCATTCAAGAGCATCAAGCTAATGTCGGCAGTTTTGTCACTGGTGGAATCAGGGTCGTGACGCTTCGTAAATGATCGGAAGTCGCCGTGCACTCTTGAATACCCCCGGCTGGGAGGAACTACAAATGCAAACTGCGCATATTTGTTAACCGAGAATACTCCGTGCACAACATTCTTGGATTCTTCCGAGCTGGAATGAACCAGGCGATCGACTGCTATCGTTGTTTCCGGTTCCTCTGGCGGATTCGCCTTTTTCGAGCAACTACAGAACAGCACCAACAGAACGATCAGCAGCCCAGCGGATTGCACCTTCCTGAAGTCTTTGCGCACCTGCTAATTTTCCTACGACCTCCCCTCTATTGGACAGGTGACCGAAGTCACCGGTTCGTCCTCCCATACTCGGTGTTGTAGTGCAGCTTAATCTCTCCGCAGGTATGCTGTTCCGGCGAATAAACCACGCAGCTATCGAACGGACGCGAATATACGTGCAGACTGACCGCTCGCTGATTGAATTCGCGCGGATTGTATACCCGGTGGACAGGCTCCTCGGGATCGACCGCGCAGGGATGGGTCGGGTTCATCTCTACAGTATCGGCAGTCTCCAGGTCGCAAGTACCTTCCTCCAGCTTCTGGGAAATCAAGCGATAGTTCTCGACCAGCAATCGCCCCATCGGGACGGCCATCCAGCAATTCTGGTCCCGGTGATTATGGACCGAACTGCCCTGGCCCACTTCCCAACAGATCGCCATCAGTTCGTAAATCGGCGTCTTGTCAATCAAGTTGCGTGTGTAGTGCTGTCGATCCCAGGTCAAATAGGGCGTCAGAGTATCCGGCGTGACCAGCGTACTTTCAAGAAACTTAACGATCGGGTCGGTGCGATCGAACGCCGGTTCCGGAAACTTTCGAAGCTCCGAAACAAAATCCTGTATCGAGACCTGCTTAGACAGTGCTTGTGTTTCCATGTTTCACCCCTTGTGCGAGGCTTAGTATATCGCCTCAGGAAACGGACGCGTGAATTCATGTAGACCTGCAGGGCGATGACGCCCGCGCCTACGTTGTCAGGGTTTATTCCAGGAACATGCAGTCCCCATAAGAATAGAACCTGTATTTTTGCTCGACTGCATGCCGGTAGGCTTCCATCACCAGTTCTTTTCCCCCCAGGGCGCACACCAGCATCAGGAGGGTGGATTGTGGAAGATGGAAATTCGTCAGCAGCGCCCCCACCGCCCGGAACTCAAAGCCGGGATAGATAAAGATATCGGCCTCGCCGCTGCCAAGCCGCACCGTGCCATTTCCCGACTGACCAACCGCATACTCCAGAGTGCGCACAGTCGTGGTTCCGACCGCGACCACGCGTCGTCCTGCGCCGATGGCGTGGTTGATCTTTTCGGCTGCGCCCGGAGAGATTTCGTAATGCTCACGGTGCAACCGATGATCTTCGACGCGTTCCACGTGTACCGGTTGGAAAGTTCCGAGGCCCACGTGAAGAGTGATCTCCGTCGTTTCGATGTCTCGATCTCGTAGTCGAGCAAGAATCTCTGGCGTAAAGTGCAACCCCGCGGTCGGCGCTGCCACCGAACCGCGCTCGCGCGCGTACACGGTCTGATAGCGGTCTCGATCGCCCGGGAGATCGGCCCGATCTATATATGGCGGCAGAGGCACATGCCCGAACCTCTCAACCAAACCAAAGAAATCCGCTGTCGGACTAAACCGAATGCGGCGCTCTCCGAAACTCCCACGGGCTACCACCTCGGCTCGTAGTCCGTCTTGACCAGAGAACGGCTGGTCTCCAAAGAACAGCTGCTCTCCCACGCCAATTTTGCGTCCCGGGCGAACCAGGCACTCCCACTCGTTTCGATCCTCCGACATTTGTCGCGTGAGCAATACCTCGACCCGGCCCTTGAGAAAGTCGTGGGCTGCTGGGTTGCGCGAGCTCACGGGCTGGGCCTTAGCCCCGCTTCGGGTACCGTAGAGGCGCGCCGGAAAGACCCGCGTGTTATTGAATACCACGAGATCATCCGCCCGAAGCATATCGGGAAAGTCACGAAACCGGTCATCGTGAAGCGCACCCGAGTGACGGTTTACCCTCAGCAGCCGGGACGCAGCCCGATGAGAAAGGGGCTCCTGGGCGATCAATTCCGCGGGAAGGCTATAATTAAATTCTGAGACTAGCACGTGCCTCTGATTATAATTTTCTGGAAGTTAGGACGCTCACCAGTGCATCCCGCAACAAACGGATTGTGTTGCACCAAGTATGTGCGATACCATACGCAAACTAGTTCGCGTCCGCTTTCCCCCAGCAACGCCTTAAATTGATGCCCAGTGAACGCCAATATCGACGCGAAATGGTTCTCTTCGGCCAGATGCTACACCAGCGCGGCTATGTCGCCGCTACCGACGGGAATCTGTCCGCGCGTCTTGACGACCACCGTATCGTGGTCACTCCCACCGGCATGAGCAAAAGCATGCTGCGCGCGTCCGATATGGTCGTGGTCGATTTGGAGGGCCGCCGGCTCGCCGGTAATCGCAACGTGTCCAGCGAACTTGCCATGCATCTGCTGATCTACAGGCTGCGCCCTGACGTCAAGGGGATCGTGCATGCGCATCCCCCCACTGCGACTGGCTTTGCCGCCGCCGGACTTCCGCTCAACCAGCCGCTGGTCTGCGAGGTCGTTATCGGTCTGGGCTCCATCCCGCTGGCGAAGTACGGTACTCCGGGGACGCCGGAACTTTCGGATGCGCTCGAGCCACTTGTCCCACAGTACGATGCCATCCTCATGTCGAACCATGGAGTGGTCGCCTACGCGGACACGCTCCATCACGCCTATATGAAGATGGAGACGGTCGAGCACTTTGCCCAAATCGCTCTGGTAACGCATCTTTTGGGACGCCAGCAGCCGCTCGAGGGCGAGGATCTCGAAAAGTTGAAGCTAGCGCGGACCAAATACCAGGGCGCAAATTCCGCGACCGCTCAGACTTGCAGCATTGTTGCCGGCAACCACCGCGACCGCTCGCACGCGAACGCCAGTTCGTTGCGTCTTGAAGACCCAATTCGACCGCGCAACAAGGATTTCCGCAGCCAGCTCAAAGCCGAAAGCTAACAGCCATCAGCTTTCAGCCAATTCATCTACCCGCTTCCCTTACGCATTGTCATCTTGAGCGGAGTAGCTGCTTCGCGCAGCGAAGCAGCTACGGAGTCGAAAGATCCCTACCTGCTAGTGACGTCGAGGGATCCTTCGACTCCGCTCAGGATGACACGGTCTCTAGATGAGAGTGCCGAGACACAGCGCGTCAAAACAGAGCATGAACCTGAGAGCTGACGGCTGATAGCTGCTACCCTCACTCCCCTCCGATCCTGAACCGCATCCCTGCCCGGAAATTGGTTCCCAGAGCCGGATACCCCACCACTTCCTGATATTGTTTGTCGAAGATATTGCCGACATTGACGTATGCGGTAACTCGCGAGGTAAGCGCGTACCATCCTCCGAGGTCCACGCGCACGTAACCGGCAGCGTGATCGATGCCGAATCCGAGAAAATCCGAATCCTTTCTCCTACCCACAAAACTTCCAGCCAGGCTCCCTCCCCACCGCCTTCCCAGATAAGTCAGCAACGCGGTCGCTGAATTCTTCGGGCGACGCAACAGTGGCTGGCCAACGCCGAAGACCGTAGGATCACAGAAATTCGCAGGCGTGCAGACCGGAGCTTGCAGGATCTCCGTCGACGTATAGGTGTAAGCCGTATTCAACGACAGGTTGGTGAGAATCCGGCCCTGAAACTCAACTTCCGCGCCCTGTGCGAAAGACTTATCCACGTTCAAGTATTGCCCGATGCCGGTAGCCGGATTACTCGCATAATCGATCCGGTTGTAGAAGAGATTGTTGAAGTAGGTTGCTGTGAAAGCGTATTTGTTTCCGAACAGATTTTGCAGGATTCCCGCTTCGAACGCCCGGTTGCGCTCTGGCTTCAAGGTCGTATTCGGAACGCTGTAGGGCGGACCGGCAAAAGTTTCTTCCAGCCGCGGTTCTTTGAATCCGGTTGCGTAGGAAAATCGCAGCCGCGTGCCGGAAAAAACCTCGCCTCCGCGCAGCGCCAGCAGGGTCAACGCAACGCGTGGCACGCCGGTGTTGCCGAAAGCGCTGTTGTGTACAAAACGCGCGCCCGCGATCACCGACAGTCGGCCCAGGGTCAGTTGCTGCTGACCGTAGACGTCCTGGTTGAGGCGCTGGCCATGTGTGAGCGGTGGAAAGAGCAGATCACCGACGAACCCATTTTCATCCTCGAACCGATAACCGACGGTGGTATGTGCCCAGCTGCGCTCGATGTAATCTCCCTGGTACTCAAACCCGGCGCGATTGATGTCAGAGACAGCGTGCGTGGCGAAGTCGTCCACCCGGTCAGGATCACCGGTCAGGTTGATGTTGGTGTAGCGATAGTTGTAGTCGAAACCGGTGAAGCGATGCTGCCAGCGGGAAGGCCCAGCGACGATCAACTCCACGCCGCCCAGGAGAGTGTTCAAATGCGACGCATCATTCGGATCCGGCGGTTCCAGGGGAGTGCCATTGAAGTTCCATTCTCCGGAGAGGCCGGTGTTACTGTTGGAGTGGCGGACGCGCACCCGCAGAGAAACCCGGTCATTGATCGCCACTCCGAAATTTCCACCCTGCAGAGAATTGGAATAAGCATTGTTCACGCCTTCGCCGTTGGTATTGAATTGCTCTGCGAAAGCGTTGTAATCAAAACGGCCATACGCGCCCGCCAGGGACGCGTAGCCATTCGCGGTTGAGAAATTCCCGCCATCGGCACCGAAACGAAGTTCGGGAGTGGCCGTAGTGCCGGTCCGCGTCCAGACCTGCACTACACTGGTCATCGCGTCGGATCCGTACAGCGTGCTCTGCGCCCCGCGTACGAATTCCATGTGGTCCGCTTCCGTCATGGGAAGCGTTCCAAAGTCAAAAGTCCCGCCCGGCTCGTTGACGGTGACGCCATCCACTATCACTTTGTTGTAGGTAGAATCGCCTCCGCGCACAAACAGCGAGGACAGTCCCCCCTGCTGTCCCGCGGTGTTCACAACCGCGCCTGGCAAGAACCGTATCGCATCGTCGGCCGAGACTGGGTTCATCACTTGAATCTGTCCGCCGCTCAAGCTCTCGACATCCGCACCCGCCGCCTCGGTCAAGACCGGACTACGAGTGGCCGTTACCACCACACTTTCCGCCGCCTGAGCCAACCCCAGTTCGACCGTGACCACTTCGGCCGACTGCGAAACGTCGGCTGTTTTCGCGGCAAAACCGGGAGCAAGAACACGAACTTGATAGGATTCCGATTGAACCTCACGAAACACCACCAGCCCTTCGCCGGACGTGATGCCTACCGCCGCGGGCGTTGTACTTCCCCGCAGCATCAACATCACTTGCGCCCCGGCCACGACCACCGATTGAGGATCAACCACTTTGATTTTGATTTCAGCGGCCGAAGCTGCCGCCAGCAGGCAAAGCACACTGCTAAGAATCCGAAAGAACCGCATGCACTCCTCCTTTATCTCGCGAAAGGGGTTGGTGTGGACGGTTCGCGCCAGTCTCCTGGCTTTGCGAGTGAGGACAGGTTCCTGTCCGACGAATGCAACCAGCCTTCCCAGGGTTTACCCAGTGACCGATTGCGAATTTCCTCGCTTACAGTTGCGCGGCAGCGCGGGATTCTCACCCGCTTCCCTCCTCATCAGAACCGACGAAATCAGATCCGACAAAGACGCGCGAACCAAAGAAGTTGTGAAAGAACGAAAAGCCACTTCCCGGATTCTGAAGGAGAACCAGGGAAGTGGCATTGTAACCCAACCGCAACGCTTCCTCTACTGCACCGTCACATTGACCGGAGCAGAAGGGATGCCGTTGGCGACAACCACCAGACTGCTGGCGCCTGTCTCTGCAGTTTTCGGAACATCGAAATTGGTCGACACAATCTTCGTACCCGTGGCGACTGCCATGGTGCTGGGATTGTGCGTCCGGGCGTAGATCACGTGCTTGGTGGCATTGTTGGTGATGCGCACCAGCGCGTAGCTGCTGTTCATTTGTGCATCGTCTCCGTAAGCGGCGCCGTGGCTCAGGCCGTTGAACTGAGTGCCTGAGATCTTGTAGGTGTCACCGCGGGTTACGCTGCTCGGGGCGGTCGTGATAGTTGGCGCCCACGAGCTTTGGAACGTTCCCTTGGCAGTGTAAATCTCGGCATCGATGGTCGCACCATCCGCTAAGGTGTAGAGGATCTGGCCAGTGGGGAGCACAAGAAGCCGGCCCAGGTAGGAGGTGTTGAGATTGCCCGTGTGCTTGGGCAAAGGGGCAGGATGGAACTTGGTTCCATCGAACTCATAGAAGGAAACGGGGAGTTGGAAAACTAGTGGGCTGGTCTCGCACAGAATGTTTCCATCCGGCAGAACTGCCGCGGGAGCGTCGGCCATATCATTTCCGTTGGGAAAATCAGGACCAGCGGTCCACTTGCCTGTTTTCGTGTTAAAGATGGCGGTGTGTCCGGCGCCAGTGCCGTTCGCTCCCATCGCAAAAACCGTTCCATCAGGCCGCAACAAGGCGGGCCCGGTTTCCTCTCCAGCGCTGATCGAGAGATCCACGATCGTGCTTCCGGCAGTGGTCCAGGTGTTCGTCTTGGGATTGAACATTTCGGAGTTTGGCGTGTTCTGCGTGTCGACCAGCAGGACCTTGCCGTTGGGCAGCAGCTCCATGCCTTCCTCGGCATAGGCGTCGGATTTGCCCGACCCTTTGATGGTCCAGCCTAAGGTCTTGGCATTGAACAGCGCACTGGCCGTGTCAAAGTTCTGTCCCAACAGTAGAGTGCCGTTGGGCAAAACGACCGAAGGAGAATCGCCGATTTCACTCCAGCCGCTGGGCGGGTTCACGTTTGTCCACTTATTTTTTATCGGATCGTAGATGGCGCCCAGATTCGTCTCGTCCTGGCTCAGGAAGTTGTATTCTCCACCCTCGACCAGTACTCGACCATCGGGCAGCACCTGGGAGGCGAAGTACAGCGGCGCATAATCGGAGGGCATCGAGCCCAGTTTCTTCCACGTTCCATTGAGATAGCTGCCGGTCTGATCAGGCGTGAGCGCCCACCAGTTTGGGGAGTTATATTCGTGCACCATCGCCCTGCCATCAGTCAGCAGGACAGCTGTATCGGTTTGAAAGGTGGGTGGATGCTTCAGCGATTGCCACTTCTGTGCGTTGGCAAAACCAGCCAAGGCCAGGCAGGCCACGAGTGCGATTCCTGATATTTTCAGCGTCTTCATATTTGTCCTCTTGCGACTTCCCTCGAAAGGGACCGCGCAGAAACTCTGGGGTTGGGTGGCGCAGCGCGTCCGGCGCTGCGGTAAACGTTCCTGAGCCGTGAAGGGTTTCGCAAATCGAAAAAAATTTGCGGCAAAAACGTTAGCCCGAAGCCTGATCAAAGTCAACGCCGCATTTGTAAAAGATTTGTCTCCTGAGAATAGAAAATCCACTCGTCTTGGTCCCATGATCGGAACAAGACGAGTGGACAAAGTGTCATCGACTGTTTTTGTTACTAGTTTACGGTCACCGAACTCGGGTCCGACGGGATCCCGTTCGTGACCACTTGCAGCGTGCTGGCGCCGGTCTCGATGCCTGCGGGCACAGTGAAATTAGTCGATTCTGCCAAGCTGCCGGACTGGACTGCGAAGCTGCTCGGGTTGGTCGTCTTGGCATAGAAAACGTGCTTGGTCGCGCTGTTGGTGATACGCACCAGAGCATAGTTAGTGGAGTCCTGGAAGTCATCGCCGTACGCAGCTCCATTCGTGAAGCCACTGAACTGCGTTCCTTTGACCACATAGGTTTTTCCGTGAGTGATCGTGGACGGGACCGATGTAATCTCAGGCTTCCAAGCGTTCTGGAAGGTTCCTTTCGGAGTGAACACCTCAAGATCCGTGCTGAAATCGCTGAACAGCAGCTGGCCGCTCGGCAACTCCAGGAGGTGCCCGTAGTAGGCCCCGTCGCTGGCTGCATTGGGCGGTTGGGCGGTCTTCGTCAGTTTCGTCCCGTTCCACTCAAAGAAGACAGCGCCAGTGCCGAAAACAGGAGGGCCGGTCATTACGAGGACGTTGCCGTTAATTTCCACTGCTGAGGGAGCATCGTCACAGGCCAAAGCGACACCGTTAACCTTTGGGAAATCCGGACCCGCCTTCCACTTCTTCGTCGCCGTGTTGTAGATCGCGGTGTGGCCAGCAGTGCCAGCGGGCGCCGCTCCGGCTGCGAAGACGGTTCCATCAGGCCGCAACACCAGCGGTCCAACTTCCTGGGAGCTAGGGTCTTCCAGGCGAACGATCGTGCTTCCGGCGCTGGTCCATTTCTTTGTCGCGGGATTGAAGACTTCGGAGTTAGGGGCATCGATCGCGTCCACGGTCAGGATGTCCCCATTGGGCAGCAGGCCCCATCCTTCCTCGTCGAAGCGGTCGACCTTGCCCGTGTTCGTAAGGTTCGTCCACTTTAACGTTTTGGGATTGAAGTAGGCTTGGTTGACGCCCTCGCAGCAATCGGCCTGCGTGTAGGTTCCATTGGCCAAAAGAATGGCCTGAGCGTCGCCGATGTTGGCCCAGCCTGCTGGAGGGTTCACAGGTGTCCATTTGTTCTTCGCCGGATCGTAGATCGCACCCATGTTGGTCCAGTCTGCGCCACCCAGGTTGTATTCTCCGCCCTCGATAATGTACCGGCCATCAGGCAGTACCACCGAGCCGAAGTAAAAAGGACCATAGCCGGCGGCCGTCGAGGCGATCGGCTTGATGGTTCCGTTGATGTAGCTGCCGGTGTTGTCCGGGGTCAGCTTGTACCATTTCTGCGGGGTGCCGTCTTGCTCTTCATGGAGCAGGACTGTGCCGTCTGTCAGCAGCGCGATTGCGCCTATGGGCGCACTCGACGGATGGTTTAGCGGTTGCCACTTCTGCGCGCTGGCAAGACCAGCCAACGCGAGCAAGGCGAGTAGGGAAGTCCCGAGCTTTTGCAACATCTTCATTATTTTTGTCCTCTCCTGGGTTTGGGGTCCTCGATGGGCGGGTTCGAACGGGGGAGCTTCAGGACGTCGCCGCCAAAGTAAGACTTGTGAATCAATCAAAACATTCGCCGCAAGAATCTACTCGGAGACTGCAGTGAAGTCAATGTGGCCTTTCTTCTCCTAACCAGCGCACCCAATGTAGGCGCGGGCGTCCTCGCCCGTGCGACACCAACTTCAAACCTCGTGGCTTTCAGACAAGCGGCCGCTTGTGAAAAAGGGTAAAATGCCAACATGATTTCTCAGGATCTGCTCGACATCCTGGTCTGCCCCGTGTGCAAGAAGCCAATGCAGCATCGCCAGGAACCGGGGGAAAGCCTGAAGTGTACCGAGTGCCACCGCGTCTACCCGGTTCGCGACAACATCCCGATTCTGCTGGTCGACGAAGCCGTCATCGACGCCTCCTAAAGTTCTGCCTTCCCGCAGCCCGGTCTCGACCCGGCCTACGATGACCCAATCTGGGCGCGCTGCGCCCTTTTCCGTGCCAGAATGACACCCTGTGTCAACCTGCTCAGACTAGGCCACCCTTAATCGACCTGTATCCAGGAGCTTCCCCTCCACCGCAACTTATTGCACCAAAATGCGTTTAACTAGATACAGGCTTCTGGGGCCCGGCATTTGCGAAGCCGTTCCGCTACGGCAACAAAATTGCATGCAACGGAAGCAGCACTAACGGAGTCTAATAGCTTAAGAGTGGGACAGGGTCGGAGGTGAGACGGCCATGAATGACAGATTTAAGGAGAGATTTTCCGTTAACGAGCTGACGGCTTTACGAAACGATCTGCTGCAGGGCGGTTTGATCGATTCCCGCGAAGCCGCCGAACTTTTGCAAGTATTCCTCATGGGAAGGGGTTACGGTGTTTCGCCGCAAGCGGCTTTCGATGCCGCTGGTCGCGTGGAAATGTCCGGCTGCTCCATCCCGGTATTGCAAACCGAACTCGAGAACCTCGCATTGGTCATGTAACGCCGGCGATACAACGTTTCCCAGCGTGCATGAGTCCAAACAGGTGAGAGCGAAGGTAAGAGTGAGGTAAAAAATCTGAGGGGAGTTTCAAAACCAAGTTAATCCCCAAAGGGTGAGAAAAAGAAAAGCCGGGCTAACCCGCCCGGCTTTACTTTTTTGGACAATGGAGCGACGGCCGTCCCGCCCGTCCGCCAAACAAATTGATTCGTGATAGCCTGTGCTAGCAAACGGCCACGCGGCGTTGTTAGCCGCGAAGCGGCGTAAGAATGCAGCCCACGGCGCAAGCCGCGGGTAAAAAGTGCGAGGTCTATAAGCCCCAGCGGGGCGAAAGACCAGTTCTCAGCACACGGTTAAAGCGGCCCCTTCAAGGCTCCAGCCGCTGATTCCGATGTTTTTCCGCAAGCTGTTTAGCGCTTCGAATAACGCCACCCGGTCATGCAAAAAATCACCATCAAAACCCGCAAGAAACGCGAAGTCCTGGACATCACCGATACGGTCGAATCCCTACTCGAGAAAAACCACGCGCAGGCAACGGGAATCTGCAATCTGTTCATCCTCCACACCACGGCCGCGCTGACCACAGCCGACCTCGATCCCGGCACCGATCTCGACATGCTCGATGCCTTCGAAGCCATGATTCCCAAACTCCGCTACCGCCATCCGCACAACCCTGCCCACGTCCCCGATCACATCCTCTCCGCTCTGATCGGAACATCGGTAGCACTCCCATTCGAACGCGGCAAGCTAGTCCTGGGCACCTGGCAACGAATCGTCCTGATCGAACTCGACGGCCCGCGCCAACGAGATTTGACCGTAACCGTGACCACAGAAAGCTAGAAAGCGGATGCCTTCGCTCTTATCGAAGGCCATCCGTCCTTAAGTGTCATCCTGAGCGCAGCAAGATCGTTCGCGCGCAAACGATCTTGCGGAGTCGAAGGACCCATGTCCGTTCGCAGCACCAGGGTGGGCCACCCCATCGCCGTAGACTGAGCTCAGTGAACTCCACATCTCCGCTGTCATCCTGAGGCAGCGGAGCCCTTGGCACAGCCAAGGGCTCCCAACGAAGGATCCCTACTCCCTTTTGGAACACCGATTTGCAAAATCGAAATTCGGATGAACGCTCATGCCCGTATGGCTCGTTAAATAAGGTGCGGCAAGCGTAACGCACCCGACTTCTATGTGGACATCGACGGCAACGCGCGATAACATACCCGCCGCCGGGTCGTTCCCCCTCTACCAACAGGACTGGAAGATGCCCAGGAGGCTGTTCCTCGCCATGACCCAAAAGAAGCGTTCTCCGGGCATAATTCGCATCTGCTTGCTCTTGGCCGTTGCCCTGACGCTGGCCGTCCCCGCCTCCGCCGAGTGGAAGGAGAAGGTGCTCTACAGCTTTCAGGGCGGAACAAACGACGGTTCCGTCCCTGCTGGAGGGGTTGTTTTCGACTCCCAAGGCAACCTGTACGGCGCGACTACGGACGGCGGCCCTGCGACGTGCAAGCCGATTGGCGGGGCCTGCGGCACGGTATTTCAACTCTCGCCCCCGGCGCAGAAGGGCGGCGCGTGGACCGAGACGCTGATCTACCAGTTCCAGGGCAAGGGCT
>Ga0209415_10003110_pt1 | contig 30904 bp, 31 predicted proteins | sample PeaSoiSIISIP2007_FD_187696 | JGI IMG/M metagenome (GOLD analysis project Ga0209415, IMG submission 187696) | Peat soil microbial communities from Weissenstadt, Germany - SII-SIP-2007 (SPAdes) (version 2) | ecosystem: Environmental > Terrestrial > Soil > Wetlands > Peat | place: Germany... | reverse complement strand
GGATTCGAGTTCGGCGTAGGCGTTCGCGACCGTGGTGCGGTGGACGCCGAGGTGGCCGGCCAGTTCACGGCTTGCCGGGATTCGGTCGCCGGAGCGAAGCTCGCCCGAATGCACCAGCGCGCGAAGCTGGTCGCGAAGCTGCACGTACAAGGGAATGTGGCTTTCAGGCTGTAAATGTAGTGGAAGCATTGGCCCGGTCCTATGGGCCAATATAGATTACAGGCGCGGGGAGTAAAGAGCCAATATGTCTTTTCTCGGAATTATTCGCTGAAGAGTTTCGACTGCGCTTCGAGCACCGCGCGGATGTCCCGCGTGGCGCGCGGCGAACGCCGGGCCACTCCCACCACACCTAACACTTTCATCTCGGCCAGGGCTGTGCGGGGAATAAACATATGCAGGACGTTGCCATGCAGGTCGGGCGGCGTCAGGCGCACGCCGGTGTCCAGCAGGTCGAGCAGGTTATTCGAGACGATGCCTTCCATCACGTCGTCGTCCTTGAAACGCAGGCGGACCCACAAACCGTCCAATTTCGGACGGCTGAGGAAAGTCTTACGCTCGGGCTCGAACGGGTCCTTGAACTCGCGGACGAAGTAGACGGATTTCACGTTGGCGAGCTGGATGGACTTATGTTCACCATCGAGCGATAGCAACTCAATTTCGTCCGACCTGCCAAGCGTGGCCGGGTTCAGATAGCCCCGGACCGCAGTCCGATCTAGGAGGAGGACCACCACCTTCTTGTGCGTCGAGGCTGGAGCGCGGCTTTTCACGGCTTGGAAGCCATTTCTAGGGGAGGATGTTGCTATGTCCTCGGAGACTATGTTATCTTTATGACGGTTTTTGTCAAATTGTTGTTGCTTAAAGGGTTAGCTCCGGAGCGCCGTCAATAACCAGCCAAAAGCACGTTCGTAAATCAGCCTCCGTCCTGGCTCCTATGACAGCTATCAGCCAGATTTGCCGACACTTACGCGACCGACGGGTAGTTCCCTTTCTTGGCAGTACCTTTGCGGCCGGCCAGTAGGTCCGTGCATGTGACTGAATTGAGCGGAAGGGTAAGAGTTTGGAAACGCAGATTCGGACATTCCTAAACTGCCTGCGGGTCGAAAAGGGCCTGTCGGACAATACGATACAGGCTTACCGACGCGACATCGTGAAATTCGCGGCCTTCGCTGCCACGCGCCATCTCAGCGCAAAGGACGTGCGAAGAGGCGACGTGGTGGATTTTCTCGGCACGCTTTACCGCAAGGGCCTCGACAGCCGCTCCGTGGCGCGCCATCTGGTGACCATCCGGCATTTTTTCCGTTTCGCGCTCATGGAAGGCTACGTCCAGGACGATCCCGCGGCGACAATCGAATCGCCGCGATTCCGACACAGTCTGCCCGAATTCCTGAGTCTCGAGGAAGTGGACAAGCTGCTAAGGCAGCCGGACATGACGGCGGTTGTCGGCCTGCGCGACCGAGCCATGATCGAGCTGATGTATTCGTGCGGGCTGCGTGTGTCAGAGCTTTGCTCGCTGCGCGTATCCGACCTGCAAGCCGAAGCCGGGTGCTTGCGATGCATTGGAAAGGGAGACAAGGAGCGGCTGGTTCCGGTAGGCCGGCAGGCGCTCGAAGTTGTCCAGCGATATTTGAAAACCAGCCGGCCGAAACTGCTGCGCGAAGGCTCGTCGCCACATCTTTTCCTGAATCAGAAGGGCAACAAGGTGGGCCGCATTACGTATTGGAAGACGCTTGGACAGTATGGCCGCAAAGCCGGGCTGCGGAAAGCTCTGAAGCCCCACATGCTGCGCCATAGCTTCGCGACTCATCTGCTCGATCGCGGCGCCGATCTGCGCTCCGTCCAAATGATGCTTGGCCATTCAGACATCTCAACGACGCAGATCTACACGCACGTGGTCGAGGAGAGATTGAAACAGGTATACAAGGCGCACCACCCGCGCGCCTGAAATTCCGGCGGCGCCAGCGAGAAGGAGCACGATTTCATGCCCGATTACATGTACTTGCTCGAAAGCAGGCTTTCGCCCGAACAGCGCGCGGCGCTCGAACGCGTTCAGGATCTTGCGCACGCGCAGGAGGTCAACGTCTATCTGACGGGCGGCGCGATCCGCGACCTGATTTCCGGCCAGCCGATACGCGATCTCGATTTCACCGTGGAAGGCAACCCAACGCGCATCGTGCGCGAGCTGGAAAAAGGCGGAGCGCAAGTCGTGTGGGAAAACGAGAAACTGCGTCATTTCGAAATGATTTTCGCCGGCGACGCCGACGGCTCGATCTCGGCGGCTCGCGACGACGTATACGACAAGCCCGGTGCGAAACCCGAATGCCATTTCGGGGGCATCATGGAGGATTTGCGGCGGCGCGATTTCTCGTTCAATGCGATTGCGATTTCGCTGAACGCGCAATCGCGCGGCCTGCTGCTCGACCCCACGAACGGCCTGGCCGACCTCGAACGGCAGGAGGTTCGCGCGCTTTCCATTCATGCGTTTACGAACCAACCGGTGCGGCTGATGCGCATCCTGCGCTACTGCGCCCGCATGGGATCCAAGATGGAGTCGCGAACGCAGGAATGGTTCGAACTGGCGATGGAGCGCCGCCTCTACGAAAATATCCAAGGCGCCGAGGCCGGTCACGAAGTTCGCGCACTCGCGCGCGAGGACAATCCGACCGCGACGCTGAAGCAGTGGGAAGCGCGAGGGCTGCTGGCCTCGATTCATCCGAGGTTGCAGAAGCGGAAGCCTGATTACGACAGTTTGAACAAACTGGCGCGCATCCGCTCGAATTTTCTTTCCGCCGGAATCCGCCCGCGCCCGCAGGTGGCGATCACCAGCTACGTCATCGGCCGCTTGAAATCCAGGGAGGCCGCGGCAGCGCTGCGCAATATGGAGTTTCGGTCCGCGGAGATTGACGCGATCGCGCACCTGATACCCGAAGCGCAGAAGGTCGTCAAGATTCTCAAGAGCCGCAAGACCAATTCCGCTCGCGACGCCTATTTCTATCTCGCTTCCGTCCCGCCGGAGATGCTTGTGTTCATCGAGGTCGAGTTGCCGAATCCGCGAGCCGTTTCGAAGATTCGCAACTACGTGCAGAAATGGCGGCCGATGCGGCTCGCTCTCCCCTTCGGCGAACTCGACGCTCTGGGCATTCCGCGCGGGCCGAAGTTCGACAAGATCATCGAGCAGCTTTTTGAAATGCAGCTTCGCGGCAAGGCGCGCTCTCCTGAAGACCGCACGAAAGCGCTGCGCAATCTGGCGGGAATCAAGGAAGAGCCGAAGAAAAAGGAAGAGAAACCAAAGAAGAAGTCCAAGGAAAATGAATCTGTTCCTGCGGCGAAAGCGCCCGACGCAAAGGCCGCGAAGCACAGCGACAAACGTCCGCAGCAAGCAGCGCCTGAGGCGCCACATGCGCCGGTGAGAACTCCTGCGAGCGCCGCGAACGCGACACATTCGGCAGCCGCCGCCATTGGCGCAAGGGCGCAGGCAAAGCACGAGGACGCAGCGAAAGCACATACCGCGGCGCACAAGCACGCGCCGGCAGCACGTTCGAAGGCGAAGGCGCGCCCTGCCAAGAAGATCCGCGGCAGGTGACGCGCGATTGAATTCGCGATGACATGCCGCAACCCGCGATATCCGGCACGGCCCATCGGTCCGGCGGGACCTCGCTCGATCGGCACGCGACACCGGCTTTCATGATCTTGAATCGCCAGCGCAATGTCCGCGTTTCCGTGGGAGACCTGGGACAATTCCTCTCGCGCGCTCGCCGTGCGCTTCGCCTGCCCGCCGGATCGGTCACCGTCTGCCTGGTTACGAACTCCGAAATGGCGAGATGGAATCGCGCGTATCGCGGCAAGAAGGGTTCCACGGATGTTTTGTCGTTTCCTGTCGATGAAAGCCGAAGGAAGCATAGGACGCCGGCGAGGCAGAAGAATTCCGACTCGCGCAGAAGGAGCGATCTGTTCTCGCCAGTTTCCTTTACAACTCCCTTTTCCTCTGCTTCCTATCTCGGTGATATCGCGATCGCGCCAGTGGTCGCGCGACGCAATGCGCGCCGCTTTGGCAGGACGTTCGGCGAGGAGATGCGGATCCTGATTCTTCATGGGATGCTTCACCTGATGGGTTACGATCACGAGAACGACACGGGCGAAATGGAGCGTCGCGAACGGCGACTGCGCCGCGCGCTCGGTCTAGGTTAAACGATGGCGCTACTCCTCTACATATTTGGCGTGATGCTCCTGACTGCGGGCCTCATCGTCGCGTCGTATCTTGACCGCGTGTATCGCGAGCTCGGCCGCGCCTCAAGGGGCCAGATTCACGATCACCTTGATGCATTCGAGGCCGAGATCGAGCCGCGCTTCAAGATGGACCGAGCCCGCGCGGGACTGGCATTCAGTCTGCTCGCACGATTTTGGATCGTGGTGGTGACGACGATCACGGCGATCGGGATCGTTTACTTTGAGCCGGACCGTTGGCAGACCGCGATCGAGATCGTCCTGCTACTGGGCGCCGAAGTCGTGATCGCCATGCAACTGCTTCCGCTGATGCTGCTCGCGGGAACGAGCGGAAGTTGGGTCTCGCCGCTGGTTCCTGCAGTGCGACTATGCCTGTGGATCATCTGGCCGATTCTCGCGGTTCTCGATCTTGCGGTTTCGGTGCTGCGAATTTCGGAGGACGAGCCAAGCGCGCCGGTGGCCGAGCAGAATGCCATCGAGGCGCTGGTGGACGCGGCCACGGAGGAAGGAATCATCGAGCAGGATGAGGCGCGGCTGATCGAGCAGGTCGTGGAATTCGGGGACAAGCGCGTGCGCGACGTGATGACTCCGCGGCCCGATGTGGTCGCCATATCGGCGAGGGCGTCGCTCGAGGAACTTCGCAAACGGGTGATCGAAACGAAATTCTCGCGGCTGCCGGTGTACGAAAAAACGATGGACGATATCGCGGGCATCGTGGTGGCGCGCGATATGCTTGAAGTTCCCGACCGCGACGCGGGGCGGCGCACGGTGCGCGAGTTGATGCGCCCGGCGCTATTCATACCGGAGATGAAATTCGGTTCCGAGCTGCTGAAGGAGATGCAGCGCAAGAACCAACAAATGGCTATCGTGATCGACGAATACGGATTGCTCGCCGGCGTGGTCACGATCGAAGATTTAGTGGAAGAGATTGTCGGCGAAATTGGCGAGGAGGACCGCCGTCCCGCGCCGGACGTAATTCGCGAAAGCGGCGGAGCGATGGTCCTGCGCGGCAGCGTGCCCGTGGACAAAATCGGCGAGCTTTTCGGCGTGGCCCTTGAAAGCGCGGCGCAACATTCGAATGTGACGACGATCGCGGGCCTGCTGAACAGCGTTGCCGGGCACGTTCCGCGCACCGGCGAAGTGGTCGAGTTCGATGGGCTGCGCTTCGAGGTCCTCGAAGCCAACCAGCGCAAGGTGCTGCGCGTCCGCGCGCGCCGCGCGGCTGCGGCGCCGATTTCCACCGCCCGCGCGGTCTGAAAGAGTGCTCGAACTACCCCCGTTTTCTGTGTCACTTCGCGGTGGCCTCCTTTCTTTGTTTTCAATGAGATAGGCAAAAATTTACTCGACACGTGTGTCGAGTAATTTTGCACGTATAGGGCGCGACAATTCGGGACGGTCCGCTCCTGCAGCACGGCTCGGTCACTAGCCGGCAAGGGCGGCGCCCAAAAGATCTTAGGCCCGACCCGAGCGCGATTGACTTCCGCCGCTCGTTGTCTCGTGTGCAAATGCTTCAACTTCGTATCCTTTTCGGGACGAACGTCGCCCCAAACGCAAAGCTAGCACGAAGAGCGGGACATTTCTTGACCGAACGAGTGCGACCAGGACGCTACTACCTGGATGCGTATCGCGAGGGATACGTGCCGTCACGATACGGACAGAGCGATCCACCGGAATACAGTGCCATGCTGAGCCTCGCGCCTAGCCAAAAGACTAGCGACCTCATATTCCGAATGCAGCGATATGCGGTGATTACCGGACGGGTAGTAGATGAAGATGGCGAGCCGATGGTTCGCGTGCAGGTCGACGCGCTGAGGAGCATTCGCACGCATGGCAGCACCAAACTCGAACAGGTCGATTGGGCGCAGACCGACGACCAAGGTGTTTACCGGATTTTCAACCTGGCGCCCGGCCGGTATGCCGTCCGCGCCAGTCTCACCGAGGGTACTGGCCTCTATCTTGGAGATGAGGAGGAGGCGCAACGAGACGGGAAGGATCCCCGGAGCGCCTATCAACCGATGTATTTCCCCGGAAGAACCGAAGCGGCGCGCGCGGTTATTCTCGACGTGAAAGCGGGCGACGAAGTTCCGCGAGTGGATTTTTCGTTTGCGCCAAGCGCGCCGGCGAAGACATACCAGATTCGCGGGCGCGTCACGAATTCACTGTCCGAAGGGTCGAATCCAATCGTGGTGGCGGCTGTGCCCCGCGATCCAGACCGCGCGGGGATGACTGATAGCGATATGCACCTTTCGGCGCGGGCCGATGAGAAGACCGGGGCGTTCGCGACCGACCAAGTACCTCCAGGAACGTACACTGTGGTAGCCGAGACGTTCGAGGGCAACACGACACGTTCAGCGAGGCAGGACGTGTCCGTGACCAACACCGATGCGGACGGCGTGCTGCTGGCTCTGACCCATGGGATCGAGATTTCCGGTAGCGTGCGATTCGAAGGAAGCGCAGCTACAGCCGCCGAAAAGGTGCGGGTGCTGCTTCAGCCGAAGGATCAAGAATTCGGCCGGGAGTCGGTCTCACCGGCCCAGAAAGACGGCACGTTCAAGCTGACGGACGTGGCTGATGGTGAGTACTCGGTAAGCGTCTTATCGAACTGCGTGGTCTGCTACACGAAGGCTGCCGCAGCGGGCAGCACGAATCTCTTGAAAACCGGCCTGGTGGTCTCATCCGGCGACGGACCTGGTTCGATTGAGATCGTTTACAGTGCGAACACGGGCACAACATCCGGGACGGTAACCGGCGCGGACGACCTGCCGGCCCCGGGCGCATACGTGATGCTGGTTCCGGAATCGGGAGTCCGCGACACCGAAGACGACACGAAGTCCGCCGCGATCACCGATCAGTACGGGCGGTTTGAAATCCGCGGAGTGCCTCCGGGACATTACAAGGCCCCGGCGTGGCAGAAATTCGACTCGGACTCAAGTGGCGACCCCGAGACGATCAAGCCGCTTGCCGACAAGGCGGATTCGTTTGAGGTGAGCCCGGGCGCGACGGCAGCGCTGCAACTGAAAGCAATCCCGGCTTCTGCGAGCGAGTCGTCGAATTAGAGGAGCCGGGCCCGCGATGCCGACCCTAGTTGGACCGGCGGCGAGGCCAGAAGCGTGCCGCGCTGAAGACCGCGGCGCTACATTTACACCTTGAACGGGTCGCGCCGACGTTGTCAGGCGGAGCGGCCGCGGAGGTGGGCGACTTCTTCGCGGAGTTCGCGGAGTTCGCGCTGCAAATCCGGCAAGCGATTGAAGACGGCCACGGATTTGCGCCACGCGAGATTGTCCATGGCGGGATAGCCGGAATAGATTGCCGCGGCGGGAACGTCGGTGGGCACGCCGGACTGGGACGAAATCGTCGCGCCATCGCCGATGGTCAGATGTCCGGCAGCGCCAACCTGGCCCGCCAGGATGCAGCGGTTGCCGACGTTGGTGGAACCGGCGAGTCCGACCTGGCCGCAGAGCAGCGTGTCTTCCCCCACCTTGCAGGCGTGGCCGACCTGCACGAGGTTGTCGATTTTCGTGCCGCGGCTGATTCGTGTTTCGCCGACCGTGGCGCGGTCAATCGCGCTGTGCGCCTGAATCTCGACGTCGTCTCCGATCACGGTGATGCCCGCCTGGCGCATCTTGTGCCAGTGGCCGCTGGCTTCGCGCGCAAAGCCGAAACCGTCGCTGCCGATGACGACTCCGTTCTGAAGCAAAACCCGATGGCCGAGACGGCAGTCTTCCCGGACGCAGGCGTGCGCGTGAGCGAAGAAATGGTCGCCGATGCGGGCGCCGCGATAAATCGAGACAAAACTGTGCAGAACCGCGTGGTTCCCAATCTCGACATCTTCATCCACGAAACAGTAAGGACCGATATGCGCGCCGACCCCAATCTTTGCGGACTCCGCGATGACGGCGGTCGGATGAATGCTCGGGGCGTAGCGCGGCGCGGGATGAAACAATTCAATAGCGCGCGCGAAATCGAGATAGGGATTTGCCGAACGCAGCGCGGCGATACGGGGGCGCGGCTCGTCGGGCGCGAGAAGAATCGCCGAGGCGCGCGTAGTCTCCAGCGCCGGACGGTATTTGCGGTTGACGAGGAATGTCAGCTCGCCCGCTTGCGCTTCTTCGATTCCGGCGACGCCTGTGATTTCTAGGCTTTCATCGCCCTCGACTGTACAAGCTAATTTCTCAGCGATTTCCCCAAGCTTCATGACGGTCTCCTCGCGACGACTCGAAAGCCAATGATAGCCACGGATGAACACTGATGAACGCAGATGGACAGATGGAAAGTTAACAGTTGAAAGTTCAAAGTACAAAGAAAACAGCGCCGTAGAGCTGCTGGCGTCATGCACGGCTTCACCGGCCGCCGAGATTTGTTTGCTTGACAACAACCTAGCAGCAATTACCAGTCCGACAGAGTCACTTGTCCCGGCGTTGTACGGGGCCGTCGTATAAGCGAAACTTTGAGTTCCGGAGCCCCCTGGGAGGAGGCCAATGCGTATCGGCAAAGCACGAAAAATGATTGCATGCCTAGCACCGCTAGGCTTGCTTCTGCTCATCTCGGCCTGTTACCGCAGTTCGGAATTCAGAGGCGGTTCGAGCATTCGCGACAACGGGACGTTCTCTTACCCCAGATACTATGCGGAGGTTGGCCATTTTCCTCTGAAAGATGGTGAATACACTTACACCGTTTCCGGTCTTCCGCCCGACCCGCTTACCCTGGAGCTACTCGTCAAGGATGGGAGCGAATCACAGCGAGCGCAATTGACGTCGGCCCGCGCACACGTGACGGTGTCCATGAGGGACGAATCGGGCTCTCTGGTCTGCAAGTCCGACGGAAACTTGGCACAGTCCGACGGTGTCGAGGATCACAGATGGGTTTTAGCTACCAGTGCGTCAGACGCATTTTATTGGGATAGCGATTGCAGAGATATTCGGATCCACCGACACATAACATACACGCTAACGGCACAAGTGTCCGACTCCGATCCTCAGCCCGTACCCAGCGAGTTGTCGTTGACGCTTGCCGGAGGTGGGAACGAACTTCCTTGACGCCGTCGTGAACCGCGTGTCGAACAGCCGAAAGAGGATCGGAGATGATAAGGCTCTGGACCTCGCCGGCGGCCTCCCGAGAACCGATCATCTACTTTTTGGGCAAATCCTTGGCGCCTTCGCGGAGCAACTTCGATAGGGCGGCGGAGCCGAGGTCGCTGAGGCGCCTGAAGCGCACGCAGCACTTGCCGATATTGGCTTTCGGGAGCGCTTTCTTGTAGCGATCGGCGACGGGTCCCTTACTGTCGGTCGCACTGACGTAGAGCGAGATGTAGCTGGCGTTGCTGGCCACGCCGATGCGAAACCAGTCGGCCTCGCGACCGCCGGCGTACTTCAAGCGGGAATGACCGTAAGCGAGCATGCCCGCCTGAATGAAGGGCTCGAGTTTTGTGGCCTGGCGGATGAGCTTGTCGAGCGCGGCTACGTCAGACTTGCGCGGCTCTTTGAGCTTGGCGATATACTGCGCTGGAGTTGAGACCTTGAGCTGGCCTTTCATGGCGCGAAAGACTAGCACCTAGAAATGGCGCAGTAAAGACGCGGCCCCGACGCATGAGGAAGATTTTGCTTTTCGCCAAAATTCCCGCTCGCTGCACAACCTCTAACGCTTGTGCGTCTGCGCATAGTCAATGGCGAATTGCTTGAGCGCGGGATTTGTCATGCCGAGCGCAGTCGCTTCCTTCGAGGCGCGTTCGACGTCCCAATGGTCAACCACCATGCGCTTGATAAACCACATCGTGGCCGCGCGACCGCCGCCCGCGCAGTGAATAAACGCCGGCTCGCTGCCCTTCGTGGTGATCGCGTCGAGAAATTTGTCCGCCACCGCGGGATCGGGCGCAGCGCCATTGAACGGGATACTGTAGTAGCGGATGTCGGCAACTTTCGCAGCAGCGGCCTCTGCTTTCAGGTCCGCGCCGGGCTCGGTGGCTTGGCGTAGATTGATGATCGAGACGAAACCGAATTTCTTGATTTCGGGCACGACATCGGCTTTGATCGCACCGGCGCAAGCGACGGTGGTCTCGAGGCGATGGAAGTTGGTGATGCCGTCAACCGTTTGTGCGCTGACCTCTTGCGCGCGGACCGGCGATGCGGACGTCCAGGCGGCTGCAATCAAACCCGCCGCAAGCAGGAAATGTAAATTCATGGCAAACCTCCTCAGAGGGGACTCAATCATTCTACTCCTGGAAGGGGCGCACCGGAGTCGAGGTTACGACTTGCCGAGGAGCTGGCGGGCGATGACCAGTCGCTGAATTTCGCTGGTGCCTTCGCCGATGGTGCAGAGTTTGACGTCGCGATAGAATTTTTCCGCAGGGTAATCCTTGGTGAAGCCGTAGCCGCCGTGAATCTGGACCGCTTCGTTGGCGACCCGCACGGCTACTTCTCCCGCGTAGAGCTTGGCCATGCTCGATTCGCGCGTGACGCGCGCGTCGCGGTCGCCCGCGGCGATGGCGCGATCGGCGAGCCACGCGGCGCGGTACGTCAGCAGGCGCGCGGCGTCGATTTGAGTGGCCATGTCGGCAAGCTTGAACTGGATGGCCTGAAACTCGGAGATGGGCTTGCCGAACTGCTTGCGCTGCTTGGCGTAGCGCACCGAGCACTCGTACGCGCCCTGCGCCATGCCGAGGCCGAGCGACGCGATCGAAATGCGGCCGCCGTCGAGAATTTGCAGGCTGTTGACGAAGCCCTCGCCTTCGGCGCCCAGGAGATTTTCAACCGGGACGCGGCAATCGGTGAAAACCACTTCGCTGGTATCGCTGGCGCGCAGGCCGAGTTTCTTTTCCTTCTTGCCCGGGCGGAAGCCGGGAGTTCCCTTCTCGATGATGAACGCGGAGATGCCGTGGTGTTTCTTCGAAGCGTCGGTGACGGCCATGGCGACGCAAACGTCGGCGTGGTGGCCATTGGTGGTGAACGTTTTCGCGCCGTTGATCACCCAGGAACCAGCTTGTTTGTTCGCGACCGTGCGCGTGCCGCCGGCGTCAGAGCCCGCTTCGGGCTCGGTGAGCGACCAGCAGCCGAGTTTCTTGCCCTGCGCGAGCGGGACGACGTATTTCATTTTCTGCGCTTCGGAGCCGAATTTATAGATGTGATTGGTGCAGAGCGAATTGTGCGCGGCGACGATGATGCCAATCGAGCCATCCACGCGGGACAGCTCCTCAATGATGATGGCGTATTCGAGGTAGCCCATTCCCGCGCCGCCGTATTGCTCGGGAAAAATCACGCCGAGGAAACCCATTTCGGCGAGCTTGGGAATGATTTCCGAGGGGAATGTGGAGGCTTCGTCCCACTCCATCACATGCGGCGCGATTTCGCCTTCGGCGAATTCGCGGACGGTGCGGCGAAGGTGCTGCTGTTCGTCGGTGAGCGAAAAGTCCACGATATATTTATATCATGGCGGCGCGGGTGCGGATGGCGATGGAGCCACTGATGAACACAGATGGACACCGATGACAGAGGCAGAGACGGTGGCGGATGGCAATCACATCGCCAAGGATCTGCGCCAGGCACGGCCCGCCAGAAATCGGCGCGGCAAGCACGCCGTGCCCCTACGAAACCGGCGGCGGGTGGTCGCCGTATAGCCAAGCATCTGCGCCGGGCGTCCGCCACGGCGGACTGCGCTTCAACGAAGAGAAGGCCGGCGGGAAGCCGGCGCTACAGACTACAACGCGAGGGTGGCGACGCCGGAGCGGCGGCCTACGGCGCGGAGGACTAAGTCGGCGAGCGCGCGGATCAGGAGCGGCGAATCATTGAGCGCGGGCATCATGTGAAATTCCGTGATGCCGAGGGATTCGGCCTGCTCGCGAGCTTCGATATTGATCTCGTGCAGCGTTTCAATGTGTTCGGTGAGAAACGAAATGGGAATCACGAGCATGCGGCGCTGACCCTCGCCGGCCATGCGCTCGATGGTGCCGGTGAGCGAAGGCGCGAGCCATTTTTGCGGGCCGACGCGGCTCTGAAAACACAAAACGTGAGGGTTGGACCAGGAGCCAAGCTCGCGCACGAGCCGGACGGTCGCTTCGATGTGCTGAGGGTACGGGTCGCCCTTTTCGACCAGCGCCATCGGCAGGCCGTGCGCGCTGAACACGAGATGGACTTCCTCGGGGCGCGGAAGCTGCTGGAGGACGCTGTTGATGCGTTCGACAATTCCCGCGATGTAGTCCGGGTGATCGAAGAAATGGTCAATGAGATGGACGGGAACCCTGGGCTTGTAGAGCCGGTTCCACTCCTTCAGGCTGCTGGCGGTGGTGGCGAAGGAATAGTGCGGATAGAGCGGCAGAAGCACGATTTCGTCGAAGGGGGTGCTTTCGAGCGCGGCGATGGCCTTCGCGGTGTCGGGGTGCCAATAACGCATGGCCACGATGGCGCGGGCAGGAATATGGGGCCGCAGCGCCAGCTCCAGCGCGCGCGCCTGCTGCTCGGTGAGGCGGCGGATCGGCGATCCCCCGCCGATCGCGGCGTAACGCTGCGCTGCGGCCTTCGAGCGCGTAACCGAGATCAGCTTTGCCAGGGGCTTGCGCGCGAGAAACGATCCGGGAAAATTGATGATGTCGGGATCGCGGAAGAGATTGTAGAGAAACGGCTCGACGGCAGCCTGCGAGTCGGGGCCTCCCAGCTGGAACAAGACAACGGCGAGTTTTTTCGGCGCAGGCATGGCTCGATCGACAGATATTAAGATGCCACAAGAGAAGCACGCGACTCCAGAAAAACCACCGAAGCCACCGTAGGGCCTCGATTCCCTTCCACGTTTCGAGAGCGAATCGGTCCTACGATGCGTTATTGACGCGTCCGGGGAATATGTCTACATTCGTAAGGTGCCCGTCAAAAAAGTTCAAGTCGGCCAGGTTTGGAAGCAGGACGGCACCGGCGATTCCTTTCTGGTCACGAAAATCTACAACGAAGCGCTGACGTCGTTTGCAGTCCTGCGAAAGACTGGGTCTGAGAGCGAGGCTCCGATGCGCGTCAAGGTCACGCATAGCGGTGGGGCGGCCGATCTCCCCGGCTATACGTATACGCAGCAATCCGACGACTTCTAGATTTCGATCCCCGCAAGTTGCGATTCCCGACCCACCGCCTTTCCATATCTGATCAGGATTGCGTACCCGTTTACGCGAAGCTGGATTAGAATGGGTTTCGCATGGCTTCCTCGTCCGGGTCCAACTTCGTTCACCTTCATCTCCACACGGATTATTCTCTTCTCGACGGCGCGTGCGAAATCGGCGAGCTGACGGCGGAAGCCGCGCGGCGCGGAATGCCAGCCGTTGCCGTCACCGACCACGGCAATCTTTTTGCCGCTGCGAATTTTTATCACCAGGCCACCACGCACGGCGTCAAGCCGATCATCGGCTGCGAAGTCTACGTCGCGCCGGATAACCACAAGAATCGCGGCACGGAAGCGGAACGTTCGAACCACCTCGTCCTCTTGTGCGAGAACGACGAAGGCTACCGCAACCTGATCCAGCTGGTCTCGACCGGCTTCCTCGATGGCTTCTACTACAAGCCGCGCGTGGATCATGAGCTTCTGGCGCGCCACAGCAAAGGCCTAATCGCGCTTTCCGCGTGCCTGCGGGGCGAAGTAGCCGACGCGTTGCTCTCCGAGAAATACGATCAGGCGCGCACGAACGCCTATCGCCTGCGCGATATTTTCGGCAAGGGCAATTTTTTCCTCGAAGTGCAGGACCAGGGCATGGAAATCGAGACCCGCATCAACCGCGATCTCGTCAGTCTGTCGCGCGAGACGGGCATTCCGCTCGTCGCCACGAATGATTGCCACTATCTGACCCAGTCGGATTCTCACGCGCAGGAAGTACTGATGTGCATCCAGACCGGGAAGACGATGAGCGATAGCCACCGGATGAAATTCGCGACCGATCAGTTCTACTTCAAGACGGCGGAAGAAATGGCGCAGGTCTTCCGCGAACTACCCGACGCGGTCTCGCGCACGGTGGCGATCGCCAAGCGCTGCAACGTGAAGATTCAGCGCGTCAGCAATCCCTTCCCCGAATTCAAAGTTCCCGAAGGACACACAACCGATTCGTACTTCGAGAAGGTCGCGCGCGAAGGTTTTTCAACACGCGCGTTACAGCTCGAGCGCCTCTCGCGCGAGAATCGCCTCCGCCATTCACTCTCCGATTATGAGAACCGGCTGACCGCTGAAATCCAGATGATTCAAAAAATGCGCTTCGCCGGCTACTTCCTGATCGTTTGGGATTTCATTCGTTATGCGCGCGCTCAAGAAGTGCCGGTGGGGCCGGGACGCGGTTCGGCTGCGGGCAGCCTGGTCAGCTACGCGCTGCAGATTACGGACGTGGATCCGCTGCAATACGACCTGCTGTTTGAGCGATTCCTGAATCCCGAGCGCGTTTCGATGCCCGATATTGACATTGATTTCTGCATGCGCCGGCGCGGCGAGGTGATTGACTACGTCCGCAAAACCTACGGAGAGAAGAACGTCGCGCAAATCATTACGTTCGGCACGATGGCGGCTAAAGCGGTCCTCAAGGACGCCGGGCGCGCGCTGGACATGCCGTACGGCGAAGTGGATAAGATCGCGAAGATGATTCCCACAACGCTGAATATCGAGCTCGAGGACGCGCTGAAACAAACGCCGCAGCTCGAGTCGCTGCGGAAAACGGACGACCGCGTAAAGGAGCTGGTCGAAGTGGCGCTGCGCCTGGAAGGACTCACGCGTCACGCATCCACGCATGCGGCCGGAGTGGTGATCTCGCCGCAGCCGCTCACCGAAATCGTTCCGCTCTACAAATCGAACAAGGATGAAATTACGACTCAGTACGACATGAACGCGCTGGAGCGTATCGGCCTGCTAAAGATGGATTTTCTCGGGCTGACCACGCTCACGGTGCTCGACGACGCTGTGCGCCTAATCCAGCAAAATCGCGGCGTTGCCGTCGACCTGCCGGGGCTGCCGCTCGACGATGACGCGACATACGCGCTCTTCGCGCGCGGCGACACCACGGGTATCTTCCAATTTGAATCGCACGGCATGCGCGACATCCTGAAGCGTTACCAGCCGACGCGCCTGGAGGATCTGACCGCGCTCAACGCGCTCTATCGCCCCGGCCCGATTCAGGGCGGCATGATCCCGGACTTCATCGCGCGAAAGCACGGCGAGAAGAAAGTCACCTACGATCTGCCCGAGCTTGAAGAAATCCTCTCCGAGACGTGGGGCGTGATTCTTTATCAGGAACAAGTGATGCAGATCGCGAACCGCCTGGCGGGATTCTCCCTGGGCGATGCGGACCTGCTGCGGCGCGCGATGGGAAAGAAAAAGCCCGAAGAGATGGCCGCGCAGCGCGAGAAATTCCTTACCGGCTGCCAGGCGCGCAAAGTGCCGGTCAAGAAAGCCACAAAAATCTTCGACCTGATGGCGGAGTTTGCGGGCTACGGATTCAATAAGTCGCACTCCTGCGCCTACGCGCTGCTGGCTTATCAGACGGCGTGGCTCAAGACGCACTACCCGGTTGAATTCATGGCCGCCATGCTCACATCGGAAACGGGAAATACCGAGAAGGTCGTCAAGTTCATCAACGAGGCGCGCAGCATGGGCATCACGGTGCTGCCACCGGACGTAAATTCGAGCGCGCTCAATTTCACTCCGGTCGGCGACTCGATTCGCTTCGGTTTGGCGGCGATCAAGAACGTCGGCGAGAACACGGTAAAGGGAATCCTCGCCGCGCGCGAAACGCTCGGACGGTTTACGAACTTTTTCGAGTTCTGCGCATCGGTGGATGCGCGGCTGCTGAACAAGCGCGTGCTCGAGAGCCTGGTGCGTGCCGGGGCGCTGGACGGTTTGGGCGCGCACCGCGGCCAGATGATTTTCCTAATCGATAGCGCCATCGAGCGCGCGCAGAAGCTGCAGCGCGCCAAGGAGAGCGGCCAGCACGGGCTTTTCGGCGGGGCTTCCTCGGCGTCCGCGCCGCCTCCCCCCGAGGCATTGCCGGATGTGGACGAATGGCCGGAGCACGAGATCCTCGCCGCGGAGTACTCGACGCTCGGCTTCTATATTTCCGGCCACCCTCTCGACAAATACGCGGGGCGCTTGCAGGACCTCAAGGCGATCGATCTCTCAACAATCGAAAGCCGCCGCAATGGCGAGGACATCGTGGTTGCGGGCATCATCGTGCAGCTGCGGCCGATGCGTTCGAGGCGCGGCGCGCGCTGGGCGATCCTGACGCTGCAGGACCGGACGGGCGTGAGCGAAGCACTCGTTTTCCCCGAGGCATTTCAAAAGCTCGAAGGAATTCTCAAGGCAGCGACGCCGCTGCTGGTGAAGGGCCGCGTGGCGGTCGAGGACGTGGGGACACGCGTGATTGTGTCCGACGCGCGATTGCTCGATCAGGTGCGCGAACCCGCACCGGACGGCGGCGCGAATGCGACCGAGGGCCAGGCGACGGACGCGCCCAGCCTGCTGCGCGTGCGCGTGAACCGCAACGCCATGGACGCGGGTATCATCAAACAGTTGCACGAACTTTTCGTCAGCCGGCCCGGCCGCTGCCGAATTGCCTTCGAGCTTGTGCAGGATGATGGAACGGAGGCGACGATTGACTCGGACAGCGCGGTGCGGGCCGATCGAGAACTCGTCGAGCGCGTGCAGCAGATTTGCGGCGGCGATTCCGTTGCGGTGCTGCAATGAGCGATTCGCCGGAGCAGAAGGAAAAACACAAGCTAGCCCGCGCGCGGCTACGCAGGCTGCGCGCCCTTGCGAAACTACGAAGATTGCAGGAGAAGGCTAAGGAGCGCGCCGCCAAAGCCGCGCTGGCGGCTGTCTCGGCTCCCCCCACGAGGGCCCGGCAGCCCATCACACCGCGTCCCACCGAAGATACTTCCAAACAGCGTGACGAGCAGCGGCAGATCGAAATCGATGCGCTCGAACGGGACATCACCGAACTCAGCCGCCTGACCGATCCGGACGATGCCACGGCCGGCGAAATAATCCGCATTCGCCGCGAAGTGGAGGAGTTGAAACGCGATTTTTACGCACACCTCGCATCCTGGCAGCGAGTGCGGCTGGCGCGCCATCCGCAGCGTCCCTACACCGACGACTTTATCCGCCTGCTGTTTGAGAACTTCAGCGAAATTCACGGCGATCGCAACTTTGCGGACGATCCCGCGCTCATCACCGGAATGGCATGGTTCCGCGGGCGGCCTGTGCTGATCGTCGGCAACCAGAAGGGGCGGGACACGAAGCAACGCCTTGCGCGCAACTTCGGCCAAGCCAAACCTGAAGGCTATCGCAAGGCCCTGCGCGCGATGCGGATCGCCGCGAAATACCGGCGGCCGATCTTCGTGTTCGTGGATACGCCGGGAGCGTATCCCGGCATTGACGCCGAGGAGCGCGGGCAGGCCGAGGCCATCGCGCACAATATCCGCGAAATGTCCCGGCTGCCAGTTCCGATCGTGGTCGCGATCACCGGCGAAGGCGGTTCCGGCGGCGCGCTCGCGATCGCTATCGGCGACCGCGTGATGATGCTGGAAAATTCGATCTATTCGGTGATTTCGCCCGAAGGGTGCGCCTCAATCATGTGGCGCGATTCCACCAAAGCAGAATTGGCCGCTGAGGCGTTGAAGATCACGGCGCCGGATCTGCTGCAGTTGAAGCTTGTAGATGAAATCGTCCCCGAACCTGAAGGCGGCGCACACACCGACCATGCCGCCACTGCAAAGCTGCTCGGACCTGCTCTTTCCCGGGCGCTCGACGAACTCTCGCAGCTTTCGTCCGAAGCGCTGCTCCAGCAGCGCTACGACAAGTTCCGGCACATGGGCCAATTCTTCTCGTAAGGGCGGTGGTGTTTACGGTATTGCCTGTGCTGGACCGGCCCGCTGCGTTATTCTCGTGTGCCAAGATTCACAATCGCCAGTGCGGGAGGTGCGCCAATGCAGACAAGCAATTCGCGTCAGGGAACGCTCGGGGTTCTGTGGATCATTTACGGCGTGATTTGCGTCGTGAAGGCCGCGTTTATCGTGATAGACGGCGCGACTCTCACGCTGATGTGGGGCGCCCTCCTCAACCGCGTCGCCAATCCCTTCTTCTGGATGAGCGTGTTTCACTTCGCCATGTTGGCGGCCGTCGTTCTAGCGATTGTCACTGCGATATTGTCGTTCCTGGCTGCCATCGCCCTGATGCAGGGAGGGCGCTCCGGCCGGATGCTTGCGCTGGTGGCGAGCTTTTTTGGATTGATTAGCGGCCCACTCGGCGTCGCTCTCGGGGTTTTCACAGTTGTGATCGTGCTTCAGCAGCCTGCTGGCCAGACGCGCACCGATTCCGCTTCGGCTGCGTAGACCTGCGCGCCGGCGATCGCGTGCCGGCAGATGCTCGACTCAAACACGTCGTTGAAGCTTCGCCTCACTTTCCGCCATTAGAGCATTGGGCACGCCTCGCCCGGTTGTCATTGCCCGCCATCCCACACTCGTTTAGCTTTGATAAACGGGGGATTCGTTCCATGGCTGAAGGCGAGGCACCACTGGTGTCCGATGTATTCCGGCCGTACGAGAGACTTGTCGAAATCACGATCCTGGGAAAGACATTCCTGGTTCCCGAGAGAAATTCCCTGCTCCGCGCCTTTCAGTTCATCAGCCCCGAAACGATTCCCTACGGACGTTTCTGTTGGAATCAGGAGTGCCAATACTGTCGAGTAAATTGCCAGCTCTCCGACGACGATCAGGCCCGCCCGATTTTGAGCTGCAAATTCATCGTGTCAGAGGGCATGAACATCTCCGAACTTGCACCGGAGCTCGTGGGGTGCCTGCGCACGAAACTCGGTCAGAGCCAGGTTGTAAACGCGGACGCGCCGGCAGATGTGAATGCGCCAAGCAATACGAATGGCTCCGGCGATTCGAACGGCTCCAACGGAACGAACGGCATACACGACCACGACGAATAGCAAACCCGAAGGCGGATCAAGTCCCAAGGACTGAATGAGCGGTTTCAGAATACTCGTCGCCGACGACTCGCCGGTTTATCGAAAGCTCGTCGAACACGCGCTGGCCGAAGACGCCTGTTCGGTGTTTTTCGCAAACAGCGGCCATCAGGCCATCGAACTTTTCGAGCGCGAACATCCCGATCTGATTGTCACCGATTGGATGATGCCCGATCTCACGGGCATCGAGCTATGCCAGCGAATCCGCGCGAGCTCCCAATCCTCGTATACCTACGTCATCATCCTGACCAGCAACGCGGAAAAGGAGAACGTGGTCAAGGGACTCTCCGCAGGCGCGGATGACTACCTGACCAAGCCCTTCGACCGTAACGAACTCCTGGCGCGCATCCGCGTCGGCCAAAGACTGATCGATCTCCACCGGCAGATCGAGGCGAAGAACCGGCTCCTCGAGGAGTTGGCGCTTACCGATCCGCTCACGGGACTCCCGAACCGCCGCGCGATTGAAGATTGGTCGGCGCGCCAACTGAGCGGCGCCGCCCGGCACGGCTTTCCAATTTGGTTCGTGCTGATGGATCTCGATCATTTCAAGAGCGTGAATGACACCTACGGACACGACGCCGGGGACACAGTGCTCAAGAAATTTGGTGAAGTACTCCGGAATAATACGAGGCTCTCCGATATCTCCGGCCGGATCGGCGGCGAAGAATTCCTGCTGGTCCTTACTCATGCAGACGAAAAAAACGTGATGGTGGTGGTGGACCGCATTCGCAAACAGCTCGCGGCGGAACAATTCGAATGGAATGGCTCGGCCGTTAACGTGACGGCAAGCTTTGGCGCCGCGGGATTTTCGGGCAAGAAAGCGCCCGAATTCAATCAACTGGTAAAGCGAGCCGACAGAGCGCTCTACCGCGCAAAGGATCTCGGACGCAACCGCATCGAGCTCGAACCCGTAAATTCCTTTTGAAATTGCCGTTGAATATTTCTTCCGTCAAAGAGCCTACGCGCTTGCCTCGAATTCCTGCTCCGTGCCATTCTTGCCGCCCAGTCGGGAGGACCACGAATGCCGGTTTGCGATAGTTGCGGAGCGCAGGTGGACGATGCGCACATCCGGCAGCGCATCGAGCGGCTCGAACTCGCGACGCGTTTCCGCCCGGTTCACATCTCCGTTCTATTGATTGACGACGCCCCTCCCGTTCGCTTTGAGGACTATTTCTATCGCGCGACGAACGACCGGTCTGAGCGCTCGCCCGCGTCGCGCGCTTATTTCGACGCCCTGGTGAAATGCGCCGGCGTGGCGCCAGGTCCGGAAATGAATGAAGATGCGGCGCTGGCCGAGTTTCAGCGCCGCGGTTTCTTCCTCATCGGCGCGGTTGAATGCGCTCTGGAAAGTCACATCGATCCAGCACAGGCTATCGAGCGCGCCGCGCCAGTGGTTTTGAGGCGTGTCAAGGTCTCCTACAAACCAAGGTCGGTCGCGTTTTTGTCTCCCTCCACGCAGGTGCTTGTTCCGGTGTTTCAGGCAAATGACTGGGCGGACCGCCTGATCCTTGATCATGGGAAACCATTCGGCGATTCAGTTTTGACTGGCCGATTGGCCAGGGCGATTGGCCAGACGGGCGAACATTGAAGCGGCGTTCCGCGATTGTGCTAGAATTTGTGCTTCCAGCCACCAGGCAGACGGGGGTACAAGCATGAAAGCGCGCAAGAAATTCCTAGTCGGTTCGGGGATTATTGTCGCTACGCTGCTGGCGCTGGCCTACGTGGGTTACACGCAGAGCAAGACCTACTACCACACCATTTCCGAGCTCCCAACCTTGCAAGGTTCAACGCTTCACCAGCGCATGCGCGTTTCGGGCAACGTCCGCGCAGGCTCGATTTCGCACCGCGACGGTCGGGTGAACTTCGTACTCGAGGAACAGGGCAAGGACCTTTCGGTCAGCTACATCGGCAACGATCCCCTTCCCGATACATTCAAAGATGGCGCGCAGGCGCTCGTCGAGGGGCGACTGATGCCGGAGGGCAGCTTCGTCGCGGAACAAGTGCAGGCAAAGTGCGCGTCGAAGTACGAGGCATCTCCCATCGGCGCGCCCGCGGGTGGCGACAAGAGTCCCAACAAGAGCTAATATCCCCAGGGGAGAATCCGTTTGGATATTTTCGGTTCGTTCGCACTCCTTCTCGCGTTTCTGGCTACCGTTTACGCCTTCGTCGCCGGAATCGTGGGGATCATCACGCGCCGCACTCTGCTGACCAAGAGCGCGCGCAACGCCGGCATGGCGGTGTTTGGGCTGATCACGCTCGCCGTCGCGTCGCTCGAGTATTTCTTCTTCACGGATAATTTTTCGCTGGCGTACGTTGCGGCGCACAGCAACCATGCCCTGCCCCTCTATTATAAGTTTTCGGCTCTATGGGCGGGACAGGAAGGCTCGCTTCTCTGGTGGAGCTGGCTGCTTTCGATCTACGTTTTCTTGGCGCTTTTCCTGAACCGCAAGAAGCATCCGGAGCTGATGCCTTACGTGGGCGTCACGCTCGCGGGAGTCCAGACGTTCTTCCTGGTTCTGAATAATTTTGTCGCCAGCCCGTTTCACGTGCTGGCCAGCGCCGATTCAGCGGGCGTGATGCACATGGCGCGGCTTTCGGAAGGGACCGGGCTAAATCCGCTGCTCCAATATCCCGAGATGGTGATTCATCCGCCGATGCTCTATCTCGGCTACACCGGATTCACCATACCGTTCGCGTTTGCCATGGCGGCGCTGCTGGCACGCTATCCGGGCGAAAAATGGATTCACATCACGCGCCGCTGGACGATGGTCGCGTGGTGTTTTCAGGGAATCGGCGTGCTGCTCGGCGCGCACTGGGCGTATGCCGTGCTTGGCTGGGGCGGTTATTGGGCGTGGGACCCGGTCGAAAACGCGGCGCTGCTGCCGTGGATCACCGGCACTGCGTTCCTGCATTCCGTGATGATGCAGGAAAAGCGCGGCATGATGAAGGTGTGGAACGTCTGGCTCGTCTTCGTCACATTCATGCTCTGCATTCTGGGGACGTCGCTGACGCGCACGGGCATCGTCAGCTCGGTGCACGCGTTCGCGGAATCTTCTATTGGTGGCTGGTTTTTTGGCTTCCTCGGGATCGTTTTCGTTGTGTGCCTCGCGACGTGGTTCAAGAATCGCGATTATCTGCGCAGCGACAACAAGCTCGACTCGCTGGTCTCGCGCGAATCGAGTTTTCTCTTCAACAATTTAATTCTTCTGGCCGCCTGCTTCGCCGTATTGTGGGGAACGCTGTTCCCGGTGCTTTCTGAATGGGTGACCGGTAGCAAGATCAGCGTGGGACCGCCGTTCTTCAATAAAGTGAACGTGCCGATCGCGCTGTTTCTTCTGTTCCTGACGGGCGTGGGCCCGTTGCTGGCGTGGCGTAAGACGTCGCTCGATGCGCTGCGGCGCAATTTCGCATGGCCGCTGGTGGGCGGATTGATCGCGGGCGCGGCGGGATTCGCGTTCGGATGGCGCGAATTTTATCCCCAGATCTGCCTGATACTTTCCGTGTTCGTCACGCTGACGATTTTTTCGGAGTTCTACCGCGGCGCCCGCGTGATCGCTTCGCGCGACGGCAGCAATCTGCTCACTGCGGTTGGCGAACTTACGATGCGCAATACGCGGCGCTACGGCGGCTATGTGGTCCACTTTGCGATGGTGCTGATCTTCGTCGGGATTGCCGGCTCCGCGTTCAATCAGGACATTCAGAAGGAATTGAAAGTTGGCCAGAGCCTGACGATCGGCCCGTATACGATCCTGTGCCAGAATTTCGACCAGCCTTCCAACGAGAATTACGAATCCGACCGCGCCACGCTGGAAGTGTTCCGCAACGGTCACTCCGAGATGATGCTCTATCCCGAGCGACGGCTGTTCCGAACGAGCCAGGTCACTGAAACGATCGTCGCAAACGAAAGCACTCCGGTGCATGACCTCTACGTGGTGTACGCCGGCCGCAGCCCAGATACGAACTTGCCGGTGATTCACGCCTATCTCAACCCGCTGGTGAAATGGATCTGGTTTGGCGGCATCGTCATGGTTCTAGGCACGTGCCTGGCGATGGTTCCCGATCGCCGCGCGGCCATTGTCCTACGAGCCGCGAGAGACAGGTCCTGGGGCGATGCGATCGTTCAAGGCGGCAGTGGATCGCCCGCCACAAGCCCTGTGAGAAGCGCGCCCATCCGCCGCCCCGGCTCCGATGATTAATGTGACCTATGGCATGAAATTTAGCGGCTTCGCGATGAGAGCCGGCGCAGCTTTACTCTTCGCTGTGATGTTCCTGGCTCTCGCGCCGGCTTCGCGCTCGGACGAATCTCCGCGTGCCAAAGCTCTCAGCAAGAAAGTGATGTGCATGTGTGGCGGCTGCAATGACACCGCAGGCACGTGCAATCACACCGGCGGGGCGTTCTCCGGCCCATGCGATACCGCGAAGGCGATGCAGAAGGAAGTAGCCCAGCGCGTGGATCGCGGAGATTCGGACGACCTGATCCTGCAATCGTTCGTTCAGGAGTATGGTCCGACGGTTCTCCCCGATCCGCCGAAGAAGGGCTTTACGTGGCTCGTCTGGATCGCTCCCGTGGTGGCGCCTCTTATCGCTTTGTTTTTGATCTGGGAAATCGTCCGCCGATGGCGCCGTCGCGTGGCCCTTGCTCCGGCAGGCGGACCCTCGATTTCACCTGAACTGCTCGACCGCGCTCGCCGCGAATCAGGCCGGGAGTCCGATGAGTAGCGCGGACATCGCCGTCGCGTGCGTGCTGCTGGCGCTGGCGACCATGATTTTCGTCTTCGGCGTGCGGCCGGAAGCCTCTGACGACGCGCCGCATCGCACAAAGCTCGATCAGCTGATGGAGCGGCGCGACGCGATTTATGAAAACTTGCGCGACCTGCGCTTCGAACATCGCGCCGGAAAGTTTTCCGAGGCGGATTACGATGAAATCAAGCAGTCGCTTGAAATTGAAGCCGCGCGCGTCCTCTCCGACATGGATGTATTAACCGGCAGCGCCCCGACTCCCGCTACGCGGCAGGCTGCCTCCGAAAAAGGGCGGCGATCATGAACTTTCGCCGCCGCGCTTCGCTGGTTCCCGCTTCCTTGCTTTTGTTTTTCCTGGCGTCGTCGGCCTTCGCCGGGACAGTCACAGGCACGGTCCGCAACGGCACCACCGGAAAACCCGCCGCCGGCGTGGAAATGATCCTGATTCAGCTTCAGGGCACGATGCAGCCGGTCGCGAACACCAAGACCGACGCCGACGGCCATTATCGGTTCGACCATCCGGGCCTTGGCGCCGGGCCGATGCTCATCCGCGCCGTCTATCGCGGTGTGAACTATCACGAGCCGGCCACGCCGGACAAGACAACCGTGGACGTCGAGGTCTTCGAGCCGACCGACAAGCCCAGCGCCTTCGCAGTCACGGTCCACGCGATTATCTTTCAGCCCACTGGTTCGGACCTTACCGTGACCGAGGAATACAACATCTCGAATAAGACCAATCCGCCGCTCGCCTACTACCGCGCCGACGGCTCTTTTATTTTTTCGCTGCCCGAGGGCGCCCAGCTCAGCAATATCTCCGCGGTGGGCTCCTCCGGCATGCCCGTGGTGCAAAGCCCTATCGACAAGGGACAGAATCAACAGGCGATTGCGTTTCCCTTCCGGCCGGGCGACAGTCAAGTGAGCCTCTCGTATAAAGTTCCCTACCCCAACAATCAGGCGAACCTTCACTTCGCTTCCCGGTACCCTGTGGAACATCTTGGACTGTTCGCGCCTCCCTCGGTGCAGATCTCGGGCGGCGGGTTTGTGGCCTCCGGTCAAGCGCAGGGATTCAGCGCATACACGCGCGATTCCGTCGCAGCGAATACGCCTGTTTCGGTATCCATCTCTGGCACCGCGCCGCCGCCGGCCCCCGTGCAGGACGGCGCCGCAGCCGCAAACGCGCCAACGGACGATACTCAGAACCCTTCGGTCAATTCCCGCATTGATACGGGCAACGAAGCGCCCGTCGCGAGCGTCACGACGCTGCCCGCTCGCTTGGACAGCTTGAAGTGGATTATTGTCGCCGGCTTCGCCGCGCTGTTCCTGCTCGGCTTGATCTACGTGTCGCGCCAACCTCAAGCGGCAGCCTCCGCTGAGGGCGTCCCCGGAAACATTCCAGCCGCAGCTCCGCATCCGCCACGTCCGGTAGGATCGGGACAGCCCGCGCCCGGTAGTTCCAGCGCCGCGAGCGCTTCCGCCGAACTCGATCGCGAGGTCCGCGGCAGTCTCGATGAGCTGAAGGACGTCCTGTTCCGCCTGGAGTTGCGCCGTGAGGCCGGGACGATTACCGAAGCTGACTATGCCCGCGAACGCGATCGCGTTCAGAAAGCCCTGCGCGATCTGGTGAAAGGCTGACGGATTTGTCCGGTACCCTGTCCACGCCGGTACCATCGCGTTCCGCAACAACGCCTGCTTCCGCCGTTCCCGCCGCAAGCCTGGGGATTTCCTTCGATCGAGTCGAGAAGCGCTTTGGATCGCTCCTTGCTCTCCGAGGCGTCTCGCTCGAAATTCTTCCGGGCGAATTCGTCGCGCTGCTCGGCCCCAATGGCGCCGGCAAGACAACCCTGCTGCGCATCGCGGCGTTGCTTTCCACTCCCACTAGCGGCAAAGTCGCATTCACTGAGGGCGAATCCGGCGACGAGTCGCGCCGACTGATGGGCATGGTCGGCCATAGCACGCTGCTCTATGACGAATTGACCGCTGCCGAAAATCTTTCGTTCTTCGCGCAGCTTTATGACCTCGACGACGTTCCCGCGCGAGTTAGGCAGGCGCTTGAATCTTGCGGCCTCGCCTCGCGTGCCGGGAGCATTGTGCGGACGTTTTCCCGCGGAATGCGGCAGCGGCTGGCGATTGCGCGCGCCCTGCTCCACGATCCGCGCCTGCTGTTCCTGGACGAGCCCGCCGCAGGTCTTGACCGCCAGGGACTCGCTTGGCTCGGCGAAACGCTCGCGCGACTGCGCGACAGCGGTACGACCGTGATCATGAGCACGCATGCCCGCAACGAATCGCTCGATCTCGCCACGCGCGCCGTCTCGCTCGCGGGCGGGCGAATCGAACGCGACAGTGGATCGGGCGGCGACCCGCGACCGCTGCTCGTCGAGCTTCGCTCCGAAGCCTGATATGACCACCGCGCGCGCCGCCACTATCGTGCTGACCAAGGAACTCCGCATGGAGTTCCGCGCGCGCGAACTGCTGAGCACCACGGTCGTCTTCGCGCTGGTCGTCGTCGTTCTATTCAGCTTTGCCTTTGATCCCACGGCCGGCGATTCCCGCCGCTTCGGACCGGGCCTGCTCTGGATTGCCTTCCTCTTTGCCGGGTCGCTGATGCTTAATCCATCGTTTGCGCGCGAGCAAACGAATCAGACGCTCGACGCCCTGCGCATGGCTCCCATTTCGCCGTTCGCGATCCTGGTGGGGAAGATGCTGGCGAATTTCATTTTCATGGCAATCTCCGAGGCGATTCTCGTTCCGGTGTTCGCCGTACTTTACAATATTTCGATCGGGGGCATTGTGGGCCGGCTGGCGCTGGTCCTGGCGCTTGGCACGATCGGGTTGGTGGTCACGGGCACTGTGTTTTCGGCCGTCGCCGCGCACGCGCGCATGCGCGAACTGCTGCTGCCTCTGCTGCTGCTTCCTATTCTTGCGCCGCTGCTGATTGCGGCTGTAGAAGCCACGGCTTCGCTTTTCGCCGAGCAGCCCGCGCTCGACCGCGCGTGGCTCGCATTCCTCGGTGGATTTGATATCGTGTTTCTGACTGCTTCGTGGCTGCTTTGTGATTTCTTGCTGGAGGAATGAAGTGAGCTTGAGCCGATGAAAGGACGCAGCGCCATCACGGCCATCGTGGCCGCTCTGATTTTCTTTGCGGGCTACGCGGCGCTTTTCATCGCGCCCGATGAGAGCACGATGCACGAGATCCAGCGCGTTTTTTACTTCCATCTGGCGAGCTGGATAGCGATGTTTACCGTGCTTTCGCTGGCGTTCATGGCGAACGTCGCGTGGCTGGTGACGCGGAAGCCTCGATGGGACTGGCTCGGCGTCGCCTCCGTCGAAGTAGGCGTCGTCTCCTGTACGGCCGGATTGATCACCGGCGTTCTCTGGGGCCGCCCCGCCTGGGGCATCTGGTGGACGTGGGACGCGCGCCTGACGACCGCGTTCATCCTTTGGATTCTGTACATCTGCTACCTGCTGTTGCGTGGCTTGATTGAGGAACCGCAACGTCGCGCTACGCTGTCGGCTATTTTCGGCATATTCGCTTTCCTCGATGCCCCGCTCGTTTATGCTTCCAACCGCCTCTGGCGAACGCAGCACCCGTCGCCCGTGATTTTCGGCGGAGAAAATTCAGGCCTCGACCCCACTATGGGAAAGGTCCTGTTGGTCTGCATCGTCGCTGTCATGGCGATGATGGTCCTCGTCCTTATTGATCGCTACCGCCTCGAGCGCCTTCGACACGAGCTGGATGAGCTTCGGCTGTCCGCGGAGGCGCGCGGCGCGGGTTCAAACACCGTTCTTACAAAGGGGTTACCTTGAGAAACTTTCATTTTCTCCTGACCGCATGGATCGCCGTCTGGGCCGTTTTCTTCGCCTACGAACTGTCGGTCGCAGGCCGGGTCGCCAAGCTTCGGGATGACCTCGAGCGGCTGAAGCAGCAGCTGCGCGAAGGTTGACGCTGCGATGAAGAAACCATATTGCGAGATGTGCCATCCAAGCGGGCAGGTGAAAGAACCAGCCCAGACGGGTGTATAATGCGGCCAGGTTCCTTCCGGAGGTATCGATGAGGAAATCTTTCGCGGCCCAATGGTTGGCAGCACTCGTGGTGGCCTCGCTCGTAACACTCCCTGCCGTCGCAGCCCCGCAGACTCAACAGCCGCCATCGCCGGCCGCGCAGACTCCGTCAGCGCAGACTCCAGCGCCGCAGACTCCGCCGGCACCAACTGCGCCAGCGCAGGCGCCGACCACGCAAACTCCCGCGGCTCCGGCGCAGCAGCCCGTCGTGACGCAGCCGGATAATCCGAACGTGAAGTCCGGCAGCGAAGCGGACGTCAACGCCATCGGCAACCGCAAGGTCGGGCATGGACCGGAGATGTATTCGCTCGAGCACGACATCGCCATCGGCAAACAGCTCTCCCAGGAAGTCGAAAAGAGCGCGAAGTTCATCGACGACCCGGTGATCAATGAATACGTGAATCGCGTGGGGCAGAACCTGGTCCGAAATTCCGATGCGCAAGTGCCGTTCACGATCAAAGTCATCGATTCGGACGTCGTCAACGCGTTTGCGCTTCCGGGCGGATTTTTCTACGTGAACAGCGGCCTGATCCTGCATGCGGATGAGGAATCGGAACTCGCAGGCGTCATGGCGCATGAGATCGCCCACGTTTGCGCCCGGCATGGAACGAGGGAAGAGACGAAGAGCACGATCGTCCAGCTTGCCTCGATTCCGGCCATGATCTTTATTCCCTATAGCTGGGCCGGCTACGCCATTTACCAGGGCATGAATTTCGCGATCCCGCTGACGTTCCTGAAGTTCTCGCGCGGGGACGAAGCCGAAGCCGATTATCTAGGTTTGCAGTACATGTACAAGGCCGGCTACGACCCGAATTCGTTTGTTTCCTTCTTTGAAAAGGTGCAGTCGGACGAGAAGAAACAGCCGGGAACAATTCCCAAGGTTTTCTCGACGCATCCGCCAACGCCAGATCGCATCGAGGCAATCCAGAAGGAAATCGCCACGATCCTGCCCGCGCGAGATCAATACATCGTGACGACTTCCGAGTTCGATACTGTGAAGGCGCGCTTGCAGATGATCGAGGCGAACATCAAGGTGAAGGACAACAATCCTAACAAGCCGACTCTGCGGAAGCGCACGTCGCAGAACAAGGGCGGTAATACGTCCCCTAGCGATCCCAACAGCACTTCGACTGGCGGCAACACCACGTCAACGCCGGATTCGACCTCGTCGGACGATAGCGACCGGCCGACACTCAAGCACCGCACAGACGACCCTTCACAACAGCAGCCGCAGCAGTAAGGGGTACTTAACTGTTCACGGTTTAGAGTTCACACGAGGCGCCCGGCTCACCGCCGGGTGCCTTTTTTCTTAGTGGGCGTGGATTTCGGCGACGCCAAGACGCTTGAGGCCTTCGGCGTAATATTTGCGGTAGAGAATGTCCCATTCCTCGCTGCCTTCGAGGATTTCCTTTTTTTGTGACGTGATCTTCGCGCGGACTTCCGTGTCCACTTGCTCCTCAAGCTTCAGGAGCGAAGTGATAATGTTGACGATCTCCGTGCGGATCGTATCGCGATCCTCGACAAAGTCCACGTTGGGATTGGAAACCAGAAAATCAATGACGCGGTGAGAAAGTCGGACCGTCTTTTCGCGGCTCAATCGCATGTGGGCGGCCTCCTTAACGGAGGATGAGTTTCCTTTCCCTGGCGAGCTGGCTCTTAATTTTCTTGAACATCTCCTGATAGGACGCGCCGGTGCGGCGCATCTCGTCGGAGTACTTGGCAAGAATTTCGCGAGCTTCCTCATTCAGCCGGTCTTCGATCGTTACCTCGTCGGCCATTACGTGACGGACCTGCTGTGAAACGTTTTCAACGTCCTTTGTTTCGATCATCTTGGCGGCCATCAGGCGCTTTACGATCTCTTTCGCCATGTAGCCGACATAATCCCGCGATAGAAGCATTCCGTATCACTCCGCAACACAACCGCAAGCCATTGAGTCTAATGGTTGGGTGGCAAAAGTTCAAGGCAGCGTGCAATGACCGGATGCAATGGCTGGATGGAAAATCAGACTTAAAGCGCGGCCGAAACAACCTTGGCGAGGTGCAGCGCGACATCTGCGGGTTGGTCGGTGGCGACCATAGCCGTCAGGCGGGAGGTCTCAAACGAAGCAATGTGTTCGCTCCCGGTGTTCGAGGCGCGCAAAAACCTGCCGTTTGCGAATCCGCGAATGGCTCCGGTCAACTGCTGCCCGTCTCGCCGCCGCAGAAACAACGAGAATTCCCGCGAGCCGTCCGAATAGACGAGGTGAAGATAAAAGCGGCCATCCAGCTGGCATACCTTTGCGTGTTCCAGACGGTAGCCCGAAGGCAATTCCAGCGGCACGGAGTCCGAAATCCCCTGCTTTTCCGCCAGCGCGGCAATTGCCGCCGGATCGGTTATCCATGGACGAGGCCGTTGCTCCACCACTTCGAGTTGGTGATCCGTGGCGGCATCGGCATAGACGCGAGCAATGTGTCCAGGCACCAAAAGATAGCCAGCGGCGAGGAGCAGAAAGGCCGCGGCAATGCCCATGACTGCGGTCATCCAGCGGCCACGCCGCGGCTGCGACTGAGGTACAGCACTTCCGGATGAATCGGCGGCGATCAGCTCGCGAATGCGGCGATTGACACGCGACACATTGACATCTTTGGCCAGGAGAGCCTCGCGAAATCGCGCGTCAAGACGCGCCTGCGTCTCAAGCTCCGCCATGCATGCGGGGCAGGTTTTCAAATGAGCGTCAAACTCCGAAGCACGCTGCGAGTCGAGTTCCGCGGCGATATAAAGCGGCGCGAATTCCGTTATGTCAGAGCAATTCATTGCGTTTCTTTTCCGGCGCGTCCCGCAGCGGCTCGCGCCTGCGCGTTCCCGGCAAGGGCAATGCCGGCTCCATGGGAGGGCCGCCGGGGGATCTCTACATCACCACCAAGGTGGAGGAGCACCCG
>Ga0209415_10003109_pt1 | contig 30908 bp, 25 predicted proteins | sample PeaSoiSIISIP2007_FD_187696 | JGI IMG/M metagenome (GOLD analysis project Ga0209415, IMG submission 187696) | Peat soil microbial communities from Weissenstadt, Germany - SII-SIP-2007 (SPAdes) (version 2) | ecosystem: Environmental > Terrestrial > Soil > Wetlands > Peat | place: Germany... | reverse complement strand
GTGCTCTACAGATTCCAAGGCGGCAACGATGGTGCGGCTCCCAGGGCAGGCCTGGCGCGCGATGCTGCCGGCAACCTGTATGGCACAACACAAGGCCAAGGCGTCGTTGGCGCCGTGTCCACGGTGTTCAAGGTAGATACAAATGGACATGAAACCGTGCTTTTCATCTTTAAGAACAACAGAAAGGAAGGCTGTTGTGCCGACGCACCGCTGGTCCTGGATGCTGCCAGCAACCTCTATGGCACTTCGCCTTTTGGCATCGATGAGAACGGTGTCGTCTACAAAATCGATGTGCATGGCAAGTTCAGCGTAGTCCACACGTTCACCAACATCGCTGACGGCGCACTGCCCTATGGAGGGTTGGTCATCGACGCGAGCGGTAACCTGTATGGCGCCACAGTCAACGGCGGCGATGACTTAAAAAAACGTTCCTGCTATACCGACTACAACAGCGTTTTCGAGAATGGCTGCGGAACTATCTTTAAGATCACCCCGAATGGCGAGTTCCGCGTGCTTTACCGCTTTCACGGAAACGCAGCTGGGGGAAACCCCGTGAGTGTAGTTCTCGATCCCGCCGGCAACCTCTACGGGGTAACAGACAGTGGAGGAGCACTTCCGTGTGACACAGTCCTCATCTTCGGGTGCGGAACCATTTTCAAGATCGACACCGCGGGAAAGTTCAGCGTGCTCCACACATTCCGTCCGAATCCAGTCACAAACCCAATGTACAACAATCTGTTTCTGGACTCGAAGGGGAACATTTATGGCACTAACGAAGCAGAGCCTTTTTCTGAAAGCGGATTTCTATTCGAATTGGACACCACAGGGAAATACACCGTCCTTTACACTTTTTCAGACCCCTCCGACGGAACAGGCATAAGTGGCGCGATAATCGCTCCGAACGGCGATTTCTACGGCACGTTCGGAACTGGAGGCGGTGTTCAAGATTGCGGCTCCATGGGTGCCGGCTGCGGAACCGTGTTTAAGTTGACGCCTTAACCCAGTCGGTCGGATAGCCCAGACAATCGTGTTCACCTGCTCTCGTTGGGGAGATTGTTCGGGCATTTCGTGACTCTGCAATTCCGGCCAGCCTGTGTGGAATGTGTCGATGACCGTTGGAAACACAAGATCCCGCACCGTCTGCTCCTTGCGGCCCAGCGGAACCATCGCTGAAAGCAGGCGTTCGCTCCTCGCTGTCCATCCTGCTTCGCACCGCCGCGTTGCCTTATAATAGAAAGATTCCGCACCCGCTTCTGACGCCACCTGAGGACCGTGCCGCCATGAGAGTGGGTTAGCGGCCCCTTACTGATGTCCACGGAAACCATTGTTGTTCGCGGGGCGCGAGTCCACAACCTCAAGAACATTGATTTTGAAATTCCCCACAACTCGCTGACGGTCGTCACTGGCGTCTCCGGATCGGGCAAGTCTTCCCTCGCCTTCGACACAATCTACGCTGAGGGCCAGCGCCGCTACGTGGAATCGCTTTCCGCCTACGCCCGCCAATTCCTGGAGCGAATTGAGAAGCCAGACGTCGACCTGATCGACGGCATTGCCCCTGCCGTGGCCATCCGGCAGAAAAACACCACCCGGAATCCGCGCTCCACCGTGGGCACGGCCACCGAGATCTACGATTACTTGCGCTTGCTGTTCGCCCGGGTCGGCAGAACCTACTGCCTGAAATGCGGCCTGGAGGTCAAGAAGGATACGGTCGACGAAGTGGCCGATGCGGTGTTATCGCTGCACGAGGGCACGCGGCTCCATGTGCTGTTTCCATTGCAGACTCCGGTTGCAGCTCCGGCCGAGGCTACCCGAAACGAGACTACGCGAAAGAAAAGTAGCACCGCTTCGACTCCACGCGCGGGACGTTCACGAGACAGCAAGCGAGATGCCGGCGTTACACTCTCCGATCAACTCAAGACCCGCCTCCTTGATCTCCGCACCCGGGGTTTCAACCGGCTTTACCAGAACGGACAGATCTTCGAGTTCTCCACTCCCGAGTCCCTGCTGGACATTGATTTCGCGAAACCTGTCTTTATGCTGGTGGATCGTCTTGTGGTCTCGCCTGATGTGCGGGCGCGAATCGTAGACGGCACCGAGATCAGCTACCGCGAGTCCGGCGAAGTGATCTTCGAGACCGCCCCGCGAGAAGGGCAGCCCGGAGAGCGGCTGCGCTTCTCCCAGCGCTTCGAATGCAAGCACTGCAATATTCGTTACGAGGAACCCGAGCCACGCCTGTTCTCGTTCAACAACCCTTATGGCGCCTGCCCGCGCTGCCAGGGATTCGGGAACACGATTGATTTCGATCTCGACCTTGTAATCCCCGACAAATCGAAAAGCCTCAACGAAGGCGCAATCGACCCTTGGACAAAGCCCAAGTACCGCTCTTTTCTTGGCGACTTGAAGCGTTTTGCCCGCCAGATGGAGATTCCACTCGATGTGCCCTGGGCCGATTTGGAACCCGAGCATCAGAGGCTGGTCATTGAAGGCGAGGGACGGTTTTGGGGCGTACGCGGTTTCTTCAATCATCTGGAACGCAAGAAATACAAGCTGCATGTGCGCGTCTTCCTCAGCCGCTACCGCGGATACTCGATCTGTTCCACCTGCAATGGAGCCCGCCTCCGCACCGAGGCACGACAAGTAAAAATCGACGGCAAGAACATCTGTGGCGTTTGTGGCATGACCGTGGAAGAGGCCTTGAAGTTCTTTGAAGCGGTTCAGCTGACCGAACAGGAGGCAGGGATCGCCGACAAGCTTCTGCAGGAGATTCGCGAGCGGCTGCAGTTTCTGAATGAAGTGGGGCTGGAATATCTGACGCTCGACCGGCTCGCTTCCACGCTGTCGGGCGGCGAAGCGCAGCGTATTCAGCTTGCTACCTCGCTGGGGTCGCGACTGGTGGGAACGCTTTATGTGCTGGACGAGCCCTCCATCGGGCTGCACAGCCGCGACACCCATCGCCTGATCAAAATTCTGCACGACCTGCGCAACCTGGGAAACACGATCCTGGTCGTCGAGCACGATCCCGATGTGATGCGCGCTTCCGACACCATTCTCGACTTGGGACCGGGCGCTGGGGAGAATGGCGGCCAAATCATCGCGGCCGGCACCTACGATGAGATTCAAGGAATGCCGGCTTCCCTCACCGGCCGTTATCTTTCCGCAGAGCTGTGCATTCCGATACCGAACGTCCGGCGCAGGCCCGGACCGCAGCAGATCACGATTTGTGGGGCAAGGGCACACAATCTGAAACGCATCGATCTGACAGTCCCGCTGCGTATGCTGGTGGCCATTACTGGCGTCTCCGGCTCAGGAAAATCCACGCTGCTCCACGACGTGCTCTATCAGGCCTTGGCCGCGGCGAAGAGGCAACCCGATGGCGCTACTCCTTCTGCTCCTGCCTGGGACCGCGTGCAGGGAGCGGAGTTCATCGATGAGGTTGTGCTCGTCGATCAATCTCCCATCGGCCGCACGCCGCGCTCCAATCCGGTGACCTACATCAAGGCTTTCGATGGCATCCGCGATCTGTTCGCTTCCCTGCCGGAAGCGAAGAAGCGCGGATTCTCCGCCGGCCATTTCTCATTCAATATCCCCGGAGGCCGCTGCGATACCTGCCAGGGAGACGGCACGGTCACGGTGGAGATGCAATTCCTTGCCGACGTGGAGTTGATTTGCGAAGAGTGCAAGGGCGCTCGCTACAAGCCACAGGTGCTGGAGGTGCGTTATCGCGGCAGGAATATTCATGAAGTCTTGCAACTTACGGTGAAGGAAGCGCTTCAGTTTTTCGCTGGCGTGCCTAAGATTGTGGAGAAGCTGCGCGTGTTGGAAGAGGTTGGCCTGGGATATCTGCGGCTGGGCCAATCGGCCACAACCCTTTCCGGTGGCGAAGCGCAACGTATGAAACTGGCCGCCCACTTGCAGCCTGCGGCGCGGGAGATCGGCCGGCGCGCCAGTTCCGGGGAAAGCAAGCGGCGGCCTCACGTCCTGTATATTTTTGACGAGCCCACGACGGGCCTTCATTTCGACGATATCAGTAAACTGCTTTCCGCTTTCCGCCGTCTAATTGAAGCAGGGGGCTCAATCCTGGTGATCGAGCATAATCTGGAAGTGATTAAGACGGCGGACTGGGTCATCGATCTGGGTCCTGAAGGCGGCGAACGCGGTGGCTACGTCGTTGGCTCGGGCCCGCCAGAGACCATCGCCAAACTGCCGAAGTCCTATACCGGAAGGTTTCTGGCACGCATCTTGAATGGAAACGGATCTTCGCGCAATGGGAGCAAGTAGGAGAATACGAGGCGCACTGCTAATCGTCGGGCTTTGCTTGGCAGGCGCATCGCTTGCGCAGACCACAGGCAAAACCGTGCGGCACTACAAAGTCGCCGAACAAGATTCCGTTCCTCCCGAACTCACTCAGGCCGAGGCTGCTATCGAGAAGAAAGACTACGCGACTGCCGAGCCGCTATTGAAAAAGGTGGTTGCGGCGGATCCCGTGAATTACCAAGCCTGGTTTGACCTGGGATTTGTGTACAACGGCCTTGGGAACACTCAGGAGTCCATTGCCGCATATCGCAAGTCGGTGGCGGCCAAGCCGGACGTCTTCGAATCCAATCTGAATCTGGGGCTCATGCTGGCCAAGACCGGTCAGCCGGACGCGGAACAATTTCTGCGCGCCGCCACCGAGCTGAAACCTACCGCCAATCAGGACGAGGGCCGCACGCGGGCCTGGGTGTCTCTCGCCCATGTGGTGGAAAGCAGCAAGCCAGAGGAGGCGATCGAAGCCTACAAACAGGCCGCCACACTCGATCCCAAAGATCCGGAGCCTCATCTCTCAGCCGGACCGCTGCTCGAAAAGGAGAATCGTTTCGCCGATGCCGAGCAGGAGTACAAGGAGGCATTGGCAATTGATCCCGCTTCCAGTGATGCTCTCACCGGCCTGGCCAATATTTACATGCGCGGTCATCGCCTGGCCGATGCGGAAGGAATCCTACGCCAACTGGTCGCCTTGCATCCGAATGATTCCAACGCCCACATGCAGCTTGGGCGCACGCTAGCGGCTATCGGGAAGAACGATGACGCGATCGGCGAATTGCAAGCCGCTGCCAAGCTGGCCCCGGCGGATCCCGGCGTACAGCGGGATCTGGCCGAGCTTTATGTCGCCGGCAAGAAATACGATCTGGCGGAAGCGCAATACCGTTCTCTGCTGGCGGCCAACGCGAACGACGCGGAATTGCATCATGGTTTGGGAGTGGCCTTTCTGAACCAGCGGAAATTTCCCGAAGCGCAACAGGAGCTGCTGATCGCGGTCAAACTCAAACCAGACTTCGGCGCTGCCTATGGGGATCTGGCCGTGGCTGCCAGCGAAAACAAAAATTACCAGCTTGCCATCAAGGCTGCCGATGCCCGCGCCCGATTTCTGCCCGAGATTCCGGTCAGCTACTTTCTCCGCGCCAGCGCTTACGATCACTTGCGCGCCTACAAGCAAGCATCAGAGAATTACCACAAGTTCCTTGAATTGGCGAACGGTCAGTATCCCGATCAGGAATGGCAGGCTCGCCATCGTCTGATCGCGATCGAGCCGAAAAAGTAAGCACTATGCGTTTTCAGATCGCAATGACCGCGGTTCTGCTGGCTAGCTCGTTGGCGGCGTTCGCTTCCAAGCCGGAAACTCTGCAGGATCTGATTGCTCGAGCGGAATCGGCGCGTGTGGACGACCGTCCGGGCTTGTACATCGAAATTGCTGAGCGGCAACTCAAGTCCGCCGACGAGTTCTACACAGCGGGCAAAGTCGACTATGCCCGGACTGCCGTGAATGATGTCGTGACTTACTCAGAAAAGGCGCACGACGCAGCGACCCAGTCCGGAAAGAAGTTGAAGAACGTGGAGATCGCCTTCCGCAAAATGGCTGGCAGATTACGTGATATCAAACGCGGGCTGAACTTTGAAGATCAGCCCCCGGTGCAGGCCGCCGCGGATCGTCTGGAGAACTTGCGCACTGACCTGCTGTCACGCATGTTCGGCAAGGGTAAATGATTCCTTCTATGCGCAAGCTCGCCAGCTTCCTTTTGCCATTGTTGCTGCTCTCGATGGCCCCGGCTCAAAATCGCCGGGACCCGCTCAATTCACGGGAAATCGATCAACTGCGCGATGCCGCACAGGACCCTGATCAGCGCCTCAAGCTGTTCATCGAGTTTGCCCGCGCCCGCCTGGCCGCAATCGAACAAATGCGTGCTGACCCTAAGGTGACCGACCGCGCCCAGCAAACTCATGACCGGCTGCAGGATTTTATGGATGTCTACGATGAGCTAAACGACAACGTCGATGCCTTTGTCGATCTCAAAGCTGATCTGCGCAAAGCTTTGAAGGGAGTCATCGAGGCGGACACCGAGTTCCAAGCCAAACTCCGCGCGTTGAAGGCGTCCGTTGAGAGCAGCAAAGAAGAGACCAAGCAATATGACTTCTTGCTGAGCAATGCGCTGGATGCCGTCGACAGCAGCGTCCAGGACCACCGGCAACTGCTGAGTGAGCAGGAAGAAGCGGCCAAGCGGAAGAAAAAATAAAAACTGAAACCGCCGAGAAACGCAGAGGTTCGCTGAGGGAATCAGCAGGGCTACATCGGATCTGCCAGCGAGCATTTGAGAACCTTGCTTTTTCTGCGTCCTCCGCGAGTCCTTAGGTAGTGGTGCAGTTTGATTTGTCATCCTGAGCAAGCCGCTTTTGCGCAGCGAAGGATCTGGGCGAGCCGCGCGAACTGTCGCGCTCTGCGCGACAGAATAATCGCGCGTTTGGCTCGCTTCCATCAAACTGCACTACCGAATCCTTCGCACCCTCTTACTTTAAGATTTTCCGTGCTAAGCTAGCCGCAGCGTGAAGGAAAGCCTTCTCCACATCTTCCAGGAAACCTATCGCGAACTGCGCCCGCGCGCTCCCATGCCCGAGCTGGCGGTTGAGTTTTTCGCCTTCGCCAACATCAACAACACCATCCGGCTGCGCGAGGGCAAATTATTGGTGCGGCTCTCGGACCTTCTGGAAGGCGCGCCGGAAGTGGTACTCAGGGCGATCGCTCATATCCTTCTGGCCAAGATGTACCGCAAACCCATCGGGCGGGAACATGCCACGCGCTATCGCCGGCATGTTTCCAGTCATGACATTACGAGGAAAGCCCACCTTGTGCGGCAAATGCGAGGGCGGAAGCGGATCGAAAGTGCTCAAGGGCGTGTGTATGATCTGGAAGCCATCTTTGATGCTCTGAACACGCGATTTTTCTTCGGCCTGCTGGCCCGGCCGCAGATGACCTGGAGCCGCGATCACGCGCGAAATCACCTCGGCCATTACGATCCCGCGCACAACGCGATCGTGGTGAGCCGTGTTTTCGATCATCCGCGCGTCCCCCACTATGCTGTGGAGTACATCGTCTACCACGAAATGCTGCACCTGAAGCACCCGGTACGGTTGCGCGGCAGCCGCCGCTGCGTGCATTCGGCGGAGTTTCAGGCGGAGGAAAAGCTGTTCCCACAGCTCAATCGGGCCAGGCAATTTCTGAAGCAATTATGAACTCGCCTGGGAAAGGCCTGGTAGTGTCTCAATTTCAAACCCGAAGAATCGTCGGCAGCGATCTACTCCTCCGCGCACTCTGCGGTGGTTCTCCGCGGCCTCAGCGATTTAGGATTTTTTCTGCCGAGCCTCACCAAAATCCTAAAACGCTGAGACCGCGGAGAAAGTCGCAGAGTGCGCCAAGAAACCCGGCGGAGAGCAAACTAGGAACTGCCAAACGTCCCAGTAATTACTCGAGCCGCTAACGGCTAAATGCTGCCTTTCGCCCTGTGATCCAAATCACAACCTCTCGTGATTCGGCGCGTTGACGCTGGCTCGGCGGGAAGACTATCCTATAAAGTTGAAATTGAAATTCATTTTCAAAATCACATCGCCCCAGAAATGAGGACTTTTTCTAGATGTTGGAAGCATTCATCGTAACCTTGCGGGAGGGCGTCGAAGCGGCCCTCATCGTGGGCATCACGCTCGTTTATCTGGCCAAGATCGGCCGCCCGGAACTGCGCAAATCCGTCTACGCGGCACTGGTCTCTGCCTTCGTGGGCAGCCTGGGCGTCGCCGGCCTGCTTTCCCGTACCCGCTGGAATCAGGACATCTTTGAAGGCTGGGTCATGCTGGCGGCGGCTTTCTTCGTCGTCACCATGATCATCTTCATGATGAAGACGGGGCGCAAGCTCAAGGGCCAGATCGAAGGCAAGGTCGGGCTGCTGGCGGGTGAAGATGCATGGTTTGGCCTGTTCCTGTTCGTTTTCCTGATGGTGCTGCGCGAGGGTGTCGAGACCGTCCTGATCCTCTCCGCCGTGTCGTTGAACTCCACCGAACTGCTCAGTTTTCTGGGCACGCTGTTGGGCGTGATTGCCGCCATTCTGTTCGGCGTGGTGTTTGTCAAAGGCAGCGTGCGGATTAATCTGCAAAAGTTTTTCCGCGTCACCACGGTGATTCTATTCTTCGTGGCGGCGCAACTGGTCATCTCCGGTTTGCACGAGCTCTCTGAAAATGGAGTGCTTCCCTCCTCGAAAGCGGAAATGGCGATCATTGGGCCGATCGTGCGCAATGATCTGTTTTTCTTCATCACAATCTTCGCTCTAGCGGCGCTCATGGTGCTGTTCGAGGTCAAGCGGCGCGAACCGGGGCCGCAGCCGGCATCCCCCGCTGAACGCAGGAAAGCGGCTTGGAGTGCCCGCCGTGAGCGCTTGTGGATGGCCTCTGTGTATGCCAGTTCCTTCGTGTTTATTAGTTTGGTGACTGCGGAGTTCATCTATGCCAAAAGCGTGAGTGCCTTGTCGCCTGCCACGGAGGTTGCGTTTGTGAACGGCCAGGTCGGTATTCCGCTAACCCAGGTTCAGGACGGCGATCTGCACCGCTTCTCCGCCCGGGAAAATGGCGTCACGGTTCGCTTCTGGCTCTATCAGAAGCCGGATGGCAAGATCGCCACCGTGCTGGATGCCTGCGAAATCTGCGGCGCGGTGGGCTTTTACAAAGGACCGAACGGCGTGGTTTGCAAGAACTGCGCTGCGCCCATCAATCCGCAGTCCGTCGGAATGCCCGGCGGATGCAATCCCATTCCCCTAAGAGCCGAACAGACCTCAGACGCCATCATCATTCGGGAGGCGGACATCGCGGCCCGGAGCCGCATGTTCCAGCAATAGCCCCATGTTCGTGCGCCTCGTTTACGAATCGTTTCGCCGGCAGAAGCGCCGCAAGCTTCTGGCCGGAGCTGCGATTACCCTTGGCGTGGGCGTGGCGACCGCCATGATCGCAGTCGCCACCGATATCGGTGACAAGATCAGCCGCGAGCTGCGCAGCTATGGCGCAAACCTGGTGGTCACTCCGCAGGAAGATACTTTGGATGTTCAAATCGGCGGCGTGGATTTGAAGCCGCCCAGCGACGGCGCCTACCTCGACGAAGCGGACTTACCTAAGATTCGCGGTACGTTCTGGCATCACAATATTGTGGGCTTTGCTCCCATGTTGCCCGTGAATGTCAGCTTGGATGCGGCAGGTAGCGCGAAGAACGTCACCCTGCTCGGGACCTACTTTTCCAAGCCGCTCCGCTTCGGCAAAGAGGACTTCATCACAGGAGTGCGCATTACTCATCCCTGGTGGAAAGTGCAAGGCGCATGGCCGGACGACAATTCGCAGGACGTCTTGCTAGGCGAGAATCTCGCGACAAAGCTCGATCTCAAGACCGGAGATCAGGTTGCAATTTCCGGTCAAATTCATCGTGTAGCCGGAATCCTTTCCACGGGCGCGGCCGAGGACAATCAGATTGTCGCCCCTCTCGTTCTCGCTCAACAGATTCTGGGCAAGCCCGGCGCAGTCCGCCGTCTTTATGTAAGTGCGCTGACCAAGCCGGAAGATGCGCTCGCCCGTCGCGATCCCAAAACGATGAACCCCGAGTTGTTCGACCGCTGGTATTGCTCGCCGTACGTAACGTCCATCGCTTACCAGTTGCAGGAAGCGATACCACACTCTCACGCCGAGCAGATTCGCCAAGTAGCTCAGAACGAAGGCACGGTGCTCTCCAGGATTAAAGGGCTCATGCTATTGGTGACCCTGGCGGCACTATTCGCCTCGTCGCTCGCCGTGTCGGCCGCCATGGCCACCGCCATATTCGAGCGCCGTACCGAAGTCGGCCTGATGAAGGCTCTGGGTGCCGCTGATGTTTCCGTGGCGGCGCTGTTCTTCGCGGAGGCTACCCTGCTGGCGTTGCTTGGTGGCGTCGTGGGCTTTGCCGGCGGAGCCCTGCTGGCGCGCCAGATCGGCCGCTCGATTTTCGATTCGCAGATTGTGATCGAGCCTGTACTCTTCCCTGTAATTCTGGCCATTGCTGTGATTGTGACTTTCGCGGGCAGCGGCCTGGCGATTCGTCGCGCCGTGAAGTTTGATCCCGTGTACGCGCTGCGGGGTGATGCATGAGCGCACCCACTCTGTCCGCCGTGGCCAGCCGCCGTACCGCTTCGCCTCATACCTCCATGTTTCTGCGCATGCTGTTGCGGGCCGCCGTACTTCGCCGCGGACGCGCTGCCTCTGCCCTGTTCGCCATGGTGGTTGCCGCTGCTGTGGCCACGGCGATGCTGAACCTTTACGTAGACGTGCAAGCCAAGCTGCGCAAGGAGTTCCGCAACTACGGCGCCAACCTCGTGGTAGTGGCGAAAGACGGCGAAGCGCTTTCCGTCGATGCTCTCGATAGAGTTCAATCCACGCTCGGCGGACACGGCCTGGCGGTACCCTTCGCGTACGTTGTGGCTCGCACTTCCGATGGACAATCCGTAGTTGTTTCCGGAACCGATCTCGATCAGGTACGCAAGCTGGACAGCTGGTGGTCGGTAACAGCTTGGCCAACGGCTCCGCAAGATGCGCTGGTCGGTGCGCGCGCGGCGGCGTTGGTAAGCGCGCAGGGCAAGCCATTCGAACTCAGCTTCCAGGGACGCACGATTCACCTCAACCCCGTGGGAACACTGCGCACCGGCGCATCCGAAGATAGTCGAGTTTATCTGTCGCTCCAGGATTTTGAAGGTTGGACCGGAGTGCAGCCTTCGACCATCGAGATTGCCGCCTCCGGCTCACCGGAAGAAGTAAACGCACTGATTCAGAAGCTGGCGCAAGCCATACCCGACGCCGCAGTCCACCCCGTCCGCCAGATCATGGAAGGCGAAGCGCGTGTGCTAGGCAAGACTCGCGCTACTCTGTTCGCTGCGGCCGTTTTGATTATTCTGACTGCGGCTCTGTGCGTGCTTTCCACTCTGATCGGCTGGGTCTTCGATCGGCGCCGCGACTTTGCCATCATGAAGGCTCTGGGCGCATCCGAGCGTCTGATCGGTGGATTCTTTGCGGCCGAAGCTGCGGCCTTGGGAGCGGTTGGGGCGGTGGTAGGATTCGGCTTCGGAATCGGCGTTGCGGCCTGGATTGGCCGAGTAAACTTTCACGCGCCCGTCGTTCCGCGTTTCAGCGTCTTGCCCATGGTCCTGGCTGGTAGCGTGGCCGTGGCTCTGATCTCGGCGGTGCTTCCGATTTTCCTGTTGCGGCGCGTCGAACCCGCTATGATCCTGAGGGGGGAGTGAGATGATCAAACTCAAAGATGTCAGCCGGCTGTATCCCGCGAAGGCCGAGGCCAACGGCGGCGTCATCCGCGCGCTCGATAATTTCTCTCTGAACGTCGAACCCGGCGCATGGATTGCGATCATGGGCCCATCGGGTTCTGGGAAGTCCACGCTGGTAAACCTGGTCGGATGCCTCGATCGCCCCACCTCGGGCGAGATTTGGCTCGATGGCGAGAACGTCGCGAATATTTCAGCTGGAGAATTGAACCGCGTGCGCGCGGAAAAGATCGGCTTTGTGTTTCAGCAGTTCCACCTGATTCCCTATCTCACCGCTCTCGAAAACGTCATGCTGGCGCAGTATTTCCATAGCATGACAGATGAACAAGAAGCCCTCGAAGCGCTGCAACGAGTGGGATTGAAGGAGCGCGCCGACCACGTTCCCTCGCAGCTTTCCGGCGGCGAACAGCAGCGGGTGTGCATCGCCCGCGCCCTGATCAATGATCCCAAGATCGTGCTCGCCGACGAGCCCACCGGCAATCTCGACGCAGTGAATGAAGAAATCGTCCTGCGCCTGCTCCGCGAACTGCATCAGCAAGGACGAACCATTGTCATGGTTACGCATGACCCGGTGGTGGCGCGCTTGGCGGACCGCCGCATCGAACTGCATCACGGAAAGATCGCGGCTCAGGAAGTTTTTGCCATGGCAGACGAGGAGCAATTCGACGAAGTTCTGGAAGAACTCTGGGTGCTGGCGGAGCACGGCGAGATCGCCGAGATCGGACGCATGGAAGTGCACGGTGCGCTGCCAGTTAGCATCGCGGTCGAGAAGATGATCGAATTGGAACTGGTCACGTCTAGGCCCCATCCGCCGCACCCGCACGATCACAAGCCGTTTGTGAACCCCTGCCATGACGCGCTGAAGCCGGATGGAGTCTCGATCGGGGACGGCACCATGATCGTGGACCTCACCTCCCGCGGCCGCCAGCGCGCCGCCGACATCATTCGCCGCCATCGCCTGGCTGAGCGTTTATTTACCGACAGCCTCGCCCTCGACAGCGAGACCGAAATCGAACAGCAAGCCTGCAAGTTCGAACACATTCTTTCGCCCGAAGCCACCGACAAGATTTGTGCCTTTCTTGGACATCCGCGAACCTGCCCGCATGGCGCGCTGATTCCACCGGGACCATGCTGCAGCAGAACGGCTGAATTCGCCGCTGCTATTTCCACTGCGAAGTCAGACCAAAGGTCAGCCTGACGTCCATGACCACGCGCCGCACCTGCATCGGCGTCTTCGATTCCGGCTTCGGCGGGCTGACCGTACTTAAAGCCCTGCTGAAGCTTCTCCCCAATGCCGATTACCTCTACTTCGGCGATACTGCCCGGCTTCCCTACGGCTCGAAATCCGTGGAGACCGTGGCCAAATACGCCGTGGGCGCTGCCCACTATCTGGAAGACCACAACGCCCAGATGCTGGTAATCGCCTGCAACACAGCCACGGCTTTGGCGTTAGATAAAATTACGCAGGCCGCAAGCGTCCCGGTGGTGGGCGTAGTCGAACCCGGCGCCGAGCGCGCCTCAGGTGAAAGCAAGAACAAGAAAGTAGTGGTCATTGGAACCGAGGCCACAGTCAGCAGTCACGCCTATTTGAAAGCTTTGGAAGCCCGAGGGGTACAGGCAAGGGAAAAGGCCTGCCCCTTGCTTGTGCCGCTGGTGGAAGAGGGTTGGATCAAGCATCCCGTGACCGAGCAGGTGGCTCGCATCTATCTCAAGGAAGCCTTCGCTGGTGAGTTCCGCTCTGCGGACGTGCTGGTCCTCGGCTGCACCCATTATCCGCTGATCAAACCAGTGTTGCGCAAGGCCGCTCCGGGGCATGTCACCATCGTGGACTCCGCTGATTCCACCGCCGACGCTGTCGGCAGGCTGCTGCGTCGTACTCCTTTGGCCTCCGTAGCGCAGAAGGAGCGGCGCAAGTTGCCTCGCCTCACATTCTTCGCCACCGATTCGGCAGAGAAATTTCGCCGCCTGGGAGCGCAGTTTCTGGGTCGTCCAGTTGAGGATGTACAACACGTTGACCTCAAGGAGTAAGGCTGTTGTGGGGACGGGCGCCTCGCCCGTCCCGCTAACAATTCAGGCGCAAGACTCGGATAGACTTTGCCGCCTGTACGGAATTAGTCTGCCTCTTGGCCCATGCACCCGCTCGACAATCCGATCTGGCAGGCGCTGACCACAACGCAAGCACGGTTTGCTCAGGGCCATAGCCTCGCTCGAAAGTTCCCCAAGGAAGTCAGCGTGCTCGGAGCTTTCTCGGAGCCAACGGAAGAAGCCTATGATTCGCTCGCTTCTCTCCTCGATCCCGGAGAGCGCGTAGGCCTGTTCCTGCACGCCCCTCCAGACTCGGCGGCGTGGACTGTCACCCACTCCATTCCGTTGCTCCAGATGGTTTGCGAGAAGGGCATCTTGCCCCCGCCAAAGGCGGCGTCCGGCGCGCCTGAATTTGTCCGGTTAACTGACGCCGAAGTCCCCGAAATGCTTACTCTCACCAGGCTGACCAAGCCTGGCCCCTTCGGCGCCCGCACTTACGAGCTAGGCGATTATTTCGGCCTCCGGCAAGCGGGAACACTGATCGCCATGGCTGGCGAACGCCTTCGCCTGCCCGGATACACCGAGATCAGCGCCGTCTGCACCCATCCCGATCACCTGGGTCACGGATATGCCGCGGGTTTGATGGCTAAGCTTATGGAACGGATCTGCAAGCGCGGGGAGCAAGCCTTTCTGCATGTTCGAGCCGACAATCAGCGGGCGATTGCTCTGTACGAGCGCTTAGGATTCCGCAAGCGGCTGCTCTCGCAATACGTCATTTTGCAGAAGTCTGACAATTAGGGCGCGGCGCTACGGCGTGATCTCATAAACGATGCTGAATGCAGTACCGTACAAATTTCCCTTGCTGTCGAGAGTCAGCCCGCCAGCGGGATTTGCACCGTCTGCGCCATCGAACTTGTGCAGCACCGTGTATTTCCACTTGCCACCAGCGCCAGGGGTCAACTTGTACACTACGCCACACCCGTAGCCTCCGCATCCATTGGCCCCGCCAAGCCCGGTCGTCCCATAAAGATTGCCAGATCTGTCAAACATCACAGGGCTATCGGGGCGGAATCCGTCCCCCCCGTCCTAAAGCTATACAGCACCTTCTCCTTCCACCCGCCGTTTCCGTCTGCTGTCAGCTTGAAGACCGTACCGCAGTTGGCTTCGCCACAATTGTTAGCGCCGCCACCCGGGGTTGTTCCATAGAGATTTCCAGAGTTGTCAAAAATCAACCCGTATCCCGGTCCAGCACCATCTTTGCAGGGAAATCCTCCTGGGCAGAAGCTGTATAACAGACTCTCATCCCAGCCGCCAGAGACGTACCTCAATCGGAAAACGGCCCCTAAGGTGTAGGCCCCGCCCCCTGCTGTAGTGCCGTAGAGGTTCCCGTTCTTGCCGAGCAAAAGCCGAGCATAAGGCGTCCAGCCGTCCTTGCCTTCGTTCTCGCCGGCGAAATCGTGCAGCACGTTGTAACTCCAGCCGCTGGAGTCTGGTGTCAGCTCGAAGGCCACCCCCCCGCCGTTGGACCCACCACCTCCAGTAGTCCCATAGAGGTTGCCGGAGTGGTCCATGACCACGCCGGCGTCGGGCGGATCCCCCTCAGGACAGCCCGAAAACCATCCTTCCGGGCAGAAACTGTAAAGAATGCTATAGGTCCAGCCAGGAGAGTCGCGGCCGGGCGTCAGTTCAAATACGGTGCCAGCGTTTGTTGCTCCGCCTTCCTTTGTTGTGCCATAAAGGTTTCCCGCCCGGTCGAAAATCATCCCGCCGTTGGGGAACAATCCATCATCGCCATTGAAGCTGTGCACCACGACCTCGCCCCAGTTGCCGTTCGAAAGGTGCTTGAGTTCGAAGATCACACCATCGTTGTATGTGCCGCCTGCGTTGGTCACTCCGTACAGGTTCCCGCTTGAGTCCAGGGTCAGGCTGCTAAACATGCCTCCCGAGACGCCGGCAAGCACCTTAAACTTTGGCTTGGCCCAAGCACCGGGCAAAGATGAGAGAGCAATTGCCGTCGCGGCCAAAGCAAGAATCAGAGCGAAGGAAGGCCGTTTCATACGCATCGGCACGACTCCACGTCGAGGAGCCTCGCACAGCGAAATGCGAGGCGGGAGTCCTCATTGCGGCGAAGTATACCACGCAAATGACAGGCGAACCCCCGGTATATCATCAACTTTGGCCACAAAACAAAAGCGGCCGCGAAATTCGCGGCCGCTCTTCACCAGGAGGATCAATCAGTACAACCGGAAACTCACTTCCACATTGATCTGCACCGCCACCGGCTTGCCGTCCTTCATGGCGGGTTCGAACTTCCAGGTTTTGACTGCTTCAATGGCCTTTTCATCCAAACCTAAGCCCAGAGTGCGAGCTACCTTGATGTCGCGTGGACGCCCATCCGGTCCCACCACTAGCCACAACACGCAGGTTCCCTGATATTTGGCTTTGCGCGCCTCTTCCGAATATTCCGGATCAGGGGCATAAACTGCCTTGGGCGCCGATACGCCGCCACCCACCCGGAACACGCCACCGCCAATGCCGCCGCCACGGCCTGGGCCCACGCCCGGTCCTTCACCCGAGCCCACGCCTCCGCCGTAGCCAGAGCCAATACCACCGCCTGCCCCAGTGCCGTTCGAAGGGGGTCCGGACGGGAGATGCGACATGGGATCACCCAGATTCGGCATATTGTTCATTGCCAAGTGAATCTGCGGTGGAACCACTACAGTAGGTTCGACAGCAAGCTTGGGATTTGGGTTTCGCACCACCACCATGGGGGGTGTGATCTGCTCCATGGCCAGCTTTGGCAGCTTTCCTTTTGGAGCCTGGAATTTGTCGCGGTCGCCGCCACCACCTCCGCCGCCTACCTGGGTCTTCGAAGGCGGCAATGCAGGAATGTCATCGGGCGCCAGCAGGGTCACCGTCTCGTGGGGCTTCTCAATCTGCTGCACCACCCGCCGGCCCAGGATGGTTCCGCCGATGATCACCGCGACCGCCAGAATGTGTACCACGGTCGAGCCCAGCGCGCCGTTTCTCTTGTAATCGTAAAAACCCCAGATGTCCTTGACCGGAACCGGCTTGGAGGTCAGGACCAGCGGGGGCTGCTTCTTGGGGAAAAAGTAATCATCCAGGTTCTGAAACAGGGACTTCCACAGCGGCTGGTCCAAAGCGGTCCTGGCCAGCAGCAGATTCAGTTCCGGTTCGCTTTCGGCGCGGGGTGTGATTTCGGGTGTCGCCATAGTCAACTACAATTTCTCTGTTTGCGGCTCAGGCCTCAAGCCCGCCATCCTCTAAGCTTGATGAGCACATAGCGTACCAAGTTGTATGCTGGGTGCCAGTGACTCATCCGATTCCGCTCAAATCCCCTCCAGTCGCGCCGGGGAATTGAGCTTTCTTTAATAACATCCACTTAGATGCTTGGACTCGGCAAACAGCATGTAACAAAATTGTACACTTATTTCTATTCTTTTCCACAGCGCTTTTCGTACCTTTCAGATAAGAACCTTCGTGCGCGGGGCGGGGTAGTTGGACGTTCCTTTCCCAGGCCCCTATAATGAAAAAAATCAACCATTTGGGAGAAAGTTACCCGGTGCCCCTCGAGCTCAAATCCACTATCAATCTGCCTAAAACTGACTTTCCGATGAAGGCCAATTTGCCGCAGAACGAGCCCAAGACACTGGCCCGCTGGGAGCAGATGGGGATCTACCAGCGCATTCGTGAGGCGCGTGCGGGGGCTTCGATCTATGCCCTGCACGATGGTCCACCCTACACCAGCGGCCCCATCCACCTCGGTACCGCCCTGAACAAGTGCCTGAAGGATTTCATCGTGAAATCCAAGAACATGGCCGGATTTAACGCCCCCTACGTCCCAGGATTTGACTGCCACGGCCTGCCCATCGAGATCAAGGTTGACCAGCAATTGGGCGGCAAGAAGCTGCAGATGAAGCCCTCGGACGTCCGCTTGGAATGCCGAAAATACGCGCAGAAGTTTCTCGACCTGCAGCGGGCGCAATTCAAGCGCATCGGCGTGCTCGGACGCTGGGAGCGCCCTTATGCCACCATGGATCCGCAATACGAGTCGGTCGTGCTGGCCACCCTCTATGCCTTCCTGGAGAAGGGGTTTGTGTACAAGGGACTGCGCTCGGTTTACTGGTGCATTTACGACAAAACCGCGCTGGCCGAAGCCGAAGTCGAATACGAGAACCGCGCCAGCCCTGCCATCTGGGTGAAGTACCGGCTGAAGGACGACCCGGCGACCCTCGATCCGGCTCTCAAAGGCAAGAATGTGTTCACGGTGATCTGGACCACGACCCCGTGGACCCTGCCCGCGTCCATGGCCGTCGCTTTCCATCCGCATGAAGAATACGTCGCCGTCGAATCCGCAAACGAGGTCTACTTGGTCGCCGCCAAACTGGCGGAAGAATTCGCCAGTAAGGTCGGCTTAGCCGCCAGGCGCGAACTGGCCCGCTTCCCCGGCGAAAAGCTTGAAAACAAGAACTTCGCCCACCCATTCCTCGATCGCAACATCGTCGGCGTGCTCGCCGACTATGTCGTCATGGACACCGGTACCGGCGTAGTTCATACGGCTCCTTCGCACGGCGCCGACGACTTTGCCACTGGCGTGAAGTACAAGCTCGACCTTACGACCAACGTGGATGAAGCCGGCGTCATGCACAACGGGCTGCCCGAATACGACGGCCTGCAAGTGTTTAAGGCGAATGCTCCGATCATCGAACTGCTGAAAAAGCGTGGCGCGCTCATGCGCGAAGAGAAGATCGAGCACTCCTATCCGCACTGCTGGCGCTGCCATAACCCGATCATCTTCCGGGCGACGGAGCAGTGGTTCATCTCGATGGAAACTCCGATGCAGGACGGCGACACACTGCGAAGCCGGGCCTTGGACGAGATCAAGAAAGTAAAGTGGGACCCTGCGTGGGGTGAAGACCGCATCTCGAACATGATTGCTACGCGGCCGGATTGGTGCATCTCGCGCCAGCGCATCTGGGGCGTGCCCATCGCCGTGTTTCTCTGTGAAGGATGTGGCAAGCCGCTCAACGACCCCGCAATCGACTGCAAGGTGATCGACTTGTTTGCCAAGGCGGGGGCGGACGCATGGTACACCTCGGAATCAGATGGCCTGGTTCCCCCTGAAACAAAATGCCAGAAGTGCGCCGGCGCGAAGTTCAAGAAGGAGATGGACATCCTCGACGTGTGGTTCGAGTCGGGATGCAGCTACCTAGCCTTGCGGGCGGCCGAACCGGGTTATCCTCCGTCCGCGGATCTATATCTCGAAGGCGGCGACCAGCATCGCGGCTGGTTCCAGTCTTCCTTGCTCTGCTCGATTGGTGCGCAGGGGCATGCACCATACAAAGCCGCTGGGACCGTGGGATGGACTCTCGACGAAAAGGGACAGGCGATGTCCAAGTCGCGGGGAAACGATGTGGACCCGGTGGATATCGCGGGACGGCTCGGTGGAGAGATCGTGCGTTTGTGGGTCGCTTCCGTCGATTTCCGCGAAGACGTGATCGGCTCTGAACTGCTGATGCAACGCATCGCGGAGAACTACCGCAAGATCAGGAACACGTTCCGCTACATCCTGGGCAACTTGCATGATTTCGAACCGCAACGCGATGCTGTGCCGTTCGAGAAGATGCAAGCACTCGACCAGTACATGCTGCGCCAGACGGTGGCGATGGCTGCGGATGTAACGCGCTGGTATGACGACTTTGCGTTCCACAAGATTTATCAGCGCGTGCTCAATTTTTGTGTGGTGGAGCTGAGTGCGTTCTACTTCGACGTGCTTAAGGACCGCCTCTATACCTACGCGCCGCACTCCTTAGGCAGGCGCGCTGCGCAAACAACGATCTGGCACATTGGCGAAGCCCTGGTCCGCCTGCTGGCGCCAGTCATGAGCTTCACTTCCGACGAGATTTGGCAGCATCTGCCGAAATTGCCAGATCGGCCGCAGACTGTCCACATCGCGACGTTTCCCGGGAGGGCGGATATCCTTGGCGACAATGCTCCCGCGGACGATCCGAAGCAGAGCGAAGACTGGATGACGTTGCGCACGGTGCGCGACCAAGTCTTGAAGGCTTTGGAAGAAGCGCGCAACTCCAAACAGATTGGAGGGAGTCTCGAAGCTCAAGTCGTGGTCACGGCCGCCGACCCCGTCCATTCCGTGTTGGCGCGCTATCACGACCAGCTGCGCTATCTGTTCATCGTGTCTGCAGTCAAGCTGGAGCAGGGAGCTTCGGGAAATGGCAGCAGCAGTGTTACCGTGCGGGTGAGCAAAGCCGAGGGTCAAAAGTGTGAGCGTTGTTGGAATTACTCGACCCACGTAGGAGAGGACCCGGCTTATCCCACGGTGTGTGAGCGCTGCAGCGCGGTGCTGAAAGAGATCGAAGCTACGGCAGCCGCACGGTAATCTAAGAAGAAAGTTGTCATCACGAGCGGAGCATTGGATTCGCGAAGCGAATCATGATGCGGAGTCGAGGGAACCCCGTGGGAAGGCATCAGTGTTAGCGTGGTGTCCCGCAATTTCGCGGCATAAGTTCGGAGGTGTCATCCTGAGCGAAGCGAAGGATCTATGCATTACAAATTAAATACATAGATCCTTCCCGGCCTGAAAGACCGGTCAGGATGACAGTCCAGAAATATGACACGAACAGATTTGTTGAAATGAACGAACCTCACATCATGCGCCGGTTCCACTTCCTGATCGCCTTCCTGGTCGTGCTGCTCGACCGGACAACGAAGTGGCTGGTTGCTAAAGACATCTCGCTGCACGATGGCATCCAGATCATTCCGGGTTTCTTCCGCCTCACCCACGTGGAGAATCGCGGCGCCGCGTTCGGCCTATTCGCCGATTCGCCGGCGCAATGGAAGATCGCCATGCTGGTCCTGTTTTCAATTGTGGCATTGGTCGTGGTCTCGGCTCTGCTGTGGCGAAATAGCCATGCCATGACGACCACCGGAATCGGCCTGGCACTGATTCTTGGAGGCGCGCTGGGCAATCTCTGGGACCGCTTGCTCAACGGAAAGGTCGTGGACTTCCTGCTGTTCTATATCGGGCAATATCAATGGCCGGCATTCAACGTTGCAGACAGCGCAATTGTTTGTGGAGCAGGCTTGCTAGTGATTGAAATCCTGTTTGCCAAAGCGCCCGCACACGAAAAGTCCGCTTCAAACTAGCCACAGAGGACAACAGAGAGCACTGAGGAATTCCTTCGTGGTCTCTGCGTCCGCTGTGGTTAAGAATGTTAAAGCCGCAAAGACGGACGACGATTCGTGGTCTTCGCGGCTTTGTGGTTGACGCTGAACTAAGAACTACGCCGATTTTCGCTGCGCCATTTGAGCGTAGAACGCCTTCGCTCCCTCTTCGATTTCCTCCTCGGTCAAGTCCTGGGTATGCGTGCTCAGGCCCCAGTTGTGGCCATAGGGATCGACAAAGTTTCCGAACCGGTCGCCCCAGAACATGTCGGTTACCGGCATGGTCGCCTTGCCGCCGGCGTCAATGGCTCGTTGGAAGGCGGTGTCTACATCCTCGACGTAGAGATAGAGGCTGTTGGCGGTGCCGCCCAACGTCTGCGGGGACTTGCAACCCATGCCGGGATTCTCATCAGTCACAAAAACAATGGAATCGCCGATCTTCAACTCGGCGTGGCCGATCTTCCCGTCGGGGCCGGCCATGCGCATGATTTCTTCGGCGCCCAACGCCTTCTTATAGAATTCGATGGCTTCAGCGCCATTTCGAACGATCAGCGAGGCAGTTACGGTGTGAAATCCCGGCGGAACTGGTTGACTAGCTTTCTTCATACATAGCTCCTTAGTTTTGTGATTACTGGCCAGAGCAGATTCTGTCCAAAAGAGACGAACCGGTTCATTCTACGCGCGCAGGAACCGGGAGATTATGAAAAGTTGTAAAAAGATGAGAAAGAAGGTGGATTTTGCGCTGGGCACAGGTCCCTCCCTTGAAGGCAGCCTAAGGTACGCCGTACAACTGCCGGTACACGTCGGTATTGCGCAGAATTGCCTGCACGTATTCGCGGGTTTCGGTGAATGGGATGGATTCCACGAATTCCTGCGGATCACGGTACTTGCCCTGTCCCAGCCAGTCCTGCACTCGGTCGGAGCCGGCGTTGTAGGCGGCCAGCGCGTACTCGAAGGCCCCGAACTTATCGACCATGGTGCGGAAGTAGCGCGTACCGAGCTGCAGATTGATTCCCGGCGTAAACAGTTGCGTAGTCGAAAAGCGCTTCAGCTTTTGTTGCTTGGCGACGGTCTTGCCAACTTTGGGCAGTAATTGCATGAGCCCGACTGCATTCTTGCGCGAAACCGCGTTGGGATTGAACTCCGACTCCTGCCGGATCAGGGATGCGACCAAGTACGGGTCCAGCGCGTTGCTGGACGAGAATCTTTTCAGATCAAGCCAATAAGGCTTGGGAAAAAGCGCTTCCCAATAGGAGCGGGGCAGGCTGGACAAATCGACCGCAAAATAATTTGGAGCAGCTCGCTTCAGGACTTCAATCGCGGCGTCGTAGCGGCCCGCATCCTGGTAGAGCCGTGCAGTTTCTGGCGCCAGCCAGTTTCCCTTGTCCTCTTCCGCTGCCGCCCGCAGTTCGCGGACCGCAAAATCCAGGAGCGCGCCATTTTCCAGCAGCCGCGCCTTCTGCACCCGCAAGTTGTCGGCAGGAACCGTGTCCGCAGTTACTTTCACAGCCGTGTCGATCGCTGGCACGCGATCCAGCAAAGCGTAGTGCACCGGATCGCTCTCGCTCTTCAGTTTCTTAAGCTGCTGCCGGGCCAAATCGCCATAATAGTAGTTGCGGAATCGCTCCGAAAGCTTCTGATAATAGGCCCGCGCCTTGGCCGGCTCCCCGTCTTCCTCAGCCAGCCGGGCTCGCCAGTAGAGTGCTGCCGGGACCTCCGGCGATGCCGGGTACAATCCAATCTGATCTTCAAATTCCTTCTTGGCCTCAGCGTTCCGGCCCTGGCGCAGGCTCAGCCACGCCGCTTTCCAGTGCGCATAGGAGGCGCGCCCGCCGTTGGGGAAACGCTCTTGCAGCTCGCGATATGAATCGATGGCCCGATCATAGTCGCGCCGCAGCAGATAGATGTTCCCCGCCGAAAGCAGCGCTTGCTCCAGCCAAGGGCTGGTGGGAGCCGATTGCCGCAACTCTTCGAGGATTCGCAGGAAGCCATCGTCATCATCCGAGGCTCGGGCGATCTCTCCCAGGTTGAACAGGCGCTCGGCGCTGAGATCAGGGGTTGGGGTGGGAATCGATTCCAGAGCTTTTTTGGCTTCCTTGTTTCGGCCATCGTGGCGCAGCGCCTCCGCCATCGCCATCTGGATCACTGGACGCTCGCCCGGGCTCACTTGATTCAGCAGCTCGCGATACTCATCCGCAGCCTCGCTGAACTGTTTCCCTTTGGCCAGAAGATCGGCCCGCGTCCGGCGTTCGGCGAGACTGGGTGGCTGTGTCTGCGGGGTTACGGGCAATTTTCTCAGCTCAACGTCAGCCTGGCCTGCTTCCCAGCTGAGCGGCATAGTGAAGTACATGTTGCGGAAGATGGTCAACGCCTTTGCCGGTTGCTCGGCAGCCACATACGCCCGTCCCAACGCGAGTTCGAGATCGGCCCGCACCGGGTCCCGATCGCCCTCCAGCACTTCGACGGCTTCCGGCGCTCGCCCATCCGCTACCAGGGCGTTGGCGTACAGCACATGCACATCGCGAGTCAGCAGCGACTCGGGAAAGCTCTTATCGAACACGCTAAGCGCGGCAACCGCCTCGGCCAGCCGTCCGGTTTGATAATAGGCGGTGCCCAGGTAATAGTTGGCGTAATCGCCCAGATCGCCCGCCCGCGGCTTGGCCCGGTTCAGAGGATCAATGGCTTTCGCGTAGTCGTGATCGACGATGTGCGCATACCCGACGACCAGCCAAGCCAGTGCCCCCGCATCTTCCTTACCATGACGGCGTGCGTAGGCCTCCACTCCCGCATACGCGGCCGGGGTGCGATCCTGCAGCAACTGCCGCGCCATGGGCTTCAAACTGGCAGACGCCACAAAGGCTTGGCGCATGCGCCGCAGGCGCGGAGAGGGCGGCTTGCGCTTCTTACTGGCTGAACTGCTCTTCCTGTGCGTGGCGGTTTTCTGGCTTGAGGATTGGGCAGCCGCAGGAGGAACGGCCCCACTAATGTCGCCGCACAAGAATGCCAAGGTCAGAAGGAAAACTTGCAGAACGAGAACCGCATGGCGATGCACTACCACTCTCTTCAATTATCTTCTTTTTTTCTTACCGGCGGAAATTTTCACCCAGGAGCGAGATGTCATCTTCGGCCAGGCTGCGGATGAGTTCGTTGCCAAAGTAATCTGCACTGGCCGCAACTGTGTTGCCGTACCGTTTCTGATAAGTCGCCCGGCTCTTATCGATATCTTCCTTCAATCGGTCGTACAGATCTTTCTTCTTGCGGCCCTCGGCGACCTTGGCCTGGTTGTATAGCTTGATCTCGTCCATCAGCAACCGGGCAAAGCGTTGCGCTTTGCGGTGAACATCCGCGTCTTCCACCGACATCTGGGCGAAAGCATCAGTAGCAGGAGCGGGAGCGGCGGCAGCCATGGCAGCAGGTGCGACCACAACCTCGGCGGCGGCCACCGGTTCCTGGACTGCGGCGGGAGCTCCGGCGTGGATCGGCGCATGCCCGGCGAATGGATCGGAAAATGACGTGACCGTCTGCACGGGGGGGGCTTCGAACCTTTCGCCGCTCGCCTCGACCGTGCCTTCCTTCAACGCTTGCTTTCGCAGCGAAGCCACTTCGAGCCATGCGCTGGTGACCGCTACCAGCAATTCCAGCGCGGCCGCGTCCATTTTTCCGCCCGCTTCTGTCCCTGCGTCGGCATAAACCAGAGCGGCAACTTTATCCTTCAAGTGAAGCGGCAGCAGTAATACACGATCCTTGGCCGGCGCGCCAAACTGGGAAACGAACTTCGCGTCCATCTCCGACGCGCCCGCGGACACCGCGGTGCGCGATTCCAACACTCGGATTGTCACCCCACTGCTTACGTCCAGCGGGAAATCCTTGACCTCGGCATCATCGACGAAGCCGCGACCCTGCCATCCCGTGGCCGCGCCCGATTTCATCACGAACAGCGCGGCCCGCCCGCTATAGCGAACCATGCAGTCCAGCAACGCGCGCAAGACTTCCTTTTGCGTCGACCCGGCATGGATGGCGGAGATTGCGGTCAGCAGATCGGGGGCGCCGCTTTCTCCGGAACTGCCGGACGTTCCCAGTTGCGGTTGAATTTCCTGCAGAACCCGCTGTACCAAAGCCTCTCGCAATTGCGGAAGCTGGCTGTCGAGTACGTTGGTGACCGCTCTTTCGACGATCTGTTCGATTCCGGTTCTTTCCGCCATTGTTGTCCGCTTGCTTGGCCGCTGGACGCGGCTTTTCCCCAGTTTACCCCTCCAAATTTCTGATTATAGGGCCATTGGGCCGGGTTCTCGTGTGACCGAAGTACCTGTTCTACCGAGGTCCATGCCTAACCTTGGAATTTACCCCAAATCCAGCGCAGTCGGATATGTCAGAAGAGTTACGCGAGTCCCAAGGGGCTGCAAAGACTTAGCCCAATCATGCATGTCTATGCATAGCTCCGTTATCACAGACGTCCGGTCTGAGATCAGCTAGAGTACGCGTTGCCATTTACGCAAACCCAATGCTCGAACCGATTCTGTGCTTGCAGAAACAAATAATTCACCTGGAGGCAAAGGCATGAAATGCCGTGGATTTTGGATGGTCTTTCTAATCTTCCCAGCGATTCTTGTGACCCTAACCCTTGCGACGGCTGTATGGGCGCAGAGCGAACAAGCCCTATATGCGTTTCAGGGCGGTCCGAATGATGGAGCCAACCCCTTCGGCCGGCCAATTTTCGATAAGGCCGGTAATCTTTATGGCACTACTCTCGCCGGTGGCACTACTTACTGGGCCGGCAGCGTGTACCAGTTGACGCCCTCAAGTGGCGGCTGGACCGAAACCATGATTCATTCCTTTGGCGGGACCGGCGATGGAACCCAGCCAGAGGCCGGCCTGGTCATCGACAAAGCAGGCAATCTCTATGGAACTACGGTCGGTGGTGGCGCATCGAACGATGGCACTGTCTTTGAACTCATCCCCTCAGGCGGCGGCTGGACCGAACAAATCATCTACAGCTTCACCGGCGCCACCGACGGCATGTATCCATACCTGGGCCACCTGACGTTTGACAAAGCCGGAAACCTGTATGGCACCACGAAGGCCGGTGGTCCGCACAATGCCGGCACGGTTTTCAAGCTCACTTACACCAAGAGCGGCTGGAAAGAGAAAACGCTCTACGACTTCGCTGGCGGAAAAGACGCGAATTGGGCCAACGAAAGTCTGGTCTTCGACAAGGCCGGGAACCTCTACGGCGCATCGTATGAAGGAGGCGGGACCGGCTGTGGGGGGAATGGCTGCGGAACTGTTTTCGCACTCACGCCCGCCAAGGCCGGATGGAAGGAGAAGGTTTTGTACGCTTTCACTGGAGGCAAGGACGGTGGACAGCCCTATGAGAGCGTGATTCTCGACAAAGCAGGAAACCTCTATGGCACCACCTTCGCCGGCGGCAACGCAAACGGTGATGGGGTGGTTTTTGAATTGATCCACTCGAAAGGAACCTGGAAAGAGAAGGTTCTCTACACGTTCACCGGCGGCGACGATGGGGCGAATCCTTACGTGAACGTGATCTTCGGCAAGGGTCGCATTCTCTATGGCGCCACCGATCAAGCTGGTGCTTCCAAGAATGGCGTTCTTTTCGAGCTCACGCCCACAAAGAGCGGGTGGAAGCAAACCGTCCTTTACGCCTTTACGGGAGGAACGGACGGCGGACTTCCCCTGTCTGGGTTGACCTTCGACCAGGCCGGCAATATCTATGGCGTGACCGTTCAAGGCGGCGATGACAGCCTATGCTCATACGGTTGCGGTACCGTGTATGAGTACACGCCCTAAGACAGCTGATTTTCAGGCCGCCCCATTCGCGCTGCGACTCGGGGCGGCCGCTCTCCGCCTTACCATTTCACCGAACTGCCCTGCGGTGGCTGCTTCCGGCGGCATTGCGCCGCGCGGTAGAACCCTTTCCCGGCAAAACTGGTAGAATCCCTATACGATCTGCGAGGTTACGAAAGGAATTATCCCGTCGGTCGGCGCCGCTTAACGTGAAAATTGTTGCATCGGATGAACAATGAGCACCATCCAACCAAGAGTAAGTGAACCGGTCAGTGATGAACTGGCGCTGGTTCAGGCGGCCAAAGGCGGCGACGTTGAAGCCTTTGAGGAATTGGTCCGGCGTTACGACCGCAACGTCTTCCGCATCGCGCAACACATCACGCAAAATCGCGAAGACGCGGAAGACGTGGTGCAGGAAGCGTTCCTCAAGGCTTATGGAAATCTAAATCAGTTTCAGGGCCAGTCGAAATTTTATACCTGGCTGGTGCGGATCGCGGTCAACGAAGCGCTGATGAAGTTGCGCCGGCGCCGGCCCGAGCGCACCGTTTCGCTGGACGAAGAGGTCAAGACCGAGGAAGACTCGCTTCCGCGCGAAGTCGCGGATTGGAGCCCGAACCCCGAGCAGCAGTACAGCCAGGCGGAGTTGCGGGACATTTTGACTCGTACCATACAGGGTCTGCCCGCGAGTTTCCGGACTGTATTTGTCTTGCGTGACGTAGAAGGTCTGTCAACGGAAGAAACAGCCGAGGCGCTGGATCTCAGCATTCCGGCAGTCAAGTCACGTTTGTTGCGTGCCCGGCTTCAATTGCGAGAACGGCTCAGCCGCTACTTTCAGCGGCGCGAAAGCACGGATGGGAAACTGAAACATGAGAGCGGAGATGGCAACCAGTGAAGTGCTCTGAATTTCTGCAAGAGCTAACCAATTATCTCGACGGGGTCATTGACGACCGCACAAAGGCTGAACTGGAAGATCATCTCGCCTGGTGCCACAATTGCTACGTGGTCTGCGATACCACCAAGAAGACCATTGAGATTTATCGCGACTCGCGGCTTTACGAGCTGCCAGAAGACCTTCGTAGCCGCCTTCGTTCCGCCATCGTGTCCAAGTGCCAGTCGCGAAAAAAGGCCGGTCCGGAGCGGGCTTAGCCAGAGTGCCCGCTTCTCTGATCTTATTCCGCTTCCGCCCGTAATCCCTTATTCCTTAGTATCTTCCGCAGAGAGCCGAAACTGTAACACTTGTGCCGGGTTTGTCACTATGGAGAGTTGAGGAACCTTTTGCGTCAGAGCTGAATCTAACTAACCGGTGCGATTGGTACTGAGGTTGGGAAAAGTGAGATCAACTTGATGGACCGGGTTTCTGGGGAGGTCGAAAGATGTTAGGGAAATTGTTTGACACTTTTTTCGGTTGTTGGCACAACCATTACAGCTTTCCGATCACCGTTCGCGCCGGTTCCCGCCGTGCCAAGGCGGCTTCCCTCACCGGAACCTATGTCGTGTGTCTGGATTGTGGTACGGAACTGCCTTACGACTGGCAGGAGATGAGAATCATCGACTCACCTTCGCGAGTGCGTCAGTATTCGCACTCGCTGGCTTCCAAGGAAGCTGCATAAGTCTAGAACGCCGATCGCCAGCAAGAAAAAGGCCGCGATTCCCGATCGCGGCTTTTTCTTGCCCTGCTCTCGTGGGTATGGGCGACTTGCCTGTCCAAGCGGCGCGCCCGTACACAGTTCAAACTGCGGTACAATTCCACGATATTTGCAGAGGTGCCGTATGCGTCTCCCGATGATTGTGACTTTCCTGGCGGCGATCCTACTGACTCCCGCCTGGGGTGATGAAGGACATCATCACGATTTGACGGAACAGGAGGTTGGATCCGTTCACTTTGTTACTTCCTGCGCACCGGCGGTCGCAGCCAACTTTAATCGTGCGATCGCGCTGTTGCATTCCTTCCAGTACGAACAGACCCGCCAGACCTTTTCGGATATCCTCAGCCAGGATTCAGATTGTGCTATGGCCGAGTGGGGAATCGCGATGTCTCACTATCACGGACTCTGGGACAACGGCGACATGGCTGCCGGTCGCGCGGCTATGCGCAACGCGCAAGCCCTGGCTGCCTCGAATTCCAAAACCACCCCCCGCGAAAAGGCCTACATCGAAGCGCTGGCAGAAATCTATCGCGACGACGGGAAGGACAAATACGCGCACGCCGGAGCTTTCGAGCAGAAGATGGCTGCGCTGCAGGCTGCTTACCCGGATGACAGCGAGGCCGCTATTTTTCACGCCCTCACTTTGGCCATTACCGCTCCGAAAACTGACAAGACGTACGCCAACCAGCGCAAGTGTGGCGAGATTCTCGAACCACTTTTCGCCCAGCAGCCTCACCATCCCGGCGTCGCTCACTACCTCATTCATTGTTACGACAACCCGCTACTGGCCCCGCAAGGTGTGAACGCAGCCCGCGCCTATGCGAAAATTGCGCCCGCCTCGGCCCACGCCAATCACATGCCTTCGCACATCTTCACCCGCGTGGGATCGTGGGATGAATCAATCGCTTCCAACGTGAAGTCCGCGCAATTGGCTGCTCAAGCGGAGAGCACTTCCCAGAATGGCGAAGCGCGCGACCAGCGCCTCCACGCGCTGGATTATCTGGAATACGCCTGCCTGCAGAGCGGACGGGTGAAGCAGGCCAAGGCTGTGCTCGATGAGGTCAGTTCCCTGCCCCCTGTTGCCGGGGTCACCCTTACCAATGCCTACGCGGCGGCGGCCATCCCGGCGCGTTACGGCCTCGAGCTCGGCCACTGGCAGGAGGCCAGCGAACTGCAAGTGAGACGGGAAGGAGTGGCGTGGGCGCAGGCCATCACCTGGATGGCCATCGGCATTGGCAGCGCGCGCTCGGGGAATCTGGATCGCGCGGCCCAGGCTGAACAGACGCTGGCCTCCCTTCGCGATGCCATTGCGAAACAGGACAACTCATATTGGTCGAATCAGGTAGAGGTGCAGCGACGCGAAGTTGCGGCTTGGATCGCGGACCAGGCTGGCAAAACTACCGACGCCGTTGCCACCATGCGCTCAGCCGCGGATTTGGAAGAAAGCATGGATAAGAACGCGGTCACGCCCGGGGCCGTAATTCCCGCGCGAGAGATGCTCGCGGAGTTGCTGCGCAAGCAGGATCGACCGCAGGAAGCGCTCGTGGAGTATGAAGCTGTTCTCAAGATCGCTCCCAATCGCTTTAACGCTTTATATGGCGCCGCCAGCGCTGCCGAAGCCTCAGGGAATGCAACCGCCGCCAGCCGCTACTTTCAACAACTAACCGACAGCGCTGTGGGTGACGAGCGTCCCGAGCTTGTGGCGGCTCGTAAGAAATTGTTGGTCGCTTCGAAGAACGCGACCAGTCAATAGTGGGTCTCCCAGTGTGACGTGAAGCACGCTGGCCCGCCGGTGATGGATACCGTCGGGGCTGGCTTCGAGCAACCGCCCGCCGCCCACTAGCCACTGAACCAACGGCATCAATACGCCGCACGGTTCGAGACTTTATTCTTAACGCGTACATGCCCAAGCCCGTGCCATCCAGCGCGAACCTGAATCAGCGCGGGCAACTGCTGGCAGATTTCGAAGCCTTTGCCCGCTCCGGGGCCACAGCGGCGGCCCTGATGCAACACATCTCTGACCGTTTGCACGAGCAGTTGGTGCGCTACAACTGGGTGGGGTTTTACCTGATCGACAAGAAAGATCCAAATGTTCTTGTGCTCGGCCCCTATTCTGGCGCCTTTGCCCCGCACACTCGGATTTCTCTGAGCCAGGGATTGTGCGGCGCAGCCGCCACCACCGGCAAGACCATCGTCGTGAACGACGTGTCTACCGATCCGCGATATCTCATGGGATCCGAGCACACCAAATCAGAGATCATTGCGCCAGTGTTCGTTCAGAACCCTTGGGCGCAGAACCTCCTGGTTCAGAGTCCGCTGGTCCTGAATCGCGTGGCGGGTGAGCTCGATATCAATAGTTATTTCAAGGATACATTCGATCCAACGGAGCGCCAGTTTGTGGAGAGTTGCGCCTCGCTGGTGGGTAAGTACTTGTAGCTGTGCCTCGTGGCATTCTCGCCTCCCATCCTTTCGCGTTCTTTGCGAAAGGGTGGGAGGCGGGAATCTCCTGACGCCGCCGCTTCCAACTTAGGGTGACGATGAAGCCGGAGCGGGCCGCTACCGATCCCTCGCTCCGCGCCCTGCGGCC
>Ga0209415_10003108_pt1 | contig 30909 bp, 26 predicted proteins | sample PeaSoiSIISIP2007_FD_187696 | JGI IMG/M metagenome (GOLD analysis project Ga0209415, IMG submission 187696) | Peat soil microbial communities from Weissenstadt, Germany - SII-SIP-2007 (SPAdes) (version 2) | ecosystem: Environmental > Terrestrial > Soil > Wetlands > Peat | place: Germany... | reverse complement strand
TTTTCCGGCCGGCCGGCACGAGAGAATGCCAGCAAGTCCTGGATCAAGGCCTGCATGCGTACGGCTCCGTCCACCGCATAGTTGATGTACTTGTCGGCTTGCTCGTCGAGTTTGCCGCGGTATTTTTCCGCGAGCAGTTGAGTGTAGTTGGCGACCATGCGTAGTGGTTCCTGCAGATCGTGCGAAGCCACGTAGGCAAACTGCTCCAGTTCCGCATTGGATCGGGCCAGTTCCTCGACTTTCTTGGCCAGCTGTTCTTCCGCCAGCTTGCGTCCCTTCCTTCTTTCCGTGTCTCGCCAGGGCCGCTCAACCGGCGTGGGCAATCGGGTCAGCGATTCTTTGAGGCCGTTATCGGTCGCGCCTTGCCCGATGCACACCGCCGCGGTAGCATCGCCGAGCGCGCCTGGTACTTGGATTGAGGGACTGCCGACACCTTCGCTGGGTAATGTTTCCAGCAGGTCGGAGAATTCTTCTTCTATCTTTTGGCGGCGCTCGTCGGCGGTCTGGACTCGTTTGCCGCCGGCATCGAAACCACAGAGCCGCAATGGGCGCAGGACAAGTTCACCGTCTGTAGAGTTGCCCCCTACCAGCGGGATCTGCGACTGGACTCTCGCTTTCGAAAAACCGCTGCTTGCCCGGTCGACCCACCGCGGAGCAGTAGCGGGGTCCAAACTGCGAGGGAAGGCACGGGCAACTGGTCGTTCGGTCGAAGCCATACGACACCGCCTTTTATCACGAACAGCGTCAGCGTACTTCGCGGAGTATTTTCAAGACTGATCAATACTGAACACGCGCCATTACTACTGGTGTCGATTGCGTGGATGTGCGGATGAAACTACGTGGAAGGGCTGCCTCTGGAAGGGCGACAGCTTAAACCCTATGGAGCGAGGGCATGAATACCAGTCGCGGCGCACTCGCTAGGAGAGATCCTGATGAACCTATGCCGGCGAGCGCATGCTCACCTAGGGATTCCAGTCACCATCGTCAGGACTAGGCTGCCATCGATTTCCGCATGAGTTTCATGTAGCTTTCCATGGACTGGGTCAGCTGCGAATCAACCTCATCGGCGATGGCCATGACATCGGGTAACAGCAAGCTAAAATCCAGAGAGTTCAGATTGCTCTGCAACGTCCCGAAGATGGTCACTTGCAGGATTCGAGATTCATGCACCAGCATGGCGGGCGTATAGCCCTGCCTATAGCGCAGCTCGCCGTGAGCTACGGCGGCAGGGGAAAAGGGGGAATCGCTGTCCTTGGCTGAGGCGCTGGACTGGCGTAGGCGGTTCGCTAGGTCTTCCACCAGTTTCGGGAGATGTCCGGTGCGCTCCTCATCGCTAAGCCGAAGGCTGTTTAGACTGGCACTCTGTTTCGCCCGCTCCAGCCAGCCCTCAACCACAGTGGCAACGCACCGCTGCAATACCGCGCCCACTCTCTCCTTGTCCAACAGGGTAGCGGCTTTGTGATTGGCCATTCTTTCCTGCACCAGTTCGGTGAGCTGCCAAATCTCGAATGGTTTCACGATGACTTCGTCTGCCGCTAGAAACACGGCCGCCATGGCTCTTTGCACGTCGGGGAAGCCGCTGACCAGCAGCGTCACCGCCTCCGGTTGGGACTGGCGCATCGCGGTGACTATTGCAAGACCGTCAGCTGGGTTGGGTACGTGCAGATCGGTGATGAGCACGTCAAAGCGCTCCGTAGCGATGTGTCGCAGAGCGTCGGTCACATTCGCGGCAGCAACTATCTCAAATCCCTTGAGCTCAAGCGCCCTGGTCATCAGGGCTCTAACCGCATGGTCGTTATCCACTAGCAGAACTCTATGCCCAACTTGTTGTGCGGTGGGAACCATACAACACCGCCTCTCGCCACCAACTGTGCCAATTTTGTTCGGAAACTAGTGTCGAGGCTGTTCAATTTTGCACACGTACCATGGCGTGCAATGGGGGGAGCAGTCACAAAACTAGTCGTGAAGAACGACGTTAAGCAGCGAGCTGTGGACCTGCAGACCGCCGTTGTAGTGGATGAAGCCCAGCTTCCGGAACCGGTTCATGAAAAAGTTCACCCGGGAACGGGTCGTACCCACCATCTCCGCTAAAGTCGCTTGGCTGATCGCGGGGACCACGCGCTCGGGCACTCCTTCCTTGCCGAAACGAGCCAATAACAGAAGAGTTCGTGCTAGCCGTTTTTCGCTCGAATTGAAGAGTTGGTCAACCAAATCTTCTTCGTAGCGGATGTTCCGCGCCAACAAATAGGCCACGAACATATCTGACAGCTCGTGTTCCCGGTGAAGTGCTCCCATCATGGCTTTCTCGTCAATGCGCAGCAGGTCACAATTTGTTACCGCACTTGCGGACCCCATGCGGAGGGACTGACCGGCGAGGCAGCCTTCCCCAAAAAAGTCGCCGGCACCCAATATGCCGATGGTTGCTTCCCTTCCACTGCTGGATAAAACCGTGAGTTTGACGGCGCCTATCTGGACATGAAACACCGCGTCAGCCGGATCCCCCTGAGCGAAGATCGGTTGTTTCGTGCTGACATGCAAACTTCTCCTGCCCTCACCAATGGTTGAGAGGAATGCTTCAGGGTCGAAGTGGTGTCTCTTTTGGCGCACAACACAACTATCCTAAATTACGGCAAGTATCAGGTCCCCGCGCGATCGGGACCTGATTGGTTTACGATTTCAGAACAACCGCGATATCCATCTCTGGGATACTCCTTAGAAATCAGCGCCTTACGATTATTGTTTGGGGGTTTGGGCACCCGTAGTCCGGGGCGATTCTTGGCATCACCTGTTACGATTTCAGAATCGAAGGCGAGTCTCTGTAACAGGTCCTGTGTCGCTACAAGAGTTCTAAAGTCGTAGCTAGTCTCAGAAGCCACCCTTTTCCACGGGACGACCGGAAAACCATCAATGACTTGCCGGTGGGATCATCCGGTCGCAAGACCATCTACTTTCCGATCTCTCCCGTATTGATCGAAGTGCCCGACGACCTCGTACACGTCGTTGGCTCCATCGCTTCGAGAAAAATGGCGTCCTCCCCGCGCCGATATTTTCGCCATGTTGTCGCACAACATGGCACGGTATCTCACCTGCCAATAGTGACAAGCTGGTTATGGGCTATAAGAAAGTAGAAAGTCGCAGTGGCACTATTGCGGCCGCTATTCGAAGGAGCAGTTCAATATATGGAGGCAGTCAGGATGCAGTTGCCTCTGCCCGAGAAAGAAGTTGCCAGGCTCGAAAAGCTCAGGAGTTATCGAATCCTCGATACGCCTCCTGAGCAGGCTTTCGACGACCTCACCCGTTTGGCTGCCTTCATTTGCGGAACTCCAATCGCTTTGATTGGATTTATCGACTTGCACCGCCAGTGGTTCAAGTCGGCAGTCGGTTGGGATGTCCAAGAGATCCCACGAGAGGTGTCTTTCTGTGCCCATACCATTCTCAAACCCGACTTGTTAGTCGTACCTGAGACCTTGAAGGACGAGACATTGGGGACGAGTCCGTTGGCGACGCACGGGGGTATCCGGTTCTACGCGGGGGTACCACTTATTACTGCGGAAGGTTATGCGCTGGGAACACTCTGTGTAATGGACTGTGTACCCCGGGCGTTGACGGAAGAGCAAACCGACGCCTTGCAAAGGCTGGCTTACCAGGTGGTGGCCCAGCTCGAGCTACACCAAAGGCCAACCGCAACGGCCCTCTCAAAAGACGGTCCCGCCGAGAAGCCGGAGCGCAAGGGCGCTGACGGAATATTTGGGGAGTCAGAAGCACACTATCGCGCACTTACCGAGGCCGCTTCCGATGCCATCATCGCAATTGATGAGGACAGCAAGATCTTGCTGGTGAACCGGGCGACAGAAAAGATATTCGGTTACAAGAAGGAGGAGCTGCTGGGGCAGCCGCTGACGATGCTGATGCCCGACTGTCTCCAGCAAGTTGATCAGCGGGCCATCAAGCAGTATGGCGAAACCGGAAAGAGGCACGTCCCCTGGGAAGATGCGGAGCTGCCTGGGCTGCACAAGGGCGGCAAGGAGATTTGGCTTCAGATCTCCTTTAGCGAATTCGTCCGGGATGGCAAACACATTTTTGCGGGAATCTGCCGCGACATCACCGTGCGAAAACAAGTTGAAGAAGAACGATTCCAACTCGCGGCCATCGTCGAATCGTGCGAGGACGCCATCATCGGCAAAGGCCTGGACGGGATCATCACCAGTTGGAACCGAGGGGCGGAGCGAATTTATGGATACCGTGCCGAGGAAGTGATCGGCGAGCCCGCCTCTATCCTGACTTCCTCCGAACGCCTTGACGAAATTCCTCAGCTGATGGAAAAGCTCAAGCGCGGCGAGCCAATCGAGCATTACCAGGCAGTGCGGGTAACAAAGAGCGGGGAGCACATTCTGGTCTCACTCACGGTCTCGCCGATCCGGGACGAGGCCGGGAGAATCGTGGGCGCCTCGTCTGTGGAACGAGATATTACGGAACACAAACGAGTCGCAGAGAGACTGCGTGACCAGGAGGCTCGGCTGCGCCTGTTGGTCGAGCGGATGCCAGCAGTCCTGTGGACCACCGACGCCGAGTTCCGAATTACTTTTTCTGCGGGCGCTGGCCTGGCCGCCTCTGATTGGCATCCGGACCAGATGTTGGGCACCCGCCTGTTGGAATACTTCCAAACCGACGGTCCCCAATTTCTGTCCATGGCAGCTCATGTGCGAGCCCTTCAAGGTGAACCTGTCAGTTACGAGACTACGTGGAACGGTCAGACATTCGAGGCTCGCGTAGAACCGCTCCGCGATTCCGAGGAGCGGATCGTGGGATGCATCGGCACCGCCCTCCATGCTCCGGCGCGGAAGCAAGCGGAAGAGGCGCTGCGAATTTCAGAAGCCCGTTACCGGTCCCTTTTCGAGGGCGTGGTGCATGGCATCTATCGAGTGAGCGTGGATGGCCAGTTCTTCGAGGTGAACCCAGCGTTGGCTGCCATGCTGGGTTATGACTCTCCCGAGGAAGTCGTCAAGCTGAACGCAGGGAACCTGCATGCGGACCAAGAGGAGAGATCTCGCATGGTCCAGAAGTGGATGGAGACCGAGAGAATAGAAGACGAAGTGAACTGGAATCGACGCAGCGGAGAAACCATTCGAGTTCGTCTGAGCGGTCGAACCCTGACCGATCAACAGGGGGTTGTCCAGGGATTTGAATTTATCGCTGAGGATGTTACCGAGCGCCGAGCCCTGGAAGCTCAGTTGCGACAAGCCCAGAAGATCGAGGCTGTGGGACAGCTGGCGGGGGGCCTCGCCCACGAGTTTAACAACTTCCTGGGAATCATCCTCGGCTACAGCGAGCTTATGTCTGAAGAAGCCGGGGAGAACGAAAGCCTGTGCCGGCATATTGCCGAGATCAGAGTGGCTACGCAACGCGCTGCTTCGCTGACCCGCCAGTTGCTTGCCTTCGGCCGCAAGCAGCTACTGGAGCCAAAAGTACTGGATCTCAACTCGGCTATTTGGGAAACCCAAAAGCTGCTCCACCGTTTGCTGCCAGCCAACATCGATGTAGTTCCGGTGCTGTCATCCGCGACCGGGCAGGTGAAGGTAGACCCTGGCCAGATCCAGCAAATCCTCATCAATCTGGTGGTGAACGCGCGTGACGCCATGCCAAAGGGTGGCAGGGTGGTCATTGAGACCGCCAATGCCGACCTGGACGAAGTGTACGCGAGTCAGCACGTGGGTCTGCGGCCAGGCACGTATGTCATGTTGTCTGTGAGCGACAGTGGCGGCGGCATGGATGATGAGACGAGGTCTCACATTTTTGAGCCATTTTTCACCACCAAGCAGCCCGGGAAGGGTACGGGTTTAGGTCTATCGACCGTTTACGGCATTGTCAAGCAGAGTGGGGGTTACATGACGGTCGAGACCGCGGTTGGAAGCGGGACGACTTTCCGTATCTATCTGCCTCTGGTTCAAGCCGCAGTGGAGGAAGCCCACGTCACACCACAGTCCCTGACCGAGCAGAGTGCGGGGGAGACGATCTTGGTCGTGGAGGACGAACCGATCCTTCGAAGGCTGCTCTGTTTGTCGCTGGAGAGGCGCGGGTACAAGGTGTATGCGGCAAGAGATGGCGCAGAGGCCATGGAGATTTTTCGCCAACAACCCAGTGCGATCCATCTCGTAGTAAGCGATATCATGATGCCGCACATGGACGGCATGGAGCTCAAGCGAGAAGCGGCAGCCCTGCGCCCGGATGTGAAATTCCTCTTCATGTCGGGTTACTCCGAGGAGATGATCGAGCAACTCCAGACCTCGGCGCGCGGCTGTGCCTTTCTGGAAAAGCCATTTCTCCCCCAGGATCTCGTGATTAAGGTACAAGGGTTGCTCCGAGGCGAAGCTGAGGCGCACACGGAGCTGGCCGCGACGAAGACTGCATAAGATCTTTGACCCGCCCCCTCGCCGGTGAATTCATCGACTGCCAGGTGCGCTCCGCGCGAGGGGAGCACAGGTTGCGTGATTCGCACAGACACCTTTAGTCGTACGGTTTCTTCCTGTACTCGGAAAGGGTCATAACTCTGTCCGGCCATGCCTTCGCTCTGACAACGAAGCCCGCCGCAAAGGCAACGATCATTAGCAATATGGTCAGCATTTTGCTCCTCAGGCGCCTACAACCCGACCCGGTTCACCACTCTTAGTAAGCATTACATCCCAGGTTCAGCCCGCGCGGCTGCTCAAGAGTGATCAGTTCTGAAAACAAAACACGGTACTGATGGCCACTGACCAGCGGAGCTCACAGGAAGCTAGCGGCGTTGGTCTCTGCGGAGTCATTTTCCATGGACGGTGCACCTTGGGGTGGTTGTGCCGCTCGTTGGTCGCTGCCCCAATGCGATTCGGCACGGGCCGTATTAAAGCGTAGGCTTGAGCTATGTATACAACCACCAGAAAAGCTACAGGCAGCACTGTTATGACGTGCAAAGACTGCGAGTACGCGGTCAGCATGAACCAGATTTGTGCAAAGCCCATTCAAGCGGCCATCGACATGTTGAAGCATCTCGCTGCCCATAACGCCGCCCGCGCCTTTGCGACGGCGGAGCGCGTCCTTGGACCGGACCCCATCCTCGCGGTTGCGACAGTAACCCCACTCTCCGTGTCCCTGCCGAATGTCGGTGACAGTCCGATCGCGCTCACACTCGGATGAATGCGGAGATGCTTGTGGTTCCCCATCTTGATTACACCGTGACCGGCGAAAGCGGAAGGGTTCCACTCACGGCCGTGCCGCTATGAGAATACGAGATCGTGGCACGAGGGCTGGAATTAGCTGACCATCGATCGAAGCCTCTTATTTATGCGGGCGATCAGATCGTGAACTCTTTGAGAGGAGGGTCATGAGCGTCTCTACATTCTTCTCGCCCTCGTTGCCGGAAAGGTCCACCCCTAAGAAGGTATGCTCCGGTTCCAAACATTCTAGGCCTGCTTGGAATTCGTTTGGAGCAAGCTGTCGAACCCAAGCAACCCGGCAACGGGTCTTTTGCGAGCCGCGCTGCAACATCACCATTCCTCCAGGTTGCAACAGTGTTCGCAAGCCACCCAGGCGCGCTCCGGAACAAGTGATATCCACAGTGTGTGCGAGCTGGGTTGCGTCGCCCACCGAAAGTTTCACGGGCAGCACCGTTTTGCGGCGCGATTGTGTACGTCTCTCAGCCATGGCCCCTATTATCCGTTCGGGAGTAAGCACGAAAAAGTTACGGAGGTCATGGTAAGAGCCATAGCCGACCGCCCAGATGGCACTGTGATGACTTGCAGGCCGGGTCTCAAGAAGATTGCACCCGCGGCTCGGATCGCTGTTTTGACTCGGGGCAGAACAAGAAAGGGCATCGCCACTGGCACTCATGTGCTCCCACGACGCGCGCATCGAGATTCTCATTCCATTCGCGCGGAGTGAACGAGTCACGTCTAGGGCATCTCAACGCGTTGCCGCAGGTCCTGCTTTATGTCGCTGCCGGCCGGGCCTTCGTCGCTCAACAACCGCGCGGTGATCCTTAGGGCCTCGACCTGTTCCCTTACTTTCGATAGTTCTTGCTCTTTCATCCAAAGCACTTCGGTGGGATTCTTCATGCGAGCTTTTTGCCTCCTCTATTTCGACACCTAGATCATTTTCATCGCTTCTTCCAGCCACAACCATCAATCTATCTATGGTTCCTGCAATCTCCGAAGTCATCCCCGCAGAGCAACCTTGTCTAGGATAAACCAGCTTTTCTTGCATTTGGGAAACACAAGATATCTCGCGTGGTCATAATGTACCGACAAGTCCACAATATTCAGGCATACATCATTTCATAGTCAGTTCAAAACTGAACATCCTGGACGAATGGAAAGCTCGTCATGAAGAACGACGTAGAGGAGTGAACTGTGGACTGCAGCGACGTGGAGTGATCGGGATTGAAATGCAGCGCGGCTTCGAAGCCCCAGCGGTAAGTTGCGGCAGCCGATCGGTTTGCATCGCATCCTCCGCACGGTGCATCATACCCTCGTCTCAAAACATGAAGCTCATGCGCCTCAGCGTTCTCACTTTAATTCTGCCCTTCGCCGCGTTGACTTTCGCTCACGCCCAAGATAACTACGAAATCCAGGTTTATGGCGTGGACACCGTCCCACCCGCCAGCACCATGGTCGAATTGCACTCGAACTTCACCGCCGAGGGCAGTAAGACGGTGCAGGACGGTATGCTGCCCACCAATCACGCCGAACATGAGACGGTCGAAATCACCCAGGGCATCAACAGCTGGTTCGAGACTGGCTTCTATATCTTCACCAGCATTCAGCCGGATGACGGGTGGCAGTGGGTGGGCGACCATATCCGGCCGCGCTTTCGGATCCCTGAGTCCTGGCACTGGCCGGTGGGCGTGAGTCTGTCGAATGAAATCGGATACCAGCGCGCCGCTTTTTCTCCGGATACCTGGACGTGGGAAATTCGCCCGATCGTGGACAAGAAAATCGGCGGCTGGTATCTCAGCTTCAATCCCACCTTGGATCGCTCCTTCCACGGCCCGAGCGTAAACCAGGGCGTAGTTTTTTCTCCGAATGCAAAATTCAGCTACGACTTCACCAAGAGGATTGCCGGAGGCCTGGAGTATTACGGATCGCTCGGACCAATCACCGGCTTTGATCCGCTTCGGGAGCAACAGCAACAGATTATCCCTAGCATTGATCTGGATCTGGGGCCGAAGTGGGAGTTTAATTTCGGCGTCGGCGTGGGCATGACCGCTGCAACCGACCACTTGATCATCAAGTGCATCCTCGGCCGGCGCTTCTCCTGGAAGCACGGCTCGTAGACTGGAACTGCTACCCGATGGGCTGTGGTTCCGGAGGCAACGGCGGGGGCGGAGGTTTCGGAGGCGCAGGCGGCGCTGGATACAGCACCGCAGCCAGCGCTGGGTAACGCGCCGCAAAAAAATAGATTGAATAAGCGGGAAAGAACACAATCACCGGCACCGAGATCAGCGACAGCACATACAAGACAACGGCCAACACAACACTACCCACCACCACCGCCAGCGTAATGGTATAGAGATTCCAGGTCAGCCCGGCGGCCTTTCCGGCTAATACCGCAATCACGCTCAAGCCGCCCACAGGAATCAAAATCAAGAGGAAAGCAACTACGGTAACGATACCGACGATGACCGCCGCCCCTATCGCCATCACGATCTTCATTCCCAGGTAAGCTGCGTAGCCGCCCGTTTCCTGGCGCAGCATGAGCAGCAACCGCCGCCATGCCTCGAAAGCGGTGAGGTCTTCCAACGCCATCTGCGGAACTACGAAATCCTTGGTCAACACCGTTACCACCATGAGGGCAACGACGAATGCGCCGAGAAGGAAAAACAAGACTATGCCACCCAGGACGAGCGGAAGCACATGCCGGCCGGGGTCTTTGAGCCATCCCAGAGCAAATCCGAGGGCGGCTGGAATTCCGACCAGGATGGTGAGTCCCCCAAGGGAAACCCCGAAAAGCACAAGCTGCCATACAAAATAGCGGAATCCAGGACGTTGCCGTCGGCTCCATCCCTGGCGTATCCGGCATTGCTTTGCCACCACGCTATCGAACAGGATAAACCGCATGACGCTGTTCACGTAGATGAACAGCACCGCCAGCAGCAAGCCCAGCACGATCAGCACCGCGATCAGTGCCCAGATAAGAGGCGAGTTGGCGGGAGGAAAGGCCAAGCCCAGAAAATTCTCCGAGCCACTGGGGTGATGGGGAAATCGAGGAGCTTGGAAATTGCAGCCGCCACCGGAACTGAGTTCGCCCGCCAGCAATCCCACCAGGGCCAATCGCGTCCACTGGCCCATACGGAAAGGTCGCAGCAGTTGTTGCTTGGTATGTTGGAAGGCGAGGCTGATTGTGTCTACCGCCGAAATCGGCACGAGCGTACCTCGTTGGGGCGTGAACTTGACCGCAGCAAGGTACTGCGAACCGGCAACCGGGTCAATGGTTTTGTCGCAGGCGACTCCCTATTTCCTGGCAGCCTCTAGATTCCGGCCAGCGTCGACCGCTTGGGCCCAGCCGTCGAATGCCGTCAACGCCAGCTCGCATTGCCCGCGGTGCCGCTGCTGCCGGTCACGAATGTGCTTCTCCAGAGGCGGCAGAAGGTCAAAGGTAATGTTGGCTGGTTGAAAACTCTTCGCATCTGCGTGAGTGATGTAGTGCGCGAGCGAGCCGAACGCCGTCGCTCGCGGAGGGACAATCAGCTCGGTCCCGGCCGCCAGTGCAGACGCTTGGATTCCTGCCATAAGTCCCGTGGCGATCGATTCGACGTAACCTTCCACACCGCAAATTTGTCCGGCGAAAAGAACCCGCGGGTGTTCCTTCATCTGCAGAGTTTCGCGCAGCAGAAAAGGAGAGTTGATGTACGTGTTGCGATGAATCTGCCCATAGCGCAGGAAGCGCGCGTTCTCCAGCCCGGGAATCAGCCGCATCACACGGGCCTGTTCGCCGAATCTCAAATGGTTTTGAAAGCCCACCAGGTTGTAGGAATCCGCCCGCAGATTCTCCTGCCTTAACTGCACTGTTGCGTATGGAATTCGTCCGGTGCGCGGGTCCTTCAATCCCACCGGCTTCATGGGACCAAAGCGCAGCGTATCGCGTCCGCGACGGGCAATTTCTTCAATCGGCAGGCAGCCTTCAAAGTAGTTTAGCTTCTCCCAGTCACGTTCTTCGACCGATTGCGCGGCCAGGAGCGCGTCAAGAAACCGGTCATATTCTTCTTTTGTCATGGGACAGTTGATGTAGTCGGCGGATCCCTTGTCATAGCGCGCCGCCAGGTACACCTTCGACATATCAATCGAGTCCGCTTCGACGATGGGGCTGATGGAATCGAAAAAATACAGATGAGAAGTTCCGCTGAGCCGGGCGATCTCTTGCGACAGTGCGTCGGAGGTCAACGGTCCGGTCGCGACAATCGTGATCTGCTCTTCCTCGATCCGCGTCGCTTCCTCGCGCCGCACCATGATCAGCGGTTCGCGCGAGATCGCCTCAGTGACTTTCGCGGCGAAAGTTGTGCGGTCAACTGCCAGGGCGTGTCCCGCCGGAACAGCACACTGGCCAGCCATGTCCAGCAGCAGTGAACCTGCCCGGCGCATCTCTTCTTTCAGCAGCCAGGGGGCGGTGTTCTCACTATCGGATTTCAGGGAATTAGAACAGACCAACTCAGCGAAGTCTGCGGTCTGATGCGCCGCCGTGGACCGCACCGGCCGCATCTCGCAGAGTTCCACCGGCACGCCTCGCCGGGCGCACTGCCACGCCGCCTCTGATCCCGCCAATCCAGCGCCAATAATACGGACGCGTTCCATCAGCCGGCCTGCGGGGCGACAGCCTGCAGTGCATCCCCGATCAGGCACACTGCTTTCCACTCGTCGAGAAACGTGGCGCCCAGCTTGCGATAAAAATCGATCGCCGGCTTATTCCAGTCCAGCACTTCCCAGCGCAGGCAGAAATAATCCCCGTCCCAGGCGATTTTCGCCACATGGGCCAACAGTTCTTTCCCGATCCCCTTATGGCGAAGCTGAGGACGAACGAAAATGTCCTCCAGAAACAGCCCGGCGCGGCCCTGGAATGTGGAATAGAACTCGAAGAAGAGCGCGTAGCCGGCCGGTTGCCCCTCCCATTCCGCAATCAGAGCGCGGAACCTGGGATGCGGGCCGAAGCCATCGCGCAATACGTCTTCCTCGGTGATGATGGTCTCATGGTCCAGGTGTTCGTATTCCGCCAATTCATGGATCAGAGTTTTCAGCAGTAATGCGTCGGCGGCGGTGGCAGGGCGAATGGAGAGCATGGCGGATGACTCCGGCCAGAAAGTTTACAACGGCCAGCCCGCTATTATACGGGCCACCGTGCTCCTAGTGTTCGAGAAGGGTGGACTGGCTGGCTACGCACAGCCAGGTTCCGTTGAAGTTGATCCAGGTGTCGGTAAAGCGCCCGCGGCGCGCGTATGGTTTCCCGTCGATGGTTCCCTTTTCGCGGTAAAGGCCGCTCACAATCACGGTGTCGCCATATACCTGGGTTGTCATTACGTCATTGACAATCTGCTCGGGGTGCAACGATGGGCGCTTCACGCTGGCGATGAATTCAGCCTTGTTCATGAACGTGCCGTCGTAGTCCACGTAGACCAAGGTGCTGGCCAGCAAGGAGTCCAGCGCCTTTATGTCCTTGTGCTCTTCGGCGAGGTTCCAGGCATTTTCCAAGGCGAGGATTCGGGTTTGCGTGGCAGCCACATCCTGCGGCTTGTCGGCCGCTCTCGCCGGAAGATAGGCAACCAAGAGAAATAAGATAGTGAGTGCTCTCATCGAAACCGTTTCCTTCGGAAGAACGATAGAGGGTGCCGGGCACACCGCCAGCGCCTTGGCAAATGCATGGGCTATCATACAAGAGTCGAAATTATAGCTCCGAGGTACTCATGGCCCGTATCTCTCTGATCGATCCCGCAAATGCTTCTCCGGAAGTCAAGGAAATCTACGAACAGAAACTGCGCGGCAAACCCGGCAATTCGCAGCAGGCGTTGGCGCACCGTCCGGAGCTGCTCAAGAACTTTTTGAGTTTCTACGCCAGCGTGGGACGCTCGCTCGACCGCAAGCTGTATGAACTGATTTACATTCGCGTCTCGCTGATCAACCAATGCCACTATTGCCTGCAGCATCACCTTGCTTCTTCGAAGCGCGTCGGCCTTACCCCGGACGATTGGAGCGCACTGAAAGAAGGCAAATATCCCCGCTTCAGCGAGAAGGAACAGGCAGCTCTGGCCTATGCGGAGAAACTCACCCGCGATCCGCACAGCATCAACGACGGCGATTTTGCACTTCTAAAAAAGCATTTCACCGATCCTGAGATCCTGGACCTGCATTTGCTCAGTGGCCTCGCCAACCTGACCAATCGCTTCACGGATCCGCTGGGACTCGAGGTGGAGTTTGCAGAGGAAAAAATCTGAGTTCGTCGCCGGTGATTCACACGGATAACAATTTGCAGGGATAACAGGATCACGAGTTGCTCTGAAGCATCGTTTCGAGAGATTTCTGGATGTAAATCCGTGAAGATCTGTGGCCGACGTTCGCTTTCCCTAAAGAATGATTCTCTCGTCCCCCACTCGCCGGGTTACGTGCTCGCGGTCCAGATATTCAAGCAGGGGAATAGCATATTTGCGGCTTACTCCCGTCAGCTCTTTGAAACGAGCTACGTCGATTCGGGGCGACTTGGCCTTCTCCATCGCCATGCGCTTGCGGAGATCCACCAGAGCATCCCGATGAAAAACGAGATCGTCGGAAATCTTGATCAGAACTTTGTCGCGTAGAAGCAAAGTGACAATCTTCTGCGCCCGGCCGCGATCGACCTTCAACCCCGCGAGAACGTCCTTCAGGGCGGGCACTTTGAGCGCCGCGGAGGCGAAGGCGCTCTCGATGATCTTCTTCGACTCAGCTTCCTCATCTTTCATCACCACGCCGAGACCCGGCACGCAGAGCAGTTCGCCGGTGGCCTCCAATTTCTTCTCGCGCAACAGGCGGTCGAGCAGCACTGAAAAGACCTCCGGGCCGAGGTGCAGCCTCTCGCGCAGCTCTTCACGCGAGATGCCCGGAACTAGTGAATTGCCTTGATGAAACGCCGCAACGACCGCCACGGCTTCAGCACACGCCTCACGAAACACGAGCGCGGAAAGAAACGGGCCAGCGGTACAAAGAATCTCGCCCTTACCGAGCAGAGCCGCGGCAACGGACTGGGTGCGCTCCGGCGTCCATCCCGTTTCCGCAACTGCCTCGGCGGCCGTCAACCCCAGCGTCCCACGCCGGGCGATGCGCGCCGCCAGCACTTGTTCTGGCGTCCCATCCTGCATCGCTTGCAAGAACTCAACCGTCTCTGTTGCCGGCATTTTGCGCGTCGGCGGGGATGCGTCCAGCACTACACCACCGCCAATCGTGGTGACCGGCGAAAACTGGCGAATGATGAAACGATCTCCGGGCAACAGCGGAGTGGCATCGCTGAGGCGGAGCTGGCAAAAGGCGCTCCCTCCAGGGGCCACTTGCTTCTTGCCATAGAGCACGACCGCCGCGACAGTCTCCGAAGTGTAGGCATGCAAGTGTACGCGGGCACGGTCCCGCAACGGCCGGGCAGAGGGCAACAATGACAGCGCCACTTCGGCGCGAAGTGTGGGATGAAACGTCGCGGGCGGCGCCAGCATCATGCCCCGCCTCAGTTCCTCCGTGGTCACGCCCGCGAGGTTCAAAGCGGTCCGTTGTCCAGCCGTAGCGCGGTCCGCGGTCTGCCCATGAACCTGCACTCCGCGAACCCGCACGGACCGCCCCACGGGTAGCACTTCCAGCTCTTCTTCTTTCCTGATCGCGCCCGCGATCAGCGTGCCGGTCACGACCGTACCGAATCCTTTCATGCTGAAGACTCGATCGATCGGCAAGCGGGCCAGCGCAGTCGAGTCTTTGGCGGCAACTTCCGAACCAGCCTTCACCAACGCTTCCCGCAACTCGCCAAGACCTGCGCCGGTCCGCGAGCTGACAGCAACGATGGGCGCGTTATCCAAGAAAGACCCGCGAAGGAACTCCTGCACCTCGAGCCTCACCACGTCCAGAGTTTCGCGGTCCACCAGGTCAGACTTCGTCAATACAGTGATGCCACGGCGCACTGCGAGCAGACGGCAGATGTCAAAGTGCTCCCGCGTCTGCGGTTTGATCGACTCATCCGCGCCGATCACCAACAACACCAGGTCAATCCCGCCCACCCCGGCCAGCATATTGCGCACAAAGCGCTCGTGCCCTGGAACATCCACGAATCCCAGCCGCAATATTTCGCCGCTCGGCACGGGCAATTCGAGGTGCGCAAAACCGATATCAATGGTGATTCCACGGCGCTTCTCTTCCTCCAGACGGTCGGCGTCGATGCCGGTCAGCGCCTTCACCAGCGCCGTCTTTCCGTGGTCGATGTGCCCAGCGGTTCCTACGATCACTGACTTCATTGGCGGACAGTATAGTCGGCGCCACCGCCCACAGTCAGGCTTCGGATGGCTCGGCGGACGTTTCTCTACCCAGCCTCCCCGCGAAATGCGACAATAGTCTTTCCGAGTGTCTATGCCCGCCTCCCCCACTCTTGTCATTACTCCGCAGATCATCCGGGAGCACGGCCTCACGCCCGACGAATACGAGAAGATCAAACAACTGCTGGGCGGACGCGAACCCACTTTCACCGAACTCGGCATCTTCAGCGTGATGTGGAGCGAGCACTGTTCCTACAAGTCTTCCCGCGTGCATCTGAAACGATTGCCTACACGCAGCCGTCGCGTGGTGCAGGGTCCGGGCGAAAATGCGGGCATCATCGATATCGGCGACGGCTGGGCTTGTGCCTTCAAGATTGAATCTCACAACCACCCCTCGTTCATTGAGCCTTTTCAGGGCGCGGCGACGGGGGTGGGAGGAATTCTTCGAGACATTTTCACCATGGGTGCACGGCCGGTGGCGGTGATGGACTCACTGAGATTCGGGCCAATCACGGCTCATGTGGACGCGGACGACTCGTCCGCGCAAGCCGGGCATCGCTCGGCCGGACAGCCGGGGGCGGCTGTCTCCACGCAAACCGAACCGGAGCGCGCTGAGATCCACAAAAATCACTCCGTCCTCGAAGGTGTTGTCAGTGGCATCGCTTCCTACGGCAACTGTTTCGGCGTGCCCAACCTCGGTGGAGAGACGAAGTTCGAGCCTTCCTACTCGGGCAATCCGCTGGTGAATGCCTTTGCCCTCGGCCTGGTACGGCGCGACCAGATTTTCTATGCCAAGGCCGCCGGCGAAGGCAATCCGGTGATCTACGTCGGCTCCAAGACCGGCCGCGACGGCATTCACGGCGCCACCATGGCCAGCGAGGAATTCAGCGAAGCTTCCGAGGCCAAACGTCCCAATGTGCAAGTGGGGGATCCGTTTCTCGAGAAATTACTTCTCGAAGCCTGCCTCGAAGCCATGCAGACCGGCGCCATCATCGGTATCCAGGACATGGGCGCGGCCGGGTTGACTTGCTCCACCTGCGAGATGGGAGGGCGCGGCCACGTAGGCATCGAAATCGAACTCGACCGCGTGCCGCAGCGTGAGACCGGCATGACTGCCTACGAAATCATGCTGAGCGAATCGCAGGAGCGCATGCTACTGGTCGCGCAGAAGGGCCGCGAAGAAGAAGTATTTCGCGTCTTCCAGAAGTGGGGATTGGATGCGGTGGAAGTCGGCCGGGTCACGAGCGACAACAAGATGCGCGTGCTGGAACACGGCAAAGTGGTTGCCGAAATTCCCAACGAAGCGCTCACCGATGATGCCCCAGTCTACCAGCGACCGCTCGAACGCTGGGAACCTCCCGTTCCGCGCGAAATGCCGGAGCACGTTCGGCTCACTGAGACCGGCGACCTCACCGGCAACCTGAAGGGCCTGCTTGCCAGCCCTAACATTTGCGGTAAACGCTGGGTCTGGCAGCAATACGACTCCATGGTGCAGATCAATACGGTCGAGGGTCCCGGCGCGGGGAATGCCGGCGTCATCCGCATCAAGAATTCTGACCCCGGGGGCTCGCAGCGCGGCTTGGCCATGGCGCTCGATGGCAATGGACGCTGGTGCTATCTTGATCCGCGGCTCGGCGCCATGCACGCTGTCGCCGAAGTTGCTCGCAACGTGGCTTGTGCCGGCGCCACGCCAGCCGGCGCCACCAATTGCCTGAACTTCGGCAACCCCGAGAAGCCTCACATCATGTGGCAGTTTTCTCAGGTGATTGACGGCATAACGAAGGCATGCGAAGAACTGGAGGTCCCCATCACCGGCGGCAACGTCAGCTTCTACAATGAGACTCTGGGCGAAGGCATCTATCCCACTCCCGTGATCGGTGTTGTCGGCATCCTCGAAGACATTCACAAAGCGCTGCGCCCGGATTTCCGCGAGCCGGGACGCGCCGTCGTGCTGCTGCGCGCCTCCGAGCCCGGAGATGTGATTGACGCTGAGTCCGAGTTTGGGTCCTCCGAATACGCCAAGGAGATTCTGGGCGCGCTGTGGGGCTATCCGCCGGAGTTAGAACTGGAGAAGGAAGCGGCGTTGCAGAAAGCGCTCGTCGAGATGGCCCAAGCCGGCTTGTTGGACTCGGCGCATGACTGTTCGGACGGCGGAATTGCCGTCACCCTGGCTGAATCGGCCTTCGCTAAAGGCATTGGATTCAGTGTGAATCTGGCTTCCCATGGGCTGCCCGCGGAGTTTGCCCTGTTTGGCGAAGACGCCAGCCGTGTGGTTACTTCTTGCGACCGCAGTAACCTGACCAGAATCCAACAAGTAGCGCTAAAATATGGGCTCTCCTCGGAAGTAATCGGAGAGACCGTCCCAGGACAAATAGAGATCAAGCTGGATGGCCGAGTCGTAGTGTCGGCGAGCGTGTCGGAATTGCGCGAGGCGTACGAGGGAGCGCTCCAGAAGGCGCTGCAAACGGAGCCGGATGCGGTTGCGGCAGACTGAGTTTTGTTTGTCATCCTGAGCGGCTTCAGCCGCGAGGGATCTTACGATGGCCTGAGGCTCCGGCGGCGCGCGCGGGCGGACCCATCGAAGTCCGTGATGATGGAAGCTGGAGTAAGATCCTTCGGGCCTCAAGGCCCTCAGGATGACCGAGGTACAGCTAGTACCGGAGGCTGGAAGCCAATGCTCAACTTCGACAAATTCCGTGAGGAATGCGGCGTGGTTGCGATCTACGCGCACCCGGAAGCGGAGAAACTGGCCTACCTGAGCTTGCACGCTCTGCAACACCGCGGCCAGGAATCAGCCGGCATCGTCACGTCGAACGGCATGACCCTCAACGCCCACCGCGCCATGGGTCTTGTCGCAGACATCTTCACTGAAGAAGTGCTTTCCAAGTTGCATGGCACGCTGGCCATCGGCCATACCCGCTATTCCACCGCCGGGGATTCCTCGCTGCTCAACGCCCAGCCCATCATGGTGCAATCCAACAAGGGCGTAACCGCCCTGGCGCACAATGGCAACCTGGTGAACGCGCAAGAAATCCGCAGTCGTCTGGAGCGCCAAGGATCGATTTTCCAAACCAACAGCGACACCGAAGTGATCGTCCACTTGATCGCGCTTTCAAAAGAGCAAACGCTACCCGAGGCCATCGCCGATGCACTGCGTCGCGTGGAAGGCGCTTTCTCGCTGGTGATGCTTAGCGCCGACCGCGTCTTCGCCGCGCGCGACCCGCGTGGTTTCCGTCCCCTGGCCATGGGAAGAATCCCGGCTCTGCCGGGCGAAAAACAGGATACGATCGTCTTCGCTTCCGAAACCTGCGCCTTCGATTTGATCGGCGCCACTTTCGAGCGCGACGTGAAGCCGGGCGAACTGGTGATCGTTGGTCCGGAGGGCATCACTTCACGCTTCTATGCTCCCGCGGCGGCGCAATCGAGCTGCATCTTCGAGCACGTGTATTTCTCCCGCCCCGACAGCATGGTGTTTGGGCGTCCCGTCCAGGAAAGCCGCGAAGAGCTGGGGCGCCAATTGGCGCGCGAGGCTCCCGCCGAAGCTGATTTGGTGGTTCCGGTGCCGGACTCTGGCGTGACCGCCGCCATCGGCTACGCTGCCGAAAGCGCCCTCCCTTTGCGCTTTGGACTCATCCGCAATCACTATATCGGCCGGACTTTCATCGAGCCCCGCCAGACGGTGCGCGACTTCGGAGTCAAGCTGAAGCTGAATCCCGTGCGGTCCCTGCTCGAAGGCAAGCGCGTCGTCCTGATCGACGATTCGATTGTGCGCGGCACCACCAGCCGCAAGATCGTTCGCATGATCCGCAGCGCCGGCGCCAAAGAAGTCCACATGCGCATTTCCTGCCCGCCTACCGTTTCACCCTGTTTCTACGGTGTGGACACGCCTTCGAAAAAAGAGCTGATCGCCGCCAACAAGTCGGTGGAGGAAATTCGCCAGTTCATCGGCGCGGATTCGTTGTCGTATCTTTCGCTCGAGGGATTGAAGAAAGCCTGCGGCGACGGCGAGAAAACCACCTACTGTGCCGCCTGCTACACCGGCAAATATCCCACCAATTGGGTGGACGTGGAAGAAATCCAGCCGGCCGCGGTCGCTAAGCGGTAGGCGGAGTCCGCTGCTTGTCGCTGAGAGCCGGTCACTCCGCTCGATAAACGATAACCTTCTCGATATTGATCCGCTGCGGCGAAAACCTCCAGAACTTGCCCTGATCGTTTTCATCGCCATTCAGCCGGCGCCCGGGGGTCCACCTTCCATCGGAAAATGTCCCTTCCTCCACATAGCCGATTCCCGCATGCGGCGGCCCGGGTGATTTCGGCACAAACGAAACCCGGAATCCGCTGCCCGCGCCCAGGAATTCGTCCGGCCCGGTGGCAATCACCAAGCCATACCCCTTCCCGGCCACGCTTCCAAAAATCTCATCCAGACTGATGTCGAGCCGGTATCCGTTCATCTCCATCGAGGTGGCGGGGTGCTCCTTGTCCAGCAAAAAGCCGATCATCTCGCCATTGCCTTGGTGCGTCAGTATCGCGGGCGTCATCTGGGCCAGAACTTCATACGCCTTGCCCAAATCGTTGTTCGAATCCATCCAGGAATCAATTCCGAAAGGCGAAAATCCCATGGCGTCGTGCGCTCCCAGCGCAAAGAATACATTGGCTTCGCCGTCTGCCTCACCGCGTGTTTCGGGTATGAACAGGGGGTTGCCTCCGCGGTGATAGCGGTCGCACCATGCGGCAAAATTTGGCGCATAGATATCGGGCGAGTAAATATCGATCGCGTTTCCCGCCGCCTTCCACAAGTCGATCACTTCTGGCAGCGGCCCGCCGCTTGGGTACCCTCCCGGAGCGTTGTTGGGCGACGCCAGCCAGGTGTTCGCGTACATCGGTAGGGGATATTCGTTCTTCCCCGCCGCAGCCACGTGGTTCACAAAGCGGCCATAGTTCCACGCCATAAATCTTTTGTCCGTCTCTGGACCAGCGCCGAAGACTTGCTCCCACGTACCCGCGGTCTTGGAGCCGGCCGCATCCCAGGCGGCGCGGAATTCGGGAATCAACGTGTCATGATGTTGGCGGATATAACCGAACACTTCGCTGGGCACCGGTCCATCAAATGCCTGGTTCGCCGCCGCTGACCGGTCACGGGAATCGCCTAATACGCCGACTTCGTTCTCCACCTGAATCATCAGCACCGTGTGTTGCTGCCCATCCACCTCGCGGATGTGACGCATGAGTGCCGCGAATGCCTTGGAGTCGGCATCCATGGTGGCTTTCCCCAGAGTGCTGAGGATTTCCACTTCCTTCCCGTCTTTCTCTGTCACCCGGGGGAACCGGCGTGTATCCCGCTTCACCCACAGCGGAGCGTAGCTGGACATGCCGTTCTTCCAGCTCGCCAGCCACAGAAAAACCAGGTGCAGTTTGTATCGTCGCGCATCTTGAATCAATCCATCCACCAGGCCGAATTCGAATTGGCCTTCCGCCGGTTCCACTAACTCCCATGAAACCGGCGTCAACACAGTATTCAGAGGGACATCGGCCAGCCGCGGCCAAATCGGCCGCATGTACTCCAGACTTGACGAGCTCGAATTGTGCAGCTCAGCCCCAAGCATAAGAAACGGCTTGCCGTCGACGATCAACTGGGTGGCGCTTCCGTGCTTCTCCAAGTGCGGAATGTCCGAAGTCTGAGCAGCCGCGGCAGCGCAGAGCAAGGTCGAGCAGAGGAGCAGAGATCGCATAGTCATGGCTTCCCCTATTTTTCGCCGCCCCACAACTCCTACGAATGCGACAGGGTTTGTGATGTTACAGATTGCAGGCGCAGTGACTCTACTACGCTGCGCGGCTTCCATTCAACGGATGAGCTAATAACCGCAAAATCGATAAATACACTGCGATATATTGGATTCGCCTTGCCCCTCGCTGAAAAAGCGCTGATCGCCCGCATCCGCCGCCAGGCGGTGAAGGGGCATGCCATCTCTGCCGGAATTGGCGACGACTGTGCAGTGCTTCGCATCCCGCCGGGCCATGAGGCGCTTGTCACCACCGACTTCAGCCTGGAAGGCATTCACTTCCGCCGCGAATGGCACCCGGCGGAGTCTGTCGGACATCGCTGCCTCGCCCGCGGCCTCAGCGACATTGCCGCCATGGGCGGCGAGCCCATGGCCGCATTCCTGTCCCTCGCCCTGCCACGGAAACTGCCTCAGAAATGGGTGGACCGGTTCATGCGCGGCCTGCTGACTTTGGCGGACAGATTCGGCGTCCGCCTGGCTGGCGGAGACACGGCGGAATCCCCGGGCGGCGTTCTGGCAGACATCGTCATTCTCGGCTCCGCGCCCAAGGGCAAAGCGATTCTGCGATCGGGCGCTCGCCCCGGCGACCGGGTTTACGTGAGCGGTGAACTCGGAGGCTCGGCGGCCGCCGTTCGGCGCATGATGCAAAGGCCAAAGCTCAAACTGAATCCGCGTCACTTTCCCCGCCACTTTTTTCCCGAACCTCGTTTGGAGCTGGGACGCATCTTACGGGAGAAGAGCATAGCCTCCGCCATGATCGACCTCAGCGACGGTCTTTCCACTGACCTCGCGCATATCTGTGACGAGAGTGGAGTAGGAGCCGAAATTCAAGCGGCGGCGATTCCCATCGCCGCGATCGGCTTGCCGGCGCGCACTGTGGAGTTTCAGTTCGCATTGCACGGCGGCGAGGACTACGAGTTGCTATTCACCGCGCCGCGCGGCAAACGCGTTCCGAGCCAGATCGCCGGTGTTCCCATCACCCAGATTGGGCAGATCATCCGAGGTAAGCGCATTTTTCTGACGAACAAAGCCGGACGCTTCAAACTCGTGCCTCACGGTTGGGAGCACTTCACGCGATGAAAGTTGTCGTGGGATGGTGCGTCCTCTATGGTGATCATTGCCAGATCATGGCAGACAATCCCACATGACTTCCGTCACTCCTCAGTCTCTACCCTCCGGTTGCAAACGGGACTAGAGTAGTCCTATGCCGTTCGCTCGCTTGCAAGTCCTCATCGCCGTCCCGTTGCTGTCGCTCACGTGCTTCGCGCAGCAATCGAATTCCAAACCGCCCGGGCCGCCGGTAGACGATGCCTTCGTGCAAAAGCAGTTTGGAGCCACCTGCAAGCTGATGCCCGGCCCGCAGCCTCTCATCGGCGACCTCGACGGCGACGGCATCGACGACCTCGTCATCGCTGCCAAGTGCACAAACCCGCTCCTGGACGAGGCGGAGGATAATTTCAAACTCATCGATCCATATAACACTTTCTTCGGTTATGGCGACACCCGAGTCACGACCCAGTTCTCTTCGGAAGATCCTCAGAGCCGCGGGCTGGTCCTGCTGGTGATCAATGGTTCAGGATCCGAGGCCTGGCGTTCCGCCACCCCCAAAGCTAAATTTGTCATCGTCAATTTGCCTTTCAAGCAGATTACGTTAAGGAAACTGAAAATCAGGAAGAAGTCGATGACGGCAATCTATACAGAAGAAACCGGCGCCGATCAGACCACATCCGTCATTTTCTGGGATGGCAAGAAATACCGGTACGAACCCCTGGGAGCTAGTTTGGAGTAACCACGAACCACGCAGAGGCAGCCGCCCTCGGCTGCCTGTCTTGAGCAGAGCCCAGCATGCGTGCCCAATGCCGTAAGCCTTGCAGTCCCGTCAACCCGCTATAATCTGGCCGGGATGAATCTCGAACAAAAACTAACCGAACTGAAAAAGCGCAACCAACTCGCCGAAGACGGCGGAGGCGCGCAACGCCGAGAACGGCAGCACAAAGAAGGCAAAATGTCGGCCCGCGAGCGCATCGAGTTCCTGCTCGATGAAGGCACGTTCGAGGAGACTGACAAGCTGGTGACCCACCGCTCGAACGACTTCGGCATGGCCGAGCAGAAATACTACGGCGACGGCTTCATTACTGGCTACGGACGCATCGAAGGCCGCCTGGTCTTCGTCTTCGCCCAGGACTTCACCGTGTTTGGCGGGTCTCTATCGGAAACCAATGCCGCCAAGATTGCAAAAGTCATGGACCTGGCCGCCAAGGTGGGTGCGCCCCTGGTCGGGCTGAACGACTCTGGCGGCGCCCGCATTCAGGAAGGGGTCGTCTCGCTCGCCGGCTATGCCGATATTTTTCTGCGCAACACGTTGTATAGCGGCGTCATTCCCCAGATTTCCGCCATCATGGGGCCGTGCGCCGGCGGCGCCGTCTATTCTCCCGCCATCACCGATTTCATTCTGATGGTGGACAAAACTTCCTACATGTTCATCACGGGTCCAGATGTCATCAAAACCGTCACCCACGAAGAAGTCACCAAAGACCAGCTCGGCGGCGCCCACACCCACAACGAAACCTCGGGCGTAGCCCACTTCATGGCGCACGATGACGCCGAGTGCCTGTCCATGGTGCGCGAGCTGTTGAGCTTCCTCCCGTCGAATAATCTGGATGACCCTCCGCGGCGGCCTTGCGCCGATCCCGCCGATCGCGCCGACGAAAAGCTGGACAAAATCATCCCCGACCAATCCAACCAGCCTTACGACATGAAAGACGTCATCCACGCCGTGGTCGACGAGGCCTACTTTTTCGAGGTTCAGGAACACTACGCCAAGAACATCGTCGTGGGATTCGCCCGCCTGAACGGACGCCCGGCGGGCATCGTCGCCAACCAGCCTGCGGCTCTGGCCGGCACGCTCGATATCAACGCATCCATCAAGGGGGCGCGCTTCGTGCGCTTCTGCGATTGCTTCAACATTCCGCTGGTCACGTTTGAAGATGTCCCTGGCTTTTTGCCCGGCATCAACCAGGAGTACGGCGGCATTATCAAGCACGGCGCAAAGCTGCTGTTCGCTTTCGCCGAAGCCACCGTTCCCAAAGTCACAGTCATCACACGCAAGGCGTATGGCGGAGCGTACTGCGTGATGGCGTCGAAACACATTCGCACCGACGTGAACTACGCCTGGCCGACGGCGGAGATCGCTGTGATGGGTCCGGATGGCGCCGTCGACATCGTTTATAAGCGGGAATTAGACGGCGCTGAAAATCGCGAAGCGGTTCGCCAAAAAAAGATCGAAGAATTCCGCGAGCGCTTCGCCAACCCCTACGTCGCCGCCGAGCGTGGCTACGTAGACGCCGTCATCCAACCTCGCGAAACCCGCAAGAAGCTGATCCAGGCCCTGGAAATGCTGGAGACCAAGCGCGACAAGAACCCGCCGAAGAAGCATGGGAATATTCCGCTGTAATGGTTTGTGTGGGGCGGGCGCCCTCGCCCGCCTGGCCGCGACCCGGCATGCTGCGGTGCACCGGTTCGCATCAGGGTACCGGCTTCAGCCGTACCGTTCATGGCAATAGAGCTGAGGTCGCGCCGATCCGGCGCAGCTACCAGATCGACCGGGATCGTTCTATCTGTGATTCAGTTGCGCCCCACGGGCGCGGAATTGAAGGTTAGGAGCCTAGGCGGTACGCCTCGAAGGCGTACTCTGATACGCGCCCAACGCGATCTCGCCGCACGGGAGCCCAGAGCGTGACGATGACACAGTGAGTCATCTAATTGTCCCTTGCAAGGCGTCGTCCCGAAGCCCCGCGTTTTCACCAGCGGGGCGAGGGATCTGGCGTGCAGCGCTGAGGAGCCGGCAGTTCTGTTTCAACTGTCGCGGACATGAGAGAGGATGCCGGCAAGTCCCGCGCGAAATCCCTCACTCGGCTGAACTGCGCCGAGGTTCGGGTTGACGTTCAAGTGGCTAACGGCAGGCGGGAGCTCCGTCGGGGTAGGCCAAGGGGCTGGACTGACGAGCTGGCGCTCGACCGGACAGCCGAGGGCGGCTGTCCCTATGTGTTCCTTGCCAGGAGCTAGAAGCCAAAAAATAAGAGTCCCGAGGTGGTGTTGAACCCATTCGTCTCGGCCAGTAGCTCGCTTTAGACCCTTGCCGACCTGACCTTATCGTTTCCCTTGCGGGGCGCAATAAGCGATCTTTGCTTGGGCTCCGGGCTAACCGCCAACCGGATAAACCAGTTCAACGCCTCGGGACTCTATCTTGCCTTTGACTTGTGCTCCTGTTCGCCTCGACCAGCGCTTAGCTATGTACCCTTGCTGACCCTCCCTGCCTGACCTTGCGATCCGCAGAGTGATCTCGCTTGGGCCCCGGACGCTGCGCCAACCGGATAAACCTAGAACGTGTCAAAGAACGATTATGGTTGTACTCCTCCCATTCTTGCAGTCAATGGAAACTGTGCGACTTTATCTGCTTGTGTTTCAGTCGAGTGCAGCGGGCGCACAGGCGGGTGACCGGATTTGGTGCAGCGCGCGATGTCAGTTTTGTAGGAAGGCTGAAGATTGGCGCGTTTTTCTATGTCAGACGCAATCTCAGGAACCAGAAACCAAGCGTCGCCTTTGAATTCCCGGCTGTGAAAATACTGCAAACAGACCGTCCGGCGGGGGATTCGCGCCGTACAACGATTCACTCTTGCATGGCGACACGATACGCTCCAGACGCGAGCCCGGCGCGAATTCGAGCCGCCAGCTCGGACGGAGCCGCGTGATCGTCTCGCAGCGCGTGCCCCTCGAAGGCTCCAAACTCACCGAAAGCGGCGTGGAGCTCGCGATACGGCGCATAGTCTGGCATAGTGCCTTCGGCCCGCGTCGCCGCGCGCTGGGCGCACACCGCTTCACTGGGGTACAGGATTACATAGTCGAGTGGAGTTTCTTTCATCGCGGTCTGCAGCCGTTTCAAATGCCATGGTCCGATGGTAAAATCCAAAATCGTCTCATAGCCACCCCGTGCGTAGCGCACCGCTGCTGCCACCATCGCTTGAATGACGATGCGGGCATTCTGCTTCCGCTCCTCCCACTGGTCCGGCGCGGGCTTACTCTTTGCAATGAATTGCCAAAATGCGTCGCCCTCAAGATAAGCGATAGGCGTTACCGATGAAGCGACGAGCTGCCGGGCAACCGTGCTTTTTCCCGCTCCGGGAGGTCCGGAGATCAAAATAATTGGAGACGAATCCGACATAATTCCCCAATCCTAAACGCTGGCTCAACATTGCGTCCAGCGCTCCGGGTCCTTCCCGCCCCCGCGCAACTGCTAACATAAGCGCGTGCCTGCCCTGCTTGACGTCCGCCACCTGACCATCGAATTCCCCACGCAAGCGAGTGTGGCGCGGGCGCCCCTTCGGCAAGCTCAGGGCAGGCTCTCGCGCGCGATCGCCGTCCGCGACCTCAGCTTCTCCATCGCTCCGGGCGAAGTTCTCGGCCTGGTCGGCGAATCGGGATCGGGCAAGTCCATTACTTCTCTCGCCCTGATGCGCCTCTTACCGCCGCAGGCGCAAGCCACCGGGGAGATTGCTCTCAGCAACGGGAGCGGCGCGCCTCGCGATCTGCTCCAGCTCCCGGAAGACGAAATGCGCCACCTCCGCGGGTCGCGCATCGCCATGATCTTTCAGGAGCCGATGACGGCGCTGAATCCGGTCATGCGCGTGGGTGAGCAGATTGCCGAAGCCGTGATGGCTCACGCCAGAGTCTCCAAGAAAGACGCCTGGGAGCGGACGATCGCGGCCATGAACGATGTCGCCATCGCCGACGCCAGCCGCCGCGCTCGCGACTACCCTCACCAACTCTCCGGCGGAATGCGCCAGCGGGTGATGATTGCCATGGCCATTGTGAACCGCCCGCAGCTGCTGATCGCCGACGAACCAACCACCGCGCTCGATGTGACCATCCAGGCGCAGATTCTGGAACTTCTGGCCAGCTTGCGCGGCAAGTTTGGCCTGACCATGCTCTTTATCTCCCATGATCTGGCAGTAGTCTCGCAAGTCGCCGACCGGGTCGCCGTCATGTACGCCGGCAACCTGGTGGAACTTGGATCAAAGCAAGACATCTTCCGCGCGCCAGTGCATCCCTACACTCGAGGGTTGTTGCTTGCGGTGCCTACGCTGAGGACCGATCGCGCGCGCCCCCTGCAGACAATTGATGGAACGGTTCCGCCTCTGCATGCGGTCCCCGCGGGATGTCCCTTCGAACCGCGTTGCGAGTACCGCGTGGAGGAATGCCGGCGCGCGCTGCCTCCGCTGCTGGAAGTGGCGGCGGGACACTGGGCCCGGTGTCCGGTGGTCACGGCTGGAATATGACCAACCGGCCCAAGAATTTTGCCTCGCTCCGTTCTATAATCTCCGTTTCGCCGGGAGGCTTGTGCGCGCCCTTTTGTTAAGCGACATCCACGGGAATCTGGAAGCGATGGAGGCGTGCCTGGCCGCCGCCCCAAGTCACGACCTGGTTGTAAACCTCGGCGATATTGTGGGTTACGGAGCCAGCCCCAATGAGGTGATCGAACGCTCGCGCCGCCTGGGAAAAATCTTCGTGCGCGGCAATCACGATAAAGCTGCCGCCGCCCTGCTTGACCTGAACGAATTTAATCCCTTGGCCGGGTTCGCGGCGCAGTGGACGCGGGATGTGCTTAGCCCGGAAAATTCGGCCTGGTTGAAGGCTCTGCCTCAAGGTCCGGTCCAGGTTGCTGGCCTTCCCAACGTGCAGTTTGTCCACGGATCGCCTTTGGATGAGGACGAATACATTGTTACCTTGCAGGACGCGGCCGCGCCCTTGTTGGGCACTAACGTTCCCTTGACATTTTTCGGGCATACCCACCTGCAGGGATGTTTTTCGACCGATGGCAGCAACAACGACGCTCTCCGCCCCGTCTACCGCACTATCGACCAGCCCGAGACCGCTGCTCTCACTTTGGAACCGGAGCTTCGCTACCTGGTCAACCCGGGATCCATCGGGCAACCACGCGATGGTGACTGGAGGGCTGCTTTTGCGTTGTTCGATTCCGGCAGCCAAAGCGTAACTTTCTACCGTGTTCCCTACAATTTGCAGGGAGCGCAGGACCACATCCTGGCGGCGAACCTGCCCGAGCGTTTGGCCACCCGCCTGGCGGCGGGAAAATAATGCCGGCAGTGTAAACTTCCGCCATGCCTTCTGATTCTTCTTCCCGCGCGGGCACATCCAGAAATCTCTTTGCGTCGGAGCGCGAGAATCCCCCTGCGCGCTATCTGGTCGCGCACAGCGATGGCGGGGCCCGCGGCAACCCCGGCCCATCCGGCTACGGCGTGGTAGTCAAAGATCAGTCGGGACACAAAGTCGCGGCGCTCAGCCAATATCTCGGCCATCAGACCAATAATTTTGCGGAATACCAGGGCCTGATCGCTGCGCTCGAGTACGCGCTGCAGCACGGGCCCAAGGCGATCAAGGTGGTCAGCGATTCCGAACTCCTGGTTCGCCAAATCAAGGGGATTTACAAGGTCAAGAACGCCACGCTGAAGGATCTTCACGCTCGGGCCAAGGAGTTGATCGCGCAGCTGGATTGGTTCTCCATCGATCATGCGCTGCGAGAGCATAATCGCGACGCCGACCGGCTGGCGAACGAAGCCATGGACAGAGGCATGGGACGCACAGCCGCGGACTCGCCCGCGCGCCCGCTGTAACTAGCTGCCCGACCCTAGCTGCCAGACCCTAGCTTCCAGACCAAGGAGCGTCGGGATCGACCGCCCGCCGGATCATGTCCACGACCTGCTTCATCCGGTTCGTCGATAGCATTCGCGGCTGACGTTCAATCAAAGACTTCTTTTCCAGCACTTGGATGAAATGTGCTTTTAGAAAAGAGGCGTCCGGCAGCCCGGTCTCGCCTGCGGGCAATTCCAGGCTGGTGGGACCCGGCCTGCCGGAACTGCCGAAGGGCACAATCAGCACGCTGGACGCTCGCTCGCCGAGGTTGCGGCTGTCGAGTGAAACAACCACCACCCAATGACGCTTCGGGGCATCGGCCAAATGCGCCGTCCAGATTTCTCCCCGCCTCGGTTTTGGCTGCATTTGTTGATTCAATGTGGCGCGGGCGCCCTCGCCCGCGAATAACCGGCATATCGCAGACCGTCGTTACGGCTCGCGGTCGACGTCCACACCGCGTGCGCTGTCGGCGAGAGCGGCACCCAGAGTTGCTTCTTCTTCGGCGGCCTCCGGGGACAGCTGCTCGAAATACGCCGCCGTGTCGCGCTCCAGTCGCTCGCGGTTCTCCACTAGCTGCACCCGCTCGACCAGCAAATCGATGGCCTCAGCCAGCGTGTAAGCTTCGCGCTTGGCAATAAGCTTTTCCAGATACGCCAGAGTCCCCGGTGCGATGGTCGTCGAGATCTTCTGCCGCATCAATTTGGCCGGGACGCCCACCGTCCACCTCTTATGCCGTACTATACCAGATAGCTATCTGACATGAAATAGGATAGATATCATACGATGGGTTGTTGTTTAAGTATAAGTAAACAAAGGATAAATAATCGGGATTATGCATTTGACGCAAGATACCAAAATGCATATTCTTCCCGCATCCCTTTATTTTGCTTTGCGGGATGCTGTGGAGGTTTACCCGATGGCTTTCTGGGAGAAAACAAAACGATGGCTGGATTGGCTCCAGCATGGGTACATGCTGGTTCAAATTCTTGGTAGCGGCGCAGTCGCGACAGGACTAAAGGCGATGCTTCTCACCTACACGCATATACCGCCGATCTGGATCACTCCGATCTGGCTGGGGGCAAGCGCCGTGGTGTTTGCGCTGTTCGTGTACGTTGGCAATCGCTATCAACGCAGAGATATCGCAGCGGATGTGCCAGTGAAGCCAACGCCGCTATCTCCCAAACTGTTAATCCATTCTGCCTTCTATGGTACTGGAGAATTTGACGACCAAGAAGTAACCGAAAGACTTCAAGCAGCGGCGAGAGATGCTATGGTCATTCCCGTTAACAATAACTTCTTGGGTTGCGACCCGGCCCCAAATAGGCCTAAGCGATTGAGAGTCGAGTATTCTTACGGGACTCCGGCAAAGTTTGAAATATCAAGGCCAGAACACAGCCGGATAGTGTTGCCTGAGGATGTGGCGGCGAGCGGCGTAGCAAATACGGTGGATACGACTACTGACGTGATGCGTGATGTGCTCACCTTCCTTAAGAAACAAGGTCCGGAACCGAAGCCAAAACCTGGGGAATTGGTATACGAGGGTAGTGAGGCCCGCACTCACGCGGTACACAGCGGTTTCGCGCTCCGCGTCCATCCTCGCGTTGAGAAACTGATTTATCAACTTGGGGAAGCAGGCATATTTGATTATGAATTGAATGGACTGGTAAATCGGCCAGCTCACAGCGAAAAGAGTATTCGGCAAATCGCTGAGAGACTGACATTGCTCAGGGATAAGCTGGAACAGAAAGAATACGGACCATCGGCAGCTTAGGCTGCCTTTGTAAGCTCCTTGTATTCGAGGTTGTCAGACGCGATGAGTTTAAGCATAGTGTCACGGAACAGAAACGAGGAAGGTGTAAATAAAACTGTGTAAACGGCCATGGGAAGAAGAAAATTAGGAGACCCCCATGGCAATCGACAAGAAGT
>Ga0209415_10003107_pt1 | contig 30911 bp, 30 predicted proteins | sample PeaSoiSIISIP2007_FD_187696 | JGI IMG/M metagenome (GOLD analysis project Ga0209415, IMG submission 187696) | Peat soil microbial communities from Weissenstadt, Germany - SII-SIP-2007 (SPAdes) (version 2) | ecosystem: Environmental > Terrestrial > Soil > Wetlands > Peat | place: Germany... | reverse complement strand
TGCTGCCGGGCGAACCCGGCAAGGCGAAGGGCTTCGAGAAGTTCAAGGCCAAGCTCATTTCCATGGACCCACCGAACAAGCCCAAGACGCTGGTCCTGGCCCTGGAAAAGCCGGATGTGGCGGACGTAACCCTCAAGTTCGACCCACCCCTTCCCGGCACCATGGAACCAGGGGCCGAATTGGAGTTCGAAGGCGCGCCGGTGTCGTACACGAAGGATCCGTTCATGGTCACTTTCGAGGTGGACATGGAGCTGAAGCAGCTGGTCGGGTGGACCGGAACGAATCCCAAGGGCGCTACCAAGGGCAAGGCAGGTCCTGGCAAAGGTGCGACCAAGGGCGCCACGAAGGCGAAGGCGCAGTAAGGAAAGAAAAAGGGGGACAGCCAGCTCTGTCCACTCCCACGCTGGCAGGCGAAGTCAGGATCTTACGGAAGGGGACAGAGTAGGCTGTCCCCCTTTTTCTCACATCTTGTAACGCCCGAGGTCCTCATCGTTGAGGCCTTCGAGCCATTTGCGGATTTCCTCGTTGCTGCCGACTTCGGCCACGGCAGCCGCCGTCTTCGAAGTCTTCAGCACCGTCTCTTCCACGTAGATCGGGCAATCCAGGCGCAGGGCGATCGCCAAGGCATCACTTGGACGGGAGTCCACGGAGATCAGCTTGCCGTCCCGCTCCAGCCAGATCACGGCGTAGTAGGTGTCTTCCTTGAGATCGCTGACCACGACCTTCTTCACGCCCGTTTCCAGGCCGAACAGCAGGTTGCGGATCAGGTCGTGAGTCATGGGCCGCGCCGTGGGGATCTTCTCGATTTCGAGCGCGATGGCGTTCGCCTCGTAGATTCCTACCCAGATGGGAAGGACCGCGCCGCCGTTGACGTCCTTGAGCACGACAATCGGAAGATTCGTACTCGGGTCCATCATCAATCCCCGGATCTTCATTTCGACTTCCATGTGCGCGTCCCTCCTTTTCCAGATCTAAAGACCTTCCAAGCCGCTCGATAACTCTCGCGGTTCGGCGGATGCCACTGAACCACGAGCGACAGCGAGTGGCCACACACTAATTCACCGCCTCACCGACCAGCGAGTTCGGACCTGCCCGAGTCACCCGAACCTCCAGGTACTGCCCCGTCAAGTCTTGGTCCGAACCGGGCCGCAGGAAGTTCAGCGTCTTGTGCTGCGACGTCCGGCCGATCCACTGGCTGGTGGCCTTGTTAAAGCCTTCCACCATGCACTCCTCGACCGATCCGACATAAGCCGCGTTACGGCGGATCTGAATATTGCGCTGATGCTCCTGTACGACCGCGAGCCGCCTGGTCTTCTCTTCTTCGGCAATCTGATCGTCGAGCTTCAGGGCAGAGGTATTCGGCCGCCGCGAGTACTTGAAGCCGAAAATGGAATCGAACTGCACTTCGTCGAGCAGGCCCAGAGTCGCCTCCAAGTCCTCCTCGGTCTCGCCCGGGAACCCGACGATGATATCGCTGGTGATGGCGATCGGGCGGCGAGACGCCTTCATCCAACCGATCCGCTCCATGTACTCGTCGCGCGTGTACAGGCGCTGCATCGCGTCCAGGATGCGGTTCGAGCCGGACTGCACCGGCAGGTGCACATGATTGCAGAGGGCCGTGTTCGACTCAATGGCGTCGATGATGCTTTTGCGGAAATCGCGAGGGTGCGAGGTGGTGAATCGCACGCGGCGGATTCCCTCGATCCGCCCGACGTTGTCGAGCAGCATGGCGAAATCCCAGCCGGCGGGCGACGGATCGCGATAGCTGTTCACGTTCTGCCCTAGCAACTGGATCTCGCTATAGCCGGCGCGGGCCAGCTCCCGTGTTTCCGCGAGGACGGACGCGCTGGTGCGGCTGCGCTCCGGACCGCGCGTGAACGGGACCACGCAATAGGCGCAGGATTTGTCGCAGCCCTCGATGATCGTGAGGTACGCCCGGTGCGGATTGTCGCGGCGCGTCATCGGCGTTTCGAAGGTGTCCTCGGTGTCCAGGCTCAGTCCGGTCACCCGGCGGTTCCCGGATTCGAGCTGCACCAGCATCTGGGGAAGCTGATTGTAACTGGCCGAGCCGCACACCAGGCTGACGTGGGGAGCCTTTTCGAAAATCTTCTCGCCTTCCTGCTGGGCGACGCAGCCCAGCACGGCAAACGTTTTCCCCTTGCCATGTTCTTTCTTGAACTGGTTCAGCCTGTTGAACACCTTCTGTTCGGCTTTATCGCGGATGCTGCAGGTATTGTAGAAGACCAGCTCGGCTTCCTCGGGGGTTTCCACCTTCTGGTAGCCCTGATGAAGCAGCGTGCCGATGACCTTCTCCGAATCGTGCGCATTCATCTGGCACCCGAAGGTCTCGATGTAGAAGGTCTTCACTCTAGTTTCATTGTAAGGGAACCGGTTACCTAAGGCGTTCCCCTTATTGCCGCGGCTCGGGCTTAGGCTTAGCCTATAGATGTGAAACCACGCGTGAAACCCTGTCTTTTTCTCGTTTTTACAGCGGCACTCGCATCGGCGCAGAGCTCCACCACCACCACGTACATGAAGGACCTCAACGGCAACCGCGCCGACGGGCAAACCTTCACCACCAGCGGCACCCCCGGTAGTGACGAGCGTACCGAGCGCTACCAGTCGATCAACGGCCGCCAGGTGCCCTTGGAACAGACCGTGGACCGCGTGGTCAGCCAGGACGCGAACAGCAAGGTCACGGAACGGATCGTGCGGAAGTTCGATCCGAATGGCCAGCCCGCCTCCACCGAGCGCGTGATGATCGAGGAGAGCAAGCTTCCCGGCGGGGATTCCACGGTTCGCCAGACCACCTATCGAAGCGATCTGAACGGAAGCTCCCGCGAGGCCGAGCGCAAGACCATCGAAACCCGCGTAAACGGCTCCACCACGACCGCAAACACGGTGATCGACCGCCCGACTCTGAACGGCTCCTTCGAAACGATCGAGAAACGGTCGGCGGTGACGGATGGTCCGGCCGATAATCAGCACACCACCGAAACCGTCTACCGGCCTGCCGTGTCAGGCGGCTTTCAGGAAGCGCTGCGTTCCGTGAAGACCGTCTCCAAGGTGAACGAGGCTACGAAAGAAACTACGGCGAATTATGAGCCGGGCTCGAACGGACAGTTACAGCTCGCCTCGCAGAGCGATTCGACGACCACAAAACAGCCTGACGGCACACAGGTGACTCAGACTAACCTGTTCGCGCACACCGTGGCCGGAGTCCTGCAGGACAACACCGCCCCGATGCGCGTTAAGGAACAGCAGCTTGTGCAGCGGCGCACGAATCCGGACGGCTCCGTGGTCGAGACGCTGAGCGTCCGCCGGCCCTCGGTGTCCGATCCGAACCGGCTGGGAGACTTGCAGAAGCTTTCCGAGACGGTATGTAAGGGCAAGTGCCAGCCGGATGCTGCACCGGCCACCAAACCGTAAAGAAAAAGGGTCACGGCAGGAAAAAAGGGGACAGCCGCCATGGCTTGTGAATGGCAGCTTCAGTCCAGCAGTTGGACGGCTGTCCCCTTTTTTCTAAGCCGTAATCGCCGGCAAAAAGCTTTCGCCCGCCACAATCGAGGTTCCGAAATTCTCCGCCACCGTCTGGCCGATGTCGGATAGCGTCTTTCGGGTGCCGAGGTTGACGCCCGCACGCACACCCTTGCCATAGACCAGCAGCGGTACGTACTCGCGGCTGTGATCGGTGGATTTGGTGGTGGGATCGCACCCGTGGTCCGCCGTCAGAATCAGCAGATCGTCGGGGCCCAGCCGGGCTTCGAGCGAAGGGAGCCAGTCGTCGACAGCCTCGAGCGCGCGGGCGTAGCCTTCCACATCGTTGCGATGCCCGTATAGCTGGTCGAAATCGACCAGGTTTACGAAAATCATCCCGGCAGCGAAAGAGTCCATCGCGTGGAGAGTCTTTTCCATGCCGTCGGCGTTGGATTTGGTCTTCTCGTACTCGCGAATTCCCCGCCCCAGGAACACGTCGAAAATCTTGCCGATCGCGAGTATTTCGACGCCGCGCTCTTGCAGGCGATCGAGCAGCATGCCCTTGGGCGGCGGAACCGCGTAGTCGTGACGATTCGGCGTGCGGGTAAAAGCTCCCGGCGATCCGATAAACGGCCGCGCGATGACGCGCCCCACTTCGTACTTGCCGCGCAGGATCTCGCGCGCGGTCTCGCAGATCTTGTAAAGCTCGTAGAGCGTGATGACCTCTTCGTGCGCGGCCACCTGGAAGACGCTGTCGGCCGAGGTGTAGACGATGGGCGAGCCGGTGCGCATGTGCTCCTCGCCCAGCTCCTGGATGATCTCGGTCCCCGACGCGGCCTTATTGCCGAGTGTCGCGCGCCCGATCCGGCGCTCGAACTCCTCCATAACCTCGGGCGGGAATCCGTTGGGGTAAACGGGAAATGGTTTCACCAGGTGAATACCCGCCATTTCCCAGTGGCCCGTGGTTGTGTCCTTACCGGGCGAAGCGAGGGCGCAGCGCCCGTAGGCGCCTATCGGCGCCACATCGGCCGGGAGGCGGTCCAGAGGCCGAATATTCCCCAGCCCCAGCCGGCAGAGATTATCGAGGTGCAGCTTGCGGTGGAGTGCGATGTGCCCCAGGGTGTCGCTGCCCGCGTCGCCGTACTGGGCGGCGTCGGGCATTTCCCCGATGCCAACGCTATCCAAAACAATCCAAATAACGCGGCGGAAACTCATTTCACGTCAAGGATGGCCTGAATCCGGCCGGTCATCTGATCGAGGAACGTGGACGGATCGAACCCGTCCATGCGGCTGGCGATCTTGCCGCGCTTATCGATCAGGATGGTGGTGGGGATATTCATCACGTTCAGCAGCCGCGCCAGGCCATCCTCGAAATACACCGTCTTGTCCCATTTCTGCGCGGTCAGGAACGGCTCCACCACGGACCGGTCGTCGTCGGCATCCATTTCCAGGAACGCGACGTCGCTGCGCGCGCCGAATCGCTCGCGGAGCGTCTCGTAAAGCGGATGCTGCACCCGGCAGGGAATACACCAGGTGGCCCAGAAATCCATGATCAGAAGCTTGCCTTTGAGGCTCGCCAGCCGAAGCTTTTTCCCGTCCAGGCCTGTAACTGTGAACTCCATGGGATCGGCCAGAGAGGAATTCGGATCGAGCGCCATTAGCTTCTTGCGCCGGGTTTCCACGGTGGTCGAAACGCGGTCGTAAGCAGCCAGGATCAAGTCGCCCAAGCCCTGCTCTGAACCGTGCTGCTTACTGTACAGCTCGCCCAGCAGCAGACGGTCGCCCTGACGTTTTTCATCGGTGGTGTAAGGATCGGGGATAACGAAGGCCTCGGCCAGGTGCTCGATCGCCTGCGCCGGCTGGCCTGCGCTCATTAGGACTTCCGCCCATTGACGGGCAGTCTCCTCGCCGGGATAGGCCGAAAAGGCACGAGCCACCAGCCGGAGGGCGTCCTGGTGGTCGTTCTGGATGATTCGGGCGCGGGCTTGATACATCAACGCCTGACTCATGGCGCGCTCCTGCTCGTCTTGGCGCCGTGCGGCGTCCCGTCCGGTGGCCACCGGCATCTTGTCCACCAGATCCTCAAACGCGCGAGCGTACTTGTACGCCTTCGCGGCGTTGTCCTGCCCGCCGAGGATCAGAAACGAGTAGGCCAGCCGGTCCAGTAACTGAAAATCGTCCGGCGTGGTGGCTGCGGCCAATTCCCCGTACTTAGCGATCCTGGAAATATCGTTGCCCTCGATGGCGGCCTTGGCGAGCGCGCGCGTCACATCGGCGCGTTGCACGGTGTTCGGATATTTAGCGAGGTGCGCTTCCAGGGCGCGGATCAGATCCACCGGGCTGGTGCCTTCGCTCAAGGCGCGCATCAGATCCTGCTGTTCTTGAACGGAAGGCTCGGGTTGCTGAGCCAGGAGGGTCCCCGCACACAAGAGGACAATTGCCGCGAGCTTCATTCAACGGGCGCCTTTCCCGCGGCGCGTAGCGCGTCGGCCAGCCGGGCGGCTCGCTCTCGAGCCAGGTTGACGAACCCTTCGTTCTTGGCGATCCGGTCGAGTAACGGCAGGAACTGCTCGCGGCCCAGCAAACGCTTCTGCGACCAGGCTGTGTCCACGCGGAGCACGGCATCGTTAACACCCAACTTGTCAAAGCGCATCGCGCGGCTCAGGTTCATCATCGCCCGCTCGCTCTCCGAGATGCGCTCGAACCAATCCTGCAGCGTTTTCGCGTTTTCGTCCAGAGAATAGTTGAACTTTACCTCGCTGGCTTCCCCGCCGCTCTCCCAGCGAAAGGTCTTATCGCCGGTCCGGGCGACCTTCAAACCACTCTCCAGAGGCCGCTTGAAGTGGCCGAGCTTTTCTGCAAGATCGAAGATCGCGCGCACGGCGTCCGCTTCCAGCGTGAAGGTTTCAGGCTCTTCATCCTTGGCTTCCCGATACGTCACAGCTCCACCTTTGTCGACAGTGATCGCCATGTAGGCCGGATCCGATCCGGGAAAGATTTTGGTGTATGTAACCCGCGGTCCATCGGCTCCGAGGGCAACTCCCGCGATAGCCGCAAGCCACAGAAACCGCTTCATACGATCGCCTTCAACGCTGTACGGCAGGTGGTCGCGTGACAAATGGCGACCGCCAGCGCGTCGGAGGCGTCTTCGGTTTCGATGACTCCCTGAAGCCCCGTGAGCGCGCGCACCATCATCTGCACCTGTTGTTTTTCAGCCCGGCCGTAGCCGACCACGCTGACCTTGATCGCCAGCGGTGAATACTCGCCCAGGGTGATTTGAGCCTCCGCGATCGCCAGCAAAGCCACGCCGCGCACGTGAGCGAGCTTCAGCGCGGTCTTGACATTCTGCGAATAGAAAACCTCTTCCACCGCGGCCGCATCCGGCTGATGATCCTGCAGTACGGCTCGCAATCCCTGGGCGATTGTGGCCAGGCGCTGCTCCAGAGGCTTTTTGACAGCTGTGCGGATCACGCCATGCGCGAGAACGCGATGGCTGCGGCCGTCGCTTTCGATCACGCCCCAGCCGGTGCGCTCGGTTCCGCAGTCGATCCCCAGAACACGCACGATTTAGGAGGCGAGCGCCTCCATCTCCTTTTCGTCGATGTCGAAGTTGGAATAGACGTTCTGTACGTCGTCGTTCTCTTCCAAAGCCTCGCTCAACCGGAGCATGGCGCCGGCGTTCTTGCCCTCCAGCTTCATCAGATTCTTGGGCACCATGCCGATGGCCGCGGATTCCGTGGGAATGCCCGCTTTCTGAATCGCTTCGAGGACGGCCTCGTGCGACTCGGGCGCGGAGATCACTTCCCAGGTTCCGCCCTCGTTGCGAAGATCCTCGGCGCCCGCGTCCAGCACCAGGGACATGAGCTGATCTTCGTTGGCTTTTTCACCGTCTATTACGATCTGGCTTTTGCGCTCGAACATCCAGGCGACGCTGCCTTGCTCGCCCAGGTTCCCGCCCTGTTTCGAGAAGATGTGCCGGATGTCGCTGACCGTGCGGTTGCGATTGTCGGTGGCCACCATGACCAGCACGGCCGCTCCGCCGGGGCCATAGCCCTCGAACATGATCTCGTCGATCTGGCCGCCTTCCAGCTCGCCTGTGCCGCGCAGGATGGCGCGTTTGATGTTGTCGGCGGGCATACTGACGGCCTTGGCCGCGGTGATCGCGGTGCGCAGCCGGGGATTCATGTCAGGATCGCCCCCGTTGCGGGCAGCGATCATGATTTCCTTAATGCAGCGGGTGAAGATTTTCCCGCGTTTGGCGTCAAGCGCGCCCTTCTTGTGCTTGATAGTCGCCCATTTAGAGTGTCCAGACATACAATCCTCGCGGGCTCGTAGAACCCCTTCGGGGGAGCCCAACTCTTAAAGATATCAGAAGCGTCCGGGGAACCGCTCGATGACTCTCGCGGCTCGGAACTGAGCCGCGACAGTGATGGAGCGGGATTCCGCCCCCTACATCGCCCCCTGATTATCCAGGCTGCGCCAGAGATACCAGGAGGCCACCGAGCAGTAAGGGCGCCAGGCCGCCGCGATCTTTTCCATCTCGGCCGGCGTGGGCAACTCCGGTAAGTCGTATGCTTTCTTGATCGCCGCCCGAACACCCAGGTCCCCCGTCGGCAGCACGTCCAGGCGGCGCAGGGCGAAAATCAGGAACATCTGGGCGGTCCAGACGCCGACGCCTTTGACCTGGGTGAAGTGCTCGATAATCGCCTCATCCTCGAGTGAGTGAACGTGGTCGAAGCGCACCAGCCCGTCGCGCGTCATCCGCGCCAGGCCGCGGATGTAAGCCAGCTTCTGCTGAGACAGGCCCAGCGTGCGCATCCGGGCCGGCCGCAATTTCAGGATCGACTCCGGGGTCAGCGGATCCGCCTTGGCTGCCGCAATCAATCGATTGAAGATGGTCAGCGCGGCTTTTCCGCTCAACTGCTGGTAGACGATGGACCGAACTAAGGTGTGAAAATTCGGGTCCCGATGCTGCATCCGGTAAGGCCCGATCCGGTCAATGATGGTTCCCAGAACTGGGTCCGCCGCCTTCAGGTGGTTAATTGCTTTTTTCATCGAAACCCCCGCGGGCTGCGGGTAGTCTTACAGTATAAGTATGAGCCGTCTTTATCTGTGCGTACCCGCGATGGCATTGGTGTTGGTGCTCGGCCTCATGGCCCAGGACAACTTGATCAAGGTGGACGTCGACCTGGTCAACGTCCTCTGTACCGTCCGCGCCAAAAACAATGCCCTGGTCGGCGGACTGGAAAAAGCCGACTTCCACCTGCTGGAAGACGGGAAGGAACAGGAGATCAAGTATTTCACGCGGGAGACCGATCTTCCGCTAACCATCGGCTTGCTGGTGGACGTCAGCGGAAGCCAGGCGCGGCTCATCGACACCGAACACCGGGCCGCGAGCGCGTTCCTACGCGCGGTGATCCGCCCCAAGGATCTCGCGTTTATCATCAGCTTCGGCAAGGATTCCGAACTGCTGCAGGATTCGACCAGCTCCCCCACGCTCCTGGAAGACGGTCTGAAACAGTTGCGCTTGAACGTTCCCGTGGGCGGGCTGCATCCGGGCCCGGTTCCGACCGCGCAGAACCAGGCGGGCACGGTTCTATGGGATGCGATCTACCTGGCCGCCAATGAGCGGCTCAAAAGCGAAGCGGGCCGCAAAGTGATCGTCGTGATCACGGACGGCGTCGATGAGGGCAGCCGCAAGACCCGCGATCAGGCGACTCGCGAGGCTCAATTGGCGGACACCGTGGTGTATAGCATCGACTACAGCGATCCCGGCGCGTATGGCGGCGGATTAGTGTTCGGCGGCGGCGGCGGAGAAGCCGAACTAAGGAGGATTTCGGAAGAGACCGGCGGGCACGTTTTCAAAGTGGACCGCAAGAACAGTCTCGATGATATTTTCAGGCAAATCCAGGAAGAGATGCGTAGCCAGTACGCGATCGCGTACTCGCCTACGAATCCGAAGAAAGACGGGTCCTACCGGAAACTCGAGTTCAAGATGGCGAACAAAGATTACAAGGTCCAGGCTCGCAAGGGGTATTACGCGGTAGCGAATTAGGCTGACTGACCGCTCGATGACTCTCGCGGCTCGGAAAGGCTGTCTTAACAGAGCCGCGACAGTAATGGAGCGGTCCCTAAATCACATCCGCGAAACTTTTACGTAGCCGATGGAACCAGGCGTATCCCGTTATGGCTACCGCCGCGCCCACCATCCACAATCCAATCACGCCCCGCATCGACGGCGCCTGATTCTCCAGAAACACCGCGCGATACGCCCGCACCAGGACGAACAGCGGATTGAATCGCAATACCGGGATCGCCGCGGCGGGAAGCTGCGACTCGGGATAGCAGATCGGCGTCAGAAAGAACCACAGCGTCAACAGGTAGCCGGTGACTTGCCCGAGATCGCGCACGTAGACGCCGGTCGCTGCCAGGATCCAGGCTAGTCCTGCCGTGAACAGGATCTGCGGAATCAGCAGCATCGGAAGCCAGACGACACTAACCGGGATCGCTCCACGGACAGCCAAGAGTCCGACCGCGAAAATCAGCAGCCCGATCGCCTCCGTCACCGCGCCCGAGATCACCAGGTTAATCGGAAGCGTCTCCAGCGGAAAGACGATCTTCTTGACGAAGCTGCGGTATTCCAGGATCACGCTTGGCGAGCGGCCCACGGCTTCGGAAAACGCCAGCCACGGGAGCATCCCCGCGAGAAAATACAGGACGAATCCCGTGCGGGTGGTATCGTTCCCGAAGCGCGTGCGCAGCACTACGCCGAACACGAAGAAGTAGGTCGCCATCAGCAGCAGAGGATTCAGGAACGTCCACACCGTGCCGCCGAAACTGCCGCGGTAGCGCGCGAGGATGTCGCGGCGGACCATCGACCCGATCAGCTTGCGATTGCGCCAGACGCTGCGTGCAGGCAAGAGAAACGCCTTGGGGACGGCTCGCAGAAGGCGCGCGCGGCGCACGGACGCGGCGGTCAGGACGCGCGGTATCCCGATCTCGAGCTTCCCTGCGGTCCCGACCTGTGCGGCGATTTCGATGAATCGGGTCCGATCCTGCACCGGCGCGACTTGCACGCTGTAGGCGCCTTCCTGAGCCGGCAGAGGGATGTGCAGATCCGCCTCGCGACCCTTTACCTCCGACCATTCGCCTTCCTGAAGAAAAGCCCCGGTAGATGGATCGTAGAGTTGCCAGCCGACGACGCCGGGCTGGTCCAGGCGGAAACGCAAGTGAATGGCGGCCCCTTCGGCCACCGCCTCAATCACGTCCAGCTCACGCATACAACCACGCCGGGTAGCGATCCCGTATGGCGCGAAGCTTGCGGCCCACGGCGTAGATGCCCTCGCCGCGATGCTCCTTCGGCAGGATGTAGCGTTCGAGCAGGTGCTCTACCCAGGCATACTCGGGCCTGGGCTCGTCGCGGAATGGCCCGGTTTCGAGCGCAGTGACCTCGAACCCGGAATTCTCCAGCAGATCCTTCACCTCGCGCGGCGAGTATTCGCGATTATGGCGCGCCTCGGTCTCGCCGGTTTTGTTCGGGCGGATGTAGGCCGGAAACAGCATGGGATGAAATCCCTGCAGAATCGCCGATATCGCGCGGGCGGAAGCGATATTGGGAGTTGTGAGCACCAGCGTGCCGCCGGGCTTGAGGATACGGTTGATCTCGCCCATCATGTGCATCGGATCGGAAGCCAGATGCTCGATCAGCTCGCAACACAGGACCGTAGAAAACGATCCGTCCTGGTAGGGGAAGCAGTCTTTTTCCGCATCGAACAGATCGATGTCGCAGCGAAAGTCTTCGCCGCTTTCGGAAGTGATGGTGCGATGATTGGTCTGGCCGAGCGGGCCATAGTAGCAGCCCCGGACGTGGCCATACCCAAGCCGGGTCTTGAGCGCCGGCGTGATCTGGAGGTAAGCTCCCATTTCCAGCACTCGGTCATCCTGGCCGCCCGGTGGAGTGAGCGCCAGAGTGCGCTCCAAACGTGTCCGGTGCGTCTCGACGTAAGCCCTCGATCCATCCGCGGCCGGGGCCCAGGAAGCGATGTAATCGCCCCCAACAGGTGGCGCGATGTACTCCGCCTCAACCTGCCGTTCGCTCGCTGGCGCAGCCGCGGCGACTGCCTTGGCGGGCTCAGACGAGGGCGCTCGTCCTTCCATCACGGACTCCAGAAACTCTGTATACCGCCGCGCGGCCACGTCCCAGCTGCATTCCTTTTCGGCCCACGCCCGAGCCCGGTCCCCCAGCGCGCACCGGACCAACGGACGGGTCGCCAGCAGGTTCAGATATTCGAAAAGATGCTCCTCTTCCGTGGCGTCCACTGGAACTTTCAAACAGATGTCGTCCGGCAGCTCGCGGAAGGACCCGACGTCGGACACGATCACCGCCTTGCCCATCCCCAGCGCCCGTTGCAGTGTTCCCGAACTTTCGCCTACCGTCGGATAGCGCAGATTCAATACAATGTCGCAAGCGCCCAGGTACCCATTGAAATCCTCCATAGGAACGAAATCCAAGTGGCGCACCTGCTCCCGCAAACCCATAGATGTGATCAGGGATTGCAGCGGCAGCTCCGGATGAGCCTCGCCCACCAGAATCATGCGGGCATCCGGCACGGCGCGCACCAGCCTGCGGAACGCCCGCAGCGATTCGGCGATGCGTTTATATGGCTTGAGGAATCCGAAGACGCCGATCAACGGCGTGCGCTCCTCCAATCCCAGCCGCACCCGGTAGCTCATGCGATCGACCGGCGCGGTCCAGGCGCCATGGAGAATTCGAGCCATGGGACCTTCAAATCCCTGGGCACGCAGCTCCGCGCCGACCGCATCGCTGTGGACAATGGCCCCGCGCGACGTTGCCAGCACAGTTCGCATCATCGCCAGACTATAATCCGGGGCCTTCTGCCGCGTCCGGACGTAGCGCTCCACGAACTCTTCCGCCTCGGGCCCGTGGTTGCGCCCGACTTCGCGGACGTAGCCATCCCAGTCATTGCGATTGATGGTGAGATCCGCCACCAGATGATGCAGGTTCGCCTCGTGCATAACCACTACGCCAGGGTGTTTCAAAGCCGCTTCATAGACGAAATCGTGATAGGGATTATTCCCGAGCTGGTAGACGCACACGTCGTAGCGCGACGCGTCGAACACATCCGGTTTCGTCGCGAACGTCTCCACTTCGATGGACGTGTGGAGATGTTCCAGCAGCGCCGCCGAGTAGTCGGCGATCCCGCTCTTGGCCGGCGGCAGGGGAGAAAAGAAGGCGACCCGCATGCTTCAGGGAATCAATTCCACGGTGAATGTCGCGAGCGACAAGGGAATCTTTATCATCAGCGGCGTGCGCACCGCGTCCCGCGCAAAGAACAACTCCAGCGTGAGGTCCGACGCGGGACCCTTGATCGAAGTCCGAAAGCGATCGGCGTCCATTTGTTGGTTTCCCAGGCGCACTGGCGTGTTCCCCAGGTACTCCAGCCGCACCTGATACGCCGCGCCCAGAATCGCCGGTTGTTGGGGAGGCAGGCGTCCCTGGGCCAGTTCCTTTCGAACGAATTGCAGCAGCGTGAGGGCGTCACGCGCGCAGGAAGGGACGCTCAGCTCGGTCTGCCCGCCGGTTTGATCACCGCGAACGGTCTCGCGGGTAGCGGTAGTCTTGTCCGGATCGAATGTTACTCGCTCTTCATTCTTGCGAGCGCCACGCGCGGTTTTCTTGTCCAGCCGCTCGGAACACAAATCGAGGTTGGCTGTGGAATGATACTGATCGCGGATGACGAAACCGGGCACGCTGGCGTCCAGGTTCAGGTCGAATTCCCATCCGGGCGTCGAGGAGGTGCCCTCGGCCGTCCGGGTCGAACTCAGTGTGGCTTCCCCCAGGCTCAGACCGCTGGGCCAATCGATGCTGTAATGCAGAATTTCTCCCGAGGCGGAAGCGAGGAATGCGGCGCAAACAAGCGCACAGGGTGCCGCGCGTACCACCGAGCGCTGTCGGAATGAGATCGCGTGGCGCTCCGTTGTGCGCGCAGTTTTGCGCGTAATCATGACGCTCGCGCCGCCACGGCTACATCACGGCGGCGGCGACGGCCCGCTACTTGGTAATACACCTCAAGTGTCCGGGCTGCCGACTTCTCCCAGCTGAATCCAGCCGCGTGCTGCAGCCCCAGCCGTTCCAGACGTGTGCGCAGCTCCGGATCCAGCAGGACGTCCAGCATGGCTCGCGCGATTTCCTTCTTCGAAGCAGGATCGAACAGAAGGCCCGCGGAGTTGGCGACCTCAGGCATGGCGGTCAGTTGCGAGCAAGCTACGGCCCGCCCGCACGCCATGGCTTCCAGGATGGGCAGGCCGAACCCTTCGTAGAACGACGGAAATACGAATAGATCGCACGCGCCGTAGAACTGCACCAGGTCGCCGTCTTCCACAAACCCCGCAAAATGCACGCGGTCCCGAAAAGGAGACCGGTTCACCGCCCGATGCAAGTCGCGCGAGTACCAGGTTTCCTTGCCGACGAACACCAGATCGTGAGGCAACTTTGGTTCCGCCTGCAGCATGTCTTCGAACGCATGCAGGAGTCCCGGGTGGTTCTTGCGCGGCTGCAGGTCGCCGACGGTGAGCACGAACGGCCGCCGGATGCCGAATTTCCGCTGGATGGCCGCGCCCGCAACTTCCCGCTCGATAGGCCGGAACTGGCTGGCGACCGCGTTCGGCACCACCACTACTTTGTCTTCGGCGATCTGGTAGTGCTTCAGAATCGCCCGCCGTGAAAACTCGCTCGGCGTGAGCACGCGGGCCGCGCGGTTCACCGTCCGCTGCACCGTGAGGCGCAGCTGGAGCGAACGAAACCGGGTGAAGTACTGCGGATACTCCAGATAGCTGACATCGTGCACGCTCACGACCAGCGGGGCCGCGCTGAACACCGGGCCCGTATACTGCACGTGCAACAGATCCGGGCGATCGCGCCAGAGATGCTGCGGCAGGTCCAGGCCCAGGCGCTTATAGGGATTCTGCGAGACCCGCCGCGTCTGGATGCGGCCAGGCAGATCCGCTTCCACGCCCTGCTTCGAGATATAGGCGATCAGGTCGTTGCCTTCGTCCAGACGGGCGAACTCGTGCAGAAGGTTGCGGATATAAACTTCGTTGCCTGTCAGGTGACACCCGATCGCGTGCGCGTCAACTGAAATTCGCATCAAAGTCTCAGTATAGCGTTCTCATCAATACAAACACGGCGATCGCGGAAAGGAGCACGATACCGATCACGATGACGGCCGGGGGAATACGCGCCTGCGCCGAAGATCCGCTCGCAGTCGGTTGGGCCGCGGGCTCGGGGACCGGCGGAACGGCGGGCGGGACCGGCTTCTGGAACATCCGGGTAAATTCTCCCGGGTGTCCCGGCGCAGGAGACGCTGCGGGCGCCGCCAAAGGAGCCGCCGGCTTCTGGAATGCACGCGTAAATTGCCCTGGGTCAGATGCCGGAGCCGCCACCGGTTCCACGGGTTTCGACGCGTGCGCTGCCACCGGCTCGGGTGCCTGTCGCAATTCGAACATCCGTGTAAAATCGCCCGGCTCCTTTTCTTGTGGTTTGATGTGTGGCTTAATCCGCCATGCGCCCGCCGAATCCAAGTCCGGCGGAGTAGTGACCACGTAGAACTTTCCTTCGTAGCTACCCTGATCAATCACACCCAGAGACTCAAGTTTCGCCAGCAGCTCGGGCGATGCTGACAGGTGCGCCTCCACGGCGCGGCCCGTGGCGCGTTCCCGCGCGCGGAAGGTTTGGACCTGTTCTTCCTGCAACATGTCCTCGCGCAGCAACTCGAGCAGCTCAAAACGGTCGGGGAAACTCACGTTTCCCTTATGATCGCAAGTCTCGCGGAATTTCTGTAGAACAGCCACTCGCTGGCGCTCATGGTTCGGTGCACCGAACCGCGACCGGCAGGGAGCAGCCTTAGTACGCCGCCTGGTAGATTTCGAGCGCCGCGGCGGCGCTGAAGGGCTGCGGGTTGAACTTCCCGGACCACTGCTTCGCCGCTTCTTCCGACAGGCGCGGAAGCGCTTCCTCTGGAATCCCCGCATCGCGCAGATTCGAGGGAAGCCCGGCCATTTCCGCCAGCTCGCGCAGCCGGGCCGGCAGATCGCCCGGAAACAGCTCACTATAGCGCCCACGCGCCACCGGGCTATTCCAATCGACCACTTGGGCCAGCACCGCCGCGACCGCCGTTCCATGGGAAAGACCGAACTGGTCGGTGAGCGGATACGCGCAGGCGTGCGCAGCGCCCAGATTCGAGTTTTCAATCGCCAGGCCGCCGAAGTGCGCGCCGAGCAGCATGGCTCCCCGCGCTTCCAGATCCTCGGGGTTCCGGATCATGCGCTCGAATCCGGAAGAGATCAGCCGCCAGGCCGATCGCGAGAAGCATTCCGAAAGCGCCGTCTGCCGCGTGGTCACCAAGGTCTCCAGCGCGTGCGAAAGCGCGTCGTATCCGGTCGCGGCCGCCAGCGCCGCGGGCTGTGACGTGGTCAGCTTGGGATCCAGAATCGCCACTCGAAACGACCCTTTGCCGTCACCGCAGGACATCCGCGCACCGGTTTCCGAATCGACCAGCGTGGCGGAAGTTTGCGCTTCGCTTCCCGTGCCCCCCGTGGTGGGAACGGCGATCATCGGCAGCATGGGACGCGCGGCTTTCCCGTAACCCCAGTAATCCCGCATCTTGCCGCCATTGCTCAGCAGAAAGTTAATCGCTTTGGCGCAATCGAGCGAGCTTCCGCCGCCCACAGCCACGATCAAATCGATACCCAGCGGCGTGGCAAAGGCGCCGCCGGCTTCCGCCATGGCCGAAGTAGGATTCGGCTGGAATTCGTGAAATCCGTGCACGGTCATGCGCCGCGCTTTGAGCGAGCGCATGGCTTCCGGGGCGTAGCCCGCCTCGACGATGCCGGGATCGGCCACCACCAGGCAGCGCGTGCCGCCCAGTTCCCGGGCAACCTCGCCCACACGCGCGAACTCGCCTGCGCCGAAGACAACACGGGTCCGGGGCCGAAAGTCGAAGGGAGTCACTTACGGCTATGGTAGCTAAAAGGGGACAGCCACTCTTGTCCGGTCACGGGGTCCGCTATCAATCTCACTGGCTGTCCCCTTTTAGCGCGGCACGGGCGATGGCCTTAGCGCCATCCACGCACAGCACCGCCGCATGCTTCGATGCCGGCTCCAGTCCGCCCAACACATCTTCAATGACATTGGGAGTCAGCTCTTGCAACTGCGCGCGCGTTTTGCCCAGCATCCATTCGGAAAGCGCCGAACCAGCCGCGATGGACGCCGTGCAGCCGCGCACCTGGAAACGCGCCTCGACGACCTTCCCGTCATGAAAGAGCGCTGACAGGCGCAGCAGGTCGCCGCAGGCCGGATTAGTCACATCCACGGTGACTGCGGGCGGCGGGAGCTGGCCGATGTTGCGGGGATTGCGGAAATGTTCCAGCAGGATCTCGGAATGCACGATTGTCAACGGCAGGCGAAGCTGCGCCCGCCGGTAATCTCGCCTTTAGGGCTGATATCGAACGCGAACGTACACGTTTGAATGTTAGCCGGAATATCTTTAGCAATCACCATTTCCGTACCCTGATAACGGCAGCGCAAGAAGATGTTCATCGTACGGTAGTCCTTGAGAAACCAAGACTGGGTGACTTTCCCTCGGACCTTCTTCTCGTCGTCTGGCGCCAGCTCATATTCCTGACCGCCTTGCTTGCCGTTGAAAATAGAAACGCGGTCGAAGGGATGCCCCGCGGTCGTCGGTGGACAAGTGATGGTGTTCTGGCCCTGCAAAACGAAGCTTACGCAGACGAGTACCACGGCTCTGATCATGATGGACTCAAGCCAATCATAATCCAACAGGGGTGGAGCGGGCTTTAGCCTGCAACGGTGGCTTTAGCCGCCGATTCGGGTCGCGTGCTGAAGCACCCGTTGCGGGCTGAAGCCCGCTCCACGAGACGCCCCCTTGCGCTAAGCTCCCCATTTGCGCGACACTAGCAGGTTTTCCCGGTCGATATCTATAAATGCGCGCGCGGATTCTCTATCACGACCATTGTTTCGACGGCGCGGCGTCCGCGGCCTTCTTCAGCCGCTTCCTGGAAAACAAGTTCTATCCCGGCGCGCAATTCGAGTTCACCGGTCTGGCGCACAAGGCGTCGCAGCTATTCGAGCCGAGCCTGTTTGACGGCGATGTCAACGCCATCGTGGACTTCAAGTACTCCACTGACCCGCACCTGACCTGGTGGTTCGATCATCATCAGAGCGCCTTCCTGACGCCCGAAGACGCCGAGCACTTCCGTCGCGACACTAGCGGCCGGAAGATGTACGATCCCAGCTTCAAATCCTGCACCATGTACATTGCCACGGTGGCGCGCGAGCGCTTCGGCTTCGACGCACCCGACCTGGCCGAGCTGGTCTCCTGGGCCGATATCATCGACGGCGCGCAGTACGCCAGCGCGCAGGAGGCTGTCGAGCTGCGGGAGCCTGCCATGCGCCTGACCCTGGTCATCGAGGGCAGCAAGGGCTCGGATACCGTGCAGAAAATCATCCGCATGATGCGGCATGAGACGCTCGCGGCCATCGACGCACATCCTGAGATCCAGGCGGTCTACCAGCCTCTTTACGAACGGCATTTACAGTCCCTGAGCATCATCCGCCAGCAGGCCCGCTGCGAGAATGGCGTGGTGTACTTCGATCTGGTGAAGGACGGGCTGGAAGGCTATAACAAGTTCATTCCTTACTACCTGTTCCCGCATTCGGTGTATACGGTATCCGTGCTCACGTCGAGTTTCCGGACCAAGGTTTCGGTAGGATCGAACCCCTGGGCCGAGGTCCCGGTGAACCATAACCTGGCGACCATCTGCGAGCGGTACGGCGGAGGCGGGCACCCGCGTGTAGGAGCTATCAGCTTCGAGATTGGTGCGATTGAGCAGGCGCGGCAGGCGGCCAAAGAAATCGCGGCAGAACTGAAGAGTTGAACCGCGCGGCTAAACTACGGGTTCCATCCCGAACCGGCGCAGCAGCAGGAACTCCGACAGATTGTCCGTGGTGAGCAGGCCTACCAGGCGGTTTCCGTCCTGCACCAGCGCGCAGCGTCCTCGAGCCATCAAAGGCAGAGTCTCGGCCAGGTCGGTCGTCGGCTCGAGCGCCAGATAGTCGCGATCCATGACACCCGCGACGTAAGCATCCGGACCTTCGGCGGCCAACGCCTTGAGAAGCCGGCTACGATCGAGTAGACCGATAACTTCATCGCCATGCATAACCGGAAAATCCTGCTGCGAGGTGGAGAGCAGGAGATTCGCGGCATCGCGGACCGTATCGCCGTGTTCCAGATGATGGAATTCCGTGATCATCGCGGCACGGACCGGGATCCCGTTAGTCAGCGTCCGCCCGGTGGCAGCGGCGCTTTCCTGGGCGGCGCCCAGCCAGATGAAGAAGGCGAAAAAGACCAGCATGAATTCGCCCTGAACTAAGCCGTATAAACCCAGACTGAATGCCACCACACGGCCCATCCATGCGGCGATGCGAGTGGCCTCGTCCTCGGGACGCATGAAGGTCAGCAGGGCCCGCAGCAGCCGTCCTCCGTCCATGGGGAATGCCGGGACCAGGTTGAATCCGGCCAGCAAAAGATTGGCGAAACCGAACAGCGGCAGGAGTTTCCCCCCCGAGGGATGCAACAAATCGGACGGCTGCACGCTGATGGGCTGCTTAGTGGAAGCCACGTACCAGAAAATGCCAAACGCCACGAGAAGGTTGGCCAGGGGTCCGGCCATGGAGATCCACAGTTCCTCCACGGGCTGCAACCGGCGCTCCAGGCGCGAGAGGCCTCCGATGGGGAACATGACAATTTCGAGGGTGCGGATCTTAAACCACGCTCCGACGGCCGCGTGAGCCACTTCATGCAGCAAAACGCTGGCAAACAACCCCAGGATGAAGGTCGCAAACACCGCCGTGGAATCGTACCCCAGCGCCGTAACTACCAGAAATAACAGGAGAAGGACAAAGGTGAAGTGCAGTCGAACCGGCACGCCCAGCAAACGGAACGCTCTAACGGTTCCAGCCGTGGCGCCTCGATCGACGGGGACAGACAGGCTCTTCACAGGTCCACGATAACAGAGGCTCGCGTCAATTACGCTCAGCAAAACGACGCATCATGCAAGGGGAGAAACTACCTAGTACTACTGGGTACCGCATGTCCGCTCGATGACTCTCGCGGCTCGGAATCAGGATACAGAGCCGCGACAGTAATGGAGCGGGTTTGCGTTACGGGAAACGGCGCGTGGTCTGGGTCTTGCGGCTGGGCAGAGGACCCCCGCCATCGCTGGAGCTATAGCGCGGAGGCAGGTTGCTGAAATTCAGTTCGCCTTCGTCGTAAATGAGTTGGCGATCGAGGACCATTTCGACAGTGGTACCTTTGGCCAGCACCGCATCCGGCCCGCGGGTGACCAGGATGCCGATGAGCCCAGCCGTCGCACCGGCCGCCGCTCCGATTCCGGCACCCAGGCCGGGCGCTTGTCCGATGCCCGCAAGTCCCCCGACCGCTGCACCCGTGGTTGCCGTCTCGGCGATCACCCGGGCGTCGCCGGACTTGTTGCCTTCGCTGCGGATGGTGCCTTCTTTCTTATCCAGATCTTCGCTTGCGCGGCCGTCCAGGCCCGCCACCTGTGCGCGGAAGTCGCGTGTCACGCCGTTGGGCAGCATGAGCGAATCGAATCGCAGGCGAAACTCGCCGCGGCCCTTCACTTTGCCTGGACGCTTCGACGCCGTGACGGTGCCGAGCACGTAGCTTCCCGCCGGAATCACGATTTTTCCGTTGACCGCGATGGGGAATGTGGTTTCCAGGTACACGCGGTCGCCTTCGCCCGTGGTCTTGGTGCTGACGCTGTTCACCATGCTCAGCGGAATGCGGGTGCCGTTCTCGATCACGAACGACTTGTGGTCGGGTTCGGCCGCGGGTTTCGCCTGCGCCGGATCGACAACCGGCTCCTGCGCTGCTAGAAGCCCAGCCATGGCCCCCATCGCCAAGAATGCTGGTACGTGCATAAAACAAAAGGCTCCTTCCCCGAGTTTACTCCATAAATCGTCAGACGCCGCCGTGGGCATGAGGTTACGATAATCGGCACTATAATTAACAAGAGGAAATCCGCCATGACGCGATCCACTCGTTGGTTGTGTTTGCTCCTGTTACCGTTGGCGATCCGGGCATATCAACAAACGGCCCCGCCACCGACTCCCGCGCAGATCGCGGCACTGGAAGATCGCCAGAAAATGATGGACTTGCTGCATATCGCTTCGCTGCGGCAAGGGGCGGACGGTAACAACCCTCAGGCTCCGAATGCCGCCAATTACGACGAAGCCAAGGCCAATCCGTACCCCAACTTGCCGGATCCGCTGCTACTGAACAACGGGAAAAAGGTCACCTCGGCGAAGATGTGGTGGAATCAGCGGCGGCCAGAAATCGTCGAGCTATTCGATCGCGAAGTCTATGGCCGCGTTCCCAAGAACGTGCCCAAGGTGAAATGGGAAGTGCGCAGCACCACGAATGAAATGAATGGCGACGTTCCGGTGATTACCAAGGAACTGGTCGGGCACGTCGACAACTCGTCCTACCCCGAGATTGCGATGGACATCAAAGCGTCACTCAGCACGCCGGCCAATACCAAAGGCTCGGTCCCCGTGATCATGGAATTTAGCGGAAATCCGCCAGCAACGGGTGGCAGATTTGGCGGACCCGGCAAAGCAGCTCCTAAACAGCCCGCTGGTCCCACTTGGCAACAGCAGGTTCTCGCGAAGGGCTGGGGTTACGCGGAGATTTATACCAGCACCATTCAGGCCGATAACGGCGCCGGCCTGACGCAAGGGATCATCGGCCTGGTTAACAAGGGCCAACCTCGCCAGCCTGACGATTGGGGCGCGCTGCGTGCCTGGGCCTGGGGCGCGAGCCGCGCTCTGGATTATTTCGAGACCGACAAGGCCGTCGACGCCAAGCAGGTCGGCCTGGAAGGCCACTCGCGCTACGGAAAGGCCACGGTTGTCGCCATGGCTTACGACCAGCGGTTCGCGGTCGCCTACGTCAGCTCGTCCGGCGAGGGCGGGGCGAAGGTTCATCGCCGCAATTGGGGCGAGCTGGTGGAAAACGTCGCCGCGACCAGCGAATATCACTGGATGGCCGGCAATTTCCTGAAGTACGCAGGCCCGAAGAACTGGAACGATTTGCCCGTGGATTCGCATGAGCTGGTGGCGATGTGCGCTCCCAGGCCCGTGTTCCTGAGCGCGGGCGCGACCAATGGCGACGGATGGGTGGACGCCAAGGGCACGTTCCTGGCCGGCGTCGGCGCCGGACCGGTTTATAAACTCCTCGGCAAAAGAGATATGGGGACCAGCGAGTTCCCGGCGATCGAGACTCCCTTAATCGACGGCGATGTCGCGTTCCGCCAGCACAGCGGAGGGCATACCCCGGGTCCGAATTGGCCGACGTTCATCACCTTCGCCAGCCGCTATATCAAGACTCGCTCGTAAGAATTTTTTCGAGCAGGTCTGGAATTTCGAAGACCGAGCGATTGTGGATCTGCTTCACCGCAGCCTGATACCGTGGCAGATCCCGCAACAGCTCCGACACCGCATCGCGGACACCGCGAAAGTTCGGAACAACCAATCCCGCGTTGCGCTCCAGAACCCAATCGGCGTTGTAGCGCTCCTGCGGCAACGTCCACATATTCCGCTCGACGATCACCGGCAGGCTCATTGCAACTGCTTCGCTGATACTGCCCGGTCCCGGCTTGCCGATGAAAAAATCTGCCAGGCTCATGTAGTAGGGAATCTCGGAAGTAAATCCCTCGACGTACCGAGGCGCTTTCGCAGGCAGAGCGCGGAGGCGCTCGGCAAGTCCCACGTTCTTGCCGCAAATCAGGATGAGCTGGACCACATCGGAAAGCCGCTCGGCGATCTCCAGCATCACCTTCGAGCCTTGTCCTCCGAACAGCACCAGGCCCGTCGGCCGCTCTGGATCCAGCCCCAGCTTTTTCCGCTCCGCGACGCGATCGACAGTCACCGACTGATAGAACGTCGGCCGCAGGATCATGCCCGACGCACGGAAAATCCGGTCTTCGGGATAACCCAGCGCGCGCGCCTGCGCGACCGCTTTGTCGCTGCCGCAAATCAGAAACTGCTCCTGCTTCTCCATCCAGAAATGCGGCGGATAATCGGCGAGGTCGGTGAGAATCGTCACATAAGGAACAGCCGGTAGCGCGTTCTTCAGGCTTTCAAACAACGCCCGGTTGAAATTCGGCACCAGCGATACGACCAAATCCGGTCGCGCCGTCCCCCAGTACTTCTCGAGCAGGCGTACGGAGGGCCCGTGATACAGGCGGATGACCCCGTGCATGAACTTCAAGCCCTGCGCCGAGCCCAGCGTCCAGCCCCGCGCCAGCATCTGGTTGTAGATCTCCTGCAATTCCAGCCCCGTAACTTTCCGAAACACATCCAGGGGGCCGAGGATCTCCTGTAAGTTGATGAGTCGCACCTCCCAGGGTCGCTTTTGCTCGTCAATTACCGCCTTGAGCGCGGTAGCCGCGGCGCGGTGGCCGCCACCGGCATCGAAGTATAAAAAATCAACTTTCGTCACAAATGTTTTATGGGGACGTCACCGGGATGTAACGCCCCGGGCGTATGTGTGTATTATGGCGGTTCTTCAGATCACCACGCCGCGGATGGTACTAGGGGCGATGTCGTGGGTCTCCTCGAAGGACCACCGGCTGATGGTCCGGGTGAACCACTGGCGGCCCCCCAAATGGCTGCGCCTGTGGATGCTGGCCGCGACCCGCGGCGGCGATGGCGGGCTGTGGTACGCAGTGGGCCTGGCCGTGGCTCTCTACGGCGGTCCGGAACGATTTCACGCCCTCCTGGCAGCGACTCTCGCCGTCGCGGCCGGCGTCGCCCTGTTTCTGGAATTGAAGCGGCTGTTCCGGCGGAAACGCCCCTGCGCACTCGAGCCGCACTGCTGGGTGGAATTGCTCCCGCCCGACCAGTTCTCGTTTCCCTCCGGCCACACCATCACGGCCTTCGCGGTCACGGCTGCGCTCGCAGGCTTTTATCCGGAAATGCTCCCCGGCCTGTTGTTCTGCGCGATCAGCATCGCGGCTTCCCGCGTCGTTCTGGGGATGCACTTTCTGAGCGATGTTCTAGCCGGCGCCGCACTGGGTGCGACTCTTGGCGCGCTGGCGACGGCACTGATTCGCTGATTCGCCAGTCGACCGCTCCATCACTGTCGCGGCTCAGTTCCGAGCCGCGAGAGTCATCGAGCGGTTACAAGCTAACTACTCCCGAACCGCTCCAGCGCTTCTTCGACGATCTCGGCGAAGTTCGCCCCGCTCTCCGACCACAGCAGCCGCCGCTCCACCGGCAACGCTTTGTCGATCTCGCTCACCAGATGCAGCAGGCTGCGCAGATTCGATTGCTGAATCCGCAGCGACCCTTCGAGCTCCTCGGATGGCAGAAACTTCGAATCGAGCCCGAAATCGACGCGCAGATGATCTTTACTCTCGTGCCCGTCGTTCTCGTGCTCGAACGCCGAACCGAAACAGGACAGTGTGACCGCGGAAGGCCACAGCTTCCAGTCGTCGCGGTGCTGCCACAGGTCCCAGGCCGCCTCGATTTCGACGCAGCAATCGGGCTGGACGAAATCGCGCGACGCGGCGATCATGTCCCCCACCAAAGCGCCTGGATCGAACACGCGTTCAAAAACCGGCGGCTCGACATAGGAGATCGCATAGACCCGAACTACCGGCCCGGTTTTCGCCAGTTTCGAGAAGGGGAAAACGTCCAGCATCTTCCCAAAATGCCGCAAAAGGTTGGAATCGGAGAATCCCCGCACCCAGCAGGACAAATAAAGCCGGTCGCTCATTTCACCTCGATTGTATCCTGAGGAAGTGATAACTGACCTGGTCCAGATCAGCCGCCTGGGCGAAAAGAAGCGCGGCGAGAATGAAAAGTTCCGGCGCTGGATCAAGTCCCACAACTTCGTGGAACGCCAGTTCCGCGCCGCCGCGCATGAGGTCCATGACGCCATCGATTGCCGCCAGTGCGCCGAATGCTGCCGCGTGACCGAAGCCGAGATCTTCGAGAAAGATGTCGTAAGCCTCTCGAAGAACCTGGGGATCTCCCGCAAGCAGTTCCTGGAACAGTACACGCAAACCGGAACGGATGGCGAGCTGATCCTGAAGCGGACCGAGGAAGCGGGATGCGTGTTCCTCGACGGCAACGACTGCACCATTTACGAGTTCCGCCCCAAAACCTGCGAAGGCTTCCCGCACCTGCTGCGCGGCATGGGCTCGATCCAGCACAAGATGTGGGCTTATGTCGATCGCGCCACGTATTGCCCCATCGTCTACAACTGGATGGAGCAGGTGAAGGATCTGACGAACTTCAAGAAGTAAGCGAAGCGCTCCGGCCGCTCCATAGCTGTCGCGGTTCGGCACAGAACCGCGCGCGCCAGCAAGCGGCCTCCTGCACTTCTCCCTGTGATATCCTTTGCCGCAGGAAAGGAGCCACGCTCTCACATGGAATTAAACCAGGAACGGAAAAAAGCGTCCGACTATCCGCAGGAGCTGCTCAACCTCTTTGACAAATACGTCCACGGCGATATCGATCGCCGCGCCTTTCTGGATGGCGCGCAAAAGTTCGCCGTCGGCGGCCTGACCGCCGTCGCGATCTGGGAGAGTCTCCGCCCCAATTACGCCTGGGCGCAGCAGGTCGCCAAGGACGACAAGCGCCTCAAGACCGACTACGTGACGGTCCCCTCGCCCCAGGGCAATGGCAGCATCAAGGGGTACCTGGTTCGTGCCGCCAACGCGACGGGAAAGCTTCCCGGCGTGCTGGTGGTTCACGAGAACCGCGGCCTGAATCCTTATATCGAGGATGTGGCCCGGCGCTTGGGCACGGCCAACTTCATGGCGTTTGCTCCGGATGGTCTCACCAGCGTGGGCGGCTATCCGGGTGACGAAGAAAAAGGCGCGGCGAATTTCCGGCAGGTGGACGGGCAGAAGATGGGCGAGGACTTCCACGCCTCGGCCCGCTGGCTCAAAGCGCGTTCCGATTGCACGGGCAAGGTGGGCGCGGTCGGCTTCTGCTACGGCGGCGGCATCGTCAACACGCTCGCGGTGAAGATGGGCGCGGATCTGGCGGCGGCGGTTCCGTACTATGGCGCGCAGCCCAGCGCAGCCGACGCGGCTAAGATCAAAGCGCCGCTCCTGCTCCACTATGCCTCTGAAGACGCGCGCATCACGGGCGGATGGCCCGCGTATGAAGCCGCGCTCAAAGCAGCCGGCGTGACCTATCAGGCATACGTCTATCAAGGCTGCCAGCACGGCTTCCACAACGACACGACGCCGCGTTACGATAAGGCCGCCGCGGAGTTGTCCTGGCAGCGCACGCTCGACCACTTCAATAAGTACCTGCGCGCGTGAGCTCATTTAAGAAGATCAGTCGGCGCGAGTTCGGGGGCGTATTAGCGGGAACGCTGGCGGCGTCCAGGCTCGCCGCGCAGACGCCCGGGAATGCAGGACCTGTTCTCGATATCGCCGAGTGGTCCTACCACTGGTACGGCGTCGAGCATGCGCTGCTCGCCCGCGGCACCGTCTGCAACGGGATGCAGATGTACGTCGAGCACTGGATTCCCGCGCAAGTGCGCCACCCCTACCCGGTCGTACTGATTCACGGTGGCTTCGGCCAGGGATCGGACTGGTTCAACACACCCGACGGCCGACGTGGCTGGGCCACGCTCTTTCTGGAACAAGGCTACAAGGTCTACGTGCTCGATCGCCCGGGCCAGGGCCGCAATCCGTATCAGCCGTTCGTGCATGGTGCTTTTGCTGCGCAAGCTCCGACGTTCGAAGCAGTGGGTCGGACGCTGAACCTGCCTGTATCCGACCCTAGAGTCGCCCAGGCCGTCGCACCGATGGGCCAGCCGATGCCCAACAACGCTCAGACACAATCCGTTTGGCGCTCGCGCGGGGCGATGCTGCTCGACGATATCGGCCCTTCAATCCTGGTGACTGACGGCGATGGCGCGGTGTTTGCACGAGTAACTGCCGAAGAGCGTCCGGCGCTAGTCAAAGGAGTCGTCGCAGTCGCCCCACCCGCGGGTACGACCTTCAAGGTGTCGACCACTACTGCGAGCAGCCGGGAACCGGAATCCTTGCCGCCGGTTTTGGCATGGCTCGATCGCACGTTCCCCGAGGGACCTGTTGTTGCTGCCGCGGACCCTCATCCCAACCGCGAATCGACGGCGCTGAAGTTGGCCGATCAAGGCTGCTTCTGGGTTGGCGTCCAACGCAAGCAAATGCCTTACGGGACAATCGCTCAGGGGCAGATGTTCGTGCAATACATGATCCCGGAGAAGAGGATCCACCCACTCCCAGTCGTCATGGTCCACGGCGGCGGTGGACAAGGCACGCACATGATGGGCATCGGCGGCCGACCCGGCTGGGTGCACTACTTCGTTCAGGCCGGCTACAGCGTCTATTGGCTCGACCGGCCCAGCTACGGACGGTCGCCGTACCATCCCGATGCGCTCGGGCCCAGCCACCTGCCGAACGTTCCCGCCTTCGAGGGACTCATCGGCAGCACCGCTGTCTTCAACACGGCCCAGTGGCCCGGACCCGGCGGCATGAACGATCCGCTGATCGACCAGTTCATGGCCTGCGAACAAGGCAACGTCAGCGATGAAGCCTTCCATAGCGATCTGGTCTGGCCCGGCGGCGCGGAGCTGCTCGACAAAATCGGCCCGGCGATCCTGTTCGTCCATGCGTTCGGCGGATTCTTCGCCTGGGGTGTCGCCGACCGCCGTCCGAACCTGGTGAAAGCCATCGTCGCCATGGAGATCAACGGTAATCCTTTCGCCGCGCAACTTCGGTGGGGGCTAACGGCAAGCCCGATGACCTACGATCCTCCGGTCACCGAGCTCTCGCAGTTCAAACTGGTGGATCAGGCGGCTCCTCCCGATTCCCCGCGGCCCGTGGTTTCGCCCTTCAAGCTCCAAGCCGAGCCCGCGCACAAGTGGAAAAACCTGCAAGGCATCCCGATCACCTGGGTGACCAGCGAGTTCGGCGGCGGCGGATCGCCCGTGTCGAACGTTGCTTTCCTGAGGCAGGCCGGATGCACCGCCGAAATGTTGCGTCTGCGCGACTACGGCATCATCGGCAACGGCAACCTGATGCTCATGGAGAAGAACAACCACGAGGTGTTCGCCGTGATTCGCGATTGGCTGGCTAAAGTAACCTAGGATCATGAGACTTGCGGCGGCATTCGGCGTTCTCTTAGCCGCCCCAGCGTACGCCCAAACTCCCCTGACCTTCGCGCACGAAATCGCCCCGATCATTTATCAGAACTGCGCGGGCTGCCATCGTCCGGGCGAAGCGGGACCGTTTCCGCTCCTCAGCTATCAGGACGTGAAGAAGCACGCCCCGGAGATCGCGGATGTCACGACTCGCCGTTTCATGCCGCCCTGGGCGCCCGAAGCCGGCTATGGAACTTTTTCAGACGAACGCCGGCTCACCGATGCTCAGATCCGTTTAATCGCCGACTGGGTAAAGCAAGGCGCGCCCGAAGGCGATCCATCCGAGATCCCGCTGATGCCGAAGTTCACCGAAGGCTGGCAACTCGGGCCTCCGGACCTGATCCTGGAAGCGCAGAATGCGTACACCCTCCCCGCTTCCGGACCCGACGTGTACTGGAATTTTGTCATCCCGGCGAACGTCGCAAGCATGCGCTATGTTCGCGCCGTCGAGATTCGTCCGGGCGATAAGCGCATCGTGCATCACGCCAATTTATACGTGGATCGCGGACGCTCGGCGCGCCGCCAGGAGATCGCCGAGGGCCAAGGTTTCCCGGGAATGGATGTCGTGATCGATCGCCCTTTGTCCGAACCCGATGACGGACATTTCCTGTTTTGGAAACCAGGCAGCGCTCCGTACGTGGAGCCCGAGGGCTTCGCATGGCGCATCGATCCGGGCAATGACCTGGTCCTCAATGCTCACCTGCGGCCGACAGGCAAGCCCGAGCAGGTGCGGCCCTCCATCGGTCTTTACTTTACCGACGACCCGCAGGAAAAATTCCCCATGCTGGTCAAGCTCGAGCACGACGGTGCTCTCGATATCCCGCCGGGCAATCGCGATTTCCTGGTCTCCGACGATTTCCGTCTTCCGATGGACGTGGATGTTCTCGCGGTCTATCCGCACGCGCACTATCTCGGGCATTTGCTCGAAGGCTACGCGACGCTGCCCAACGGCCAGCGCAAATGGTTGATCCGGATTCCCGACTGGGATCCGAATTGGCAGGGAGCGTACCACTATCAGCAGCCGGTGTTCCTGCCCAAGGGTTCCGTGATTTCGATGCGCTATCACTATGACAATTCGTCCGCGAATCCTCGGAATCCGAATCAGCCTCCGCGCCGCGTGGTTGCGGGCAATCAGGCCACCGACGAGATGGGGCACCTCTGGCTTCAGGTCCTGCCCAAGCCCGACATGATCAGCGTCAGAGGCGACCGGCGCATGGAGCTTCAGGAAGCTGTGATGCTCCATCAACTCGAAAAATATCCTGACGACTTCGCGGCTTACTTCGAAATCGGCGAGATCAGGCTCGCCCGGCTCAATCCATCTCAAGCATTGCCGATGATCGAGGCGGCGGTTCGCATCCAACCCGGCGATCCGGAGGCCCGCAACCTGCTGGGATCGGCCTTGGTAGCGGTGGGCCGCAATACCGAGGCGATCGAGCAGTTCCGTGCCGCGGTTCTTGCGCGACCGGACTATGGGACCGCGCGTTACAACCTGGCCCGCGCGCTGGCCCGAGCAAGAAAATACGACGAAGCCATCGAAAGCTTTGACCAGCTCCTCAAGCAGTTCCCGCGCGACGCTCAGATTCGCGACGAACTGGGAGAGCTCTACCTGCGGCAAGGCAAGCGCGCCCAGGCGATGGAGTTGTTCGATCAGGCGCTAGCTATCGATCCTAAAGATGCCGTGGCCTTGCGCGATCGCGAAGCCGCACGGGGCGAGGAGCCTGCTACGCTGCCGGTCCCGGCCCGCCGCTAGAAAACTACCGAGCTTCGCATAAAAGTGGGGCAGGCGTCCACGCCTGCGAGGGACGTCCACGTCCCGCCAACGGCGGGTCTGGAGACCCGCTGCAGGACTAGAGTCCTGCCCCACACGAGCTATCAGTAGTTCGCCGCTTGCGATCGAGGCACCGTCAGCGTACGATTCCAGCGCGTTTTGGTGAAGAAGTGCAGCGCCACGTCTTCCAGATGCGCGAGATTCCAGGTGGCCAAGTCGCTGGTCGGAGCATCGTAGGACCAATAGATCACCAGCGGCTTGCCGACGACGTAGTTGTCCGGCACGAATCCCCAATACCGGCTGTCGAGAGAATTGTCGCGGTTGTCGCCCATGACGAAGTACATGTCGGACGGCACAATCACCTCACCATCTTGGACATGGCGGGCGAGCATCTCCTGCGCCCCGCCAGAAATGAAGGACTCCGGAGCCGTGGGAAAGTTATCGCGGTACTCGTCGATGGACGGGCTGCTGTGCCGCGCGTACGGCTCGTCGAGCTTCTGCCCGTTGCGAATCACCTGCTTATCCGTCAGGTGGATGCGATCGCCCGGCACGCCGATCACGCGCTTGACGAACGTTTGCCGGATGTCCTCGGGATAACGGAACGCGATGATGTCGCCGCGCTTCACTTCGCGGCGCGGCAGCACGTAGCTCGACCAGTTGTTGCCGCCATTCTCGAATCCCACTTTGTCAACCAGCATGTGATCGCCGACCAGGATGTTGTTTTCCATGGAGCCTGTGGGCACCACGTAGGCCTGCACCAGCGTGGTGGTGACGAACAGGAACAGCAGCAGCGTCACGGCCCACTCCTGCACGAGCTTGCGCGTTCCCGGCACTTTGCGCGCCGCACGGCGTTCGCGAACCGTGCTGACAATCCAATCCGTCAGGTTTCGCAGGCCGAAGCGGAACCACAGGCCGCTTCCAGCTTGGGCACGGACCAACTCGCGGCACCGGTCATGGAAGAATTGCTGCATCTCGACGCCATACTGGAGCCGGAATTCGCGGGGATACCCGAACAGCATCGCTCGATAGACGCCGCACAGTCCACGAATTAAGATTGAGTCTTTCATTCCTTGCCTCCTGCGAAACGCAACCTGGCCTTGGCCGCGGTCACTGCTTCCGACAGCCGACTCGCCTCCGCGCGCACCGTGCTTCTGCCCAACGCCGTCATACGGTAGTAACGACGCCGCTCGTCGTCGAGTTCCATATCCGGCCGTTCGTCCGATTCCTCCACCAGCCCCGCCGCCAGCATCCGCTTGAGACAGCCGTACAAAGTACCAGGACCGAGCTGAAGCGCATCGTTGGTCTGCCGCGCGACGTCCTGCATGATGCCGTAC
>Ga0209415_10003106_pt1 | contig 30918 bp, 25 predicted proteins | sample PeaSoiSIISIP2007_FD_187696 | JGI IMG/M metagenome (GOLD analysis project Ga0209415, IMG submission 187696) | Peat soil microbial communities from Weissenstadt, Germany - SII-SIP-2007 (SPAdes) (version 2) | ecosystem: Environmental > Terrestrial > Soil > Wetlands > Peat | place: Germany... | reverse complement strand
GCTTAGGCGCTCGCATGCTCAGGGTCGAGCAGCAAGCTCTCATGGGGCAGAGAACCATGTCGAATCCGGTACGGGTGTCGTTCGAGTTCTTTCCGCCGAACGATGAGGCGATGGCGGAGCATTTGTGGGCGGCGGTTGAGCGCCTGGCGCCCCTGCGCCCCGAGTTTGTCTCGGTGACCTATGGCGCCGACGGATCGACCCGCTCGAGAACCCACGCCTGCGTGCTGCGCATGTTGCGCGAGACGGGGCTTCGAGTCGCGCCGCACTTGACCTGCGTGGGTGCGCCGCGCGAAGAGATCCTGGGGATTGCCGAGGACTATTGGCGGCACGGGGTACGGCATCTGGTCGCGCTGCGTGGGGATGCGCCGGACGGCCGCTATCGGCCGCACCCTAAGGGGTTCGCGTATGCCTCGGACTTGGTCGGGGGCTTAAAGCGCGCCGCGCCGTTTGAGATTTCGGTCGCCGCCTATCCGGAGGGTCATCCGGAATCGGGGAGCGTCCAAGCGGATGTGGAGAACCTGAAGCGCAAGATCGATGCGGGCGCGAACCGCGCCATCACGCAGTTCTTTTTCGACACCGAGGCGTTCCTGCGCTATCGGGATCGGTGTGCGGCGGCCGGGATTCGCGCCGACCTCGTGCCGGGGATTCTGCCGATCACCCGCTTTGCGCAATTGCTGCGCTTTGCCGAGCGCTGCGGCGCCTCCATTCCCGATTGGCTGCGCCAGCGCTTCGAGGGGCTCGATGAAGACCCGGAGACGCGGCGCATGATCGCGGCGCACGTGGCGATCGAGCAGGTGCAGCAGCTGCGGCGCCACGGCGTCGAGGAGTTTCATTTCTATACGCTGAACCGCGCCGAGCTTACCTACGCCATTTGCCATGCGCTGGGCATCCGGCCGCGCACGCTCGAGGCGGAGCGGGTGGCTTGAATGCAGATTCCGGCGCATTCCTCGAGGGCGAAGGCCTTTCTAGCGCTCATGAAACAGCGCCTGGTGATTCTCGATGGCGCCATGGGCACCATGATTCAGCAGCATCATTTGGGCGAGGCGGATTTTCGTGGCAGCCGATTCGCCGACTGGCCCAGCGATCTGCGAGGCAACAATGATTTATTGAGCCTTACGCAGCCGCAGATCATCGCGGCCATCCACCGCGACTATCTGCTCGCCGGTGCGGACTTGATTTCCACCAACACCTTCAATTCCAACGCCGTGTCGCAGGCCGATTATCATATGGAGTCGCTGGTCAGCGAATTTAACTTGGTGGCCGCACGCTTGGCGCGGCAGGTGGCGGATGAAGTCACTTCGCTCACTGGTAAACAATGCTTCGTCGCCGGCGCACTGGGCCCGACCAATCGGACGGCCTCGTTGTCCCCGGATGTGAACGATCCGGGGTATCGCAACATCCATTTCGATGAGTTGGCGAGTGCTTATGCCGGCGCAACCCGCGCGCTCATTGATGGTGGCGTAGACATCATTCTGATTGAGACCATTTTTGATACGTTGAACGCCAAGGCGGCATTGTTCGCGGTGCGAGAGGTACTCGATGATGTCGGGGCTGACCTGCCGATCATCGTGTCCGGCACGATCACCGACGCGTCGGGGCGGACATTATCGGGCCAGACGACGGAGGCGTTTTGGAATTCCATTCGGCACGCAGGCCCGACCATCGTCGGACTCAACTGCGCCATGGGCGGCAAGCAGCTGCGGCCCTATATCGAGGAACTCGCGCGCATCGCCGACACCTATGTCTGCGCCTATCCGAATGCGGGTCTGCCGAACGCCTTTGGCGGGTACGACGAGACGCCCTTTGAAACCGCGGAAATTCTGCGTGAGTTCGCCTCGAGTGGCTTGGTCAACATGGTGGGCGGCTGCTGCGGCACCACACCAGACCACATACGTATGATGGCAAACGCGGTTGCCGGCATTGCCCCACGCATCGTGCCTACCATTCCCCGCGGCTGTCGCCTCAGCGGGTTGGAGCCGCTCACCATCGATGCCGGGAGCTTATTCGTGAATATCGGGGAACGCACCAACGTGACTGGTTCCGCCAAATTCCGCAAATTGATCGAAGCCGGCGACTACGCGGCGGCGGTCGATATTGCCCGCCAGCAGGTGGCGAACGGTGCGCAGATCATCGATGTCAATATGGACGAGGGCATGCTCGATTCGCAGGCTGCCATGGTGAAGTTTCTGAACTTGATCGCGGGCGAGCCCGATATCGTGCGCGTGCCCGTCATGATTGATTCCTCGAAATGGTCGGTGATCGAAGCGGGCCTGAAGTGCGTACAAGGAAAATCGATCGTCAATTCCATCAGTCTCAAAGAAGGCGAAGAGGCCTTCCTGATGCATGCCCGCAAAGTCATGCGCTATGGCGCGGCCGTCGTGGTCATGGCTTTCGACGAACTGGGTCAGGCGGATACCATCGATCGCAAGGTCTCGATTTGCGAGCGTGCGTTCAAATTGCTCACCGAGCGGGTCGGATTTGCGCCGGAAGACATCATCTTTGATCCGAACATCTTTGCGGTAGCCACCGGGATCGAAGAGCACAATCGGTACAGTCTGGATTTCATCGAGGCCACCGCGGCAATCAAACGACGAATGCCCGCTGTCCACGTGAGCGGCGGGGTCAGCAACGTGTCGTTCTCCTTCCGCGGCAATAACCCAGTGCGCGAGGCGATGCACTCGGTTTTCTTGTACCACGCGATTCGCGCGGGATTGACCATGGGCATCGTCAATGCGGGGCAGCTCACGATTTACGAGGACATACCCATCGATCTGCGTGAGCGAGTCGAGGACGTCATTCTGGCGCGCCGCTCGGACGCTACAGAACGGCTCCTCGAAATCGCGGAACGCTTCAAGGGCGGCGGCGGGGTCAAACGCGGCGATGACCTTGAGTGGCGCAAACTTCCGGTGGAGCAACGCCTGCAGCACGCGTTGGTGAAAGGCCTGGATGAGTTCGTGCTCGAGGATACCGAAGAGGCGCGACTACAGGCCAAGCGACCGCTCGACGTGATCGAGGGTCCATTGATGGATGGGATGAACGTGGTGGGCGACCTGTTCGGCGCGGGCAAGATGTTTCTGCCGCAGGTCGTGAAGTCGGCGCGGGTGATGAAGAAGGCCGTTTCGGTGCTGATTCCGTACATCGAACAGGGGAAGACCGGTACCAGTCGCTCCAATGGCAAGGTGGTGATCGCAACCGTGAAGGGTGATGTCCATGACATCGGTAAGAACATTGTCGGCGTCGTATTGCAATGTAATAACTTCGAAGTGATTGATTTGGGCGTCATGGTCTCGTGCCAGAAGATTCTCGAGACGGCCACGCGCGAGGGCGCGAATCTCATCGGCTTATCCGGCTTGATCACACCGTCGCTGGATGAAATGGTTCATGTGGCGAAGGAAATGCAGCGCTTGGGATATACACAACCGCTACTCATCGGCGGCGCGACGACTTCGCCGGCGCACACGGCCGTCAAAATAGATCCGCAGTACGAGGGCGCGGTCATATACGTGAAGGATGCGTCGCGCGCGGTCGGCGTATGCCAGCAACTCGTGACCAATCTGTCGCGCGATTCCTATATTGCTAATATCAAGGTAGAGCACGAGCGGCGGCGCGAACAGCACCGTAACAAGGGCGTGAAAGCGCCGCAGCTGTCCTTGAGCCAGGCCAGGGCGATGAAATTCCAAATAGATTGGTCGGCGTACACGCCGCCGGTTCCGCGCTTCGTAGGCGTCCGGAACTTCGAGGACTATTCGCTCGAGGAGTTAGTGCCTTACATCGATTGGATGCCGTTTTTCAACGCATGGGAATTCACCGGCAAGTTTCCGGATATATTGCGCGACCCGGTCATCGGCGAAGCTGCCAATAATTTGTACGCGGACGCACAGCGCATGCTGCGCAGCCTGGTTGAGGAAAAATGGCTGCAGGCGCGCGCCGTGATCGGGATTTTCCCGGCCAACAGCGTGGGCGATGATGATATCCACGTCTATACGGATGAGACACGTCTGTGGACTTCGGTTCGCTTGCATCATTTGCGCCAGCAGAAATCCAAGCCGCGGGATCAATCGCAGCTGTGTTTGTCCGACTTCATTGCCCCAGCGCAAAGCGGTCGTGCCGACTACCTTGGAGCGTTCGCCGTGACCGCTGGTATCGGCATCGATGAGCGAGTAGCGCGGTTCGAAGCGGCACACGATGACTACAGCAGCATTATGCTCAAGGCGCTGGCGGATCGCCTGGCGGAGGCATTCGCAGAGCGTATGCATGAACGTGTGCGGCGCGAGTTCTGGGGCTATGCGGCGCACGAGCAGCTCGATAGAACGGGTTTGATCAGGGAAGAATATCAAGGAATCCGACCAGCGCCGGGTTACCCGGCTTGCCCTGATCACACGGAAAAGGCGACGCTATGGAAGCTCCTGGATGCGGAGCGCGAAGCGGGCATAAGCCTCACCGAATCATTTGCCATGTTGCCGACGGCGGCGGTCAGTGGATGGTATTTTTCGCATCCTCAAGCCCACTATTTCGGGGTTGGCAAGATTGATCGCGATCAGGTGGCGAGCTATGCGCAGCGCAAGGGCATGACCGTGGCGGAGGCCGAACGCTGGTTGGCACCGAATCTGGGGTACGACGCGGATGCGGGGGCCGCGGTGAACGCGGCATAGCGTCTTGCGCGCAGAGGCAGTGCGAGCGTTTATGGCGACTTGTAGCGGGCCGCATGAGCCGCACCTTTCCTCACGGTGCCGACGCTAGCCGGTCCGATTACGGCAATAGACCAAAGACGGCGACACTGTTCTTGGTCGCGATGAAGACCTTTCCGTCGGCGACGACCGGGGCGATATATTTGTTGCCCGCACCGAAATGGTCACGTCCATTGGACGCCTGGTTGCTGTTGTACAGCTCGGTAGCAAGATTGGTGGCCGCGTAGGCGTGAAGCACCGCGGGCGAAGTGTTTTCGTATGCCCAGACGATCGCATTCGCCGTGCCATCCGCCGAGAAATCCTTCTCAGCGTTCGAATTCACCACTTGCTTTTCGGATACCGGATTTGCGGTGGGTATTTGAGAATTTGAACCCAGCGCCTTGTAGGGCATAGTCTTGGTTCGTGCAATTTCTTTCAGCTGCGCGGGGAAGGGCCATCACAAGTGCTCCGCGTGGGTTATGTATTCGGAAATCATAACCTTTTGTGTTTTCGTCGTCATCGGAAAACCCTTCAGGGGCAAGCAATTTTTCGTAGCCAACATGTTGTACTATTTTCGCCATCCGAACTTGGATCTGGCTACACATCCTCCTCCAACCGTAAGAGGAGTTGAGCTGTGTTCCGCGCTGAGTGAGGCTCTATATCCAAAGGCAACGCAACCGCCTGCCATAGCTTGGGGGCTTGTCAGTCGCGGACACATGGGTTACACATTATTCCGGCGGTGAGTGTCGAGATGGTTGGCTCATGATCAGGGCGCAGCGGCCTTGGATGCTCTCTTCGGATCGAGTTGTGCAAAAACTGATCGAGGCAGCGTGAACCAAAATCCAACGGCAACTACATGGGCAGACTGGGATCTGCCCGCGCCTCACCTAGCATCGCTCGCCGTCGCCCGGGAGGACATCGACGACTACGATCACGTCAATAACGCGGTCTATATGACGTGGTGCGACCGTGCCGCCTGGGATCATTCCGCCGCGCTCGGTCTGCCGATCGAGAAGTGCCTTGAACTCGATCGAGGCATGGCGGTGGTGCGCAGCGTGATCGCGTACCTGCGCCCCGCCGTCCTCGGCGACATGATTCGAATTGCGACCTGGCTCCTGCCGGCCGAGGGCAAATTGCGCGTACGGAGGCGCTTCCAGATGCGGCGTGACGCGGATGGCGCGACGCTTGCGCGGGCCGATATCGAATACGTTTGCATCGAATTGTCGAGCGGGCGCCCGACTCGGTGGCCGCTGGAGTTTCGCGAACGCTATGTCGCGCTCGACGAAGTGGTGCGCGCGGAGGAGGCCCTTGCGCCGGTCTGACGTGTGGTATCGCACAAGAATGTGCTGATACCGCGGTCAACTCAAATCACTCCGGAATGTAATCGGCGCGCGCCTTCAGTCGGCGCGACCTTCCGCGAAGTTCAGTGTATCGAAGCGACTCACTTCGGCCTCGCCCAATTTCTTCTGCGCGCGGATCTCGTTCACCAGCTCGAGCGCGGTCTTCGGACATGGCGGCAGTTCGGCGTCGCATGGCTGCAGCGGTATCAGGCGATCACCCCAGCGAATCAAGTGCGCGGACAGCGTCAGCCCTCCTCCAAAGGCGGGCACCAGCACCAGGCCGCCGGGCGGCACTCGGCCTTCCTCAACGGCCTCAACCAGCGCGACCGGCGCCGTGGCCGCGCTCATATTGCCGTATTTCTGCACCGTCAAATACAGCTTGTCGGGGCCGGCGCCCGCGCGCTTTGCGACCGCGTCGATAATCCGCAGGTTGGCCTGATGCGGCACGACCAACGCGATGTCATTCATCGTCACGCCGGCGCGGTGCATCACCTCGAGACTGGACTCGCTCATGCCTTGCACTGCCTTACGAAAGATTTCCTGACCGTCGAAGTCCCAACGCGTCTGTCCGTACTGCACGCCCAGATTGGCGTACATGGTGCCCATTCCGCGCACGCGCAGGATTTGCCGGGAGTCCGCATAACACTGGAGTTTTTCCGCGATTACCCCGGTTTGCTGCTCGGACGACTGCAGCACCATGGCGGCGGCGCCGTCGCCGAACAGCACCGCCACATTGCGATTGTCCCAATCCAAGTACCGGGAGATCAGTTCGACACCGATTACCAAAGCGTTCTTGACGATTCCGCTCTTGATCATCGAAGAGCCAATAGACAACCCGTACATGAAGCTGGTGCAGGCGGTATTGACGTCGAATGCCGCCGCGTGATTCGCACGGATGCGCTGCTGCACGCCGGAGGCGCTATTCGGCACCGTCTCGTCGTTGCTGCAGCTGCCGTAGATGACGAGTTCGATGTCCTCGCCGCGCATGCCGGCGCAGGCGATGGCACGGCGCGCCGCGGTGATGGCGAGCTCGATGCCGGGCACATGAGAGATGCGCCGCTCGTTCATGCCGGTTCGCGTCGTGATCCATTCGTCGTCCGTGGGCAGGAACGTGGCCAGGTCCTGATTCGTGAGGACGGATGGCGGCAAGCACTTGCCCCAGCCGACGATTGCTGCGTGGGTCACCGGAACACCCCAGGGATAATTATTATGCCGTCCATTGTCGCCGATATCAGTGCAGCGCGCGCGCCTCGTGCCGCGCCGCCACCGCCGGAGGCTGCGGATCGGGCGTTAATCGGCTGAATTAGGCGCCCGCCTGCCAGAATTGATGTCGCCGGCGGCCGACAGCTGCGGCCTTCGCGTCACGGTCGCGATAATAAAGGCCCCGCAGTGGCCATTGATTGTCGCGGTGCGGTGAAGCAAGAGATGTGGAGGAGATCATGAAAGTATCATTTATGACCGGCGCGCTTGCCGGTGCCATCGTCGTGACTGGCGGGAGCGCTGCCGCCGGCTATCACATGTATCAGACCGCCCATTCGGCCAAGGTGCTCAGCGCCGCACCCGTGATGCGAACGGTCAAAATTCCTAGGCAGGAATGCCACGATGAAGCGGTCACGCACACGGCGCCCGTGAAGGATCAGAACCGATTGCTGGGGACCGGAATCGGCGCCCTGGTGGGCGGCGTCTTGGGCCATCAAATCGGTGGCGGCAGCGGCAAGACCCTGGCAACCGTCGCCGGTGCGGCCGGTGGCGGCTACGCCGGCAATCAGATTCAACAGAGGGCCCAGCAGAACGACACCTACACCACCACCGAACAGCGCTGCGTCACCGTGTATGACTCGAAGCAAGAGCCGGCCGGATTCGATGTAGTGTACGAATACAAAGGCCGTGAGCACCACGTGCACATGAATAAGGAGCCGGGTGGCAGCTTACCCGTTAAAGACGGCAAAGTGGTGCTAGCCTCGCTGCAAAAGGCGCCCGGTACAGAGGTCGATCCTTAGCGCAGTGATCGATTAGTGAAACCCGGTGGACGTTACCCGCCAGGCGGAGTTCGATAATCCCGATCAGGCCGATAGTGCGGTAATATTCAACCGCGTAATAACCGGCGCTCCTGTGGTAGCCGGGCAAACCACGGCGGATATTCCTTGAACATACGGCGTCTTTGAGTGAACCGTCGAACGGCTGCGGAGTACGTAATGAGACGGCGGCGGTGATCAGGACGCCGCGGGCGCAATGCCGCGGGCTTGGCTGCCCCTAGAATGGCGCGCTCGAAGTCGCTCCGCTGGCGCCTGCCGCTCATCGTCGCGGGCGTCGCATTGGCCGCCATCGCTGCCGCATGGGTCGTGTACCTCGATCGAATCGTGACCCGCGAGTTCCGGGGTCGCCTATGGTCCGTGCCGGCGCGGGTCTACGCCGAGCCGATCGATCTCTATGTGGGTGCCCCGGTAGGGGCCGATGACTTGGAAGAGGAACTGCGTCGCCTGCATTACCGCAGCGGCGATCCCGCTGCAGGGCCCGGCATCTACCATCGGCATGGCGGCACCTTCGATCTTCATACGCGCCACGTGCGCTTCGTCGATGAGCTGCGGGAGCCCGAACTCGTGTCGATCCGCGCAGGCAGCGACTCAATCACGGATCTTAAGTATACGGATGGCCGGGAGCTACCGGTGTTCCGCCTCGATCCGCTCTTGGTCGGCAGCGTGTTCCCTGTCCACGGCGAGGATCGCATCGTGCTGTCGCCAGCCGATGTGCCGCCACTGCTGCGCGCGGCGATCAAGTTGGTCGAGGACCGGCGTTTTGATGAGCACCACGGCATCGACCCGTTGGGTATCCTGCGCGCCGTGTGGGCTAATTTGCGGGCCGGCCACGTGGTTCAAGGCGGCAGTACGCTGACCCAGCAGCTCGTCAAGAATTACTTCCTGTCGGACGAACAGACCCTCGGTCGAAAAGCAACCGAGGCCGTGATGGCTCTTCGGCTCGAGGCGCATTTCTCGAAGGAGGACATTCTGGTCGCGTATTTGAACGAGGTGTATCTTGGCCAGGACGGCGCGCGCGCAGTACACGGTTTCGGACTCGGCAGCGAGTTCTACTTCGCCAAGCCGCTCGCCGAGCTCGATGTGGGTGAACTCGCGCTGCTGATCGGGCTGGTCAAGGGGCCCTCTTACTATGATCCGCGCAAGCATCCCGACCGCGCGCGCGCGCGCCGCAACGTGGTATTGCAGGAACTCGCCGACGCGAAATTGATCGAAGTCGCGGCAGCAAAGCGCGCAGGCGCGGAGCTTCTCGGCCTTAGGCCGCCGGGCGGTGGCTACGTACCGGCCTATCTCGATCTCGTACGACGGCACCTCAAGCGGGACTATGCCGAAGCGGATCTTGCCGCTGCGGGGCTTGCCGTGTACACGACCCTCGACCCGCGTGCGCAGGCAGCCGCCGAGCGGTCGCTGACGCGGCACTTAAATCGCCTCGATGCAGCGAGCCGCGTGCGCGATGCGCATCTCGAGGGTGCGGTGATCGTCACCGAGCCCAATAGCGGCGACGTGGTCGCCGTGGTCGGTGGCCGCGAGGTGGGTGAGGACGGCTTCAACCGCGCGCTCGATGCGCACCGGCCAATCGGATCACTAGTCAAGCCCGCGGTGTACTTGGCGGCACTCGAGACCGGCCGCTACAACGCCGCCACGATGCTCCTGGATGCGCCGATCGAACTCAAGCTCGGCGATGGCAGCATGTGGGCGCCGCAGAATTTCACGCACGAGACCTATGGCGAGGTGCCGATGGCGCGCGCGCTTGCCGAGTCGATGAACCTGGCGACCGTGCGCCTAGGGCTCGAGGTCGGCCTCCCGCGCGTCGCCGACACGCTGCAGCAGCTCGGGCTGGAGAAGCGCCCGATCCTCAATCCATCGCTGCTACTGGGCGCCGTGGAAATGACCCCGCTCGAGGTCGTGGAGGTTTACACGGCGCTCGCAAACGGCGGCTTCCGGGCACGACTGCGTGCGGTGCGTGCGGTGCTCGACGAGCACGGTCAGCCGCTCAAGAGCTTCAAGGTGCAGGTCGAGACCGCGGCGCCGCCTGCCGCGGTCTACCAGCTCGACCGGATGCTCACCCTCGTGACCACGCGCGGCACCGGACGCGGCGCCTCCGCACGCCTGCCGATAGGAATGGTTATCGCCGGCAAGACCGGCACATCCTCCGACACGCGCGACAGTTGGTTCGCCGGATTCACCGGGAGCTACCTGGCGGTCGTGTGGGTCGGTTACGACGACAACCGCGTCACCGGGCTCACCGGCGCCGCCGGCGCGTTGCCCGTATGGACCGACACGATCGCGACCTTGAAGTCCGCTTCATTCCAGCCCGTGCCGCCGGAGTTGATCGAGGATCGCTGGATCGGATTCGGGGACGGACTCGAGACGACGCCTGCCTGTAGCCCAGACGCGGTCGTCATCGCGGTGCCGATGGGCACTGTGCTGCCGGGGAAACCCAGTTGTGGCCCCTCGCCATTCGGGACGCTGACTGACAAGATCGAGACATGGGTCAAGAAGATCATTCACTGAGAACACGCGCAGTCCTGATCGCCGCTGCGGTTCTCCTCGGCGCTTGCGCCGCACGGGCTCCGACCGAGCCGCCGACGCAGCCGCTGCCGCAACCGCCGCCGATGCAGCCGGCACCGCCGCCTCGGCCACCTGAGCTGCCTCCCCGTGAAATCCATCTCTCGCCCGCCACCCGCTCGCTCGTCACGCAGGCACAAACCCAGGCCGCGCACGGTGATCTGCCGGCGGCTTCCTCGACGCTGGATCGGGCGCTGCGCATCGAACCGAATAATCCCTTGTTATGGATCGAACTCGGACGCCTGCGGCTCGCGGAGAGCGATGCGCACCAGGCGGAGGTGTGCGGTCGTAAGGCACTTGCGCTCGCGAGCGGCAATCGCGGCACGCAGAGACAGGCTGGCCAGCTACTGGCCGACGCATTGCGGGCCCAGCGGCGCAATCAGGAGGCACGTGAGGTCGAGAGCCAGCCGTTCATGCACTAACCGTGCGTGCTTCGTCACGGTAGCGAAGCGCCTCGTTACGGGTGATTTGGCGCAGGCGCCTCGTCAAAGCATGGCGGACCTGATGGCCGAAGCGGCACGCCAGAGGCCGGATTTGGCAGCGGCGCAAGCGCAGCGCGACGCGGCCGAGGCCAATATCACGGTCGCACAGGCCGCCGGCCGTCCGTCGATCTCGATCGGTGCCATACACAATTTTACTTCCACCACGGGTGTTCCGAACCAGAACTACAGTCAAGTGGGAATCAGCATCACGGTACCGATCTTCACCGGATTCAATGTGGCGTATAGCGTGCGTCAGGCGCAGGCCGCGCTTAAGGTCAGTGAGGAGAACTCGATCAGATCGGCCTCAATGTGACACTCGACGTGTGGACTGGTTACTACACACTAGATTCAGCCAATCAGCAATTGAAGGACACCGCGGACTTGCTCAAGACCGCCGAGCAGAATGCGCAAGTGGCGCTCGGGCGTCTTTCCAGCGCGGAGCCGCTGACCGACAGCGCGCCGCTGCCGTAAGCAGCGGGGCGCCGGGCTAAATGAACCATTTGCCATAAATAGATGCGGGAAGTTCGAGGACTCGGCCAGGTGCGCGAGCAGGTCTTTCCGGTTCGTTCGGCATAACGCGCCCAATAAAGCCTGCCATAAACCGACCGTCGTCAAATGCCAATCGGCGATCGAACCTGTGACCGTCACAAGCCGGATGAGGAATTTCGCCAGGACCGCCGGCAAATCAGCATAATGAGATGCACCGAGTTCGCTTGACTAATTCATATAAAGTATCCATCCATGGCCGTCCTGACAATGCTCAGCGTGCATATGCACGACCAAGATTGATATGACCATAAATTGGATCAATTGCATCGCCGGATTTGCCGTCGGGGCCCTGGTGGGCCTGACCGGAGTCGGCGGCGGGTCTCTCATGGCGCCCATTATGATTCTGGTATTCGGCGTTGCCCCCAGCACGGCGGTAGGCACGGATCTTTGGTTCGCGGCAACAACCAAGATCTTCGGCGCATGGATTCACGGCAAGAAAGGGACCATCGATAAGCAAATCTTGTGCCGCATGTATTCGGGTAGTCTCCCAGCGGCGATACTGACCCTAATATGGCTCTACGTGACAGGAGCGGGCCAGAATCATAGCCAGTTGATGTTCAAAACATTGGGTGTGACGCTGATCCTCACCTCCATCGCCGCCGTGTTCAGAAAGCGGTTTCATGCGTTTGGCGAGCGCATGCGTGGTTCGAGGCCAATCGAGTTCAAGTCCTTGCAACCCGGGCTCACCGTGCTGGCGGGCGCCATATTGGGATTTCTGGTGACATTTACCTCGATCGGTGCGGGTGCGTTAGGCGCGGTGATGCTGCTTTATCTGTACCCGTTAAGGTTGACCGCGAGTTCACTGGTCGGCACGGACATCGTCCACGCGATCCCGTTGACTATTCTGGCCGGCATAGGACATTTGCTATTGGGCAACGTGAATTACGGTCTGCTGATTAACCTACTGTTGGGATCGATTCCCGGGATCGTGCTTGGCTCATTCGCGAGCACGTATGCACCGGAGAAAATCGTACGATCGGCGATTTCGCTCATGATTGCAGTCGTCGGCGTGAAAATGGTATTGGCTTGACGATGCACGTCGACGGCAATTTCAGCCGTTGCATCCGGGTCGCCTGACGGGCCGACTTCGATTTTAGGGCGCCTTTACCAATAAAGAGTTATCAAAGCCAGCAGCGCTCGATAAGAGCACGTTCGCTCGTGGATTGTGCGGTTGGGGAAATCTGGCTTTTCCGACCCCAGTTCTTGGTTTTCTCGAAAGCTCGTTGGGTGATAACTGACCCAGTGAATGTGCAGCCGACGCAGTTATAATCGGCGCGACACCGCGCCGATACGCCCACTCATCGACTGCTCGCGACGTTAATGTCGTGCCGTGATCGATTGCGATGGATCGCGGTTCGACATGTTTCGCTATCGCTCGATCTCGCGCTGCGTCCCCGGTCCCCTTAGCATCATTGTTCCCGGCCCGCCGTTGACCGTCTGCTGCTGGCAGATGTGCACAATGGCATCGGGCCCGGTCCAGATAGAACCAGGGCTTGGGGCGTAGTAGCGCCAGGCCAGCCCCTTGGTATCGAGCAGGTCAGTTAGTGTGGGATGCTCGAAACAAGGATATTGGGGCGCCTGAGCTGTTTCGCTCCCCATGGCATCGATCATCGTGACTAAAGTCGTCAGGGGAGCGATGCATCCGGCGTTGTCCAGAGTCGGATTTTCGGCGGCGAAAAGCGAACTGGTCGCTGTGGGAGCCGAGGTACCCGAAATGATGAACTGGTGAGCGGGAAAGCTGGGGCCTTGGTTGGTCTGAAACATGCGGTCGGCGAACGTGTATTGCTCGGCCAAAGCGAAATAGGGCTGAACGTCGGACGGTTTGACATACATGAATTGCGGATTGGCGGGGCAAGTGACATTAGCGGCGGGATAGCATCCGATCAGGTTCGCGCCGTCCATTTTACCGCCGTCGTACATGGCAACGAACGAGGAATGGCTGTGGCCGAGGTCGTAATTTTGAGGGTTGGAGCCGGATGTGCCGAGGTCAATTGGCATGAGCGGTACCGTTTGGCCCAGTGAATTCTTAGCGCTGCTGACAATATCGGCGCCGCGGGAGATCAGCACCGGATCTTGGAATAGATTGTCCGGAGATCGATTCTCCTGAAAGATGATCACCACGTGCTGGATCACAGCCGCGGTCGTCAAAGTCAGCGCCCGAGCGCCGTTGCTGGGCGCTAATTTATTGGCGACGATTTCGGCAGGGCCGCTGACCTACCGGGCCTTTAGGGCGAGGTCAGAACTTGCGCGAACCTGCGCGCCATTGCGACCCTCAGAGCCGCTTGATTAGCGCTCACGTTTCTCGCGCCGCGTCGCGATACCGCTTGTCAGGGCGCACAAGTCTCCCTACGGGTACAATTCGGGCAAGTCAGTAACGACCGAAGGGGATTTCATGCTCGACAAACTCAAATCCGTACCTACTCGTCCGCAGGACGGTGCACTTGAAGCCTTCTCGCTGCAGCGGCGCAATCCCTTGGGCGGCACCGAGCGCCTGAAGTACTGGGGTTTTAACAATGAGACCGATCCCTTGACCGACGTGCTGCTGGCGTCCCCGGATCACTTGCGCCACATCGCCACGAGCTCGCTGTCGCGCAAGTACTTGCGCGAAAGCCCAGCCGATATCCGCGTGGCGCAGGCGCAGCACCGGGAATTGACCGCGGCCTACGAGCACTTCGGCGTGCGCGTTCACTCGCCCCGCCTGGAGCCTGAATTGCCGATGCAGGTGTACACCCGCGATTCGAGCGTCATGACGCCGTTCGGCGCCATCATCACGGCGATGGCCAATTGGTGGCGGCGGGGCGAGAACTACGCCGCCATACGCAATTACCAGCGCTTGGGGTTACCGATCTACGATATGGTGACGGCCGGTACCTTCGAGGGCGGCGATTTCAACGTCATCGAGGACAATTGTGTCTTGATCGGCTGCGGCGGCGCTCGGACCCAAGAAGAAGGCGCGCGTCAAGTCGAGAGTTGGTTCAAGCGGGAAGGATGGGAGACGCGGCTCGCGTTCTTCGATGAATATTACGTACACATCGATCTCATGGTGGTGCCGATCGCCAAGAAGCTCACGGCCGTTTGCCTGGATTGCACCGAACATGCGCTCGTCGACTGGTTGAGGGCGAAGGGGCACGAGATCATCGATGTGCCGTTTGCGGATACGATGAATTTGGGATGCAACTTCATGTCGCTGGGGCGTGATCGCATCATCGCTCCGAAATCGAGCCGGGTTTTGATCGGTGAGCTGCGGGCGCGCGGATTCGAGGTGGCGGCAATCGACATGAGCGAGATATCCAAAACCGGCGGCGGCATCCATTGCATGGCGCAGGCGCTGCGGCGTGAGGCTTCTTCGGCAAGCGCGCTCCGATGAGTGCGGGCCGTAAGGTGTGCTGAACGGCAAGTCCCCACGGGTCGACGGCGACCGGCTCTGGTCGCGGCTGATGGCGATGGCGAAGATCGGCGCCACTGCCCAGGGCGGCTGCAATCGGCAGGCCTTGACCGACGCGGATTGGGAGGGCCGCGCACTTCTGTCGGCCTGGGCGCATACGGCTGGCTGCACGGTGCGCGTGGACTCGGTAGGTAATCTATTCCTGCGCCGATCGGGCCGTGAGGACACCTTGCCGGTGGTCATGACCGGCAGCCACCTCGACACCCAGCCGACGGGGGGCAAATTCGATGGGGTGTACGGGGTGATGGCGGGACTCGAGGTCATCGACTCGCTCAATGATCTTGGCATAACGACCAGGCACCCGGTCGAGGTCGTCGTCTGGTGCAACGAGGAAGGATGCCGCTTCCCGCAACCCATGATGGGCTCGGCGGTCTGGGCGGGCCGAACGCCGTTGCAGTCGGCGTATGCGCTTTCAGACCCCGCGGGCAAGAGCGTGCGGCAGGAGCTCGAGCGCTTGGGCGTGACAACCGGGGCACCGGTGCTGCCACAGCCGGTGAAAGCGGCGCTGGAAGTCCACATTGAGCAGGGTCCGGTACTCGAACGCTGCCGTAAAACCATCGGTGTCGTTACCGGCGTGCAGCACATGAGCCGGCACGAGGTGATCGTCCACGGACAAGAAGCGCACGCGGGACCCACGCCCATGGATATGCGGCGCGACCCGATTCGCGTGCTGGCCGATGTCCTGCCGGCGTTCTACGCCGCGGCACAGAAGCGCGCCCCGGATGCCCGCCTCACCGTCAGCATCATCGAAACCTCACCCGGTTCGCCCAACACTGTTCCGGGCCGCTTGCGTGTCATCGTCGACCTGCGGCATCCGCTCGTTGCCCAATACCGGTCGTTGCGCGCAGAGATCGACCGATTGGTCGCAGAGTCCTTGCAACGTCAGGGGCTCGAGGGGTCGATTCATTGTGTCTGGGAAGCCCCCGGAGTGGAGTTCGATGGCGAGTGCATCGCGGCTGTGCGCAAGGCAACGGCGGCGCTGCAATTGAACGCGATGGACCTCGTGAGCGGCGCCGGCCACGATTCGGTCAATGTGGCCGCGGTGGTCCCGACCGCGATGATCTTTGTGCCCTGCGCCGGGGGCTTGAGCCACAACGAAGCGGAGAGCGCGCTGCCATCCGATTTGGAGGCCGGCGCGAACGTATTGCTGCATGCGATGATGTCGCTGTCCGGCGCGGCTCCATAACAGGCGGCAAGCCTCGCCCTTCAAGGCGGGGAAGGATAGCGCAGAGGGCGTAGCTGTCCTGCGGAGCGGTCAGCGTGGCGTTTTTTGCTCTTCGATGTACTGGCGAACGATCTCGATAGGTGCGCCGCCACAGCTGCCCGCGAAATAGCTGGGCGACCATAAAGCGCCGCCCCACAATTTCTTGCGCAGGCTCGTGGCGTACTTTTTGCGAATCACCCGGCTGGAGGCGCCTTTCAAGCTGTTCACGAGCTTCGAGATGCAGACCGTGGGCGGGAAATTCACCAGCAGATGAACATGATCATCTTCGCCGTCGAATTCCACCATTTCGGATTCGAAGGCGAGGCACACCTGAGTGAAAAGGATGCGCAGATCGTTGAGCATAACTTTTGTGAACACTCGGCGGCGATATTTGGTTACAAAGACCAAATGCACATGCATCCTGAAAACACAATGTCTTCCGCGCCGAATGTCGTTGTTATTTCTCATAGACCAAATTATAATTCAAGCATGCAGCGCCTCCAAGCCTTCAAATACGAACTGCGGCCGGACGCTGCACAACAACGCCGAATGCGCCGCTTCGCCGGCTCGTGCCGCTTCGTATTTAACAAAGCGCTAGCGCTGCAGAAAGCGAATTACGAGGCCGGGGGTCCATTCATCGGCTATGTCAGGATGGCGAAACACCTGACCGCGTGGCGCCATGATCCGCAAACGCCGTGGCTCAGCGAAGCGCCTTGCCATCCCTTGCAACACGCTTTGAGGGACTTGGAGAAGGCCTACCAGAACTTCTTCGCTAGGCGCACCGACTTCCCGCGCTTTAAGCGCAAAGGGGTGGGCGATCGCTTGCGCTATCCCGATCCGAAGCAAATTAAGCTCGATCAGGCCAACAGCCGCGTCTTTCTGCCGAAACCCGGCTGGCTGAGCTACCGGAATAGCCGCCAGGTGCTGGGGGAGGTGCGCAACCTCACCGTGTTGGGTCAAGCAGGACGATGGTTTGTGTCCATCCAGACGCAACGGCAGGTAGTTGATCCGGTGCACTCGTCCCAGACCGCCATTGGTATCGACTTGGGGGTCACTCGTTTCGCCACCCTGAGCGATGGTAGTTTCATTGCCCCGCTCAACAGCTTCAAGAAACATCGGCAGCGCTTGGCCAATGCTCAGCGGGCTATGGCCCGTAAGAGGAAGTTCAGCAACAACTGGAGGAAAGAGAAAACTAAAGTTCAACGCATCTATGTGCGCATCGGGAATGCACGCCGCGACTTCCTGCACAAGACCTCCACCACGATCAGCCAAAACCACGCAATCGTGTGTCTCGAGGACCTGCGGGTACTAGACATGTCCCGGTCGGCGGCAGGCAGTGCCGATACGCCGGGCAGGAACGTTCGGGCCAAATCGGGCCTGAACCGCGGCATCCTCGATCAAGGTTGGGGTGAGTTTCGACGGCAATTGGAGTACAACCAGGCATGGCGGGGCGGTCAAGTGTTGGCGGTGCCTCCGCGCAACACCAGTCGCAGCTGTCCGATCTGTACTCATGTGTCGGCGCACAATCGCCTGAATCAGACGCGGTTTAGCTGCGTGAACTGTGGTTTTGAGCAGAATGCCGATGTGGTCGGCGCGCTCAATGTGTTAGCGGCAGAGCATGCCGTGTTGGCCTGTGGAGGAACGGTGCGTATGGGCCGTCCGGTGAAGCAGGAACCCGCCGAAGTGAGTCAGGCTGCTTGAGCCTGAACACCTTAGGAATCCCCTTTCTTTCGGAAGGGGAGGATGTCAAAGATCCGGTTTGCGGAATGACGGTGACCGAGAAGTCCCCGCATCACCTCGTGCACCAGGGGGTATCCGTTTATTTTTGCTGTGCCGGCTGCAAGGACAGGTTTGCAGCCAATCCCGAGAAGTATTCGAATCCGCCGGTAGCACAGCCCATCGGATCCGAGGCGGAAGGCGCGATCTATACCTGTCCGATGCATCTCGAGGTGCGACAGACTCATGCCGGGATCTGCCCGAAATGCGGCATGATGCTGGAGGCCGAACTTCCCAGCCTCGAGGAGGGCGAGAATCCGGAGCTCAAGGATTTTCGTCGTCGATTCGTCTGGAGCCTGCCCCTGACCGTTGTTGTGACCGTCTTGGCGATGGCGGGACCACGCGCGCATTGGTTCGACATGGCCACCCAAAGCTGGATTGAATTGGTGCTGAGCCTGCCGGTGGTGCTGTGGGCGGGAAGGCCGTTTTTCGAGCGGGGCCTTCAGTCGGTGCTGCATCGAAGCCCGAACATGTGGACGCTCATTGGGCTCGGGACCTCCGCGGCGTTCCTCTACAGCGTCGTTGCTACGGTGGCGCCCGAGGTGTTTCCGGCGTCGTTCATGACCATCGGCCGGGTGCCCGTCTATTTCGAGGCGGCCACCGTGATCATTTCGCTGACCCTGTTAGGTCAGACCCTGGAGCTTAAAGCGCGTTCGCAAACCTCCGCAGCCATCAAATCCCTACTGGGCCTTGCGCCGAAGACCGCGCGCCGCATCAACGTCGACGGCACGGAGGCGGATGTACCCATTATTCACGTTCATGTGGGCGACACGCTTCGGATCCGGCCGGGCGAGAAGGTTCCCGTCGACGGCGTCGTGATCGAGGGCGCGAGCGCCGTGGACGAATCCATGCTGACCGGCGAACCGCTGCCCGTCGCGAAGCGCCCCGGCGACCCCTTGATTGGCGCAACGCTCAACACGAGCGGAGCCCTCGTCATGCGCTCCTTAAGGGTTGGATCGCAGACGGTACTCGCCGGCATCGTCAAGATGGTAATGCAGGCACAAAGGTCCCGGGCACCGATGCAAAGCATGGCGGATCGGGTTGCCGGCTATTTCGTGGTTGCGGTCGTCGCCGCGGCAGTACTGACTTTCCTGATATGGGGATTCTTCGGGCCCAACCCGAGCTGGGTATATGGGCTGATCAACGCGGTGGCCGTCCTGATCATCGCCTGCCCCTGCGCCCTCGGCCTCGCCACGCCGATGTCGATCATGGTCGCCACCGGCAGGGCGGCAACCCAAGGCGTGCTGTTTCGCGATGCCGCGGCGATCGAGAACTTCCGCCAGGTCGACACGCTGATCGTCGACAAGACCGGAACTCTCACGGAAGGCAAGCCGCGGTTCGAACGCAGCGTGGTCGTATCCGGACACACGGATTCCGAGGTGCTGCGACTGGCGGCGAGTCTCGATCGAGGCAGCGAGCATCCCCTGGCGGCGGCCCTCGTCGCGGCGGCGGGAGAGCAGGGCCTCGCGACGGCAAAGGCCGATCAATTCGAGTCAGTCGCCGGCAGCGGCGTCCGCGGCAGGGTCGAGGGCAAACTCCTGGCGCTCGGCAACACGGCATTGATGAGCCAGATGAATGTGCCGGTGGAGAGGCTCAAAGCGCAAGCGGAAACGCTGCGCGCGGCGGGCGCCAGCGTGATGTACCTGGCCGTCGATGGACAGCTGGCGGGGTTCGTGGCCGTGTCCGACCCCATCAAGGCCGGCACGACTGAGGCGCTGTTCGCATTGAAGGCGTGCGGATTGCGCGTGATCATGGCCACCGGCGATGCGCTGACCACCGCGAAGGCGGTCGCCGCCACCCTCGGCATCGATGAAGTGTACGGTGAGATCAAGCCCGCCGATAAACTTGCACTGGTGGAAAAATTGCAGCGCGAGGGGCGAGTCGTCGCGATGGCGGGCGATGGCATCAACGACGCGCCGGCTCTCGCCAAGGCGGACGTCGGCGTGGCGATGGGGACCGGAACCGACGTCGCCATGCACAGCGCTCAGGTGACCCTGGTGAAGGGAGACCTGCGCGGCATCGCGCAGGCGAGGGTGATTTCCAATGAAACTATCGCCAACATGAGGCAGAACCTCGCGTTCGCCTTCGTGTACAACGCCCTCGGTGTGCCCTTGGCCGCCGGGGTGTTGTACCCCGTGAGCGGTTGGCTGTTGTCGCCCATGTTCGCCGCGCTCGCCATGAGCATGAGCTCACTGTCGGTTGTATCCAACGCGCTGCGGCTGCGGAGGGCGTAACGCGCGGCGGGCGCCACGACTGACGTACTCGTCGCTAGGGTCACACGATTTCAAGCCGGTCATTCTGCGAAAACGGATCGATGCTGATCCGCAGTGCCCGCACGGAGGTTATCGGCACCTTGCGGCGCTTGACAGTCTTCATCCGCACGAACCCAACAGCCTCGAGTTTGCCAAGTGTACGTGTAACGTTCGGCGGTTTGCGGCCGGTCATCTCGGCCAGCGCCGCGATCGACTGCGGTTTTCTATCGCGAATCACCGCGAGCAGCTCGCGATTTTTGGGCGTCAGAAGGCGTAGCAGCGCGTCGACCGAATCGAAACTCACGCCAGCCCCGGCCTTTGGTGCCGGGCGTTTTGCACTGGCCACATCCTTCATTTCACGCCGCAGAGACCCGTGGCTCTGAATCTTGACTTCTTTCATGGCCATCACCCTTATTTGTCCTCGATCACGTCGAAAGGAACACCGTGTTCGGTGAGCACCCGTTCAACTGTATATCATATCCTCATAGGATAATATAACTTCACTTTAGGTGGAGGTCAAACTGCTCTGGAGGCCGGCGCCGGCTATCGGCGCGGGCGCGCAGTGACCTGGCCCTGGCAAAAAATAGATTTCTGGAAGTACTGACGAGCAGGAAGCGATCATGAAAACGTTTGCTAGTGTATGGGACGCGATCGAGGACTCGCAGAGCGAGGCGGCCAGCATGAAGGCGCGAGCGCAGCTGATGCGCGCACTGCAAAAATCCGTCAATAGTTGGAACCTGTCTCAAAAATCCGCGGCTGACAGGTTGGGCCTGACACAGCCTCGACTGAACGATCTTTTACGGGGCAAGATCGACAAATTTAATCTTGACGCCTTATTTGATCTCACGGGACGGGTTGGGCTTAAGATGTCGATCGCACTTCGCAAAGCGGCATGAAAATGGCGATGGTCAAGACGAGGATTCGCAGCGTCTTCCATGACCTCTATCCAGAGGATCAAGCGGTCGCTCCTCGCGGCGACTCGCCTAGGTCTGTGTAAGCGACTCCACGAGTATCGACAGATCCTGCTCCGTGGTTTCGCCGTGCGTGACGCATATGCGGATCACGTCGCGCTCCTCGAAGCGAGCGAGGGACACCCAAGCGCGTCCGGACTTGAGTACGCGCTCGACCACCGCGCGTGGATCTCCCTGCGCCGGCGGCGGGACGACGGTGAGCACCGCAAGGGGCGAATCGTTGAGGATCGACCAGCCGCGCGCCTCGAGGCCCTGCCGGATGCGTGCGGTCTGCGCGACCGCGCGCTCAATGTGAGCTGCGTGGCCCGCCCAGCCCCCCGAGGCAAGCGAGAGGAACAGCCGCAGTCCCAGAAAGCGGCGCGACCACTGCGCCGAGTTCATGTACGGGTCTACGGACAACTCGTGGGAAGGCATGTAGCTCGCCGCGACCTGAAACGCGGCCGAGGGCGCACCCGGATTGCGGACCAGGAACATTCCGCAACCCATCGTGGTCGCGAACCACTTGTGCGCATCGATGGTGGCCGAATCGGCTCGCTCCAAACCGGCGAGTACACTGCGTAGGTTCACCGAGGCAATCATCGCGCCGCCCCAAGCGGCATCGATGTGGTACCAGAGCCCCTGGCGCTCTGCAAGTTCGGCGCAGTCCGACAGCGGATCGATCATGCCCGCGTTGGTGGTGCCCGCCGTGGCGACGATCATGACCGGTACGCAGCCGCTCGCGAGATCTGCTGCGATCTGTGAGGCCAGTGCGGTGGTCGACATGCGGCCGGAGCCGTCGGTTGCGACCAGCCGTGCCGCGGACCGTCCGATTCCCGCCTGGTGCGCAATCTTGACCCAGCTGCGGTGGCATTCTTTCGATGTGTAGAACACGGGCGGCCCGGGAAAGGCGCGCGCCCCGTCCGCGGCGAATTGCGGGTGGGCGCGTGTCAGCGCACACAGCAGCGCGGTGTAGTTGGCTTCCGATCCGCCGGAGGTGAAGTGACCGGCGGACTGCGCCGGAAACCCGGCGCGCTGCGCCACCATCCGAATCACGTGAGCCTCGAGTGCCACGGCGGCCGGTGAAGTCGCGGAGCTTGCGACTTGCGGATTAAACGACCCGACGATCCGGTCGGCGCATTGCGCCGGGAAACTTGGGCTAGGATTGAAGAGCCCGAAGTAGCGGGGGTGCGTCAAATGGACGACGCCGTGTTCGAGCATGGCGACCGACCAATCGAGCAACGCCGGCAACGGGCGGGGCACGGCGAAATCGAAGCCGGCGAGCTCGCGCCGGAAAGCGTCCATGTCGAGCGTCGGCATGGCCGGTCCGGCTGCGACCCGCTCCTGAGCACGCGCCAGCTCGCGGGTCAGATAATCATCGATCCGCTGGCGCTCCGGCCACGGTGGAAACAATGCCTCGCTCGGGCCCCGGATCGCGTCGGGCGTGAACGCCCGCTTCATGCTTCCATGGCGGCAAACGCGCCCTCCAGCGCATCGCACAGCATATCGATTTGCGACCGTTCTATGGTCAGCGCCGGCGACAAGATGATGGTGGCTCCGGACAGGCGGATCATCGCACCGCGCTTGTAGGTTTCGCGATGGACACGCGCCAGCTCCGGCGCGCCGCGCGCGAACGGCGCGCGGGTCCGCTTGTCGGCGACTAATTCGATGCCGGCCATCAATCCCACGCCGCGCACGTCGCCGATCAAGCGGAAGCGCTTCCCCATGGCGTGCAGGCGCGCCAGGAAATATTCGCCCTCGCGTGCCGCGCGGGCCGGAATATTCTCGCGTTCGAGCACGTCGAGCGTTGCCAAGGCGGCGGCCGCCGCGACCGGATGTGAGCCGTAGGTATAGCCGTGATTGATGGTCCCCAAGACGGGGTCGCCCGAATTGAAAGGCTCCATCACCTTGCCCGACACCGCGGTGGCGCCGAGCGGGATGTAGCCGGAGGAGATACCTTTGGCCAGGCACCACAGATCGGCCTTCACGCCCCACAGCCGCGTCCCAAATAGATGCCCGGTGCGGCCGAAGCCGGTGACCACTTCATCGGCGATGAGCAGCACGCCGTGCTTGTCGCAGATTTGGCGCACCAGCGGCCAATAGTTCGCCGGGGGAACGATCAAGCCCCCGGCCCCCTGCACCGGCTCGGCGATGAACGCGGCAACGGTGTCCGGCCCCTGAAAAATGATCTCGCGCTCGAGAAGCTCGGCGCATATCTGGCCCAACTTCTCCGGGTCCTGTGTATACGGATTGCGGTAAAGCCAGGGGGTATCGACATGAAAGCACCCCGGCAGCAGCGGCTCGTAAGCGCGGCGGAATCCGGTATTGCCGTTGACGCTCATCCCGCCGAAGTTCACGCCGTGATAACCCTGGCGCAACGATATGAACTTGGTGCGATCACCCTGGCCGCGCAGCTTCCAGTATTGGCGCGCGAGCTTCAATGCGCCCTCCACGGCATCCGAGCCGCCGCTGCCGAAGTGCACTGCCGCGACGCCGTCCGGCTCCATCATGCCGACCAGTCGTTTGGACAGCTCGATGGCGCGCGGATGGGTCGCGCCGCGAAAGGTGTTGTAGAACGGCAGCTCATCGAGCTGCGCGACGATTGCATCGCGGATTTCCTTGCGTCCGAAGCCCAAGTTTGCGCACCACAGGCCGCCGACGCCGTCGACCAGGCGATGTCCGTCGACGTCCCAGATCCAGCTTCCCTCCCCGCGCGCGATGATGTCCGGCGGCGTATCGCGCACCGAACCGGGGTGCGTCATTGGATGCAGCAGGTGCAGGGCGTTTTCGGTCTTGAGGTCCGTAGTGGAGAGTTTGTCCATGAGAAATTTACTTCCGTTGAGAGGACATTAATCATAACTCGATCGAGGCGCATCCGCGGATGTGGGGCGTTATGTCGTACCGCGCGCCGAATATCCAGCATCCGCCCCTTCAAGGCCGCCGGACGCTTGGTCGGAGCGTCTCGGTCCGCCCGCCTCAGTGCTTCGAATGCTCTTTCTTCTCGTGATCCGCACCAATCGCCAGCTTGTCCGCCCCCTCGGCGTCGTGCTTCTCAAGATCGGCAAGCAGGCCCTCGTCGGACAGGTCGAGCGGGTGCGAATTTTCCCAGTCTACGTGTGTCGTCTTGATCAGGCGCTTGATCACGTGGCCCGCGTCAGTCTGGACCGCGAGCTCGCGTCGCGCATCGAAGCTGCCGGGGGCGAGATTGATCGACCCCACGACTGCGCGCTCCTCGTCCGCGAGCAGCATCTTGCCGTGCAGCTTCAAGCCTTTCAGCTTGTGAACCTTGGCCCCGACATCGTGCATGATGCGCAAGCCCCCGACCGCTTCGACCAGTTTCTCTTTCTTCAATTTATGCGGCGGCCGCGCCATGATATGAACCTTGACAGCCCGGTTTGCCGCCTGCACCAACCGTTCGATGATCACGGTGTCCTGATAGCGCTCATTCTGCAGCCAAAGCGACTTTTTAGCCGAATCGATGAACGCCGCGATGCGCTCGCGTCCGTTATCCGGGCACCAGATGAGGGGTGATTTGGGGTCGGGCTCGAATTTCTTTTGATGCCAGTCGGCCTCGAAGCACTTCACCATCTCGTCGACTTCGATCTTGTGGGTGGTCGCGACCGCATAATCGCGCGTTTCAGTGAGGTCGCGCGTCTCCCAATTGAGCGATTCGACGAACCCCGTCGCGTCATCGATGACCATGGATTTCTGGTGCGTGAGCGCGAATGCCGGGCTGCTGTCGCGGACCTCGACGCCGGCATCTTCCAGCGTCTTGCGCGATGCCTCGTTCTCATTTTCTCCGCTGCGGCGAGCGGGATTCAACATCACGCGGACGTGGACGCCACGCTTTTTCGCTGCAATCACGACATTCAGCAGCGTGGGATCGGTGAACAAGAACATCCGGATGTTGAGCTTGTGCGCCGCGCCGTTGATCGCGTCGATGAGGGGATTGGCGGTGTCATCCGGCAGGACGATCAGTGTGTGCGACATGGTTTGAAATTCCTTGAGCGTGAATTGGGATTCGACGGTGCGCGCGGCGATACGGGATCTTACGCCGCGCTGGCCGGTGCCGCCGGCGATGTGTCGTACTGTATGCGGTGCAGCTCGGCGTAAACGCCGCCCCGCGCGATCAGCTCGTCGTTGGTGCCTTCCTCCGCCACGATGCCGTCCTTGATCACGATGATCTTGTCGGCATCGCGCAGAGTACTCAAGCGGTGCGCAATCATGATGACCGTGCGGCCCTTCATCAGGCGCTCGAGACCCTCGACCACCAGGCGCTCTGACTCGGTGTCGAGCGCCGCCGTCGGTTCGTCGAGAATCATGATCGGGCTGTTGCGGATCACCGCGCGGGCGATGCCGATGCGCTGGCGCTGGCCGCCGGAGAGCGTGTCGCCGCGCTCGCCCACCACCGTATCGTAGCCGTGCGGCATGCGGCTGATGAATTCATCCGCATTGGCGAGCTTGGCCGCCGCGATGATTTCTTCGTCGCTCGCACCGGGGCGTCCATAGGCGATGTTTTCGCGAATCGTGCCGCGAAACAGGACCGTTTCCTGCAGCACGAACCCGACCTGCGTGCGCAGCGCCGCGAGCTTGAAGGTGTCGACGCTCTTGCCGTCGATCAGGACGCGTCCGGATTTCGGGTCGTAGAAGCGGGGAATCAGGCTCAATACCGTCGACTTGCCGGAACCGGTGGGTCCGACGATGCCGACGACCTGGCCCGGTGCGATCGTGAAGGACACATCTTTCAGCACCGGTGCGTCATCCGTGTAGCCAAATGCCACATGCTCCAAGGTGATCGCGCCCTTCACCTGACCGGGATCGATGGCATCGGCACGCTCCGGCACGATGTCATCGGCGGACAGTATTGCCTGAATGCGCTCGAGCGCCACCGTCGTCTGGGCGATCACGCTGGTCATGCTCGCGAGGTCCTTCACGGGCTTGAAGAACTTGGAGAGGTAAGCCAAGTACACCGTCAGGGCGCCGGCGGTCATGGTCCCGGCGACGATCAGCGACGTTCCTTTCCACAGAACGATACCGGTGCAGAGCGCGACCACGATGCTGACCACGGGCGACAACAGGGATTTGACCTGGCGCGCTTTGAGCGCCGCCTCGACCGTGGCATGGCTCGCCGCCTCGATGTGTGCCACTTCAAGATCCTGGCGTCCGAAGGCCTGTATTTCGCGCACCGAGCCCAGGCCCTCCTGGACCACCGCGAGGACGTCGCTTTGTTTCACACGTACGATTTTGGTCACCTCCTTCACCGCCTTCTTGAAGCGCACGACGAAGAGCAGCAGGAACGGCGTGACGCCGATGGCGATCAGCGTGAAGTCCCAGTCGAGCCATAACATCAATCCCAGCATGAAGACGATGGTCAAGAGGTCGACCACGATGCCGAGGGTGGAGGAGGAGGCGAAACTCTGCACCGTCGACACATCGCTGGTGATGGTGGACATCAGAGTCCCGGTCTTGGTGTTGTCGTAAAAGCGCAGCGACAGCCGGTGCAGGTGTTCGTACATGCGGATGCGCAAGTCGTTCGCCACCCACTGCCCGATGCTGGTGGTGTAGTAATTGTCGATGTAGGACGCTATCGCCGCGATGACGGCGATCACCAGCGTCCCGATCCCCGCGAACACGGCAACTCCGAGCGTGCTGCGTTCGATGCCATGGTTATGCGCCCAAGCGAGCCATTCGGGCAGCTTGTGGTGTTGGAGCGCGTCGTCGAGAACGAGCTTGAGCGGCCACGGCGCCGCCAGGCTCATGGCGATCTCCACAATCATCGCGGCGAATACGATGATGAGCCAGCCCCGGTAGGGCCGAAGGAGGTCGAGCACCAGCTGCGTCGTCTGCTTGTCCGCCTTCGGGTGGTCGTGCGCCATTATGATGCCGGCGAAAGCCGGTCTCTCGGAGGTGCCGGGGGGCGCCTAGCCGGATAGGAGTGCAAGGGGGTGAGTTTGGCCACGATGTTGCTGCTCGGATCCGAATGTTGGGTGCTCGCCGCCTTCGGCTTTCGACCGCTCGCGTGGAACGCATGGAGAATCAGGCGACCGGATGAGCGGTTAGGCCGGCTCATTTTACCGATAATGGATTCGAAATGGCTACTGCCGCGCTCAATCGAACACCATGCGCGGAAAGTAGAAGGACACCGTCCAGTTCGGCCGATCGACGATTTCACTGATGCGAAGATCGCCGCAAACGCTGCATAACAGGTACGCGTCGATCGCCGGCATGCCGTGCTCGCGGATCAGCAGGTTGATCATCGAGCGAACCGCCGCACGCGCGGCCAGCATCAGGTCCGGCCCGATCCCGGTCGCGACGTCGTACCCCTTGGCGTCAAAATGGCGCGTAACGGGTCCGGGAGTCCGGAACCGCGGATAGGTCAACGGCTGTCCTTTGAGCAAATCGAATTGGATCGCCACGCGCATCGGACTTTCGATGGCCGTGCCGCATACCTCGCCGTCACCTTGGGCCGCATGGGTATCGCCGACGGAAAATAGCGCGCCCGTGACCTCGACCGGCAGGAACAATTCGCTGCCCCGCGCCAGGTCGCGGATATCCATATTGCCGCCGACACGGCGGGGCGGGACCACGCTGTGCAAACCGGGCTCGGCCGGCGCCAGGCCGATCGTCCCGGTAAACGGCTTCAGCGGGACTTTGCCCCAGCGGCCGAACAATGCGGGCGCGAGGGTTTGCGCCTCGTACTGCCACAGATGCAGCGCGGGCTCCCTGAAGTCCTCGGCCAGCAACCCAAAGCCCGGGATATTCGCGGTCCAGCCCCAACCCGAAGGCGCAAACGACAGTAAGGTCACTTTAAGGACGTCCCCGGGGGCAGCGCCGTCGATGAATACGGGTCCGCTCACCGGATTGACCTTGTCGAAGTCCAGGCGTTCTATATCGCAGACCGTCGATGCTGCACCAAGCTGGCCCCCGGATGCGTCGGCCACATCAAACTCGAGCGATTGCCCGGGCGCGATGTGCGCGACGGGGGCGAGGGTGTTATCCCAGCCGTAGTGATGTCGGTGAATCGTATGTCGGTGCGTCATCGGCCCCTTAAAGCTCCGGTCGCCCTCGTGAAGGGCACATTGTACGAAATCTCACCGGAGTCGCGCATCGGCGCAAAGGCGAGCGGATCTTGCAGTAAGCGATCCTGGCAGTAAGCGATCTTGGGATAAGCTATTGCGTCCAACTGTTCATTGAACCGGGCCTAGACCAGCATCCCATGTCGCTACAAGAATTTGGCTATCAGGAGCAATTGCGCCGGGTACTCACTACCAAGGACCTGGTGATCTACGGCATGATTTTCATGGTGCCGATCGCTCCCTACGCGGTGTATGGGTTCGTTTGGAACGACGCCAAAGGCATGGTCCCGCTCGCGTACTTGCTGGGTCTTTGCGGAATGTTCTTCACCGCGCTGAGCTACGCGGCCATGTCGCGCGCATTTCCACTGGCCGGCTCGGTGTACACCTATGCACAGCGCGGATTGCACCAGACCGCCGGCTTTTTCTCCGGCTGGCTCATTCTTCTTGATTACATTTTGGTCCCCTCGCTGCTCTATTTGTTCAGCGCGGTGGCGCTGCGACCGATACTGCCCGTCGTTCCCGCGTGGATATGGCTCTGCGGATTCGTCTCGTTCAATGCATTCGTGAATCTGATCGGCATACATTTCACGGCACGCGTCAATCGCTACATGCTCGCCATGGAGCTCGTGACCTTGGGCTTGTTCCTGGCGCTCGGATTGATGGCGCTATATGGCGGCGCCGGGGCCGGCCGCTTGACGCTGAAGCCGATCTACGACCCTGCGGTGTTCTCCTTCGCCACCGTGGCGGGCGCTACCTCGATTGCGGTCCTGTCGTTCCTCGGTTTCGACGGCATTTCGACGCTGTCGGAGGAAAACAGCGGCCGAGCGGACGCCGTCGGCCGCGCGACGATCGTCGCGCTGGTGCTGGTGGGTGCGCTCTTCGTGCTGCAAACGTGGGTCGCCAGCGATCTGGCGCGGGGCATGCGCTTCGCTTCGGCCGACACCGCATTTTATGAGGTGGCCGAGCGCGCCGGCGGGGCTTGGCTGCGGCTCGTCACCATCGTCGCAGTGGTGCTCGCATCGGCGATCGCCAATGCCATGGCCGCTCAGGCCGCCGTGGCGCGTATTCTTTTTGCAATGGCGCGCGACGGCAAACTGCCGGCAGTGCTCGCGAAAGTGCACCCGCGCTTCAAAACCCCGTATGTGAGCACCCTCGCGGTCGCGGGCGTATCGATTCTGGTCGGATTGGTCTTTTCAGACCGAGTCGATGACCTGACGCGCATCGTCAATTTTGGCGCGCTGAGCGGGTTTGTGCTGTTGCACCTGTCGGTGGTCAATCACTACTTTTTTCGACGACGCAGCGGCGACTGGATACGGCACCTGCTGTTCCCGCTCACCGGTTTGGCGATCATCCTCTACGTGTTGTATGAAATGGACCGTGCGGCGAAGGTTCTCGGCGGTTGTTGGATCGCGATCGGTATCCTGTATTTTCTCATTTTGTCGCACAGGGCGAAGCGGGCGATTACGCTCGATGTGGCGCCGATCCGCGACGAGTAGTGCGATATTTCCTTGGGATAACCTTGATCTTTCGGAGGTGCGTGTGATTTACGTGCTTGGCGAGAAAAAGATTCAAACGGCCGGCGATGATTACTATGTGGCGCCCGGCGCCAGCGTGATCGGCAACGTGCGGTTCGGCGCGGGCGCGAGTGTTTGGTTCAACTGCGTGCTACGCGGCGACAGCGATTGGATCAACCTCGGCAGCGGCACCAACATTCAGGACGGCACCGTCATCCACACCGACGAAGGCGAGCCGGTGACCCTGGGCTCGAACGTGTCGGTCGGACATCAGGCGCTGTTGCATGGCTGCACCGTGGGCGATTCCACTCTGATCGCGAACGGTGCGATGATTCTCGACCGCGTCAGCATAGGGCGACACTGCGTCATCGCCGCCGGCGCGCTCATACCGCCGGGGAAGGTCATCCCGGACGGATCGATGGTCATGGGCATGCCGGGAAAAATCGTTCGCGACGTCAACGAGCGGGAGCTGGCGATGATCGATTTCATTGCGAAGCACTATGTCGAGCGCGGGCAACTGTATCGGCGCGATCTTAGCGTAGATCCGCGCAGCGCCGAGCTCTCGCTCAAGCCACCGGCGCTCGAGCCACCGCGGTGATCAGCTGCGAATCGTTGTTGGCCGGCTTGTTGACGCGCGTACTCACCGGCCAGGCCACCATATGCTCATCCGGGTAGGGCATTAAAGCCGCCCACGCCTCCTCCGACGATCCGGCAAGCCAGGCTTCGCGAGCGTCCTTGGTCAAAATGGCCGGCATGCGATGCTTGGTGTTGTGAATTTCCCCGACCACGCGATTGGCGGTCATGGTGATGTGCACGCAGGATTCGATGACTTCTCCTTGATCGGTTTTCGAGGAGTCCCATAGGCCCGCGAACGCGAATAGGTCCTGATCGTTCAAATGAATGTAGTAGGGCACCTTGGTTTTACCGTCGGGCTGCAACTGCCATTCGTAAAAGCCTCGAGCGATCACCAGACAGCGTTGATCGCGCTTCCAGGGGCCGCGATAGCAGGCGGATGTTCGCACGGTCTCGATGCGGGCATTGATGGTCGAGTATTTCGGCGCGATG
>Ga0209415_10003105_pt1 | contig 30924 bp, 31 predicted proteins | sample PeaSoiSIISIP2007_FD_187696 | JGI IMG/M metagenome (GOLD analysis project Ga0209415, IMG submission 187696) | Peat soil microbial communities from Weissenstadt, Germany - SII-SIP-2007 (SPAdes) (version 2) | ecosystem: Environmental > Terrestrial > Soil > Wetlands > Peat | place: Germany... | reverse complement strand
CGCGGGAGGGATTTGAACCCTCGGCCTGCTCCTTACCAAGGAGCCGCTCTGCCAGCTGAGCCACCGCGGCGTCAGTCTCGACTCGACCCGTCGTCCCTTTTCCGCTTTCCGCCCGCGCGGTCGTCCCCGCCGGAGGTCTCCCGGTCGCCCCAGGGGAACCCGACCGAGCTCTCCACCCAACCCGAACGGTCGCGTGCGGGGATGCCTTTCTTCTCGAGAAAGGCCTGCATCCCCTCGCGCTGGTCCCGCGTCCCGAACAGACGGGCCCACAGGTCAAGCTCGTAGGCGAGGCCCTCATCGATCTTCGGGTCCACCGCCCGGAGGATCGCGTACTTGGCCGCCGCCAGAGCCAGCGGTGGCTTGCTGGCCAGTTCCCGTGCGAGGGCGAGAGCCGTAGGGAGGAGTTCCTCCCGGGAAACGACCCGGTCGATCCAGCCCTCCGCTTGGGCCTCGGTCCCCGAGACAGAACGGCCGGTGTAGATCCACCTACGGGCTCGCGCGACGCCGACCCGGCGGGGAAGCCGTTGAGACCCTCCCCAGCCCGGGGTCACGCCCAAGTTGATCTCGGGTTGCCCGAATTGGGCGTCCGGAGTCGCGATCACAAAGTCGCATGCGAGGGCGACCTCGCAACCTCCCCCGAGGCAGACGCCGTGGACCGCCGCGATGACCGGGAGAGGCAACCGCTCGATCCGGCGAGTGACGGCCTGACCCCGCGCTCCGTGCACCCGCGCCTCCTCCGGGCCCATCCTGGCCATTTCACGGATGTCCGCGCCGGCGGCGAACGCCTTGGCGGCCGCGCTCGCCAGGAGGACCACCCGGACCTCGGGGTCCGCCTCGGCTTCGTCCAGCCTCTCCAGGAGCGCATCGAGCACCGTGCGGGAGAGGACGTTCACGGGGGGATGGTCGATCGTGAGCACCAGCGTGCCGCCCGACCTGTCGGCGCGGACGAGCGGACCGGCTGGACTCTCCGACATGCGGAGCATCGACCCGAGCCGGGCTATTTAGGCGCGACGGCTGGCCGCAGCGCATGGGCGCCACCTCTCCTACCCCTCGGAGACCGATTCGCGGCCGGAGCGGTCGCCTCTCGGCAGAGGGCACCCCATGACGACGGCGTTCGTGACCACCTGGTTCGGGGCGTTCCTCGTTGAGGACGGCGTGGTGGTCCGGGCCGTCCCGGCTCCGCTCGACCCCGAAGCCCTCTCCGAACGAGCCAACCGGCGACGCGAGGGCGGGCTCACTCCGGAGGAGGAGGAGCTGCTGCGGGCGAGGGGGTCGGCCGATTGGGTGACGCGAGACCGCCGCCTCGCCGACCAGGGACTCCGATTCGACCCCGCCTCCGACGCGGCGATCGACGCGACGGCCTCGGGTGTCGACGCTTCGCTCCAGCGGACGATGCTCCTCGCCGAGGCCGAGCGGGCGCTCGACGTGGAGTGGGACCCCAGCATCCACGTGCAGGAGGCGGTCCGAGCCGCCGCGGACCTCGACCGGGTCCGGAATTTGATCGGCGAGCGTCTGGGCACCTGGGTTTCCCGCGACCGCCCGGAGGTGGACCCCGGCGACCACGACCGGGCGGCGCGGGTGGCGATGGCCCCGGGCGCGCCATCGACCCTCTCCCCGCGCGACCCGTCCCTCACGGAGGCGCGGCGCCAGTTGGCCGAGCTGTTCCGAGCGGTCGAGGGGACGCGCCACGCGCTGACCAAGGCGATCGAGGCGACCGCACCTGTGGGAGCACCGAACGTCTCGGCGCTGCTGGGCCCCGAGCTCTCGGCGCGGATGATCGCGCAGGCGGGTGGCCTGGAGCGGCTGGCACGCTTGCCATCGAGCACCGTTCAGGTTCTCGGGGCAGAGCGAGCGTTCTTTGAACACCTTCGGGGCCACGCGCCGCCGCCCCGGCATGGGCTGTTGTTCCTTCACCCGGCCATCCAGTCCGCTCCGAGGGGGGAGCGAGGCAAGCTCGCGCGCGCGCTCGCGGGCAAGGTCTCGATCGCGGCCCGGCTCGATGTCGGGGGCGCCCCGATCCACCCCGAGCTGGCCCAGGCGTTCGACGCCCGGCGGAGCATGCTCAAGGCCCGCCGGGGGGCGATCCGCCGTCCGCCCCGAGAGCGCCGCTCAGGACTTCCACTTGACGGTACAACCCGCGACCGTTAGCTCGGCCGGGACGACCGGCTTGTGGGCGAGCGCCTGTTCGAGCGCCCGCTCCATGTACCTCTCGGTCACTCGCTCCGGGTGCTGGTGGTCGTTGTCGATCCGACCCTGATAGAGGAGTTTCCGGTCGGGCCCGAACACCATGGGATGGGGGGTGACGAGGGCCCCGTAGGCATGGGCCGTCGCCTGGGATTCGTCGACGAGGTAGGGGAACGGGTATCCCTTTTCCCGGGCGCGGACGACCATGGCGTCGAAGCGGTCCTCCGGGTACGCCCGGGCGTCGTTCGAGTTGATCAGGACGACCCCGACCCCCCGGGGACCGTAGCGCCGCCCGATCTCGATCATTCGGCCCTCCCACGCCTGGACGTAGGGGCAATGGTTGCACCAAAAGACCACGACCAGGAAGGGGAACTTGCCGAATTCTGCGAGCCGGTACGTCTTCCCGTCGACGCCCGGAAGCTGGAAATCCGGGGCCGCGTCGCCCGGATGCAGCCGGTACTCGCCCAGTTCGGCCATGGGGCGACCGAACGAACGGGGGTCTTTAGTGTTTAGAGACCGCCCGTGCTCGGGTCGACGGGGGAGGAGGACGACGAGATTGGGGAATCTCCGGGTCGACGCGGCGACGCCCTTCTCCTCGGCCCTGCGGACCCAGGAGGAGCTGCTCCGACGGGGCGAACCGGCCGTCCACCTGGCGGTCCTGTCGGGAACGGTGTTGTCGGTAGGGGTCGGAGTACCGGAGGACGCGCCCTACGTGCGACGCGCGGACTCCCTGGGCGTCCCCACGGCCCGTCGATCCTCCGGTGGAACGGGGATCCTGCATCTGGACCGAGACCTGGTTTGGGCGGTCGTCCTGCCCCGATCCGACCCCCGAGTGGGACGGGATTTCGTTCGGGCGTATCCCCGGCTCGGTGCGGGCCTGGTGACCGCCCTGGCCGGTCACGGCGTTTCCGCGAGCTGGGTTCCGGCCCCCGGCCTCTCGGCAGAGTACTGTCCGTTAGGACCTCGAGGATACGTGCTGGAGCTCGACGGAGCCGTGGTAGGGGCGGCCGCCCAACATCTGACCGGGAGCACCCTTCTCCACCATGGCACGCTCTCCTTGAGCGTGGACCGGGCCCTGGTCGCTCAGCTGTTTGCTTTCCCGGACCCGTCGATCGTCGAGCGGCTCACCGGCCTCGATGAACAGGGCCTCCGCGAGCGGCCGGACCGGCTCGCGGGCGAGGTCGGCGGCGCGCTGGCGAGCGACCTGGGCACGGCCTAGGGCACCCGACTATTTCGGACGGGCCGACCAGAGCGCGTCGGCCGCCGCATCGAGGTCGATCCGTATCTGCGTCCAATCCGCTTGGACCAGGCGTCGATGGTCCACCACGCAGGTTCCGTCCACGTAGACGGACTCGATCGCGTCGTCGGCCGCGGCGTAGGCAAGGTGGGAGACGAGCGCTTCGGGTCGTCCGGGTTGAAGCGTGGGATGGTCGAGCCGGAACAGCGAGAAGTCGGCCGCCTTGCCGACCTCGACCGACCCGAGCGTTCCGGCCTGACCCAGGGCCCGCGCGCCTTCGATCGTGGCGAGGTCGAGGAGCTCCTGCGCCGGGAGGATTGCGGCGTCCCAGCGATGATTCTTCTGGACGAGTCCCGCGAGGTGGATCTCCCGGAGCATCGACAGGGAGTTGTTCGAGGCGACCGAGTCGGTGCCCAGGCCGACGTGAGCGCCGGCCGCCCGGAGTTCCACGATCGGAGCCACCCCTCCCGAAGCCAGCTTCAAGTTGGAGCTGGCGCAATGGGCGATCCCGACGCCCGCCCGAGCGAGGCGGGTGATCTCCCCGCCCGTGAGCCAGACCGCATGCGCCGCCACCTGGTCCGGGCCGAGGAATCCGATCTCCCCGAGCCAGTCCGCCGGGCGTCGCCCGGTCTTGGTCTCGTGGTCCGAGACCTCCTTCCGCGTCTCGGAGAGGTGATAGTGGAGGAGGGTTTTTTCTCGCGTGGCGAGGTCGCGGGCGCCCAGCCAGGTCTCGGCGCCACACACGTACACCCCCTGAGGGGCGACCAACGGGGTCACCCGGGAATGGTCCCGCCACCGGCCGATGAACGCCGCGGCGTTGTCGAGCGGCCGACCCTTCTGGGTCGTCATCTCGGGGTCGAGCACGGCCCACCCCAGGAATCCGCGCGCCCCGAGGTCGGCGACCGCCCGCGCGACCGCGTCCTCGAAATAGTACAGGTCGAGGAAGGAGGTCGTACCTCCGAGGAGCATCTCTGCGATCCCCGCGCGCGCCCCGGCTTCGACGTCGACCTCGGTACGATGCGCGTCGACCGCAAAGAGCGTCTCGAGGAACCCGGCCAGGTCCCGGTCGTCCGCGATCCCCCGGAGGGGATGCATCGCCACGTGGGCGTGGAGATTCACGAACCCCGGCACGAGGGCCGTGCCCTCCGCGTCCACCACCTCCGCCCCCTCGGTAGGGGCGTGGGGGCCCACGTGGGTGAACCGTCCGGCTTCGACCCGGACGTCCGTGCGAAGGACCCGTCGGCTCGCGTCCTGAGTGACCACGAGCGCGTTGCGGAAGACCCGCGGAGGGGCCGGCGCCGCGCGGGTCACGGCGGGCTCCGCGGAGGGGCCGCCGCGAGCTCCGGTTCGACCTCGACGCGGTCGACCTGGGCCGCCGAGACCTCCGGAAGGTCCCGGATCCCCTCCCGGGTACGGGCCTCGATCGGGCCGAGGCCGCGCAGTAGTCCCTTCACCCACGGCCGGCTGAATACGATTACGATCGGTACGATCGCCAGGACGGCGAGGATCACGTCGACCCAGAGTCCGGGCACCCAGGCGGCGCTCGGCATGCCGAGGATCGTCGCGGCGGTGTTGGGGATCAGTACGACCGCGGCGACGAGGGCCAGGAGGAGAGCGACGTAGGCGATCCCGAGCATCCGGATGTTCGAGGTGTTCGCGTACGCCGCGATCTGGTTCGAGACCTCGCCGAGCCGGTTCGTCGCCTCCGAGAGATGGTTCGCCTCGGCGGCGCTCCGCAGGGCCAGGAGGTCGCGGAGGGACTGGCCGATCGCGGCGGAGTAATCCTCGAGGTGCGTGAACTCGGCCTGGACCCGGGGAAGAGCCTTCTCGAGCCCGGGGAAGCGCTCCCCGAACGGTCCGTCCAGCTCCTCGACCGCGACCGAGAACCGACCGATCGATTTTCGAATGTCCCGGTGGACGTGGGTGAGCTTTCCCAGCTCCGCGAGGGCGACGGTCTCCCACTTCTCTTCGATAGCGTCGACGCGCTCGGCGAGGGCCTCGAGTCGTTCGAGATAGGACCGGGCGCCGGCCTGGAGTAGGTTGACCAGATCGGCCGTGGCCCCGCTGAGACGGAGGCTCTCGGTGAGGAGGCTGGGCGGGGGTGCGGGACCCAGGCGACGGATCCCGTTCTTGACGAGCCAGATCCCCCGAGGCGTCGCCCGTCCTTCGGAGTCGAACGTAGTGAGGAGGAGTACGGTCCCGCCCGCACCGTGTACGACCGCCCGGGACGGGAGGCCGGGGCCGGTGAAGCCGACGGCCTTCAGCGCGTCCTGGACCGTCGCCTCGTCGCCCGGGGAATCTGCCACGCCTGCCCGCCTAGATGTCGAGGTTGGTCACCTCGACGGCATGCTCCTGGATGTAGGCGCGACGGGGTTCGACCTCTTCCCCCATCAGGATCTGGAATAGGGCGTTCGCCCGCCCGGCGTCGTCCACCGTGACGCGCAGGAGCGTTCGGGCCCCGGGCCGCATGGTCGTCTCGGCCAGCTGGTCTGCGTTCATCTCGCCGAGACCCTTGTACCGCTGGATCGTGACGCCCTTCATCCCGCCGTACTCGGTAAGGACCCGGTCGCGTTCCTCGTCGGAATAGGCGTAGGCGAGCCGGCTCCCCTTCTGGAGCCGATAGAGCGGCGCCTGGGCGATGAAGACGTGACCGTCGGCGATCAGCACCGGCATTTTCCGGTAGAAGAGCGTGAGGAGGAGGGTGCGGATGTGCGAGCCGTCGACGTCCGCATCGGTCATCAGGATGATCTTGTGGTAGCGAAGTCGGGCGACGTCGATCTCGTCACCGATCCCGATGCCGATCGCGGTGATCAGCGCACGGATCTGCTCGTTCTGGAGCATCTGGTCCAGACGCGCCTTCTCGACGTTCAGGATCTTTCCCCGGAGCGGAAGGATGGCTTGGAATTCGCGGTCGCGGCCCTGCTTCGCGGTCCCACCGGCGCTGTCGCCCTCCACGATAAACAGTTCGCACTCGGCCGGGTCGCGCGAGTGGCAGTCGGCGAGCTTCCCCGGCAGTCCCCCTCCCTCGAGCAGACCTTTCCGCCGGGTGAGTTCGCGCGCCTTCCGGGCCGCTTCGCGGGCCTGGGCGGCCTGGACCGCCTTGGCGATCAGGGTCTGGCCCACGGCCGGGTGTTCTTCGAGGAACTCGGCCAGCTTGTCGTGGACGGCGCTCTCCACCTGGCCCTTCACCTCGGAGTTGCCGAGCCGGGCCTTCGTTTGCCCCTCGAACTGGGGTTCGAGGACCTTGATCGAGAGGACCGCGGTGAGGCCTTCCCGGACGTCCTCCCCGGTGAGGCCCTCCTTGTCCCCCTTGACGAACCCGCGTTGGCGGGCATAATCGTTCAAGGTCCGGGTCAACGCGGCCCGCAGGCCGACGACGTGCGTTCCCCCGTCCACGGTATTGATGTTGTTGACGAAGGCGAGCGTCGTCTCGTTGTATCCGTCGTTGTACTGCAGCGCTACCTCGATGTCGGTCGTGTCGCGCTTCGCGTGAAGGTAGATCGGGGGTTTGAACAGGGCGGTGACCGCTTGGTTGATGTCTTCGACAAATTCAGCGATCCCGCCACCATGGTGGAACGTCTCGGAGAAATTGTCGCGCTCGTCCTTGAGGTTGATCGTGACTCCAGGATTGAGGAACGAAAGCTCCTTGAGACGCCGAGCCACTGTTTCCGTGTCGAAGACGACGGTCTCCAGGACCGTTCCATCGGGCTTGAACCGCGTCTCCGTCCCGGTCGAGTCCGCGGGCCCCACGGTCACGAGAGGGGCCACGGGGGCCCCGCGTTCGTACCGCTGGTAGTACTCATGCCCATTCCGTCGCACTCGGACCTCCAACCACTCGGAGAGTGCGTTGACGACGTGGACGCCGACGCCGTGCAGTCCACCCGAGACCTTGTAGGCCTTCCGGTCGAACTTGGAACCGGCGTGGAGCACGGTCATGACGATCTCCAACGTCGGCTTGTGGTACTTCGGGTGTTCCTCCACCGGGATGCCACGCCCGTCGTCCCGGACCGAGCACGAACCGTCCGCGTGGAGCGTTACGTCGATCTGGGTGCACGCGCCGGCGAGCACCTCGTCGATCGAGTTGTCGACCACCTCGTAGACTAGGTGGTTGAGGCCCCGCGCATCGGTCGAACCGATGTACATGCCCGGGCGTTTGCGCACGGCCGAAAGTCCCTCGAGGACCTGGATGGAACTCGCGTCGTACGCGAGGGGTGGAATCGTGTTCTGGGCCATTGGAAACCGTCAGTGAAAACCGACGTATTCAGACGAGCCGGACCTGCGTTATAACGCTTGGGCCGGGTTGGAAAAATGACCCTTCCGCGAGCCTCATTTTTCAGGGTCGACGAGGGTCCCGGACCGCCGCCCGAACCTCCCGTTTTCCCGCTCCGGCCGCCCCTCCTCCGAGTCCGCTCCCGGGTGGAAGAAGCACTATTAACGCGGCCCTCCTGCTCGGCGGTGGTGCTCATGCCCGACGAGGTGAACGAGGCCCCGGTCCCGGAACCACGCACCCCGTCGACCGCCGACGTTCCGCCTCCGGCGCCCGAATCGACGGAGGACTGGGCGAACCGATACCGGTACCTGTTCGCCGACTTCGAGAACTTCCGACGCCGCACCGAGCGGAGCCGGGAGGCGATCACGCGGCAGGCTCGGGCCGGCGTGATCCGCGAGCTCCTCCCGATCTTCGAAGCGTCCCGGTCGGCCCGGGCCGCGGTGGCAGCGCTCCCGGCGGACGACCCGGTCCGTCACGGCATCGAGTTGCTGGATCGGGAGTGGTCGACCTTCCTGAAGCACGAGGGAGTGGAGCCCATCGCCACGGTCGGGCAACCGTTCCGGCCGGAGGAGGAGGAGGCGGTAGGAGACGCCCCGACGAGCGCGGAGGTCGCGGAGGGAGCGGTCGCCGAGATCGTGCAGCAGGGCTACCGGTTCTACGGCGGGATCCTCCGGCCGGCGAAGGTCGTGGTCGCGCGCGCGGCCCCCGAGACCGGGGCTGAGATCGCTCGTACCGAGGAGGCACCATGACCGATTCCTCGGAGATCTCCGGCTTCTATCGCAAGTCCATCGCCGAGCGACGGGCCGTGGCCCAGCAGTGGGCCGGCCTGACCGACGACGAGGCTCGGGCGTGGGAGTTTCCGCCGGGGATCGACCCCCAGGTGTTCGACCGCATGATCGAGAACGTCATCGGCGTGATGCCCCTCCCCCTCGGAGTCGCCACGAACTTCCGCATCAACGAGAAGGACTACCTCGTCCCGATGGCCATCGAGGAGCCGAGCGTCGTGGCCGCGGCCTCGAACGCCGCGAAGGTCGCGCGCGCGGCCGGCGGGTTCTACGCCCAGAGCACCGACCCCGTGATGATCGGCCAGGTCCAGATCATGGACGTCCACGACCCCGCGGCCGCCCGGCTGCGCATCCTGCACCACCGGGACGAGCTCCTCGCCGCGGCCAATGCGAAGGACCCCGTCCTCGTCAAGTTTGGCGGAGGGGCGAAGGACCTCGAGGTCCGGATCCTCCCGTCTCCCCGGGGGACGATGGTGGTGGTGCACCTTCTCGTCGATGCCCGGGACGCGGGCGGGATGAACGCCGTCAACACGATGTGCGAGGCGTTGGCCCCCGAGCTGGCGCTCTTGGCCGGCGGTCGCTCGGTGCTCCGGATCATCTCGAACCTCGCGGTGCACCGCCTCGCCCGGGCGCGCGCTACCTTCCGCGCCGACCAGCTCACGACCGACACGATGACCGGCGCCGCGGTCGTAGAGGGAGTGCTCGACGCGTACGCCTTCGCCGTAGCGGACCCGTTCCGCTGTGCGACCCACAACAAGGGGATCATGAACGGGATCTCGAGCGTCGTGATCGCGACCGGGAATGACTTCCGGGCGATCGAGAGCGGCGCCCATACCTTCGCCGCATGGCAGGCCGCCCCGGCCGGGGCGGTGGTGCGTCCCCTGACCACCTACGAGAAGGACCGGGACGGAAACCTGGTCGGAACGATCGAGTTCCCCGCCCCGGTCGGGCTGATCGGAGGAGCTACCGCGGTCCACCCGACGGCCAAGGCGAACGTCAAACTGCTGCGACTCAAATCGGCTCGCGAGCTCGGAGAAGTGCTGGCCGCGGTCGGTCTCGCGCAGAACTTCTCGGCCCTACGTGCCCTGGCCACCGAAGGGATCCAGCGGGGTCACATGGAGCTCCACGCCCGCAACCTCGCCGTCAGCGCCGGCGCTCGACCGGACGAGGTCGAACGGGTGGTCGCCCGGCTCATCTCCGAACGCGCGATCCGTTTCGACCGGGCCAAGGCGATCGTCGACGAGCTCCGGACCGTCGGATGAAGGTCGGCGTCCTCGCGCTCCAGGGGGATGTCCCCGAGCACCTCAAGATACTCGCCGGAGTGCTCCCCCCGAAGTCGCTCGTTCCGGTGCGTCGCGCCGAGGACCTCACGGAGCTGGACGCCCTCTTCCTCCCCGGCGGAGAATCCACGACGATCGCTCGCCTCCTCGCCGAGTCGGGCGTGTGGACCGCGCTAGCCCACCGGCTCGCGGACGGGTTCCCCGTGCTCGGAACGTGTGCCGGGCTCATCCTCCTCTGCCGAGACCTCGCGCCCAGCGTGGCGGGGCGGGACCCTCCCACGTTCGGCGTCATCGACGTTCGGGTCCGACGCAACGATTACGGAACCCAGCGAGACTCCTTCGAAGCCCCGGTCCGAGTGGAGAGCCTGCACCGACGTTCGTTCCCCGGCGTCTTCATCCGGTCTCCTCGGATCCTTGGGGTCGGCGCGGATGCGAAGCCGATCGCCTGGTTGGGCGACGAGGTCGTAGGGGTCCGCTCGGGGGCGGTGTGGGGATTGGCGTTCCATCCGGAGCTGGCGGGGGATGCCCGGGTCCACCGGGCGTTCCTCCGCGCGACCGTGAAACGTCGCTAGCGCACCACGAGCGCGAGGACCAGCACGATCAGAAGGATCGCGCCGACGACGGCCACCGCGACCTTGGCGCGGAGGGAGACGCTCTTCCAGCTCCCGAAGAAGATCGGGACGGGTCCGACGAGGAGCAGCCCTCCCACCTCCCCGGTCGGGGTCTCCCCCCGCGCGCGCGGGTCGAGGGCGGCTCCCGTCTCGGGAGGCTGGTCGAAGGAGAGGAAGGCGAGGGGGACCGAGAGGAACCCCACGAGCAGGAGCACCACTCCCACGAGGAATTCGGTCGAGCTACCGGAAATGACCGGGATGATCGCGACCAGCGCGACGGACGCCGCGCCCCGGACGACGGCGTCCACGATCAGGACCACGCCCGCGGCCAGCAGGACGACGGGGACCCAGCCGCTTCGGCGCATCCGACGTGGGACGGTCCTCCCGGCTCAAGAGCGTGCCGCCGGTCAGTGGTACGTGTCGAACCGGTACGGTTCCAGCGGCAGCTCCCCGAGGGCCATCAAGAACTCGGGGGGCGTGAGCATCGGCTTAGGGTAGTTCGCGCCATCGTCAAGCGCGATCCGTGGGCAGGCGGTATTGACGTAGGCATCGAGGGCTCGCCCTTCCAGGTCCCGGGGGTCGAGCCGGTCGAACAGGAGGATCTCCGCTTCGAGCCCCCGGGAGCGCGCCCGTTCCTGGAGGGCCAGGGCGGTAGCGGATCGGTTCTGTCCCCCGAACGTCGAGACGAGGATCCCCCACCGGCGGGCGTTTCGAGCCACCGCGACGGCCAGGAGTCGACGCCGGATCAGGTCGCCCCGGTCGATCGGGGGCTCGAGGATGCTTTGCAGCGGGTCGAGGGACCAGACGGGCCGGTCGACGGCGAATGCGAGGCCCACCGGATGAAAACGGCCGGTACCGAGGAACAGGAAGGCGTCCACCTCGGACTCCACGGCCTCCGCGCCCGTGTAGTTGCATCCGAGCGCCTGGGCCGCGTAGGCCAGTCTTCGGTCGCCGCGTCCCACCCGGACGTCATAGCCGCGTTCCCGGAGGGCCTCCGAGAGGGGAGGGACGAGGTCCAGGTGCTGCACGGAGGCGACGAGACCCAGCCGCCGGGGCAGCTCGGCGTCGGCTACCAGACCGGCGAGCTCGGTCGGGTTCCCTCCCGGCTCCCGCATCTCGACGAAATAGGTGGGACGGGGCAGCGCGACATTGGGAATGGGCGCGTGCCCCAGGACGACCGTGACGTCCGCCCGAGGTGCCTCGTCGCGGGACGGGAAGTCGCACGCCCCGAAGCAGGCCCGCGTCGCCAGGACCACCGGGGTGCCCGTCTCCGTCCGGATCCGCTCGACGAGCTCGGTCGCGTTGCGGATGAGGCCCGCCGGCACCTGCAGCACGATCCGTTCCGGCCGTGCCTTGCGAAGGGCCTCGAACAGTTCCTCCCCCACGCGGGAGAAGACCCAGGGGTCGGGAGTGGGGTGCGTCGTGTCGACCATGCGAGGAAAGCGAGCTGAAGCGGGCGGCTAAGGGTTGCGGGGCGACGGTCGCACGCGCTCGAGGAGCCGTCCCACCGCCTCCCGGTTGTCGTCGTAATGGAGGCGCCGAGCGGCCTCGTCGGGTGGCACCCACTCGTAGGCGTCGTGTTCCGGGCTGAGTCGTGGTTCGAATCCGGAGGCGACCTCCACTCCGTAGGCGTGGAGCCTCCATACCTCGCCGTTGTCGGCGCGGAACGGCACCGCCCAGTCGAGCGGGAGGAGACTTAGGGGGGCGCGAAGGCCCGTCTCCTCGAGGAGCTCCCGCTGGAGGGCGGCCACCAGCGTCGCATCCCCGGGGTCCACCTTCCCACTGACCGGCACCCAGATCGAACCACGGGAGGGCGGGCGACGGAACAGGAGCAGCCGAAGGGGCGGGGCGGAGAACAGGTAGCCTTCCACGCACTCCCGGGCGATCGGTTCCCCCGGGCGCGGTGGCCCAACGGGAGGCGGTGGAGCGGCCATCGTCTCGCGGGCGAACTACCGGCGACGCGTCATGAGCTTCATGATCGCCTCGGCGGGAGCCCCGTCCGATTGGAGGAGCGCCTCGATGGCCTCCGTTCGAGAGACCTGGGCTTGGTCCATCACGAGCTGGATATCCTCTTCCGGGGGCCCGTGAGGGGGAGCGGGCGCGGGGACCGCCGGGCCTGCGTGGGGGGTCGTGGCGGGTGATTCGGCTCCTCGTGGACGGATCTCGGGAGTGCCCACGACCTGGTAGGTGCGAACGCCCTGGACGGTCAAGGCGGTGACCTCGGGCGCCGTGAAGACGTGGTCCTTGGTCTTGGTCCGGACGATGACCTCTTCGACGTCCGGGATCTCCTCGGTCGTCATGCCCAGGCGGCGCATCGCCATCTGCATCTGGCGCTGATTGTGCGGGCCACCCGGTAGCATGCGTTCGTCCCTCTACTCGTCCTCGGCGGTGGCCGAGCGGATCCTCCGCTCGAGCTCGGGGTCGACCGGTTCCGTAGCTTCCTCGGCCTCTTCGGCGGGCCGGCGGCGGCCCTTGGCTCGCCGGCTCTCCTGGATCCGCTGGACCTGGGACGTCAGCTCGTCCATCAGGCCCGAGATCCCGGCCATGAGGTTCCAACCGGTGTGGGAGGCATAGAAGATCCCGGCGTCCGTGTGGAGACGCGCTTCGACCGTGAGGTCCGAGGTGCGATGGGTCGAGTGCGGGCTCAGGTGGAGGCTCAGCAGGATCGGCCGGACGTGGTGGGCGATTCGTTTGAGCGAGCCCGCCACCAGGTGGTCGATGTCCGCAAGGAGCGCCGGGTCGCTCGAACCCCTCAGTCCGGTCACCTCGACATACACATCCTCGACCCCTCCCCGTCCGTGGGTCGGCGGGGTGATCCCGACGACGAGCGTCAGGAGGTCCGTCTGAGCCACGATGCGGGTGGGGCGGCCGTTCTCGACGACAAACACGCTCGAGATCCTCTCGCGGGACATGAGGCGCGCCGCGTCGATCGCGTCGGTGCCGGCGGCGACGGTGAACGCGGGAGAGTGCATGATCGAGGTAACCGCCACGTCCAGCGCCGAGCCCTCGGTCTGGGTGTCGAGCTTCCCGCCGACCGTCGGTCGCCACAGGACCGCTCCGAGGTCCTCGAGCCCGACCGCGCCGATGAGCCGGCCTTTCTTATCGACGACCGGGAGCGCGTGCTCCTCCAGGAGCCGGATCTGACCAAACAGGTGGCGGACCGTGTCGTTCTCGCGGACGAAGTAGGAAGCCGACCGTCCGATCTTCTCGACCGGCGCCCGGTCCAGTCCCGAGAGGGCCGGCAGCGCCCGGACGAGGTCGGTCCGGCTGATGACCCCGAGGAGCTCGCCTCGCCGGCCGACCACCGGGGCCGCGCGCAGGCCGGTCGCGAGGAGTTCCGCGGCCACCTCGGGCAGGGTGAACGCCGGTGTGACCAACGGAGGCACCACCAAGAGGTGGCCGACCTTGGTCGCGACCGAGCGGCTGGATCGGCGAGCGATCGTCTCGAAGGTGATCATCCCGAGGAGCCGACGGCCCTGGAGGATCGGTATCTCGTGGATGCGCCGGCTCCGCATGAGACCCAGCGCGCGGGAGATCGGTGCGTCATGGGGAAGGGTCACTGGACGGGCGGTCATCAGTTCCCCAGCGAGCGGCCAAGCCACGGGCATGTACGAACCATCCGGCCCCTAGGCTTTAGCGACTGCGGCTCGAGCCGAAGACAATCAGGGCAACGGCCGGGCCATCTGATAGCCGTTCTCGCCGTCCGAGTAGTAGGCTTTCAGCAGGTCGACGACCGAGTACTGGTACCGAGCGTAGAACCGGATGGCCGTGGCGTTGGAGACCCGCACCTCCAGGGTCGCCCGCCGGAAGCCACGGGCGCGGCACCGGTCGAGGAAGGTCGACATGAGCAGATTCCCGATCCCCACCTCCCGGTGGTGGCGGTCGACCGCGAACATGAGCACCCGGGCCTCCCGGTCGACCTGGGAGACCCCGAGGAGAAATCCCACCGGTACTTCGTCCGGGTCGGCCGCGACGAGGAAACCGTCCGGCCACTCCGCGCTGAGGGACGGGTAGAGCCCCGGGTCGTAGTGCTCGTGGAGCGCATCGGCGACGATCGCCGAGACGAACGGCACGTCGCTCGGGCGGAAGCCGCGGAGCGTGACCGCCGGCCGGTCCTCGGGCATCGGGACGGACCGCGGGGTCGGGGCGGTGTCAGCGATACATCTCACCTGGCCCTTCGGGTTCGGCGGTGCGCATGGCCGACATCGAATCTCGGGTCTGCCGCAGCGTTCGTCGGACCCCTTCCTCGATCTCGCGCGCCTTCTCCCGGAGGGGCTTGGTGTCGAGGGCGAGGAGAGGCACGAGCGGGTTCAGCGTCTCGATGACCTTGGCCGCAGCGCGGGCGTCCGGATAGTCCTTGTGCGCTTGGGCCACGAAGCAGAGGACCGGGATCGTCCGGCTGATCGCGCCGAGGAGGAGGCCGCCGGCCAGCCCGGTCACCACCCCGTTGGCCGCCGCGAACTGATACTTCTCCAGCAGGGGGGCGGCGGCCCGGTTCGACATCGCCACGACCCGGGCGTCCCCTCCGACCTCCGTTTCGATCGGTTGCCCCTCGATCGCGACGACGAACTGTACCCCTTTCCGCTCCGCCCAGTCGAGGAGCACCCGCCCCAGCTCGTTCAGCATTCCGGGCGAGGGCTGGATGTCCGCGATGAGGACCACCAGCTGGTCGCACGAGCGGTCGATCCCGCACACGAGTTTGCTCGCATAGAAGCGGACGGGAGCGCTCACCACTCCCTCCTCCATGACGACCGTGGGAGGGAACTCCTCGCTGATCATGTAGGCGATCGGGCTCATGTCGAGCGCGTGGACGAGATAGGACGCGGCGACCGACCCCACGAGGCCATGGGTGGGGAATCCCACGACGAGCATCGCTCCCTTGAGGGGTTCGTCCCGGGTGTCCACGATGCGGATCCCACGATTTTCCATGAAGACGGGGCCCACCTTCGGCCCTCTGCCACCGTTTAGCGACTTATTCTACTTTGGTTCGGGGATCGTCATGCCTCGGCGGGGCGACCGAGCTCCCGCCGGGGGCTCAACGGCACGTCGGCCGCGTGTCTCATTTTGGAATGGGATTAGCGTCGGAATCGACCCGGGTGCAGCAAGCTATACTATCGCATTGTCCAAGGGCGAGGGCTTAAAGAGGTGGACTGGGCATTTACACCCCGCTCGCAATCCATGAAAGTACTCGTAACGGGGATCGACGGTTACTCGGGTTGGCCGCTCGCGTTGCATCTGCTCGCGCGGGGGCACGACGTCGTCGGTATCGACAATTTCGTCACACGCAAGCGGGTGAAGGAGGTCGGCAGCTGGTCCGCGACGCCCATCCCGACGTTCTCCCGGCGCCAAGCCGCGGTCAAGGAGATCTTCGGAAAGGACCTCGGGTTCTACCGCGGTGACCTGCAGAACTATCCCTTCGTGCTTCAAACGCTCCAGAAGGAGCGCCCGGACGCGATCGTCCACCTCGCGGAACAACGGAGCGCCCCCTACTCGATGATCGATGTCCACCACGCGGTCGCGACGCAGGTGGAGAACCTCACCGGGACCCTGCACATCTTGTACGCGATGAAGGAGGCCTGCCCGGACGCGCATCTCGTCAAGATGGGCACCATGGGCGAGTACGGTACCCCCAACACCGACATCCCCGAGGGATTCTTCGACATCGAGTTCCACGGACGCAAGGACACGTTGCCCTTCCCCCGCCAGGGCGGATCGTGGTACCACTGGAGCAAGGTCTTCGACTCCGGGGACGTCATGTTCGCGTCCAAGATCTTCAACCTCCGCGCCACCGACGTCATGCAGGGCGTCATCTACGGGGTCCGGACTCCCGAGATCACGGACGACCGCCTCCTCACCCGATTCGACTTTGACGAGACCTGGGGGACCGCGCTCAACCGGTTCATCGCCCAGGCGGTCCTCGGCGCCCCGATCACGCCCTACGGACGAGGGGAACAGAAGCGGGGCTTCCTCGCGCTGGAGGATTCGATGCAGTCCCTCCGTCTCGCGGTCGAGCACCCGGCCGCTCCGGGGCAGTATCGCGTCTTCAACCAGTTCGACGCGGCCTACTCCATCAACGAGCTCGCGGACCGAGTCGCCCGGATCGCGGGGGAGTTCGGCCTGAAACCGGTGATCGAGCACCCGGCCGACCCGCGGGTCGAGGCCGAGCAGCACTACTACAACCCGCTCCACGACCATCTCCTCGCGCTCGGATACCGACGCACGCGGGAGCTCGACGACGTGGTCCGGGAGATCTTCACCGACATGCTCCGTTTCCGCCGCCGCCTCGAGGCCCGTCGCCATGTGGTCATTCCGACCGTACAGTGGCGCGTGACGGACAGCCGTCCCCTCCTCGCGGCCCGCGCCGGCCCGGAACAGCCCGTCTCCGCTCCTCCGCCGGGTTCCCCCTCGATCGGCAGCCCCGCCTGACCGAAGCGATATGCAGGCAGTCATCACTCTCGCGGGCGAAGGCACCCGCATGCTCCCCTGGAGCCGGGGGCTGCGCAAAGAGTTCCTTCCGCTCTACGATCACGGCGAGAACGGCTTTCTGGTGTTGAAGCCGGTCGCCCACCTCGTGGTCGAGTCGCTCATCGGGGCGGACGCCGACCTCGTGACGGTCGTGGTCCAGCCGCGGGACGCCGGGGCGGTCCAGGCGTACTTCACCGTGGACCACGAGTTCCTTCGACGGCACCAGCGCCACGCCGACCGTCTGGTCGAGACCCGACGGTTCTATCACACGCTCGACACGCTCCGATTCGTCTACACGCTGCAGCCACGTCCGGCGGGGTTCGGAGATGCGGTCCTTCGGACCGAGCCGGTGATCGGCACGAACCCGTTCCTCCTCCACGCCGGCGACGGCATCGTGGTCGAGGCCGAGCGCGGCGCCGCGCTGCGCGCGATGGCCGAATTGCGCGAACGGGAGAATCTGGACGCGGTCGTCCTCGCCCGTACGGTCACCGACCCCCGGCGCTACGGGGTGTTCGAGGGCCGCCTCGGAAAGAAGGTCGGCCCCTACCCCCGGATCAACGTGACGCGGATGGTCGAAAAGCCCGAGCACCCTCGGACCCACTGGGCCGCGGCGGCGGTCTACGTGTTCGGACCCCGCCTCTTCCCGGCGCTCGAAGCCGTGCGCAAGGAGCACCGTTCCCCCGAGCTCGAGCTCACCGACGGCATCCAGCGGATGATCTCCGAGGGAGGTCGGGTCGCCGCCCTCCTCCTGGGGCCGCGGACCGGCACCTGGCGGTCGGTGGGTTCCCCCGAGGGGTACGGCCGAGCGCTCGAGGCGACCCGGAAGGTCGCCCTTCGGGCCGTGGCCTCCCGTCGGAACCATTAATTCAGTTCCGGCGTTGGCGCCGCTCGTCCCCGACTGGTCGCACCGCTCGGGGAAGAGGTCAGAGCATCAATGAAACGCCAGATGGTCGACATGCTGGCGGAGCTGATCAAGATCCCCAGCGACCCCGTGTCGGACAAGCAGGAGGTGCTCGACTACGTCCAGTCGTTCACCGACCAGATCCACATGCGGAACACGCTCTTCGGGGACGCGCAGGCGCCGAGCCTGCTCGCGGAGTACGGGCAGGGAGGGGTCGTCCTTTCCGGCCACCTCGATACCCCCCCGATCGGGGACTACTGGAGCTTCTCCCAGAGCCAGCTCGCCTCGGGGCGGATGTACGGTCGCGGCGCCGCCGACATGAAGGGCACCGTGGTAGCGATGCTCGAGGCCGCCCAGGACCTCGTCACCCGGAAGATCCCGATCGTACTCGCCTTCACGACCGACGAGGAGACGACGATGCAGGGCGCGATCGCCCTCTCCAAGACGCTCCCGCTCCGTCGGGCCAAGGCGGTCGTCGTTGGCGAGCCCACGGGACTCCGCGTAGCCTACGCGGAGAAGGGCGTCCTGGACCTCGCGATCGAGACGCGCGGGAAGGCCGCGCACGGCGCGATGCCCCACCTCGGCGAGAACGCGATCGGCAAGATGATGCGGATCCTCCGCGGACTCGAGTCGTTCAAGGGACGCATCGCCCACCCCGAGCTCGGGTCCGTCACGTTGAACTTGGGCACATTCCACGGTGGCAGCCGGCTCAACGTCGTGCCGAACAAGGCGATCAGCGAGGTGGATATCCGATTCCCTCCCCCCTATACCCCCGATCAGTTGTACCAGGAAGTGGAGGAGCATCTTCGACGGATCAAGACCCCGTTCACCCTCCGGCGGATCCTCACGATGCCGGCCGTCCAGATCGACCCCAACTCCGAACACGTCCGGATCCTCCGGGAAGTGGCGCAGGCCGAGACGACGGTCCTCGTGCACGCCTCCGAAGCGGTCCACTACACGCAGGTCAATCCGCGGGTCGTGATCTTCGGGGCCGGAGAGGAGGAGCTCTCCCATCAGGCCAACGAGTATGTGAAGATCGAGGCGGTCGCGCGCGCGACCGAGGTCTACAAGAAGTATGCGCAGCGGCTCGCCGCCGGGCGCACCCCCGCCGGGTAGGCGGGAACCGATGCGGGCTCCGCCGACGCAACTATCAAGGGACCCCCCTGGTACCTCTCTCCGGTGAAGATCGCTCAGGTCTCGACGCGCTTCCCTCCGGGGCCGGGCGGCGTCGAGCGCCACGTGGCCGAGGTCGCCGCCCGACTCGGGGCCCGGGGCCACCGGGTGGACGTCTACACGAGCGACCTGTACCGCGAATTCCCCTGGCAGCGGCTCGGACCCGAGGTGCCCCGGGAGGAGAACCGGCCGTTCGGGGCGGTCCACCGCCTTCGCGCCCGATCTCTCCCCGGCCCCCTCCACTATCCGTTCTTCCGGGGCCTCGGAGCCGCCCTCGCGCGGGACCGCCCCGAGATGGTCCATGTCCACACCTACGGAACCCACCAGGTCGCGGTGGCCCGACGCTACGGCCGCCACAGCGGGACCCCGTTCGTTCTCACCGCCCATTTCCATCCGATCTGGTCGATCGAGGGCGGTTGGACCCGGCATCGGTTGCGGGCCTTCTACGACCGTCAGCTCGCAGGCCCGATCGTGCGCTCCGCCGCGTGCGTGATCGTCCAGACCCGGGAAGAGGAACGCCTCTTGGGCACGCTCGGCCTCTCCCTCCCTCGCGTCGAGGTGATCCCGCCGGGCTACGCCCCGCTCCCGAACGTGGCTCCGACCGGGACGTTCCGGTCCCAGTACGGCATCTCCGGGCCCTACCTCCTGTTCGTCGGTCGCCTCGCGTCGAACAAAGGGCTCCTCCCGTTGGTCGAAGCGTTCGCCGTCATGGCCAAGGACCACCCCGACGCGACCCTCGTGCTCGTGGGGGAGGACGGGGGCATGCGGACGACCGTCGAGGCGGCGGCCGCTCGAGAAGGACTCGGCGCGCGCCTGCGGATCGTGGGACATGTCGGTGAGGACGCGGTCCTGGCCGATGCCTTTCGAGAGGCCCGGTTCACGGTCCTTCCCAGCGAGTACGAGGCGTTCGGGTTGGTCCTCCTGGAGTCGCTGGCCCAGGGAACCGCGGTCATCGCCTCGCGGGTCGGGGGGATCCCCGAGTTCGTTCCGGACGGAAGGGCCGGACTCCTCGTACCCCCGAACGACCCCGGCGAGCTCGCCCGGGCCATCGAGCGGCTCTGGACCGATGAGACGCTCTCCCGCCAGCTCGGGGCCTACGGACGGGAGCACGTCGTCCCGGTGTACACCTGGGACCACTTGGTCGACCGACTCGTTGGCCTCTACGAGGACGTGAGGACGCGGTGAAGATCGCCCAGGTGACCCTTCGCTTCGACGCACCGGGGGGCGTGGAGACGAACGTGCGAGAGGTGTGCCGCCGTCTGCGCTCGTCGGGCGACGACGTCGAGGTCTACTCGAGCGACCTCTACGACGAGGCCCGGTGGGTCCGCCGGAACGACTACGCCCCCGTCGTGGACGGAGTTCCGGTCCACCGGTTCCCCGTGCGCAAGCGGCTCATCCCCGGCCTCACGATGCCGATGATGATCGGTCTCATGGATGCGCTCTCGGCGAGCGGGGCCGACGTCGTGCATGCGCATTCCCACCGGTACGGCCACGTCCTCGAGGCGGCGGCCGTGGCGGATCGACGCCACATCCCGCTGGTCGTTTCCACGCATTACCACCCCGCGGACCACCGCGAACCCGCCTGGAAACGGGGGCTGTTGCGGGTCCAGGATGTCGGGTTCGGAGCCACCGCCTACCGGGTCGCCCGGGCGCTGGTCGTCGAGACCGAACGCGAAGCGAGCCTGGTCCGTGAGTTCGCTCCGGCCAACCGCATCCGCCTGATCCCCCCTGGCATCGACGTCGCGGAATGGTCCGCGCCCGGCCCCGATCGCCGGCCGGACGGCCTGCCGCCCGAGTACTTCCTCTTCTTCGGCCGCGTGGCGCCGAACAAGGGGATCCCCTACCTTATCGACGCGATCGCCCAGCTTCCGCCCCCCCTCCGTCTCCCGCTCGTGATCATGGGGCCGGACTGGGGAGAGCGGGCGGCCATCGAGGAGCGGAGCCGGGTGCGGGGGTTGCAGGGGGCGGTCCTCTTTCTGGGCCACGTCGACGGTACCGAGGTGATCCGGGCCGTGATCCGGGGGGCGCGTGCCCTCGTACTTCCCTCCGAGTGGGAGGCGTTCGGCCTCGTCCTCCTGATGGCGATGGCGGCGGGCACTCCGATCGTCGCATCGGACGTGGGGGGCGTTCCGGAGGTCCTCGAGCAGGGCCGGGTCGGCTTGCTCGTGCCGTACGCCGACCCCGGCGCTCTCGCCGCGGCGCTCCGACGGGTCCTGGAAGAGCCGGGACCGACCCAGGAGCGGGTCCGGGCCGGACGCGAACGGGTCCAGCAGTTCGACTGGTCCGTGGCCGTGGAGCGCCACCGGGCGCTTTACCGAGAGGTCTCAGGGACCTGACCGGGGGGCCGGTCGAGCCGTCGGAGCTCGGCCCCGACGAAGGCCCGGTCCTTTCCCGCCGCTCCGGGGCGCAGACGGGCGCTCCCCTCGAGAAGGCGACCCAGGAGGTCGAGGATCATTGGGCCGCCCGATGGTCCCCGTACTCGCGGACGATCTCCAGGCCCGCCCGGAGCTTCTCGCGCGAGGCGGCGAAGGAGAGGCGGAGGTGCCCGGCGCCGAGCGACCCGAACGCGTCGCCGGGCGTGGTGATGACGCCGAGACGGAGCAGGGCATGGGCCGTGTCGGTCGCCGATTGGTCCCACGCGATCTTGGGGAAGACGTAGAACGCGCCCGCGGGGGGTACCATGGTCACGCCGGGGATCGCCCGAAGCAGGCGCTCCACCAGCGTCCGTCGGGCGCGGAACTCCCGCACCATCGCCCGGGTCGCGCCGTCACCGGCTTCGAATCCGGCCAGGATCGCCACCTGGGCCGGGGTCGGCGGGCAGGCCATGATGTGGTAGTGGATCTTGTTGAGCTCGACCGCGAGGGGCTTGGATGCGACCAGGAATCCGAGTCTCCAACCGGTGACCGCGAACCTCTTGGAGAACGAGTTCACGATGATCGTGCGGTCGCCCCGGCCCCAGAACGAGGCGAACTTTCCGTCGTAGACGATGTCCTCGTAGACCTCGTCCGAGACGATCGTCAGGCGGTGCCGCTCTCCGAACGCCACGATCTTCTCGACCGTGCGCTCCGGGAACATGGCGCCGGTGGGGTTGGACGGGCTGTTCACGACGATCGCGCGGGTCTTGGGGGTGACGAGTCGCTCGAGCGCGTCGAGGTCCGGCTGGAACTTCCGCTTCTCGACGAGCGGGTAGGGCACGGGCACGGCTCCGGCGAGGCGGGCGTGAGGGCCGTACAGGACGAATCCCGGGTTGGGCACGAGCACCTCGTCCCCCGGGTCGTAGAGCGTGAGCGCGGTGGTCATCAGGGCCTCGGAGCCGCTCGCGGTGACGATCACGTTCTCCCGGACGGTCTTCGGGTCGCGGTCGGTATACCGCTGCGCGATCCGCTCGCGGAGCGCGGAGAGGCCCGCGCTCGGACCGTAATGGTTCCCTCCGTTCTGGACCGCCTTGCAGAGCGCGGCGATCACCTCGGGAGGTGGGTCGAAATCCGGTTCCCCGAGTCCGAGGTTGATAGAGTTGGGGGGGGCGGATTCGAACATCCGTCGGATCCCAGAGATCTCGACGCGCCGGGTCCGCTCGGCGACCATTCCGGCCGCGACGTTGGTCTCCCTCTTTATCGTTGCCTCTTCCGTGCTAGTGCGCGTCGGCGACGCGGCGTACGAGCGCTCGGTTCCACCGGAAACGTTTAGGACCGACCCTCACCTGTCACGCGGGGAGGGAGCAACGTGCCCCGGATCCTGGTCTGCGTCGCGTGGCCGTATGCCAACGGCCCCTTCCACATGGGCCACCTCGCGGGGGCCTACCTTCCAGCGGACATCTTCGCACGATTCCACCGCCTACGGGCCGACGAGGTCCTCATGGTCTCGGGCTCCGACATGCACGGAACGCCCATCCTCGTTACAGCGGAGAAAGAGGGGACGACCCCCGCCGCGGTGTCGGAGCATTACCACGAGGTGAATCGGGAGGCGTTCCGGCAGCTCGGGTTCACGTTCGATTGCTTCACGACCACCCGTACGGTCGTTCACGAGAAGACCGTCCAGGAGGTCTTCCTTAGGCTCCTGGAGCACGGGTTCGTCGCTCGCCGGACTGAGGAGGGTCCCTTCTGCCCTCAACATCGCCGCTTCCTGCCGGATCGCTACCTCGTCGGGACGTGCCCGAACTGCGGATTCGAGAGCGCCCGCGGGGACGAGTGCGACCAGTGCGGACGCCCGCTCGAGTCCCGCCAGCTGGGACACCCGCGGTGCCTCCTCTGCAACACGCCGGCCGAGTTCCGGGCGAGCGAGCATTTCTTCCTCCTCCTCGACAAACTGCAGCCGCAGCTGACCGAGTACCTGGGCCGCCAGACCCATTGGCGGCAGGGAACCCTCCGAGTCGCGGAGAACTTCCTCACCGAGGGCCTCCACCCGACGCCGATCACGCGCGACCTCGATTGGGGGGTGCCGATCCCGCTCGACGGGTACGATTCCAAGCGGTTCTACGTCTGGTTCGACGCGCTCATCGGTTATCTCTCCGCGTCGAAGGAATGGGCGATCCGCGCGGGTCGCCCCGAGGCGTGGCGGCGGTATTGGACCGAAGGAGAGGCCGTCCGTCAGTACTACTTCATCGGGAAGGACAACAAGTTCCATCACACCATCCTCTGGCCCGGGGTCGTGCTGGGGGTCGGAGGGTTGAGCCTCCCGTACGATGTACCGGCGAACGAGTGGCTCCTGATCGGAGGCAAGAAGGCGTCGAAATCCCGCACGACGGACTCGGATGCCTTCATCCCGTCCCTCCTCGAGCATTACTCCCCCGACCTGATCCGGTTCTACGGCGCGCTCCTCGCGCCGCAGAACCACGACACGGAGCTCGACTGGAACGAGTTCCATCAGCTGCGCGACGAGGTGCTGGCGAACCAGTACGGCAACCTCGTCCAGCGGACGCTCGTCCTCACGAGGGACCGGTACTCGGGAAAGGTCCCGGCTCCGCCCGACGGTTGGACCCCCGACGGACCCACCGGGGTCGGGGGGCGGCTCCGGGAAGCGCACGCCCGGATCACCGCCGAGTTCGAGGCCGTCCACCTCAAGGAGGCGCTGGACCGGACGCTGGAGGAGGTGCGCGAGGCGAACCGTCGCTTCCACGAGGCGCGACCCTGGCAGCTCGCGGACCCGGAGCGGGCCCGTGTCGTCTACGAGACGGTCTGGACGATCCGCGCGCTCGCGACCTGGCTGTCCCCCGTCCTGCCTTTCTCCTCGACGGAAGCGTTCCGGATGCTCGGATTCGCGGAGGGCCCCTCCGCGGGCGATTGGGACCGAGCCCTTACGCCCGTCCCTTCGGGTCAGCCGCTCGGTGACGTCCGACCGCTCTTCCCGAAACCGGCGAGTCCCGAACCCGAGGGGGCTCCCGCCCGCACGAGCGATGCCACGGCCCCGCCCCTCGCCGTGAGAGCCGGGGTGATCGTTCGCGCCCAACCCCACCCGTCCGCAGACCGGCTCCTCGTGCTCGAGGTGGACGCGGGAGAGTCCGCTCCGCGCTCGATCGTCGCGGGGATCCGGGCTCACTACGGTGCCGACACGCTCGTCGGTCGAAGGATCGTGTTCCTGTCCAATCTCGCTCCCCGCACGATCCGAGGGGTTCCCTCCCAGGGGATGATCCTCGCCGCGGAAGCGGGCGGTCGACCGGTGCTGCTCGAACCGCCCGAGGAGGTCCACCCGGGAGATTTCGTCGAGGGTCGCTCGGCTGCGGACCGAACGATCTCGCATGAGGAGTTCACTTCGTACACCCTCGCGGTGGGTCGGGTGACCGACCCACCCGGGCCCCGCGGCTCCTCCGTGGATCTCGGTGGCGGGCGCTGCGAGATCCCGGGTCGATGGTCCGCCGGCACGCTTCTCGTCGTGGCCCGTCGGCCGGCGGACGCGCCGGACGGCCTCGTGTTCACGTTCGGGCCCGGTCGGGCAGCGCGACCCAGCGAGCCGACCCCGGCGGGTGCGCCCGTCCGATGACCGACGGCCTGCGGCTCGACCTGCACGTCCATTCGCGCTACTCCCCCGATTCCCGGCTGACCCTCGAGGAGCTGGTGGGCCGCCTCCCGTATACGGGCCTGCGGGGATTCGCTCTCACGGACCACAATACGGTCCGGGGCAATGCGGAGCTGGTGGAGCTCCGGAAGCGCCACCCCACCTACGTCTTCCTCCCCGGGATCGAGGTATCGACCCACGAGGGGCACCTCCTGGCGTACGGCGTTTCGGAGGCACCCCCGCCCCACCGCCCCGTGGCTGAGACGATCGAGTGGGTCCGCGGGCACGGAGGCGTAGCCGTCCTCGCCCATCCCTTCCGGTGGGCGCATGGCGTGGGTCGGCAGGTCGCCGAGACCGCACCCGTATCCGCGATCGAGGGTCGGAACGGTCACAATTCCGAAGTGACCAATGCGGAAGCGGAACTGGTCGGTGCTCGTCGAGGATTGGGGCTGACCGGAGGGAGTGACATCCACGCACTCTCGGAGCTCGGAAGGGCGTACACCTATTTTCCCGACGAGGCCCGCTCCCTCGACGACCTACTTGAGGCATTGCGCCGCGGACGGACGCAGGCCGGGGGCCGATCTCTTCCGTTACTGGGGCGGCTGCGCGTGACCATTACCACCGGGGCCAAGTTCGTGACGCGCGGCCTTCGTTCGATCTGACAGGGGCGTCGCCCTCCCCGAGGGCTTTAAGGCAAGGGTTCTTCGCCCGGGCCGTGCCAAGGTGGCAGAATGGTTAATGCGACGGACTGCAGATCCGTTTCCTGGGGGTTCGATTCCCTCCCTTGGCTGGAATTCCTGCGCGGGCGGTCTACGTTCTGCCCCGCCCCAAGTCGACGATCGGAGTATGCAAACTAACTGCAGCGAAACGACCGTTGGCAATGGGTCCGTTGCGGATGGATAACGCCATGGCGAGGTCACTATGACTCTTGATCTCCGTTCATTTCTGTTCAGCCGATTGACGAGGTCGTCTGGAGAGGGGACGTCCGTCCTCGGCTGACCAGATACGAAGGGCCTAGCGCAGCTCTCTCTGCAACATATCGAGGGTCTCTCCCCATCCTCCTTGGTATCCCTCTTCGAGGGATTCAACGCCTCCTGGGAAAGAGCCCGTTGCGAGAATCTTCACAAGGACCGTCACTCGCGTCCTCTTGGGGCTGAGCTCCTCGAAAGTTACCGTTTGCAGCGCCTCCCAAGGAGCGGTGCCCTCCTCGGGGGTCGTGGCACTCCGGAAGGCTAGAAGTTCTGGAAAGACAATCTCCGTAATGGTCCCAGACGTCTTGGCGGTCTTCCCTTCGTATCGGTCATGAATTCTTATCGCACCTCCGGGCCTTGGGTCCAACTCGAAGACGAGTTTCTCGGCCCCCTCGGGGCCGAAAAACTTCGCCGCTTTCTTTGCGTCGGTGAACATATTGAAGACCGACTCCCGCGGGAAGTCGAAGTCCCTCGATATCTTCACGGCGCTCCGCTCTCCGTCCGTTGATTCCTTGCTCCACTTTTGCTTCATACTGCTTCCTCCTTCAGAGCCTTGTCTAGCCGGTCGAGCCTGCGGTTCCACATCCTGGCCATATCGGCCGCCCACACTTGGATTTGGTTCATTGACTGCGGATTGAACGCGTACAGCCTTCGCTGGGCTCTCTTCTCCATCTGGATCACGTTCGCCTCCCTAAGCACTCTGAGGTGTTGGGAAATCGCCTGGGGAGTCACGTCGAACTCGTCGCAGATCTGGGACGCGCTGAGCTTGCCCCTGTGGGCAAGAATCTCCACTACTCTGCGCCTGCGCGGTTCTGCCAGGACAGAGAAGGTGTCCATGGCAGGGTCATAAAGACATCACTTAATAAAGCCATTGCTTTAGTTGAATAGGACGAACCACTCCAACTCTTCCCGACGCGTATCGATTCGGGGAAGTGAGTGCTCCGCCAAGCAGACCCGAGGGGGTTCCGCGAGCCGGTCGGTGGTCAGTGCGGCAGAACTCGCCCAACTTCCACACTCATGTGGCAGCGGAACGAATATCCGCCCGACGCTTTCGTTACTCGCCGTTTTCTCGCGGCTTTGAACCCTTAGGTCACATCCCTCTCGCGGAGACTCCTTCGTTGGCGGACGACTCGAGAAGGCGATCCCGGCCCTCGCGCGGTTGCGCACGAAAGGTTCCTTTTGCAAAGCAGGTGAGGCTGGTTCAAAACAAGCCCATGCCCGTCCGCTCAGATCTGGGCGGAACCAACAGTGCGCTAACCCATTTTGTCTAGGGGATTCGAACTTTTCCTTGATTCCCTCCCTTGGCTGGAATTTCTGCAAGAACGGAGGAGAGGCCGTCCCGCCACAAACAGGCGAGTGGGCTCTCATAATCTACGTCGAAGGAACGATTCTTGGAAGTGAGTCGCCTGATTCCGACCCCGCCGCGAGCAAAGCCCATCCACTGAATCGGCGGCTCCCGCTGCGACCGGGACCGTGATAGGGAAACTCAAGGGCTTGGCATCAGGCTCTCCAGCGGCGCTCTGCCCCGAAGCGCTTCGAACGTGCTGAGACAGATACGGTCCGATTCAATGCCTCAGTGAAGGTTCGGCCCAAAGCCAGCGGCCCTCTCGTGTCGTTCGACGCAAACCACACTTTTTTGCGATGTCCGCGAATCCCACCCGACGCGGCCGGTCGGACCGTGCGCGGTAGTGGGGCTCTTCTGGCATAGCCGGCCCGGGCTCAAGCGTATATCTACGACCGTCCCGGTCCCCTCGTCGGTCCTGGCAAAAGGGCCTGCGGAGGGTCAGATGCCTGAGGGAAGGAACCGGCGCTGGCTGTTCGAGAAGAGATCCGATGGACCCGTGGGTCCGCAAAACTTCCGGTGGACCGAGTCGGTCATCCCCTCACCGGGAGAAGGACAGTTGCTCGCCCGCAACCTCTGGCTTTCCTTCGACCCGACGCAGGTCCTGGGCCTAGTTGCGCCCCCATCGGAAGGGGGCTACCAGGTCGGCGAGCCCATGGGAACGTTTGCGGTCTCCCAGGTCGTCGAATCCCATATCCCCAAGTTCCAGCGCGGCGATCTCGTCTACGGGGCCTCATACTGGGAAGACTACTCCGTCGTCGACGGCAAGGGTTACTGGGACACCGCCAAGGTCCTGCCCGGGGCCTCTCCTCGCCTTGCGGCGGGGATGCTGGGTATCACGGGGATGGTGGCCTACTTCGGCGTCGTCGAGGTCGGACGGCCTCGCCCGGGGGAAACGTTCCTAGTCTCCGCGGCAGCCGGTGGGGTGGGTTCGATCGCCGTTCAGGTCGCCAAGCTCCTCGGAGCTCGAGTGATCGGAATCGCCGGCGGGAAGGAGAAGTGCGAGTGGCTGGTGGGCGAGGCCCACGCGGACGCGGCGATCGACCACCGGCGGGAAGACGTCGCGACGCGGCTCGACGCACTTTGCCCGAAAGGGATCGACGTCTACTTCGATAACGTAGGGGGGCCGACCCTGGACCTCGCCCTCGAGCGGCTGCGACCGCATGGGCGCGTCGTGCTCTGCGGGACCACGGCCCGCTACCGGGCCGAACCACCGCTCCCGGGGCCTCAGAACTACTGGCGGCTGATCATGGTCAACGGGAGGATGGAGGGCCTTCTCGGCCGAGACTACTTCGACCGCTTTCCCGAGGCGATGACGGTGCTCAAGGGGTGGCTGGACGCGGGGAAAATCCGCTCCAAGGAGGATGTCGTCGAGGGGCTGGAGCACGCCCCGGAGACCCTGGCGCGCCTCTACTCCGGCGCGAACGTCGGGAAGCAGCTCCTGAAGGTCGCCGACCCGGCCCCGATGGATCCGCCGTGATCTCCCGACCTGTGAGCCGCGGTTCAAGGAGACCGAAGCGAGGCGCGAGATCGGGGTGGAGCGAAGTCTATCGCCCGGACGCGCACCATGCAGGGTTCCTCAGGTGGGTCATCGTCGATTCGCCGGTGGAGGTTTAGCCTCCAACAAAGGCTCAATGAAGCTCGCCAGCCTGTCGAGGCCGGCGCGCATCTCATCCTCGTCCAGTCCGATGTAATGGACGGTTTGATCGAGTGAAGTGTGTCCGTAGAGGTTCTTCAGCTGGACCAGATCCATGCCGGCCTTGTGGGCAAGCCGCCCGAACGTCCGCCGTAAGTCGTGATGGGAGACCCGTAAGCCAAGGCTAGGAAAACCCGCCCTCTCGGCGACCCGACGGAGGAGAAGATCGGCACCGGAGGGGGACAGGGGGATCATCCTCGCGTTTTCGCCCTCCTGGAAGGTCTGGGAACGCAAGACGCGCGCTGTCTCTGAGAACATCGGGAGAGTGCGCCATTTCCCCCCGTTCCGCCCCTTTCCGAGTACGTGAAGACGCTGCCTTGAAAAATCGACGTCCTTAGGGCGCAGTCGTAACACTTCCACGCGGCGGAGTCCGTTGAATGCTTCCAGCGCAAGAAGCACCCTTTCTCTCCCTCGAGCCGCCCGATAGAGCCGAATAAGCTGCTCCGGCGCGAGCCACCTCCTCCGACCTGTGCTTTCTTCGGGTACGGCCCAAACCCCCCGATCGGAAGCAAGCGGGTTCTTTGCCCACCGGAGGAATCGTCGAAGGGCGTTGAAGTGCACACTAAATGTGGCAGAGCTCCAGGACAAACCATGTTTGAGTTGTTCGATGTGATCTGCCCTCAACAGCCCTGGGGTGGAGGGTACCGAAATCCCTCCGGCTTTTCGGATGAGCGAAGGTGTACGCAGAATTTCATATTGTACCCGACGCTTCCAGGAATCACCTATCGAGGAGCAGCCTAGATCTTCCTTCGCAAATCGGCGGACCGACGCGACCCAAGTGTGACAAAGGCCGCGGATCGACTTCCGCTTTCTCGCGGGTTGCCCTGAAGGTCGGTACACACCGTCGGAGTGAACTCACCAGTTTGCTGCCTTTCGGGGGTCTTGAACGATGAGAAGTGTGTATGGTCCGTTGCAACCACTGCTCGAATCCGGAAGGTCATAAGGGGTACTTTCGAAGACAAATTTGACTATAGTGTCACTTTCGTCGACCCGGAAACCATCGACTGTGCTCCTTGTGACTCACGATTTCGACGATTACCACGACACGCCGACCGTCGTGCTTGGCAACGGTATAGAGCATTCTCCAGAAGGCGGGAAGATCCTCGACATAGAGATTCTCCAGGCCGTAGGTCGCTTTGAGGCTCTTCGGAATTGCTCCCTTCCGAACCACCTCTCCGTGGAGGCAATCGACCAGAAGCACAGGCTTGAACGCCCGTGCCCTGCGTGCGATAGCCAAGGCCGCCGGCGTCGAGCTCCGTTCTAGCTCGAGTAATGCCTCGCTGACCCGATCAGAGAGGAGGACGGCCGTCGCCGGGATCATCAGAGACTTCGGGCTTTGCGGATAACCTCGACGAGTTCGGGGGAGGCCTGGGGGACCCAGATTAGCCCCTTCGATCCTTCAGCCACAGAACCGTCGGCGGCAAGGAAGTTGATCGCGGCGTTCAGGCTCTGTCGAGTCATGCTGTGGGACCAAGAAGAGAGCACTCGCAGGATATCGTAGCGACTCAGAGGTTCCTCGGACTCTCGGAGGATCGCCCGGACATATTCAATCGATTCCAGTGTGGGGTTCGCCCCGGGTCGAGCGAACTCGGGGCGATGGGGGCGAAGTAGGCTCGCCATTGGGATGTATGTATGCGTGGTGCCATATATACGTTACCTGAGGACCACGATCACCTCTGTAACTTGGACGAATGAGTATCACACTTCCGACGTAATTTGAAAGTAAACCCGGTCGGTCCGTGTAGTCTTGGACGCATCTCGCCGTGCCTGGCCGTTAGACGAACCTCCGAAACCCCACCTCCAGCCCCGGCGGGATGTGGGTCGGTATCGTACCGTGTATCGTTCTGGGAGGGCAGAAGCTACTTATGCCCCATAAGTGCTTATGGGGCATAAGTCATGGCGCTCTTCGACCTGGCCCCGAAGGAGTCCGAAGAGGCTCTCTTCGGTCGAGACCGGGAGGTCGCCGAACTTACCCGGCTGGTCGAGGCTCGACGCTGGGTAGTCGTCCTTGGCCCGCG
>Ga0209415_10003103_pt1 | contig 30931 bp, 33 predicted proteins | sample PeaSoiSIISIP2007_FD_187696 | JGI IMG/M metagenome (GOLD analysis project Ga0209415, IMG submission 187696) | Peat soil microbial communities from Weissenstadt, Germany - SII-SIP-2007 (SPAdes) (version 2) | ecosystem: Environmental > Terrestrial > Soil > Wetlands > Peat | place: Germany... | reverse complement strand
TAGTGGCGCGCGCCGCGCCGATTGCGCTTCTGGCGGTGGCCGTCCTCGCCGCGGACATTTCTCCAAACTACGCGAGCAAGGACAACCTCAACAACGTCATCAACCGCTATATCGCTGCCCAGCAAGCCCAGCAGGATGCCCTGAAGGGGGCTCGGATGGAGGTCGAAATCGACGCTCAGCTACCCAGCCTGGAAAAGAAGGGTAAACTCAGAGTCCTACGCGTGATTTCCAAGTTCGGCAAAATCACGTTCGATCAGATAGGCCAGTTCATCGGCGATCCTATTGTGAAGAAACAGGTCATCACGAAGTACCTGGAACTCGAACAGAATGAGCGTGAAAAGGGTTCCATCGCGATCACGCCGGCGAACTATAAGTTCCAGATCAGCGCCATCATCACCCAGCAGGAGAAACAGGTCTACATCTTCAAGCTCTCTCCGAGGCGCAAGGCCATCGGGCTGTTCAAGGGCGAATTGTGGCTGGACGGCGCCACTGGAATGCCCCTTAAGGAAACCGGCCAGATGGTCAAGAGCGGGTCCGCCTGGCTCAAGAGTATCCGCTTCGTGCGCGACTATGAAATGCGCGACGGCGTATCGATTTTGAAGCATCTGCAGAGCACCGTGGATGTGCGCGTAGTCGGGAAAGCCGAGTTGAGCGCCAATTACAGCAACCCGACCTGGCAAGAGGACGAACAGGCGGCCAGCGTCCCGAGCGTCCCATAACCAAGGAGAATCGCTTCCATCCCATGAGAACGCTATTTTTGAATCCGCCTTCCTTTGAAGGCTTCGACGGCGGCGCCGGATCGCGCTGGCCCTCCACCCGCGAAATCGAATCGTTTTGGTATCCGGTGTGGTTATGCTATCCGGCCGGCATGCTGGAGGACAGCAAGGTGGTCGACGCGCCTCCTCACGGCGTCTCCATCGAGCAGACCGTCGCCATGGCCAAGGACTTCGAGCTGCTGGTGCTCTACACTTCATCGCCCGGTTTTCACGTGGACGTGAAGATCGCCGAGATGATGAAGGACGCGAACCCGAAAATGCAGGTGGCCTTCGTCGGGCCTCCCGTGACCATCGAGCCCGAGAAGTCCCTGAACGCCACCAAAGCGATCGATTTCGTGGTGCGCCGCGAGTTCGACTATCAGATCGCCGGCTATGCCAAAGGCACTCCGCTTGCGGAGCTGCCGGGCGTGAGCTACCGGAAGAACGGCGAGATCGTCCACAACCCGGAAGGTCCGGTGATCGAGAATCTGGACGAACTGCCCTGGGTTTCGAAAGTCTACAAGCGCGACCTGGACTTCAAACGCTATAACGTTCCGTTCCTGCTGAATCCTTATATTTCCTTCTACACGACCCGCGGCTGTCCGGCGATGTGCACCTTTTGCCTGTGGCCGCAGACGCACTCCGGCCATCGCTGGCGCTTACGCTCGAGCAAAGATGTCGCCAATGAGTGCCGCTACGTGCTTGAAAACTTCCCCGGCTTAAAGGAAATCTTTTTCGACGACGACACCTTCAACTACAAGAAAGCCCGCACGCTGGAATTGTGCGCGGAGCTGAAGAAGCTGAACTTCACCTGGAGCTGCACTTCCCGCGTCACCACCGACTACGAAACGCTCAAGGCCATGAAGGACGCCGGCTGCCGGCTGCTGATCGTGGGCTATGAATCCGGAGACGAGCAGATTCTCCGGAATATCAAGAAGGGCGCAACCATTGAAGGCGCCCGCCGCTTCACCAAAGACGCCCACAACCTGGGCCTGGTGGTCCACGGCGATTTCATCGTTGGTTTGCCGGGCGAGACACGCGAAACGTTGCGGAACACCATCGACTTCGCCAAGCAGTTGGACGTGGAAACCATTCAGGTCTCGATCGCCCACGCCTACCCCGGCACCGAGTTCTACGATTACGCAAAAGAGAATGGCCTGGTGCAGCTCAAGATGTCCGACGACGAAGGCCACCAGTTGCCCAACGTGGTGTACCCGGGCATCCTGGCCAAGGGCGAGATGGTCGAATGGGTGGAGCGGTTCTACGGCGAATACTACTTCCGCCCCAAAGCTGCCTGGCGCATCGTTCGCAAAGGGATTTTCGACGGACACGAGCGCAAGCGGATATACAAAGAAGCCAAATCCTACATGAGCCTCCGTTCAAAGCGCAAGAAATATGTCGCCGATGAGAAAGCCAGCGTCCTGAGTCAAGCCGACGAACGGGCCTAGCGCGCCGGCAACGCTCCGGATGAATCCACGACTGCGATGGAAGACGCGGGCCTTCGCCGCTATTGTCATCCTCAGTAATGCCTTCGGAAATCTGTCCCTGACCTGGGGCATGCGGCACGATGCCGGCGAACTCACGGCGTCGCCGCTGTCTTTCCTGCGCGCGATCTTCAGCCCGTGGGTGAGCTTGGGGATCTGTCTGCTGATCGCGTGGCTGCTAAGCAGAATGTTCCTGTTGAGCTGGGCCGACCTGAGCTATGTGCTGCCGGTCACCGCTTTCGGCTATGTGCTCAATGCGCTGCTCGGCCGCATGTTTCTGGGGGAACAGGTTACTCCGGCTCGCTGGGCGGGAACGCTGCTCATTATGGCTGGGGTCATCCTGGTGGGCCTCGGAAATCCCGTCCATATTCCTGCAGATCAGGGAGAATCGACGTGAAAGCCTGGCTGCTTCTCGGCACCATCATCGCGTCGACGGTTACGGCCGATCTGCTGCAGAGTCACGAGATGAAGCGCCACGGGGAAATCCATGATTTCCGGCCCAGTGGTCTGCGCCGCGTCCTGGCGACCCTGGCGCGCAAGAAGAACGTGATCCTGGCGGTGATGTTCATGGCGATATCCTTCTTCGCCTTCATGGCGCTGGTGCAGGTGGCGGACCTGAGCTTCGCGGTCCCTGCTTCGGCCGGGAGCCTGGTGATCGAAACGGTCCTGGCGCGCCTCCTCCTCAAAGAGCACGTGGACTCGCGCCGCTGGATCGGGGCGGCGCTGGTCGCCGGCGGCGTATGGTTGCTGGCGCTGTGATTCTGGCGATTATTGCAGCCGCCGCCGGGGTTTATCAGCTTCTCGCCACGGTCGCGTGTCTGGCGTTCAGAAAGGGGCCAGGCGCCAGCGGCCAGGAAGCAAAGCCCAGGGGCCAGCGTCCAGCAGGAGTCAGCATTTTCAAACCCGTATACGGCGCAGACTCAGCTTTGCGCGCGGCCATTGAGTCGCACACACGACTCGAAGGCGAATATGAACTGTTGTGCGGCGTCCGGGAAGGCGATCCAGCAGAGGCAGTGATCGCCGAATTCCCTCGCGCTCGCCTGATCCCATGCAGCACCGTGACTCCCAACCGCAAGGTCGGCTCACTGATCGATCTCGCCCGCGCCGCCCGTTATCCGATCCTGGTCGTCAACGACGCCGACATCCGCGTGGACCCCGACTATCTGGCCCGTGTCACGGAGCCTCTCTCCGATCCCAGCGTCGGGCTGGTCACGTGTATGTTTCGTCCGGAAGGAGACACCTTAGCGGCTCGCTTCGAGGCTTTGGGGGTTGCAACCGACTTAGTTCCGTCCATGATTGTCGCCCGCGCCTTGGGCGTGAAGGATTTCGCCTCGGGGGCCACCATGGCGTTTCGCCGAACGGATCTGGATCGCATCGGGGGCTTCGAAGCGATCGGCGATTATTTGGCGGACGACTACCAGCTCGGCCATCGTATCCACGGCCTCGGCCTCAAGTGCGTGTTGAGCGACACCATCGTCGCGACGCATCTAGGCGGAAATTGGAGTGACGTGTGGCGGCACCAGGTACGCTGGGCCCGCACCGTTCGCGTTTCGAAATTCTGGGGCTACGCCGGGCTCCCGCTGGCCTTTGCATCCGTGTGGGCGGTAGCACTTGCCGTAGCCGGTAATTGGGGCTGGGCATTAGCGCTGCTGGGGGTGCGAATGGCCATGGCGACCGCCGGGGGCTGGATCGTGCTGCGCAGCCCGGATGTGCTGAGGATGTGGGTGCTGATTCCGGTCCGCGACCTGGTCACGGCTGCGGCTTGGCTGGCCGGCCTGTTCGGTAAAACAGTAACCTGGCGTGACCGGACTCTGACCGTCGATCGCGAGGGCCGCATCCAGTAGACGCCTGCTAAAAGGGGACAGCCACTAACGTCCTGACCACGTGGTCCGTTATCGAACCTCAGTGACTGTCCCCTTTTAGCACCTTTTAGCCGGCGTCTATTGTTTCGACAATCCTTCGGTCAGCTCAATGTAGGTCCCAAAAGGATCGGTAATGAACGCGATCTTCAGGCCGAACTGCTTGGTCATATCGCGCGGTGCCATGTCAAACTTGACGCCGTCCGCTTCAAGCTTCTTGGCGAATGCGTCCAAGTCCTTCACTTCGAATCCAATGTGATCGAGGTAACGGCCCTTGGTGCCCGCTGGAGGAGCCGGCGTGGAGCCATCTTTGTTCTTGCCGCCTCTGCCGCCTACTCCCAGGAAATCGACAGTGCCCGGAGGAATACCGACACCCTTCAATCCGGGACGTCGCTGCGCCTCCACGCCACCGAATGTCTTCATGTACCATGCGCGTGCCGCATCCTGATCGGGAACCATAAGGTGGTAGTGGCTAAACGCCACGTCCGTGGGCAGCGCGGTGTCTTCCTGGACTTCGATGATCACATCGTTCGGAAGAGTCACGAACGCCTGCACATTAGGAGTAACTTCCTGCACGTTCAGACCAGCGGCAACGGCCTTGGCCTTCAGTGCGGCGAAACTCTTCACCGAGAATCCCATGTGGTCGGCTGTGGAACCCTTCGATCCGCCGCTGGGTCCCGCTCCCTGCGCCTTGGTCATGATGAAGAAAATCCCCGGGAGTTTCACCATGGTGAGAGCGCCCGCGTTTACGGCTTCGCCGCCAAAGACGCTCATGATGGTTTTCTGGTAGGCGGCCGGATCGGCCACCACGATATGGATGTGTCCCGCGGAAATTCCGGTCGGGTTCGGAGGAGCAGTCTGAGCAAAGAAAGCGGCCGCAGCCGCGAGAAGAGAAACAGGTAGTAGTAGCCAACGCATGGCGGCCATCGTATCACGAAAAGATCCATCCATCGTGGAAGATGCAATTACCGCGATGTTCCCGCTAAACTGAACTATGGCTACCAAAATAGGAATCAACGGCTTCGGCCGGATCGGCCGAAACGTGTTGCGGGCGGCGCTCAACCACCCGGAAGTGGAGATCGTCGCCACCAACGATCTCACCGACACCAAGACGCTCGCACACTTGCTCAAGTACGATTCGATCCTGGGTCCCCTGCACGGAGACGTGAAGGCCGATGCCGACGGGATCCTGGTCAACGGAAAGCGCATCCACGTTTACGCGATCAAAGACCCGGCGGAGATCGATTGGTCCAAATTCGGCGTGCAGGTCGTACTCGAATCCACAGGCAGGTTCACCGAGGCCAAGGACGCCGCGAAGCACCTCCGCGGCACGGTCAAGAAGGTCATTATCTCGGCGCCCGCCAAGAATGAAGACATCACCATCGTGCTGGGGGTGAACGAATCGTCCTACGATCCTGCCAAGCACAACGTCATTTCGAACGCATCTTGCACCACCAATTGCCTGGGGCCGGTGGTGAAGGTGTTGCACGAGAAATTCGGCATCGAGAAGGGCTCGATGACCACCATCCACAGCTACACCAACGACCAGAACGTGCTCGATTTTCCCCACAAGGATCTGCGCCGGGCGCGCGCGGCTGCGATCAATATGATCCCCACCACCACCGGCGCCGCCAAGGCCATCGGGCTGGTGATGCCGGAACTTAAAGGGAAGCTCGACGGCTACGCCATGCGCGTCCCGACCCCGAATGTCAGCGTGGTGGATCTGGTGGCCCTGACCACCAAGTCGACCACCACCGAAGAGGTCAACGCCGCGCTGAAGGCCGCCGCGGAAGGGCCGCTCAAGGGCATCCTCGCGTATACAGCGGATCCGGTGGTTTCCACCGACATGATGCACAACCCCAATAGCTCGATTGTCGATTCCGAGATGACCAAGGTTTTGGGTGGAAACCTGGTGAAGGTCATCTCCTGGTACGACAACGAGTGGGGCTATTCGATGCGCTGCGTGGACTTGGTAGCGTATCTGGCCAAGAAGGGCCTGTAAGAGCCGCTTGCTGGCGCGCGCGGTTCGGTGCAGCACAGAACCGCGACCGGCAGGGAGCGGCCACTACTTCATCGCGGCGATTACGGCGTCGGTGAACTCCGTCGTCGTTCCCTTACCGCCGACGTCCGGTGTCGTGTGCTTCCCGCCGGCATAAACCTTCTCGACCGCCTGCTGCAAGCGCGCGGCTGCTTCCGCCTCCTGCAAGTGGAACAGCATCAGCGCCGACGACAGCATCATCGCCGTCGGATTGGCGATTCCCTTGCCGGCGATGTCGGGAGCGGAGCCGTGTACCGCCTCGAACACCGCGTCCTTTTCACCCATGTTGGCGCCGGGGACCATGCCCAGTCCGCCAACCAGCCCCGCCGCCAGATCCGAGACGATATCGCCGTACAGATTCGGCAGCAGCAGGATATCGAATGTCTCCGGCCGCACCACGAGTTGCATCGCCGCGTTATCGACGATCAGTTCCTTGTACTCGATATGCGGATGCCGGGCCGCCACCTCGCGGCAGCAGCGCAGGAACAAGCCATCGGCCAGCTTCATGATATTCGCCTTGTGAATGGCGACGACTTTCTTGCGTCCCGCTTTTTCGGCGTAAGCGAAGGCGTACTCCGCGATGCGTATAGACGCGACTCGCGTGATGACCTTCAGGCTGGTCACCACGTCCGTGACGATTTCGTGTTCCAGCCCCGAATACAGGTCTTCCGTGTTTTCACGGAAGATCACCATATCGATCTTCACGTCATCGAAACGCGTGCCGAGTCCCGGCATGGAGCGCACCGGCCGGACATTCGCGAACAAATCCAGTTTCTTGCGCAGAGCCACATTCACGCTGGTGTATCCGCCGCCGACGGGAGTCGTCACCGGCCCCTTTAATCCCACGTGGGTCCGCTCCAGGCTCTCGAGCACGTGCGGCGGCAGCGACGTCCCGGCTTTTGCGATGACGTCGGCGTTCAACTCAGCCACTTCCCATTCGATGCGGACTCCGGTTGCATCCACAGCGCGGCGAGCCGCCGCGGCGACCTCGGGTCCGATACCGTCTCCCGGGATCAAGGTAACTTTATGAGACATCGTTTCATTGTATCGGCAGTACCATCGCGCGCTGGGTTCTAAGGCGCCTGCGGCTTTTGTTGAATGAGCGGCTTTTAACGTCCTCCCGCGAAACTCCCGGTCCCGTGTGTGGTTTGAACAGGCAGAAGGCAAGGAGGCCTAAAAGAAAATGAAACGGGTAATCATCGCAAACATGTTGATGGGCGCGCTTTTGACGGGGACCGCTACGATGTCTTTCGCGGATGAGAAGATCAAAGACAGCAAGCAGAACCAGCAGAAACGTATCGCGCAAGGGGTGAAGAGCGGATCTCTGACTCCGAAAGAGACGGCGCACCTCGAGAACAAGGAAGCCAAGCTCAATAAAGAAGTGCGCCAGGACCGCAAGGCGAACGGCGGGAACTTGACCAACAAGGAAAAGGCTCAGGTCAACAACCAGCAGAACAAGCTCAGCAAGGACATCTACAATCAGAAGCACGACGGCCAGACTCAGTAGCTTTGCGCCGTTCGCCGACGCCCAGCCGCCATTGGCCGAATTCAGCGAGATCAGCCCCGCCGGTCTTGCTAGGATCGCTTACGGGAAGCCATGGACACGGAGAGCTGGGAACAGAGAAATCGGGAACGGATGGAGCGGCAGCGGCTCCGCATGGAGCGCCGCCAGGCCCGCTGGGCGCAAGGGGGCGCGTACGGCGGACCGAACGCCACCGGCGGCATGATCATTGGCCTCGCGGTCATCGCCGTGGGATGCCTGTTCCTGATGAGGAATCTGGGATACGTTTACTTTGACGACATCTGGCAGTTCTGGCCGGTGATCCTCATCGTGATCGGGCTTTCGAAGCTGGCCAACACCCACAGCGCCTCGCAGGTCACATCGGGACTCATCATCGGCGGTATCGGCACCGTCTTTCTGCTAAGGAATCTCGGTTACATCTATGGCAACATCTGGCAGTACATTTGGCCCGGTATCCTGATCGCGGTAGGACTCTCCATCCTGGTGAAGCACTTGGAAGGGCGCGACCCGAGCTTGAACCCAGGACCTCCTCCGCCGGGACCAGGGAACCCGTTCCCTCCCGGTTCCGGATTCACCTCCAGAACCTCGGGCGCCAATTACCTGCACGCGGAGTGTGTATTCAGCGGCACTCGGCAGAAGTTAGACACCCAAGATTTTTTGGGCGGTAAAGTCACTACGGTGTTCGGCGGCGCCGAAATCGATTTGCGGAGCGCCAACACAAAGCGCGAGGAGATCTCGATCAAAGCCGAAGCCGTGTTTGGCGGAATCGAGCTATGGGTACCCGCTCATTGGCAGACCATCGTACGCGGCACGGGCGTGTTTGGCGGATTCGAGGACAAGACCTTCCCGGCGGCCCCGGGCGCGTCCGGCAAAGCGCCTCGCCTTGTGGTTACGGGCGCTGCAGTTTTTGGCGGCGTGGTCGTTAAAAACTGATGCATCCCATCTTCCGCAACACCACCAGTTTGGGCGCGTACCTGGGACTGTGGACGCTTCTTGCGGCCGTTCTGGGAGCGTTGATACGCGTTCCGACAAGTCTAAGCTGGAGCCAGTCGCTATCGGTTGCGGTGCCGATGTGCATGTTCTACGCGTTTGTCTGCCTTACTCCCTGGTACCTCTGTCGCGCTTTCCCGTTAGGCTCGCCGCGAGTGACGCGATTGTTGATCAATCAAGTGGCGGCGGCGGTTCTAGCGTGCACCCTGTGGATCGCGGTTGCCCGTCTGCTGGCTTTCGCGATGGACCTTGGTTCGGGGCTAAATGCCGCCGTTCCGCAGTTAGTAGTGGTCGGCTTATTGCTATATCTAACGTCTATAGCGCTGCACTACGCGCTGCTGGCGGTGGAAGCCTCGCGCGAAGCAGCGCTCCAGACCCGCGACGCCGAATTGCGCGCCCTGAAATCCCAGATCAATCCACATTTCCTGTTCAACTGCCTGAACTCGATCAGCGCGCTGACCAGTACCGATCCGGCTCGCGCCCGCGACATGTGCGTGCTGCTCTCGGATTTTCTACGTAAGACGCTGGGTCTGGGCGAGCGCGAAAGTATCACCTGGCGCGAAGAGCTCGAACTCGCGCGCACGTATTTGGACGTCGAACAGGTTCGATTCGGCGCGCGACTGCAAGTAGAGATGCAGGTGGACGACGCTTGCGCCGAATGCCAGGTGCCTCCTCTGGTGCTGCAGCCTCTGATCGAAAATGCCATCAAGCACGGCATCGCGACCATGGTGGATGGAGGCATCGTGCGCCTCGAGGGTCACGTCGAGAACGGCAATCTGGCGGTGCGCGTCGAGAACAGCTTCGATCCCGAGGCTCCCTCGCCTCGCCGTCACGGCCTGGGGCTTCGCAACGTCCGCAGCCGCCTGCAGACGCGGTTCGGCGATGCCGCGCATCTGCACCTGGCGGCCGAGCACGACCGCTTCAGTGCCGAGATGGTGTTCCCGTGCCACAAGGTCACCACATGAAACTACGTGCCATTATCGTGGACGATGAAGAACTGGCTCGCCAGATCCTGCGGGAATATCTGGACAAGGCCGGCGATGTCGAGATCGTGGCCGAATGTGCGAACGGCTTCGAAGCGGTTAAGGCCGCGGGCGAGCTTCGGCCCGACTTGCTGTTCCTGGATATCCAGATGCCCAAACTGGATGGGTTTGAAGTGCTGCAGCTGATCGATCCGCCCGTGGCCGTGATCTTCGTTACTGCCTATGACCAGTACGCCCTGAAGGCGTTCGACGCGGCCGCCGTGGACTATCTGCTGAAGCCGTTCTCCACCGAACGGCTCGGGAAAGCTCTGGAGCGTGCCCGCGCGTTGTTAAGCGATCCGCAGCCGCGCGCGCTGCAAGCTTCCGATCTGGCCGCCGCCGCTCGTCCGCCCGGGCAAACGCTGGAGCGGGTGGTAGTGAAGGACGGCACGAAAGTGCACATCATCCCGATCGCCAAGCTGGATTACGTGGAGGCGCAGGACGATTACATCGCGCTGCACAGCGAAAAGAAACAGTACCTGAAGCAGCAGACGATTTCGAGCATCGAGGCGCAGCTCGATCCGGCGCGCTTCGCGCGCGTGCACCGTTCCTATATCGTGAACCTGGAGCGCATCGCGCGTATCGAGCCGTATACGAAAGATAGCCGCGTCGCGGTTCTGCAGGATGGCACGCAGCTCGCGGTGAGCCGGTCGGGGTATACGAAGCTCAAGGAACTGCTGGGCGAGAATATTTAGCTGCTGATTCTCGTGGGGTCAGGCTTTCGAGCCTGCCGCCGGCTTTCCAGCCGGCGCTCTAGGCAAACGAGCCGGGCAGAAGCCCGGCTGCGGCCTTGAAAGGCCGACCCTACCTAACCACGCCCGCCATGGGACTACTCGCCGCCGCGTACAGCTTCTTCTGCATCCGGCCGGCGAGATAAGCATAGCGGCCCGCCTCGACGCCGAGCTTCATCGCCGTGGCCATGGACACCGAATCCTCGGCCGCAGCGATGGCGGTGTTCATCAGCACCCCGTCATAACCCAGTTCCATGGCGATCGCTGCGTCGGAGGCCGTGCCGACGCCAGCATCGACAATCAGCGGGACCTCATGGATCATCTCGCGCAGGATGCGCAAATTCGTCAGGTTCTGGATCCCCAGGCCGCTGCCGATGGGCGCCCCCAGCGGCATCACCGCTGCCGCCCCTGCGTCGATCAGCCGCCGCGCGTTCACCAGGTCGTCATTGGTGTACGGCAGAACGACGAATCCTTCCTTCACCAGGGCGCGCGTGGCTTCCAGCAGACCGGCATTGTCGGGAAATAGCGTGCTTTCGTCGCCAATTACCTCCAGCTTCACCCAGTTGGACATGCCCGCCTCGCGCCCTAAGCGCGCTGTGCGGATGGCTTCGTCGGCGGTGTAGCAGGCCGCTGTGTTCGGCAGCAGGAAATGCTTGGACGTGTCAATGTAATCCAGCAGCGATTCCTGCGATCGGTCGAGGTTGACGCGCCGCACCGCCACCGTGACCACTTCCGCCCCCGACGCCTCGTGGCAGCGAGCCATTTCCTGAAAGCTGCGGTATTTTCCGGTGCCCACAAACAGCCGCGACCGGAAGGTGCGGCCCGCGATGGTCAAACTGTCCATACGCTTATTGTAGATCCGGGTCACCCTAACGAAGAATCTAGGCCGAGCCGATTCATAGGGATAAGGGAGCACCACGCACTACGCCCGATTCCGGGAGGCAAAGGTCTAACACGATGAAACAGAACAACTTAGCGAAGCTCTTGGGGATTTCACTGGTGGTGGCGATTATCGCCACCGGCGTTTTTTACGGCTTGGTCGTGAACAAACTGAGCAGCAGCACGGGCAGCGGCAAGATGGTGGTGGTGGCCGCCAAGCCGATTCCGGCGGGAACAGTCCTGGCCGAAAATGACGTGCAATCGATTCCCTGGCCGGTGGAAGGGACGCCCGCGGGAGCCTTCCAGACGGCGTCGCAGGTGGCGGGACACACAGTTCTGCAACCGCTGGCGCAAGGCGAGCCCGTGCTTGAAGCGCGGCTGGCTTCAGCAGAAAAGGGCAGCGGTGAATCAGGCGTGCCTGCGGGAATGCGGGCGGTTTCGGTGCACGTATCCGATTCGAGCGGGTTGCTCTCGCAACTTGGCCCGGGGCAAAAAGTGGACGTGCAGGTTCTGATCACTCGCAAGAGCACGAATGGCGAGCCCGAGCTCCGCACCATCCTCGAAGGCGTTCCCGTTCTTTCCGTGAACCCGCAGCCCGAGCCGAGCTCCCAGGGATCGAACCTGCCGGCCGTGACTCTGCTGACCAATCCCGCCGACGCCGACGTTCTGGCGCTGGCCGATTCCGGAGCCCGCGTCAGACTCGCGCTGCGCAATCCACTGGACAACGCCACACGCTCACGCACCGCCGTGTCGCTCGACGCGATCCTGCGTGCCAGCGGCGCGGCATCAAAAGCTCGCTAGGCATACAGGGCACGCCGCATGCTGATCCTGTCAATTCTGGCTTTCTTCGCCGCGATCTTCCTGTTGGCGGCCATCACCGTGGCGGTGGCCTGGATGGGATTCGTGAAGCAGACCAACGAGGCGGAAGCCGCTCAGGGCGGCGCAGCCTCGGAATCGCCCGACCGGGATTCGACGCTGTTTCGAAGCGACCGGCTTAGCAGTTTTAATTTCTGGGACAGCCTGCTGGCGCGTTTCGATTTCATCGAAATCCTGAAAGTCCGCATGGCCCAGGCCGCACTGGACTGGTCGGTAGGACGCGTCACCGCGCTGATGCTGTTTTGCGGCGCCGTCGCCGGGTTCCTGCTGTTGCGAATTCTGCCGGTTTGGGGCGCCTTCGCCGGCGCGGTGGGCGTCGCGTTCCTGCCGTATGGCTACATTCTGCGCGCCCGCGAAAAACGATTCCGCGCGTTCCGCGAAGCTTTTCCCGATGTGCTCGACTCCATGGCGCGCGCCCTGCGCGCAGGCTATGCGCTGCCGGCCGCGGTGGACATGGTGGCCTCCGACGCCCCCGAGCCCGTTTCCACGGAGCTGAAGAAGGCGTCGGCCGAGGCCAACCTGGGCATGGGCTGGGACCGGGCGCTGGAAAATCTGGCGCGGCGCGTCCCGGTTCTGGAAGTGAACATTTTCATTTCGGCTGTGGTGCTGCACGCGCGCACCGGCGGCAAACTCGGCGAAGTGCTCGCCGGCGTGGCCGAGAACATGCGCGAGGCGATTTCCTTACAGGGCGAAGTGCGCGCTTTGGCGGCGCACGGCAAGCTCACTGGAGCGATTCTGACCGCGCTTCCGCTGATCATCGCCGTCATGATGACCATCTTCAGCCCGGGTTACATGCAGACGCTGTATTACCATCCCTGGGGCAAGACCTTGATTGCCGCGGCCATCGCATGCCTGGTTCTGGCGCAGATTGTGATCCGCAAGATCGTGGATATCAAGATATGACTCCCGGTGAACTGCTCGTCGCATTCTTCCTGTTCACACTGGCGGCGGTGAGCGCCGCGGGTTACGCCTTCGTGCTGAAGCCCTCGCGGGCCGAGGGCGAAACCGGGAACGCGCCGCTCCCCCTGGCCCTCAATCACCCCGATCTTCCCACTGCGCAGGCGGCGGCGATGGACGTGTTCCGGATGATGGGGGAAGCTCTGCCGTCCTGGGCGACCCGAACTTCTGAATTGCGGAACGAACTGGCCGCGGCCGGGTATCGCTGGCCGTCGGCTGTATCCGTGCTGCTGGGGATCAAGTGCGCCAGCGCCCTGATGCTCGCGGCCGTGGGAGCCTGGGCCACCGTCACCTTCGGACAAGAGGTTTCGGGCGCTTTCGTACCCGCAGCCTGCGGGCTCGCATTTGGATACATGGTTCCCGACCGCGTGCTTTCGCGCCTGGCGCGCCGCCGGTCCGCACTGCTGCGGCGCGGTCTGCCCGCGGCGCTCGATCTGATGGTGCTGGCGGTCGAAGCCGGTCAGGCGCTGGACGCGTCGATTCTCGATACCAGCCAAGGCCTGCGCATCAGCTATCCCGACCTGGCCGCCGAATTCACCCAGTTGCATCTGGAACTGAAGGCCAACACCTCCCGCGAAGACGCATTGCGCAATTTCGCGCGGCGGACCCGCGATTCGGAAATCCAAAAATTCGCCGCGCTCATGATCGATACGGACCGCTTCGGTACCAGCCTGGGACCGGCCCTGCGGGTGCACGCGCGCTACCTGCGCACGCGTTTCCGCCAAGGCGCTCAGGAAAAGGCCCGTAAGGTCGGCGTAAAGCTGATTTTCCCGGTATTCTTCCTGATCTTTCCCTCGGTGATTCTGGTCACGCTGGGACCCGCCGTGTTGCTGATCTTCACGCAGATGAAGAACATCCTCGGCCAGTAGGTCTACGTTCACCGTCCAGTCTCGTCAGCTCCCCGTATTTGAAAAGGGGACAGGTCCTCGTTCTGAATGCCGTTCAAGAGTCCGGACAGGGGGACCTGTCCCCTTTTCATGTGCCCTGCTACTCTTAACTCTGCATGCTTCGGAAGCGTTTTGAATGGAAGTTTCGCGACAAGACTCTGCAACTGGGCGAGCGGACGCTGCTGGTGGGCGTGCTGAACGTCACGCCAGATTCGTTTTCCGACGGCGGGAAATTTCTCGATCCCGACCGCGCCTTCTCCCACGCCATTGAGCTGGAGGAGGCGGGAGCCGACATCATCGACATTGGGGCGGAATCCACGCGTCCCGGCGCCGTACGGATTTCCGAAGCCGAAGAGCTTCGCCGTTTGGTCCCGGTTCTGAAGCGCCTGCGCGACAAGCTCACGATTCCCCTATCGGTGGATACCTACAAGGCGGCCATCGCGGAGAAGGCTTTGGAGCTGGGCGCGGACATCATTAACGACCCCAGCGCTCTCACGATCGATCCGGACCTGGCGCGCACCGTGGCGCAGGTGAATGCCGGTCTCATCCTGAATCACATGCGCGGGTCGCCCGAAACCTGGACCAAGCTGCCTCCACTCAAGGACGTGATGCAGACCATCGCGAAGGAGCTCGACGCGTCGGTGCATCGCGCCCTGCGCGCCGGGCTGGACCGGAAACACATCGTCATCGATCCCGGCCTGGGCTTCGGCAAGCGCAAGGAGCAGAACGCCGAAATCCTGGCGCAACTGGAGCTGCTGGCGCGCCTGGAGATGCCCATCATGACCGGTCCGTCGCGCAAGCATTTTCTGGCGCGCGAATCGCAGGAAGGGACCGAGTTCGCCACCGCCGCTGCGGTCGCCGCCTGCGTGCTCAACGGCTCGCACCTGGTGCGCGTTCACGATGTGAAGGCGATGAAGCCGGTGGTCGAAGTGTGCGATGAAATCGTGCGTTACGAGGCTTAAGTGGCAGGCGAAACCGCCTGCCCCACCTCACTTCTTCTGGCAGTGCGGGCAGTAATGGGTGCCGCGCTGCGCCACGAGGATTTTGCGAATGGGCCGCCCGCAGTTCGCGCAGGGCTCGCCTTCTCGGCCGTACACCCGATGCTCCATCTGGAACCAGCCGCGCTCGCCGCGCCCGTTCACGTAGTCTGAAATCGACGATCCGCCCAATTGGATCGCATGGGTGAGAATGCCCCGTATCGCGTCGTATAGCTTCTTCGCGCGGGCGGCGCTCAGCCGGTTAGCTACCGCAAGGGGATGGATCCCCGCCGCGAACAGACTTTCGTCCACGTAGATGTTGCCCATGCCCGCCAGGAACGCCTGATTGAGCAGCAGGGATTTGATGCGGGTCTTGCGCTTGAGCCGCGCCCGGAATTCCTCGAAGGTGATTTCGAGCGGTTCCGGACCCAACCGTGCCACACGCAGCGGCGGGCCCGGGCTCCACTCGATCCGGCCGAACTGGCGAGGGTCGTGATAGAGGAGCAGTCCTTCATCCAGGGTGAAGACGCCGTGCGTATGTTCGCCCGCCTCGCCTTCGACCAAAAGTTTGCCGGTCATGCCTAGGTGTACGGTGAGCGTTCCTTGATCCAGCGCTATGACAATGAACTTGCCGCGGCGTTTCACCGATTCGATACGGCGGCCAGCTAATCGCTGGGTCAATTTTGCACGACTCCCGGGAGTCACGAAGCGCGAAGTGAAGCGTGTGCTGACGATCCGGCGCCCGGCCAGATGCGCGGCCACGGAGCGGACCACGGTTTCGACTTCAGGCAGTTCCGGCATTAAGGAACATCAATAAGAATGTCGTCGCCGTCAATTTTCACGGGGAACTTCGCGACCAAGTCGTCCATTTCGTTGGCTCCAGAGTCTTTGACACGAGTCCGGCAATCAAACTCCCAGGCGTGCCACGGGCAGACCAGCATCGTGCCATGCAGAGCGCCTTGTCCCAGCGGGCCGCCGGCATGCGGGCAGATCCCGTCCAAGGCATGGATTTCGCCACCCGCGTTGCAAACAGCATAAGTCTCATCCCCAACCAGGGCCTCCATGACCGATCCGGGAGGCAACGTGGAGAGCGAACCAACCTTGACGAATGGCATAAGGCTATTGTCTCGCGATCATTCCACGTCCTCGCCGGGCGGGCGCTTGTGTTTGGGCTTTTTGCGGAGAGTGGGAGGCAGAATTGGCCTCGAAGGCTTCACGGTACCCACCCGCTCGCGGGCGATGGCGCGGACGTCTTTTTTTTGATCGAAACCCTTGGACTTCTGATTAAGACCCTTTCGGGAAGAACTGGCTGGCTTGCGCTTCATGGTACACTCAGGTTGCAAGGAGGCCGTATGTTAAGACAAATAGGCCCGATGGAGCTGCTGGTTATCCTCCTGGTCGCCCTCCTCCTGTTCGGCGGCAAGAAGATTCCGGAGCTGGCAAAGGGTTTAGGCGAAGGGATTCGGAACTTCAAGGATTCCTTGAAGGGTCCCGAAGACCAACCGCCCACACCGCGCCCCGACGATAAGAAGCAGGCGTAAGGCTTCCTGGCGTGCGCCAGCAGTATAGGCGCGGCCTCAATCGGTTTTATAAACTCTAAAACAACAAACCCCGGCCCGCAGCAGCGGTCCGGGGTTTTGCTTTATCTTCTAGCTCGCCGCTACTTTTTTTTTGGGACGATCGCGTCCTTCACGGCTTTGGCAACGCGGAACTTCACCACCTTCTTCGCCGGAATCTTGATCGCTTCGCCGGTCGCCGGGTTGCGCCCCATGCGAGCTTTGCGATCCACGCGCACCAGCCGGCCGATGCCGGGCAACACGCACATACCGCTCTTCTTGGTTTCCTTCACGGCCAGCTCCGCGTAAGCCGTAACCAGGGCTTTCGCCGTCTTGTTAGGTACCTCCGTCGCCACCGCCAGCTCCTTCATGAACTGCGATTGGGTCAACTTTGCCATAGTTCTCCTTTTAACTTTTCTGATTTCCCGTGTACAACGCCCGCAAAACTAGACTTTCCTTGTGGACGCTCATTCGCATCATACGGGATCGTTCGCGCAGTGTAAAGGAAAAACTGCCAGAAACCCCAGGTTTTCCGCGTTTTTTTTGAGCAGCCCGCACGCTTATGAAACTCTCCAAGCCGTGAAAAAAATTCGCGGACGCTTCCGCGCGAGCCATGTTATGCTTTCCTTGGGCCAGCAAACAAAAGGCGAATGAGCGACTTACAGCAGCAACTGGCCGATCTGCGCGCACGCGTCGCGCGCATCAATTCTAAGTACGATGCCAACTTTGCGTCCAAGTTTTCCACACGCGACACGATCCAGCGCGCTGAGGAAGAAGCGCACGAGAATGACGCGCGTGCCCAGACTGAAGTAGAAGAGTGGCTGGGCGGAGATGTAGTCGAAACCGCGCACGGACGGCATTTCGAGACGGAAAAACTGTACGAGAGCCACCGTCGGCACGGCAGCGCCGACATCGGCTCGCTGGCCGAATTGCCCGACGATCTGCTGGCAGCGATCTCCAGCGGCGCCGCACCCCTTACCCCTCCATCGGAATGGGCGTTTCTCGATACGGAGACCACGGGTCTGGCCGGTGGATCCGGCACGTGCGCCTTCCTGGTCGGCATCGGCAGAATCACACCGCAAGGCTTTCGCGTGCGCCAGTTCTTCATGCGGGATTATTGCGAAGAGGCCAGCCTGCTCGACGCCGTGGCGCGCCATCTGGCTCCCTTCCGGATTCTGATCACTTACAATGGCCGGAGTTTCGATCAGCCACTGCTCGAAACGCGCTATCGCTTGAACCGCAGCCACCCGCCGTTCGGGAAGCTGGAGCACCTGGATCTGCTGTATGGCGCACGCCGCCTGTGGAAATTGCGCTACGAGTCCTGCCGGCTGGTGGACCTAGAGAACCAGGTGCTCGGTTTCGAGCGGCAGGGCGATGTCCCTGGGGCGCTGATTCCATATCTCTACTTCGAATACCTGCGCACCCACCGCGCCGCACGACTGCTGCCGGTGTTCCATCACAACGCCACCGACATCCTCACGCTGGCCTGCCTAACAGGGATCGTGCCACTGGCATTCAAAGATCCGGGGAATCTCCCGTTTCGGCATGGAGCTGAGATCGCCGGCATCGCCCGATGGCTGCGGGAGGCAGGCGAACTGGAGCAAGCTCGCGCGCTGTTTCGTAGAGCCGTCGCCGTAAGTAAACCGGATGCCGGCATGCCGGATGACCTGATGTTCCGCACGCTGTGGGACCTGGCTGCGCTCGAAAGCAAGCTGGGCGCGGAAGAGCAAGCCGTGGCGATGTGGAACGACCTGGCGGCAGTCCGCAATCCTTTTCGCATCCCGGCGCTGGAGGAACTGGCCAAGCATTACGAACATCGGCTAAAGGATCTCGCGCGTGCGCTCGAAACCACGCGCGCGGCGCTCGGCTTAATTGATGTGAACCACCAAGAATCCCCGGCGCTTCGCAGGCGCGAAGAGCGTCTGGCTCGCCGCATGGCCGCTCGACCAAAAAATGCGGGTCCCAAGGCCCTTAGTACTGTCAAGCGCCGCCGATTGCTGTAGGGTGGGTACATGCGCGCTGTATTTCTCTTTTCTTTTGTCGCTAGCATCGCTGCGGCGCAGGCAGACCTGCCCGCGGCTCTCGACCAGATTGCAAGCTCGGAACTCGCTCGTCAAAAGATTCCCGGCTTTGCTGCAGCGGTGGTGAAGAACGACCAAGTAGTATGGTCCGCCGGATTAGGCGTTGCGAGCCTCGAGTCCAAGATTCCGGTCACGCCGGATACGCTGTTCCGGCTGGGTTCGGCGCGTGTATTCCTGGCGGTGGTGGTCTCCGAATTATCCACCCAAGGCCGTTTGCACTTGGGGACACCTGCCGGGGACTACCTTTTCGGCCTGGATGACAAGCAGGCCCGGCTCTCGGCCCAGAAGTTGCTGAGCCCGCCTTCGGAAGCGGGAGAAGAAGCCGTGGCTGCGCGCCTGATCGGGAACATTCGGGGCCGGCCGGGCCCGGCGGTGCTGGAAGAGATGATCTTCACGCCTCTCGGCATGACCCATACCACCTTCGCCCCGGGAGTGGCCATGACCTATCCCCTGGCCCTGGGCCACACGGCCGACGGCAAGATCAACAGGTCTCCCCAGGCATGGGAAGGCGGCGGGCTGTTCACTTCCGCGAGCGATGTGGGCCAGTTCCTTACCGTGTTCCTGAACGACGGGAAGGTGGGAGACATACTGGACGAGCGGGAGGTGATCCCTTCCACAGTTGTTGCGGCGCTTTCCAGCGATAGCGGCTTCGGGCTGGACGCCGATGCCTCACGCGGAGTGCGCTTGATCCGCCAGACCAGCACGGCTCCCGGTTACACGAGTGCGATCCTCATGGCGCCCGAGTTTCACACTGGAGTAGTGGTCCTGGCCAATCGCGACGGCTCGAGCGCGATCACCATCGCCCAAAAACTTCTGGAACGATCGCTGCCGGTGCGTTTCCCGCAGTCGCTGGCTATCGTCCGCTAAAGTTGGTTCAGGGATGCTTACGCGCCGCCTGATTCCGCTGTTTGCAGCAGCGTTGTCCGCGTTTGGACAGGCGGCGAGCCGCCTTGATCTGGACTCCTTCGAGAAAGTCTGGACCACCATCCGCGACAAGCACTGGCAGACCAAGCCGGGCGGCCTCGACTGGCAGGCCATCCACGACGAATATCGGCCCCGTGTGGAAAAAGCTTCGAGTCACGACGAAGCACGGGCTGTTATCCAAGAAATGCTGGGGCGCCTCAAGCAAAGCCACTTCGCGATTATTCCCGCAGTAGTGTACTCGGTTCTGGATGACGAAGGGGAAGGTCCGGGCACTACAGGTATCGATGTGCGCGTTCTGGACGGACACGCCGTGGTGATCAGCGTCGATGCGGGTTCTCCAGCTGATAAGCAGGGTGTCCGGCCCGGCTGGCAGATCGAGCGGACAGGCGGAAGGGACTTGACGCCCGTTATTGAACAGGCGCGATCCAATCCCGCCGTTCACGAGTTGCAATTGACTCGCGCGGTGGCGGCGCGCTTGAGCGGACCCATCGGCGGGACCCTTGAGGCAGAGTTTCTGAACGCCGCGGGCAAGACCGTCAAGCTGAGCCTGGACCTGACAGCCCCACGCGGCGCGCTCTCGGCCTTCGGGAATCTGCCGGCGCAATACGTCTGGTTCGAAACCAAGCGGATGGGGACAACCGCTTATGTCCGCTTCAACCTGTTTCTGGATCTTCCGCATGTCATGGCCAGCTTCCAGCAGACGGTCGATAGCTGCAAGACCTGCGATGGCCTGATCATCGACCTGCGCGGGAATCCGGGTGGCATCGGCGGGATGGCCATGGGCATGGCCGGTTTCCTGGTGGATAAGCCCAACCAGCGCCTGGGGACGATGTACCTGCGCGACAGTACGCTGAATTTCGTGGTCAATCCTCGCGCTGAGGTGTTTTCAGGGCGTGTCGCGGTGCTGGTGGACGGCTGTTCGGCATCGACGTCGGAAATTTTTGCCGGCGGCCTGAAGGATCTGGGACGCGCCCGCGTGTTTGGCACGCGGACGGCCGCTGCCGCGCTCCCATCCGCCTTCGAGCGCCTGCCGAACGGCGACGGGTTTCAATACGCGCTGGCTAACTATATTTCGCAAGGGGGCCAGCCCCTGGAAGGATTGGGCGTGACTCCCGATGTAGTGGTGGAGCTTACACGCTCGGCGCTGCTGGCCGGCCACGATGCGGTAGTCGACGCGGCGCTAGATTGGATAAGGAGTCAGAAGAAGCCATGAACCGTCGAGTTGCGATTCTCCTGCTAACGGCCGCCGGATCTGGATTCGCGGCCGACCCCCTGCCTTCGGCCGCATCTATTCTGGACCGCTATGTCCAGGTCACCGGCGGCAAGCAGGCCTACGAGAAGCGCAAAACGGAAATCGCCCACGGGACGCTGGAATATACGGCGTTGGGCGTAAAGGGCTCGATCACCCGTTATGCAGCCGAACCAGACAAGTATTACGCGACCCTGGATGTGGAAGGTCTGGGGAAAATCGAGATGGGCGTCGACGGCCAGGTCGCGTGGGAAAACAGCGCGATCCTGGGGCCTCGCCTGAAGACTGGCGTGGAGCGGGCCGAGGCGATCCGTGAGGGCAGCCTGAACTCGACCGTGAACTGGCGCAAGCTGTACCCCAAGGTGGAGACCGCCGGGATCGAGACCATCGACGGCCAGGAGTGCTACAAGGTGATCATGACTCCCGCCGAGGGCCAGCCCATGATCGGCTACTATCAGAAAAAATCCGGCCTGCAGGTGAAGATGAGCACCGTCGCAACCACCCAGATGGGGGATATTCCGGTGGATCTGATCGCTTCCGATTACAAAGACTTCGGAGGCATTCTGGAACCTGCCAAGGTCACCCAGAGAAGCGGGCCGCAGGAGTTCACCATCACGCTCGATAGCGTGGAAGTGAATCCGGGCATCCCTCCCGAGAAGTTTGCTTTGCCGGACGAGATCCGCAAGCTGGTGAACAAAGCCGACGCGAAGTAGCCCGTTCTCTCAGGCGTCTTCCGGGGGCGGCGCAGCGCGGTAAAAGCGAGCACGGCAACTGCGGCAGCGAAACGGCCATCGTCCCAATGCTCGAAGCAGGGCCGCCACTACACCCTCACTACTGGAACGGCGAACATCCTGGGACCCGCATTTGGGACAACTCGGGCGCTCCTCATCCATCGCCTGCTCGTCTTTCTTCGAGTCGGGCATCCGGTCGCGCGGGTCGCGGCTTGATCCTTCAGCGGTCCCCATCAAGGGTGAGCATAACATGTACTGGCCTTTTTTTGCGATTCAGTTTATAAACAAGTAGGGACGCTTTTGTTCGAAAAACTCCGCAAGACCGTGATGGGGAAAAAGGGAGCGATGGTTTTGCTCGCCATCGCGATCGCATACGCCTGGATCGCCGTGAGCGGGCCGCAGGGCCTGCAGGCCCTTCTGGAGAAGCGCCGCGAGATCCGCGAGCTGCAGGAGCAGAACGCGGCCCTGACGCGTGAGATCGAACACCGCCGCGACCGCATCCGCCGCCTGGAGGAAAGCCCCAGCGAGCAGGAGATGGAGATCCGCAAGCAACTGAAGCTGCTGCGGCCGGGGGAGACGACCTTCATTCTGCCGGACGGACCCAAAGAGGCAGATTCACCGCCAGCCGCGAATGAACGCAAATAAACGCGAATCGCAAACGCCGCGTTATTTTTCCAGCAGAAAATTCCCCACGAACATCGCGTCGATGCCCGACGAATAAAAACTGCGCACGGCGTCGCGCGGCGCCGAAACCAGGGGGTCGCCGAATAGATTGAAGCTGGTGTTGTAGAGCACCGGAAGCCCCGTGGCCTTCCCGGCTTCGCGCAGCAGGCGATGATACAGAGGATTATCCTTCTCGGCGACCACGTGCGCGCGGATCATGGCGTGGCCCTGTTCTTGGCCCAGGATCGCGGCTTCGAAGGTTTTGCGATGCTTGGGCCGGACGCGACCCACCGTTGCCAGATAACGCGCGTTCGGTCCGGTCTCGAAGTATTCTTCAGCCACTTCCGCCGGCACCGACGCCGCGAACTTGCGGAACGGCTCGCGATGCTTGATGAAGACGTTGAGATTTTCGGTGGAATACGGATCGAGCGGCGAGGCCAGGATGCTGCGGTTTCCGAGCGCACGCGGCCCGAACTCCATGCGCCCCTGCATCCAGGCCAGAATCTTGTGCTCCCCCAGCATGCGCACCGCCCGGGCCAGCATGTCGTCGGTGGAGCGCAGATATTGGAAGCGCAGTTTGCAATTCTCCAGCACCTGTTTGATCTCTTCCGCGCCGTAGCCTGGTCCGAGAAACAAGGACTGCATCCCGCCGCGGCGCTTGTGACGCCGGACCTGGTGCCAGACGTGATACACCGCACCCAGAGCCGTCCCGGCGTTCCCGGCGGCCGGCTGCACGAAGACGTTTTTCCAGCGGCCGCAGCGCTCCAGGAACTCCACCAGCATCACGTTCAGGAACAGGCCTCCGGCCAGGCACAGATTCTCGCCCTCGCCGGCCAGACCCAGAACCGTCTCCTCGACGGTCTTCTGCAAGCCACGCGCGATCGCAGGCACTGCGGCCGCGGGAATCCGCTCGCTTTCCTCGAACCCTAGCCGCTGGAAAAATTTCGGACTGAAGCCGCCTTCCGATTGCCGATGTCCGTCGAAAAAGGATGGATCCAGGCGCGCCGACGTCGACATCACCTCGCGGAACAGGGGTGCGTAACGCTCATCACCCGATGCCGAGATCCACTGGACCTTGTGTTCTTCGGCTCCGGCGCGGTAGCCCAGCAACTGCGTCACGGCGCCGTACAGGCGGCCCAACGAATCGGGATAATACCACTCGCGCTCGGCCTGAATCTGGGTATCCTTCGCGTGCCAGCGCGTTCCGCAGCGGAAATCGCCGTCGTGATCCAGCGTGAGTACCGTGGCCTCCTCAAACGGCGATGCAAAGAACGCCGACGCCGCGTGGGCCTGGTGATGCTCCACTACCGCGATCTCCGCCTTGGGGAATTGATCGCGCAGGATCGTGTGAACCTGCGACTCCGGGGCGCGCGCGAATGGCCGCACGACTGCTACGCATTCCACCTCATCGCGAGTGGTCCCCGCCAGGCGCAGGCACTCCGCGATCGACGCCTGCGGCAGCCCACCGGGCCTCCACACGTGATCGAGTTTGTTCTCCTCGATGGCAGCCTTCAGCTCGCCGTCCTTCAGCACGGCGGTAGCCGCGTCCCCCAACAGGCCACCCAGACCCAGAATCACCATCGCGATTTATTTGTCACCCCTCTTTGGCGGGGTGGACTTCGCCTCGATTTTGGCCCAGGTGTCGCGTAATGCCACTGTGCGGTTGAACACCAGCTTCTCAGGCGAGCTGTCGGGATCCACCGCGAAGTAGCCCAGCCGTTCGAACTGATAGCGATTTCCGGGTGCGGCGTCCCGCAGGCTAGGCTCGAGCTTCGCGCCGGCAACGACTTCGAGCGAGTTCGGATTCAGGTTGACGGTAAAATCCTGCCCTTCCGGGACGACGTTAGGATCCTCGCGGGTGAACAGCGTTTCGTAGATGCGAACCTCCGCGTCCACGGCGTGTTCGGCCGACACCCAGTGGATGGTCGATTTGACCTTGCGGCCGTCCGGCGCGTTGCCGCCCTTGGTGGCCGGATCATAGGTGCAGTGCAGCTCGACCACGTTGCCGCTCGCATCTTTCACGACGCCCGTGCAGGTGATGAAATAGGCGTAGCGCAATCGGATCTCGCGTCCGGGCGCCAGCCGGAAATACTGCTTGGGCGGGTCCTCGCGGAAATCGTCCTGCTCGATGTAGATCACTTTGGAGAACGGCACCTGACGCGTGCCCATGGCCGCATCCTCGGGATTATTGACCGCCTCCATGTGCTCGGTTTGCCCTTCCGGATAATTGTCGATCACCACGCGCAACGGGTGCAGTACCGCCATTACGCGAGCGGCACGGCGGTTCAGATCCTCGCGCACGAAGTATTCGAGCAGCGATAGCTCCGTGATGCCGTTGGTTTTCGATACTCCGATTCTTCCGCAGAAATTCTGCAGCGCTTCGGGCGTATATCCGCGGCGGCGCATCCCGGAAATGGTGGGCATGCGCGGGTCGTCCCAGCCGCTCACCAGCTTGTTCTGCACCAGCGCCAGCAGCTTGCGCTTGCTCAGCAGAGTGTAGGTCAGGTTCAGCCGGTCGAATTCGATCTGCTGCGGATGGTAGATGCCGAGCTGATCGATGAACCAGTCGTACAGCGGCCGGTGATCCTCGAACTCCAGCGTGCAGATGGAGTGCGTGATGCGCTCGATCGAATCCGACTGCCCGTGGGTGAAGTCGTACATCGGATAGATGCACCACTTGTCGCCCGTGCGGTGATGGTCCATGTGCAGAATGCGGTACAGCACCGGATCCCGCATGTTGAGGTTCGGCGACGCCATGTCGATTTTGGCGCGCAAAGTCTTCGAGCCGTCGGGAAATTCGCCCTTGCGCATGCGGCCGAACAGGTCGAGATTCTCCTCGACGGAACGGTTGCGGTACGGGCTCTCCTGGCCGGGTTCGGTCAGCGTGCCGCGCTGCTGGCGAACCAGGTCGGCCGTAAGATCGCAGACGAACGCCTTGCCCTTCTGAATCAGTTGCACGGCCCAATCGTAAAGCTGGCCGAAGTAATCCGAGGCGTAAAACAGCCGGTCTTCGAAATCTCCGCCCAGCCAGCGGACGTCTTCGATGATCGAATCGACGTACTCGGTTTCTTCCTTGGAAGGGTTGGTATCGTCGAAACGCAGGTTGCATTTCCCGCCGAACTCGCGCGCGAGCCCGAAGTTGATCGTAATCGACTTGGCATGACCGACATGAAGATATCCGTTCGGCTCGGGAGGAAAGCGCGTGTGCACCCGTCCCTCGTGCTTCCCGGTCTTCAGATCGTCGAGAATGATGTCCCGGATGAAGTTAGATTGTGTGGAAACGGCTGCGGGGCCGTCCTTTGGCGTGGTCATTTAATTCTCAGTCCTTATCGGAGCAGGCAACATTTGCAGCGCCACGTCGATTCTTTTGAGCGTCGTCTCGCGCCCCAGCACTTCCAGCGTCTCAAACAACGGCGGCGCGACCTTGCGGCCGCACACTGCCACGCGAATCGGCTGGAACATTTGTCCCGTTTTTACTTTTAGTTCTGCCGCGGCGGCTCGAAGGGCTGCATCCAGCGCGTCGTGGCTGAATTCGGCTGTTTGCAGGACCCGGCGCGCTCGTTCGAGCACCGTCGCAGCCATCGCCGCATCGCCCTTCTGCGGGATCAGCTCGGCGCTGTCGTAGGGCGGCAGCGGATCGAGAAAAAAGATATCGGCCCAGGTTTTCACGTCGCGCAGCAGCTGGATGCGTTCGTGGATCAGCGGCGTCACCTGCAGCATTTTGGCCCGGTCCGCCGCGAAACCGGCCTCGGCTGCGAAGGGCAGAAGCTTCTCGGCGAGCAGCTCCACAGGCACGGACCGGATGTGCTGGGAGTTCAGCCACACGGCTTTCGGATCGAAGGGGTCTTGTTCCGTGAAGTTGACCGTGGCGTTGCTGTGATTAATGCCCTCCAGCGAAAACGAATCGATCAGCTCCTGGCGCGACATTACTTCGCGATTGTCCTTGGGCGACCAGCCCAGCAGGCACACGAAATTGACGAACGCCTGCGGCAGAAAACCGGCGTCGCGATAGGTGGTAACGCTCACTACCGGCCCGTGCTTGCGCTTCGACAGCTTGGATCCGTCGGGCGCGATCAGCAGCGGCAGGTGCGCGAAGTTCGGCGGCGTAACGCCCAGCGCCTCGAAGATCAGCACATGCTTAAAGGTATTCGTCAGGTGATCCTGGCCGCGAATGATATGGCTAATGTTGAGAGCGGCGTCATCGGCGCAGGAAGCCATGTGATACGTCGGCACGCCGCTGCTGCGCAGCAGTGCGAAGTCTTCGATGTCGGCCGTGGCTTTCGATTGCGCGCCATAGACCAGATCCTGAAACGTCACGTCGGTGCGCGACTCACGCGGCACGCGGAAACGCAGCACGAACGGCTCGCCTGCGGCTGCACGCAAGTCGCTTTCTACTTTCGGCATCTCGCGCATCTCGGGATTGAACTTAGCGTGAACGTCGACTTTGCTCAGGTCAAGGTCCTCAAACGTGAACGTACGGAAATCGCGGTACGCGAGCCCCTTGGCGAATATCGCTTCCGCCGCCTTCCGATGCAGCTCGCCGCGCTCGGACTGCCGGTAGAATTCGTCCCAGCTCAGGTCCAGCCACTCGAGCCCTTCGTAAATCGAGTCGAGCGATTCCTGGGTATTCCGCTCGACGTCGGTGTCGTCGATGCGCAGGATCATCGTCCCGCCGTTGCGGCGGGCGTATAGCCAGTTAAATATGAACGTCCTGGCGCTGCCGATGTGGAGATATCCCGTTGGCGACGGGGCGAAGCGGACTCGAAGCATCAATCTCTTCAGGATAACAGTCGATGGCTGGGGTCGATATAATTGAGGCAAGGTCGAACGGAGGAACGGGATGAAATCGAAAAACAGAATACTGAGGATAGGTCTGTCCGGCGGGCTGCTGCTGGCTGCGCCGATGTTCGCGCAGCGGGTGGACACCTTCCGCGCGCAGATCCGGGGCGGCGGCGGCGACCGCGGGAAATGCACTATCGAAGTACAGGTGGATGGCGTAGCGGAGATCGAGATTCAGGGTGATCAGGGCCGGATGCGAACGCTTTCCGGAAATCCCTCTGCCTGGCGACGGATGGAATGCACCGAGCCTCTTCCGCTAAACCCGCTGGAATTCCACTTCAGCGGCGTGGATGGCCGAGGCAGGCAAACGCTACTGCGCGATCCGGCCAGCAATCGCGGCACAGCCGTCGTCCGCATCGAGGATCCCCAAGGCGGGCGCGAGGGCTATACCTTCGATATCGAATGGCGCGGCGCCGGCTACGTCAGTCCTGGTCCTGGCCCCGGTCGTGATCGCGATGACGGCCCCCGCAGCGGCCCAGGTCCCGGTGGTCCTCGGTGGGATGACGAGATTCGTTTCGTCGCACGCGGCGACGGCTACTTCAAGAATTACCGCGGCCCCGATGAAGTTCTGCGCGACTGCGAAGTCTCGGTGGACCGCCGCGGGGTGGTCACCGTCACGTTCCAGAACGCGCGCCGGTCGCGGTTAACGTTCACCGGCCAGCTTACGCGCTTCGACCAACGCTTGATCGTGGCCGATATGTCCGGCATCGGCGTTCGCGGCTCGATGGAGATCCGGCGCATCGGGCCGGATCGGATTACCGATATCTCGATGTCGGCCGAGGGCCGGGAACGATTCGAGCTGAGCTGGCACCGGTAAGACCTTGTGTCGAGAAGAGTCTCGACACGGCACGCAAGAATGCGTGCGCCACGTGGCGCGAACTTTAGTTTGCCGCGTCGGCACTCATGCCGACGCCCGGAATTAAAAAATACCGATCATCCGCCAATAGAACACGCCGGCGATGCACGCCAGGATCCCCGAGATCGCGTAAATATTGGCGACGTTGAACATCTGCATCCTCGTGAAGCCCTGCTTCTGCGAGACGCTATCGCCAAGCGCCATCCAAAAGTTCATATAGAGCAGCCAGAACGGGGCGGAGGCGAGCAGGAGCGGCGCCGTTAGAACCAAGGGCGGGATTCCCGCTTTGGCCAGGGGTTCCTGAAGCGGCAGAAAGATCAGCGGCATGGCAATGAACGCGGTTGGATCCAGGAATCGCAAGGCCAGCATGGCCAGCAGAACCACCACCAGCAGCAGCGTCGGAGTTCCGATCAGGCTTTGGACGTGGGGCAACATGAGGCCGGCCATCCAGTCGGTGACCTTGGTGTCCACGATCACGTTCCCCAGTCCGAAGATCCCGCCCAAGAAGAGCAGCAGTGTCCACGAGACGCCGGTGGCGATGTCGGCATCGCCGAGAATCCCGGAAAGCGCGAAGACGGCCATGGCGAACATCCCTACCGCGAACGTCGGAATCGAATGTAGCGTGCCGTTGGTAGCCCAGAGAAAAATGGAGACCCCGACCACAAGCGCCGTGATCATCTCCTGGCGCTTGACGGACCCGAGTGCAGCGAGTTTCGTTCGCGCAAAGTCGGTGGAGGCGCGCAGCGGAGCTTCGGGTTTCAGCAACAGCATGTTGAGTCCCAGAATGAGCCCGCAGAAGATCAGCGTCGGAAGCGTCATCACCTGCGCGTAGCCGGCCCAGGTGATCGGCAGGTGCTTGTCGGCGAACATCTTGAGGACCACGGGTCCGTTCAGCGATCCGAGTTCGAATGCCAGGCCGGGCACCACCGCCATTTCGACCACGGTGAGCATGATCAGCGCCGATCCTTTGCTGCGCGGAGCCAAGCCCAGGCTCTGCACCATGGCCCACGCGATGGGCGCCATGATGGCGGTGCGGACGGTCATCGAAGGAATGCCCAGCGCCAGGACAAACCCGATCGCGAAGAAGGCCGTGAGAATTCCCGCGTAGCTGCCCGGAAACAGCGTCAGAATATAGTAGGATAGCCGCTCCGCCAGACCGGTTTTCCGCATCGCAAAGCCGTAATAGAGGACGGCGAGTAGCGTCCAGAAGGCCGGATCGGCGAAACCGCTCAGAGCGCGCGGCGGCGGAACTTTTATCGCGATCAGCAGCGCCATCATCAGCACCGATGCGACGCCGTTGTTCATCACCTCGGTGGCCCACAGGATCACGGTGCCAGCGGTAATCGCGAGCACAAGTTGTCCCGTTCGCGTCAGCCCCTGCGGCGTGGGAGAAAACGCGAGTATCAGGCCCACCACGATCGCCACGGCCAGCCAGATCCACTTGGTGGCAGTTGGGCCGGAGACGGTCACGGGCGGGTGCGCAGCGACTTGGGTGCTCATAAGAATCACCTATCCTATCAGGAGCGGCGGATCATGAGCGGCGCCCTGCCCGGAGCTTCGGCTTAGGGGTCTCCAGCCGCACGAAAGCCGCCTTCTCCGGATCGTACGACGTCACGACTCCCTCGCCTAAGTCGTACACCCAGCCGTGCAACCGCAGATCGCCCTGGTCGAGGCGGGCCGCTACAGATGGATGCGTGCGCAAGTTGCCCAGCTGCTCGACGACGTTCCGCTCCGTCAGCGCAAGCAAAAACTCGGGACCGCTGTGAGTCTCTTCATGTTGTGCGACCGCTTTGCGTGCGGGCTGCGCGTAATTGAGCCAAGCCGTTACGCTGGTCAGAGGCTCCAAGGGCTCCGGATTCAGCACGCCCTTCATGACGCCGCAGTCGGTGTGCCCGCAGACGATAATATCCACCACGCCGAGCACGCCCACCGCGTATTCGATGGTCGCCGAAACGCCGCCGATGGCGTCCGGATATGGCGGAACAATGTTGCCGATAACCCGGGAGATGAATAGATCGCCCGGCTTGGTCTGCGTCAGCATGCACGGATCGATGCGGGAGTCGGCGCAGGTGATGAACAGAGCTTCCGGCCGCTGCCCCAGCGCGAGCTTCTGGAAGAGGTCGCGATGCTTGGGGTAGACGCTCTTTTGAAATCGCGACAGACCTTTGAGAATCCGGTCCACGGACAACTATTCTACACGTCAGTCCACAGCCAGGCCTGCCGTTCGCCGAAAGTAGGACCGGTCTCCAGACCGGCCGTGGCGAATCTGATACCATCAGGTCATGATAGTCTCGCCTGCCATCTCGATGTCGATCCGCCGATGATTCCGAGAGGATTTCCACCCCGCCGTCCCAGAATCCGTGAGAACGTCAACGAGGCGATCCGTGCACGCGAAGTCCGCGCGGTTTTTCCCGATGGCACCGTAGAGGTGCTGCCCACTCCCCAGGCCATTCGCAAGGCACAGGACCTGGGACTCGACCTCATTCTGATCGCCCCCACGGCTGAGCCGCCCGTCGCCAAAGCCATGGACTATGGGCAATGGCAGTACGAGAACAAGAAGAAGCAGCACGAGGCCAAGCGGAAGCAGCACATCATCCAGGTGAAGGAACTCAAATTCCGCCCCAACACCGATGATCACGATTACGACTTCAAGAAGAACCACGCCATCCGATTCTTGACGGAAGGGAATCGCGTGAAGGCTGTGGTCCAGTTCCGCGGCCGTGAAATCGCGCACACGGATCTGGGGAGAAAACTCCTGCTGCGGTTCGCCGGAGACTTAACTCAATACGGCACCATCGAATCCCAGCCACGCCTCGAAGGCCGCAATGCCCACGTTCTGATCAGCCCGGTTAAGGTCGAGAAGCCGCATACTTCCAAAGAAAAAGACCCCAAGGAAAAAGAAAAGTCTAAGCCCGAAGGCGGCCCAACTGGAGGCAATGTCGCGCCTCCTGCCGGTTAACTTCGCTCTCTTCTAGTGTCCTGTGTCCGAAGTCCGTTGAATAATTCCGGTGGCAGCGGAGGGCGGACTTCAGTCCGCGCGGGGCTTTTAGCCTCG